>ULRA01037490.1_pt1 | contig 13293 bp, 8 predicted proteins | sample 1954981 | NCBI WGS metagenome assembly ULRA01 (sample SAMEA4835669, study PRJEB28245) | human gut metagenome | biome: gut microbiome; material: fecal sample | place: Denmark | collected 2008
GGGCCGTGTCACCGGCGTAAAGCCGTTTGGCGCATTTGTCGCACTGCCGGAGGGCGGTACGGGCATGGTCCATATTTCCGAGGTGTCCAATGAATTCGTGCAGGACATTGCAGCAGTCCTGCATATTGGGGATACGGTCAAGGTGCAGGTCATCAATGTTGCACCGGACGGTAAGATCGCGCTGTCCATCAAGCGTTTGCTGCCTCCTCCTCCGCGCCAGCCGCGTGAGGGCAGAGGCCCCGCAGGCGGAGCACGTCCCGGCGCTCCGCGCCCGGGCGGCCCCCGTGAGGGTGGACACTTTGGTGCAGGCCGCGGCGGCAATGGTCGTCCCCCCCGTGAAGGCGGCAGAGGCCCTGCCCGTGACAGCGCACCCCGTGTGTGGCAGCCCAAGGCTCCGGTCCATTCCGACAATATGAGCTTTGAGGACATGATGAGCCGCTTCAAGAGCCAGAGCGAAGAGAAGATGGCAGATCTCGACCACGAGACCAACAACCGCCGCGGCGGTGGTTATGCGCCCCGCGGTCGTGGCGGACGCCGCTGAGAAACGGCACTTCTTCTCAGTCCGCTCTAAGTCAAAAGGATGGAACAGACCTGTCTCATTTGATCGGGCAGGTCTGTTTTTTCGCTGAAAGAAAGGAATTGCAATGCCTGCAAAATTTGAATTGATCGCTCCCTGCTTTTTCGGGTGCGAGTCCACTGCAAAATTTGAGCTGACCCGCATCGGCGCAGAGAACATCCGGGTAGAGGATGGCCGTCTGAGCTTTGCCGGCGGTGCCGATATGATCGCCGCGGCCAACCTCAACCTGCGCACGGTGGAGCGCGTGATGCTGCTGCTGGCCCGCTACAAGGCCACCACCTTCGATAATCTGTTCGACGGTGTGTACGATATCCCGTGGGAGGAGCTGCTGCCCGCAGACGCAGCCTTTCCGGTCACCGGCTCTTCGCTGAACAGCCAGCTGTCCAGTGTGCCCGCCTGCCAGAGCATCATCAAAAAAGCTGTGGTCAAGCGCCTGATGGCAAAGCACCACACCTCTGTGCTGCCCGAGACCGGTGCCGAGTACAAGATCCGCTTCATGCTGCGCAAGGATCAGTGTGAGATCATGCTGGACACCACCGGCGATGGTCTGCATAAGCGCGGCTACCGCCGCAACGCCATGGAGGCGCCCATCCGCGAGACCCTGGCAGCCACCATTGCAGACCTTGGCCGTGTGCGCCGCGACAGTCTGGTGGAGGACCCCTTCTGCGGCAGCGGCACGCTGCTGATCGAAGCCGCTCAGAAGGCCATGAACATTGCCCCCGGCCTGAAGCGCCGCTTTGCTGCCGAGCGCTATGGCTTTGTGCCGACAGCCATCTGGGCCGAGCAGCGTCAGAAGGCACTGGCCGAGGCCAAGCTGGACGTGGGCTTTGAAGCTTTCGGCTATGACATCGACCCTGCTGCTGTGGCGCTGGCCAATGCCAATGCCAAGCTGGCCGGTGTGGAAAAGCGCTGCCACTTTGAAGTGGCTGATGTGGCCGACTTTGCTGCAAAGCAGGAGGCCATCGTGCTGACGAATCCCCCCTACGGCGAGCGCATGAGCACCATTGAAGGTGCCGCTAAGCTGGCCCGCACGTTGGGCCGGCAGATGGAAGCACACCCCTGTGCAGGCGTGTACGCCATCACTGCCGATATGGATTTTGAGACCCACTACGGCAAGCGTGCCAACAAGCGCCGCAAGATGTATAATGGCATGATCCCCTGCCAGCTGTATATGTACTACAATGCACCCAAGTTTGAGCACACCGCAAAGCCCATGCCGAAAAACGGTTTTGACGGCAAGCGCACTGCGCCGAACCGCTTTGACAAGAAGTAATTGATAAATGTTACCTGCCGCACCGGAGCTGTCCCGTGCGGCTTTTTACATTACAGCCGGTAATTACCGGGAAAATCAAAACGGAAAAATTCCTGCCAAAGCAGGGGAAACGGACGCACACACAGAAAGTTTTATCCCATGTTCAGTGCCGTGTTCTGCAAAGATGAGACAAATTCATGCTCTTTTTACAAAGGATGGTTGAACCCGGGCTGAAAATGGATTATACTTACCTTACTATTCTGCGGTTCTTCCGAGGAGGAAAAGGTGTATATGAAGGGTAGGATGCGGCCATATCTGCCGGAGCTCACCATCCGGGATTACAATATCTACCTGCGGTATCTGCGCGGGGTGCGGCGCCAGCTGTACGAGGCATACGGATTATATTCCTGTCATCTGCTGCGGAGCAACGGCGTGCTGTTTGCCATCCTTTCGGACAGTCTGGCCGGGCGGCAGGCCACCTGCCAGCGCAAGCGGGTCCCGGGCACACTGGCCTGGCGCAGGCTCATGTGCCAGACCCAGGGCATCCGGCTGGCCGCACAGGTGGAGGTGCTGTTGGGCTGGCACAATTTGCAGGATCGCAAATACAGTGAGCTGAAGCCGCTCAAGCGTCTGCGCCGTGCGGTGGACCGGCTGCTGCTGCGCCGCGCCTACATGCGTGCCGTGGAGGAGAACCCGGCACTGGAACGCCTGTTCGTGCAGGAGCGGGAGCAGGCTGTGACGCAGATGGAACTGAGCGCCAAAAACTACACCCTCGCAGCGGAACCCATGAGCAACATCTATGGTGCCCTGTATTCCACCCTTGCCACCGATGACCCCACCCAGCGCAAGAGCATGCGCTACATTGGCAGCAGCATCGGACGCATCTTCTATCTGCTGGATAAGGCTGAGCGGTTTGAAACGGACAAGCGAAGCGGCCGCTACAACGTGTTCGTGGTGAATGAGCTGAAAGGGCAGTCTGCTGCGATGGAAAATGCCCGCCGTCAGGCGCTGGCTGTGGCCAACGACCTGATCCGGGTGTACAGTATGCTGGACATCAAGCTGAACCGCAGTCTGCTGGATAATATCATGCTGCTGGGCCTGCATCATGCGGTGGAGCCGCTGGAAGCAGGCGTTGAGAGGGAAAACTGGGAGATCCCATGAATCGGAAACATCAAAAAAGCTGGGGCATGGCTTACTGCGGCATCGTGACGGCACTGTGTGTCGCCCTGATGCTGCTGGGGGCCGTAATCCCCATTGCCATGTTCATTGCGCCTGCAGTGGCGGGCTTTCTTGTTGCAACAGTCTGCGTGGAGTGCGGGATGCAGCTGGCCCTGACGGCCTACGCTGCGGTCAGCCTGCTGGCACTGCTCTTTGTGCCGGATAAGGAAGTGGCGCTGATCTTCGTGTTCCTGCTGGGGTATTACCCGCTGGCAAAGCCGAAGTTTGAGCGCATCCGCCCTGCTGTTCTGCGCATTGTCTGCAAGCTGCTGCTGTGCAACGGCGCAGTGCTGGCCATGTATGGACTGGTATTTCTGCTGGTACCGGCAGGCAGCATTTCGCAGGAGCTGCGTACCACGGCACTGGCGGTATCGCTGGCAACGCTGGCCATGGGCAACGTTGCCTTTGTGCTGTACGACCGGGCACTGCACAACATGCTCATGATGTACCGGCTGGTCTGGCGGCCGAAACTTCATAAAACTCTGGGCTGGCGTTGAGCCAGCCTTTGTGTTATAATGAGGCATCAGAAAGGGGAGAGCGCAGCACACAGGTAACGCAAAGCGCCGGGCCACGCGGGTGACAGCCGCGAGGGTGACGAGGAGAGGAATCATCGAAAGATTCGGCGGATGTTTCTCCGGCTGAGGGCTAGACCAGCCGCAGAGAAGGGCAAAAACCGGCAGCAATACCGCAACAGATCCCTTCAAAGAAAGCCATACAAGAACATAAACTGTACAAGAGAGCTGACCGTGTGTCACTGCGCCTTTCTGCGTGGGAGCGGTCGGTATGGAGGTGTTTTGTATGTGCGGCATTGTTGGTTATGTCGGTAAGCGCAGTGCGCAGGACGTGCTGCTGGATGGTCTGGAAAAGCTGGAGTATCGCGGATATGATTCCGCCGGTGTGGCGCTTGCGCTGGACGGAGGGATCTGCGTAGTAAAAAGCAAGGGGCGGCTCACAGCCCTGCGGGAAAAGCTGGCAGCGCAGCAGCTGGCACAAAGCTTCTGCGGCATCGGCCACACCCGGTGGGCTACCCATGGCGAGCCCAGCGACGTGAACAGCCATCCGCATTCCACGCCGCGTGTGAGCATCGTGCACAACGGCATCATTGAAAATTACGGGCTGCTCAAGGAGCGGTTGGCTGCAAAGGGCTATACCTTCCAGAGCGAGACCGACACGGAAGTGCTGGTAAAGCTGATCGACAGCTGCTATACCGGCGACCCGCTGCGGGCGCTGCAGCAGGCCCTTTCCAAGGTGCGCGGCAGCTACGCGCTGGCGGTGCTGTTCTTCGATTACCCGGACACCATTTTTGCGGTCAAGCGGGAAAGCCCGCTGATCGTCGGCTGGGGGGAAGGCGAAAACTTTATTGCATCGGATATCCCTGCGCTGCTCAAATATACCCGGAAATACAGCGTGCTGGAAGAGGGCGATATGGCCGTCTGCACGGCTGAGGGCATCCGCTTCTACAACGAATTTGGTGAGCCGGTGGAACGTCGGCAGCTCACGGCAGACTGGGATATGGAAGCGGCTGAGAAGGGCGGCTACCCCCACTTCATGCTCAAGGAGATCAACGAGCAGCCTGCCGCCATCACGGCCACAGTGAGCCCCCGTGTGGAGGATGGAATGCCGGAGCTACGCATCCCGGCGCTGACGGACGAGGTACTGCGCGGCATTGGCCGGGTGCATCTGGTGGGCTGCGGCACGGCGATGCACGCCGGCATGGTGGGTAAATCTGCCATTGAAGCGCTGGCCCGTGTGCCTGCCGAGGTGGACATTGCCAGCGAGTTCCGCTACCGGGACCCGATTTTGGAAAAGAATGATCTGGTCATCATCATCAGCCAGTCCGGCGAGACCAGCGACACGCTGGCAGCACTCAAGCTGGCCAGGAGCCGCGGCGTGCCGGTGCTTGCTATCGTGAATGTGGTGGGCAGTTCCATTGCGCGCGCGGCCGACTACGTGATGTACACCTATGCGGGGCCGGAGATCGCTGTGGCTTCCACCAAGGCTTACACGGTGCAGATGTGTGTGCTGTACCTGTTTGCCCTGCGTCTGGCCTATGCGCGCGGCCGACTGAGCGAGGCGGAGACCCGCCGCTATACGGCGCAGCTGCTGCATGCACCGGAGGTCATCAAGCCACGCCTGGCGGACTGCGAGCAGATCAAATACCTTGCCAGCCGCTATGTGAACACCCAGAGCTGCTTCTTTATCGGGCGTGGTTTCGACTACGCGCTTTCGCTGGAAGGAAGCCTTAAGCTCAAAGAGATCAGCTATGTGCACTCGGATGCCTATGCGGCAGGGGAGCTCAAGCATGGCACCATCAGTCTGATCACGGATGGCGTGCCGGTGATCGCACTGGCGACCCAGAAGCAGGTATACGAAAAGACCATTTCCAATGCCAAAGAGACTCGCAGCCGCGGCGCAAGGGTGCTGCTGTTCACCACAAAGGACGCCGTGGTGCCCGAGGGTGTGGCCGATGCGGTGGTCCGGCTGGATGAATACGAGGATATCCTGATGCCGCTGCAGCTCATTGTGCCGCTGCAGCTGTTTGCCTACTATATGGCTGTTCTGCGCGGCTGTGATGTGGATAAGCCGCGCAATCTGGCAAAGAGCGTGACGGTGGAGTAATGGCATAAAACCGCGCTGGAAAGGCCCGCAGGCCGCTCTGAGAAGATGCGGACGCCGGACCGATGGATAGAACGAAAAAAGCTCCCCTCTCTGAGCTGTCAGAGAGGGGAGCTGCTGTTTTTATAGAGCTTCCGGCTTACCAGAACCAGTAGCGCTTTTTCAGCACGATATAGGCGATGCCGATAATGATGATCGTCACGCCGCCGGCAATGAAGAAGGTCCAGTTGATGTTGGCAAATTTCAGGTTCTGATTGGTCAGCAGATAATGGCCGGCGGTATCTGCTGTGATGATGCCGTCCGTGTAGCTGTTCAGGTACTGCCACTTGCCAGAGGTGGGGTTGTAGAGATACAAGCGGGTATAGGTGCTCACATCCAGATCGATGCGTACCGAGCAGGGGAGGGCTTTGCCCTTGTCCAGCTCAAACTCAATGCCCTCCTTGCTCTCGGTCAGCACGAGCATGGTATCCAGTTCACTGGTGGTGCTCTTGACGTTGCTGCCCGCGATCTGCATGGTGTAGCCGTCGCCCACCACGCACAGGGTCTTGCCGGTGGTGCGCAGGGCATTGAGAATATCACCGGTCACAGTGGGAACTTCGGCCTGCGTAAAGACGATCTCGTTGTCCGTGCTGTCCTGAATCGCCTGCACCACGGGATCAATCTCAATGGGAGTATCGTCCTCCGGCTTTGTGGCGCTGCTGTCCGAAGATTCCTCCGAGGAAGCGGCAGAACGGTTGACAATGACCGTGACCATAGCAGAAGCCGTGCCGTTGGAGACCGTGATGGAGGTTGCACCGGTGCCCACAGCTGTGATCACGCCGCTGGGGCTGACCGTGGCAATGTTGCTGTTGGCGGACTTAAAGGTGAACTTCTGAGAAGCAGAGGAAGGCTTGACGCTGGCGGTCAGGGTGCGGGTGGCACCGGGCTTGAGCACAACGTAGGAAGGATTCACCGTGATGACCTGACCGCTGTTGGAAGAACCGGTGCTGGCGGTGCCGGTGCCGGTTCCGGTTCCGGAGTTGGGAATGCTCATGACCGTAACATTGGTGGTAGCAGTCACCGAACCGCAGGTAGCGGTGATGGTGGCAGTGCCGGGGGCGACACCGGTAACGCGGCCAAAATTATTTACCGTGGCTACTTTTTCGTTGGAAGAGGTCAGGGTGACGGTGGCATAATTGGAGGCCGAGGTGGGCCGCACCTGCAGCTGTGCCGATACCGAGTTGCCGACATAAATGGTATTGGAGGACAGGGAAAGATCCATTTCGGTCACGATCATGGAGGAATCCATGGAGACCACGATGGTGTAAGCACAGATCTGATTGCCGGCAGCAGCTGTGATACGAGTAGTACCCACACCCACGGCCTGTACAACACCGGTGTTGCTCACGGTCAGAATGGAGGTATCGTCCGATATATAGACCACCGAATCGGTAGAGTTGCGGGGACGCACCACAGGGGACAGCTGCTGAGAAGAACCCAGCAGCATATTGGCGGTATAGCTGCCGGCTTCAATGCTTTCGGCAGGTACATTCTGATCCCACGGCATGGTAATGCCGCTCAGGGCGAGGCCGGAGACCGGGCTTGCTGCGGCCGCAGACACAGCTGTGCCGCAGGCCAGCAGGCAAAACGCTGCCGCACAGACGGCCAGTTTTTTTGCGGTTGATTTCATAGTAAGTATACCTCTTTGGGGTGATTTGGCAGCGGCTGACAGTCCGGTTTTAATGGAACAGAACACCCAGTGCTTCCATTGCGTACTCAAAGTAAGTGATCTGGTCGTACTCCACACGGGCGGTAACGCTCATGCCGTTGGAAAGGTCTACCTTATCACCGCTCTTGCTTACCACGTAGGTGGTATCCGGCTTGATGGTCATTTTGTAGTAGGATGCATTGGTGCTGGCGGTCACATCGCTGTCGATCGCGGTCACGGTGCCGGTCAGGGTACCGTAGGAGTACTCCGACAGGCCGGTGATGGCGATCTTGCAGGGGTCGCCCACATGCAGCAGGGGACGGTCGTTCACAGTGACCATGGCAACGACCTCCAGATCGTCGTTCTCACTGGCGACAGTAGCCAGCGGAGAACCGGCGCTCAGGACCATGCCCTCCTTATAGGGGGTATCCATGTGGATCACACCGGAGGTGGGAGCATAGATATAATAATCGTTGGCACCGGTGTTCAGGGTATCGATCTGGGCCTGAATGTTGTCCACGTTGCTCTGCGCACTGGTGATGCTCTGGGAAATGGACTGCATGGTGGAGTAGTACAAGGCCTCCACCTCGCTCTGGCTCTGCTCCATCATGGTCTTGATCTGAGCATCCGAATAGCCGGCAGCCTGATAGGCAGTAGCGTCAAAGGTCTTTTGCGAGACCTGACTCTTATAGGTCTCGTACTGGTAGTAGTAAGGCTGATCTTCCGGGTTCGTCTCGCTGAAGTAGTTGGTGTCGTCCTGCACGCACTGCAGCAGCTTATTATACTGGTCCAGCTGGGTCTGGTAGATCTTGAGCTGGCTTTCCAGATTGTCCTGCTGCATATCGATGTCGGTGCTCTTGATGTGCGCCACAAGGTCGCCCTCGTTCACATAGCTGCCTTCCGAGATATACATTTCGGTAATGGAACCGGAATAGCTGGACATGATGTAGGTCTTGTTGCTGGCCTGCACGGTGCCGGTGTTCTGACTGACATAAATGCGGTTGGTCTGGGTGCTCCACACCAGAAGGAACACCATAAAGATGCCCACCAGAATGACAAAGGCGTAGCCGTAAGGCGGCACATCCCTGTCCAGCATGATACGGCGGTCCTGCAGGTCCGTCAGGCTTTGAACTTTCATTGTCATAATTATTTGGTCTCCATAAAGACATCGATCACAGCATCGTCAGAATCCTGATTGACATAGATCGTATAGGAAGTGCCGGTCAGCTTCTGGTCGTTCTCAAAAGCGTGGACCTGCAGCTTGTAGGAGGCCAGCTGGCTGTTTTCCATGGGGCCGGTGTAGTGGGCGTACAGGCAGTTCTTGACGCGCAGGATGGCATCCATGTGATAGCCCGGGTCCATCTGAGGGATGAGTTGGGTGGCCTGCTGCATCATGTACAGGTGCATCTGATGATCCTCGCCCAGTGCAAAGGACTGGATGATGGGGCCGATGGGCTGAGCATTGTTGCTCTTGATGAAATTGTGCATCTGGGTCAGCACCACCGGCAGGCTGGCCATTTCTTCCGGACGGATCTCGCGGGAGAGCACATTGGTGAGCTTGAGGGTCTTGTTTTCAGCTACTTTGATCTCATTCATGATAAATACCTCTGTTTCGTTTCAGATTTACTTTACATCGGCGTTAGATAAAATGTGCCCGGAGGCGCTTTGTCTCCGGGCACACCATAGTAAGGCATTGTCACCTGAGCAGGCCGCGCCGCTTCAGGGTAACACCATCTTCCTTATTCAGGACAGACGAGACAAACAGGTCTTCTGTTGTCAGCATCGATGGCCCTGGCAGTCATATTATGGAACCGGAACTCCATCCGATCTCAGCATATCAATAGGTGATCGACTCGCCGTCGTCATCCTCTTCCACGACAGCCTGCATGACAGGCTGCTTGGGTTCTGCCTTTTTCTTGCTGCGGTAAATACCCTGCTGCATGTTCCACAGCTCGTAGTATCTGCCTTCCTTGGCAAGCAGCTCCTCATGGGTGCCGCGCTCCACGATCTGGCCGTGATCCATCACCAGGATCATGTCACAGTCACGGACGGTGGACAGGCGGTGAGCAACGATCAGCATGGAACGATCCGCAAGCTGGTCATAGATCATGTTGAAGATCAGGTTTTCCGTTGCAAAGTCGAGGTTGCTGGTGGACTCATCCAGAATGTAGAGGTTGGAATCCTTCAGGAAAGCACGAGCCAGTGCAATGCGCTGCTTCTCACCGCCAGACAGGCCGTTGCCGGCTTCTTCCAGATAGGTGTTGTACTGCAGGGGCAGATGACGGATAAAGTCGTGCGCATCGGCCTTCTTGGCAGCTTCCTTGACCTCGTCCATGGTGGCATCCATGCGGGAAACACGGATGTTGTCATAGATGGTCTTGCTGAACAGCTCAACGTTCTGCGGCACATAGGAAATTGCGCGGCGGACAGAATCGTTGGTATACTCCGTCAGGTTCACACCGTTGAAGTCGATCTCGCCATCCTCCGGCTCATAATACTTGAGCAGAAGCTTGGTGATGGTGGACTTGCCGCTGCCGCTGCTGCCCACCAGAGCCACCTTTTTACCGGCCGGGATGGTAAAGCTGATGTGATCCAGTGCAGGAGCACGGTTGCCGTAACGGAAGGTGACATCCTTGAACTCGATGTCGCCCTCCACCTTTTCCAGATCCGTGCGATCCTCGTCACCGGCAGTCTCAGAAGGATAGTCCATGATCTCGGTCAGACGCTTCATGGAGATGTTGGCTTCCTGGATCTGCATCTGCAGACCGATCAGGTTGCTCAGCGGAGAAGTGAAGTAGGAAGACAGGGTGCTGAAAGCCATATAGCCGCCCAGCGTCATTTCGCCGTTCAGCACCTGACTGATGCCCACATATGTGGTCAGCATGCCAAAGATCATGGAGATGAAGGCGGAGATCAGACCCTGTGTGGTGCTGATGCGGCTGGAACGCAGGCTGATCTTCAGGCTCTTGATGTATTCACGCTCAAGATTTTCCAGCTCGGTGTCCTCGTTGGCGTTGCACTTGACGGTCTCAATGCCGCGCAGGCTTTCGATCATCTGGCTGTTCAGTGCAGCAGACTGCACCATGGTCTCTTCGTTGATCTTCTTATACGGCTGCTTGTAGATCAGCACCAGCAGAATGCTGACCAGCGCCATGAACAGCGAAATGGAGAACAGCATCGCGTTCATGCGGAACAGAATGATGCCGGTGATGATGGCCATGGAGATATCCATGATCAGACTCAGCGCAATGCTGGTGAAGATGGACTTGATGGTGTTTGCATCCGAATAACGGGTGGTGATATCACCAGTCTTGCGGGTGGCAAAGAACTTCATGGGCAGGTGGAAGATGTGCCCGAAGTAGCCCATCATCAGCGGGATATCGATTTTGATAGACAGATGGATCAGCACCCACTGCCGCACAAAACCGATCAGAGTATTGGTCAGGCTGACCATGCTGAACACGAGGATCAGTGTGACCAGCAGATTATTCAATCCGTAGGGCAGCACCTCATCCATCAGGATCTTGTTGAACATGGAGGATGCAATGCCGAGGATCGTTGTGATCAGAGAGGCAAAAATTGCATAGAAGAAAAGCTTTTTCTGGGGCAGCAGCAGATCAATATAGCGCTTGAACATGCCGCCCTTTTCCACCTTGCCGCCCTTGAACTCCGAGGTGGGGTTCATCAGCAGCAGAACGCCCGTAAAGTTCTTGTAGAACTCATCCAGACTGATCTTTTTCAGCTCTGTGGCGGGGTCGCCGATGATGACATAATCCTTGCACTTGTGCTTTTTGCCGTTCTTCTCGTCTTCCTTGGCAGATTCCGACTCCTTCAGCATGTGCTTGCGGCGCTCACCCTCATCCTTGATGGTGGTCTTTTTAAAGACCACCACAAAGTGGGCCAGACCCTGGTCGGTAATGACCTGTGCGATACAGGGCAAAGAGAAATCGCTGAGGAAATTTTCACGGTCCACGCGAACCGCTGCGGTGGAAAAACCCAACTCGTTAGCGGCTTTCTGCAAACCAACAAGGTTTGTGCCTTTCAGGTCAGTGCCCATCATATCGCGCAGGCGGGTGATGGTAACTTCCTTTTTGTAATGGAGGCACACCATTGCGAGGCAGGCAGCCGCACAGTCGGTAGTGTCATGCTGCCGGACGTAGGTATAACGCATAGATGCTTCCTTTGATCATATACAAATTTATTCAAACGACTGCAGAACACTTCCAAGGGAAGCGGACGGCAGCAGCTCTGACAACGCAAAAAAACACAGTCTGTAAGCAGTATAAAAACCGGTGGCTTACCCCGTCCTGCGGAGAACGGCGGCAAAGCACCGGTCAGCTGCTGTTAAAAATGGCAAAATGCCCATGGAACTGTGTGCCGGGCTTTGGAAAATCAGATACTAATTTCCAAAGAACATAAAAAGTATACCACAATGCAACATCTTCTTCAAGTGGTCAATTTTTAAGAAATCATTAAGCTGGATGCTTTTTTCTGCATAGATGCTGCTTTTTTCGGGGCTGTGGACAGAGACCGGAGATGGCGGGACAGAGGGGAAAATCCATGCGGCATCAGCTGCCGGCTGCAGCACAAATAAAAAGAGCAATGTCCGTAAGGAACATTGCTCTGCTTTGGCGCCTCTTGCCTGACTCGAACAGGCGACACCCTGATTAACAGTCAGGTGCTCTAACCGACTGAGCTAAAGAGGCAGATCACAGTTGTGACTGCGAGAGATATTATACCGCATAAGAATGCCTTTTGCAAGCCCTTTTTTACAAAACCAGAAATTTTTTGCAAAAACAAAAAGCCCTGCGGCGCTTTTGAAACGCTGCAGGGCGGAAAATACATATTATATGGGACGGAACGCTTACTTCAGCTTGCTCTTGGCCTTCATGCGCTGCTCGTGGTTCAGGATCTGCTTGCGGATGCGCAGATTCTCGGGGGTGACCTCCAGCAGCTCATCCTGTGCCAGGAACTCCAGACAGCCTTCCAGACTCAGCTTGCTGATGGGGATCAGGCGCAGGGCGTCGTCGGAACCGGATGCACGGGTGTTGGTCAGATGCTTGGTCTTGCAGACGTTGACATCCACATCCTCGCCGGAAGCGGTGTAGCCGATGACCATGCCTTCGTAGACCTTCTCACCGGCGCCCACCAGCAGAGTACCGCGCTGCTGTGCGTTGAACAGACCGTAGGTGACGGCCTCGCCGGTCTCAAAGCTGACCAGAGAACCGGTGGAGCGATTGGCGATCATGCCGGCCCAGACATCATAACCATCGAAAATCTGGTTGATGATGCCTTCGCCGTGGGTATCGGTCAGGAACTGGTTGCGGTAGCCGAACAGGCCGCGGCTGGGCATACGGAACTCCAGACGCACACGGTCGGAGCCCAGAGACTCCATCTGCTGCAGGATGGCCTTGCGCTGGCCCAGACCGGTCATGACGGCACCCTGATACTGGGTGGGCACGTCGATGACGACATGCTCCATGGGCTCGTAGGTCTTGCCGTCGATGACCTTGGTCAGAACGTGCGGGGGAGAGACCTGCAGCTCATAGCCTTCACGGCGCATGGTCTCGATGAGGATGGACAGGTGCATCTCACCACGGCCCATGACACGGAAGGAATCGGTGGTGGCGGAGTCCTCCACCTTCAGGGCCACGTCCTTCAGCAGTTCCTTCTGCAGACGGTCGCGGATCTGACGGCTGGTGACGAACTTGCCCTCACGGCCGGCCAGCGGGCTGTCGTTGACCGAGAAGGTCATCTCCACGGTGGGGTCGTTGATCTTGACGAAGGGCAGCGGCTCCACGTTGGAGGGGCTGCACAGGGTGTTGCCGATGGTCACGTCCGGCAGACCGGAGAATGCCACGATATCACCTGCGGTGATGTTGTCGCACGGCTGACGGCCGTTGGCCTGGAAGTCGTACAGCTTGGTCAGACGGCCGCGCATCT
>ULRA01048694.1_pt1 | contig 13233 bp, 9 predicted proteins | sample 1954981 | NCBI WGS metagenome assembly ULRA01 (sample SAMEA4835669, study PRJEB28245) | human gut metagenome | biome: gut microbiome; material: fecal sample | place: Denmark | collected 2008
ACGGCTCTCCACATCCAGAAAAGCCGTAGGCTCGTCCAAGAGAATCAACGGGCATTCTTGTACCAGCACCTTGGCAATCATGGCTTTCTGACGCTCCCCGTCGGACAGTTCGGCCACATAACGACGTGCCTTTCCGGCCATGCCGACCTCTTCCAACGCCCGCCACACCAAGGCTTTGTCGGCAGAAGTCAAACGTCCGAAAAAACCGGTGTACGGTTGACGCCCCAAAGCCACCAGTTCGTAAACGGTCAGCCCGCCTGCCTGCATGCGGTCGGTCAATACCACACCGATGGTTTTGGAACGCTCATGCGCACTGTAAGCCTCCAAAGGCCGCCCCATGAGTTCCAGACGGCCGGACAAAGGGGGCTGCATGCCGGCCAACGTACGCAACAAAGTGGACTTCCCGGCTCCATTGCATCCTAACAAACAGGTCAGTTCGCCGCCCGACAGACTGAAATCCAATCCATGATGCACTTCCGTCAACTGCTTTCCCTGGCGGTACCCCGTAGCAATCCCCTCTCCTTCGAGCACTATCTGCTTTCCCATTAATTAAAATATTGTATTCTACGTTGGTTCACAATGACATAAATAATCACCGGCGCACCCAGCACGGGGGTCACGGCATTCAGGGGAAGAAGCCCCGCCTCGCCGGGCAGGATGCAAATCAAATTGCAAAGCAAGGCCACCGCCCCGCCGCTCAACAACGTCACCGGCAACAAGGAATTATGGTTCGACGTCCCGAGCAACAACCGGGCCACGTGCGGCACGGCCAACCCGATGAACGACACCGGGCCGCAAAAAGCCGTGACCACAGCCGTCAGGATTCCCGTGACCAACAACAACATGCTGCGCGTACGGCGCACGTTCACCCCCAAGTTCTCCGCGTAACGTTCTCCCAACAACAAGGCATTCAATGGTTTAATCAACAGGATGGACATCAGCAACCCGAGTGAGGTGAAAGCCGCAAACCACGGCAGTTGTTCCAACGAAACGCCCCCGAAGTTGCCCATCCCCCAAACCATGTAAGAGTGCACGCCTTCGGCTGTGGCAAAGAAATTCAGCAAGGAAATGGCCGACGAGGCCACGTAGCCCATCATGATGCCGGCAATCAACAGCATGACGCTGCTACGTATCAGCGTGGAAAGAAAAAGAATCACTCCCATGACCAACACGGCACCGGCGAAAGCACCGGCCACCACTGCCAGAAAACCGGAAAAAGAAAAAGTGCCGGCCGACACCATTCCACCTCCGGCCAACATGACCAAGGCCACCCCGAGACTTGCCCCCGAACTGATACCCAAAATCGACGGGTCGGCCAACGGGTTGTTGAACACTGTCTGTAACATCAGGCCCGAGGCGGCCAAGGCGGCCCCACAGCACCAGGCCGTCACGCACAAAGGCACGCGGGATTCCCACACGATGAACGACCAGGCTTCGTTTTCCACCGTCCCACCCGTCAACGCACCCCAGACCGCTCCGGCCGGAATGTCCACCGAACCGAGCAGCAGGTTAGCCGCCGCCAACACAAAAATGACGACGACCAATATCCCTCCGCACACATATCCTTTACGCTCCACCGGAATCATCTTTTTCAGTCCGCTAATTTACGAAAATATCTGCCACCTTCCGCCTTTGCCACGTCCGGATGGAATATTTTTATCAAATCTTCCAGCAACCATTCGGGATGGAAGGGCGTTTCTTCATAGTAAGGCACCCTCCCTGTATTGCAGCCGTACACCCGCCGTTCACGGAAAGCCCGGAATCCGGCGTATGGCGCATAATCGTTTTTCAGGTCCCGATAGGTCTTATCCTCCGGCATGTTGTATTTAATCAGCCAAATGTCGGCATCTTTCGCTTTCTCATACACCGTCTCAAAGCTCAGGGGAGACGATCCGCTGTTCTTCAAATCACTGAAAACATAGTCGGCACCGGCATCGGCAAACGTCCGTCCGACCGTACTGCGCCCTCCCGGCACATACCACGTGGCACCGGACTTCAAATCGGCAAACACGGTAGGCTTGTCTTCTATGTCGGCCACCCTACCGGCCCACCAGAGGTAATCGGCCTCCACCCGAGCAAACAAAGAATCGGACTCGGCAGCCTTACCGAACAACAGGCCGTAGAAACGCATCCATTCGGCACGCCCCAACGAAGAGGTTTCCATATAATCGGCACATTCGATGATGGGAATGTCCAACTTGCCCAACCGGCCATATCCTCCGCTGTTTTCAAACGGAGAAAGCATCACGGCATCGGGATGCAACGCCATAAGCTTCTCGATGTCCGGGTTCATCCCACTGCCCAAATCCGCGATACGCCCCGTGCGGCATCCTTCCTTGACGTAAGGCAAGTCGATATACCGGAGGTCGCACACTCCACCCACGGCAGACAGTGCTCCCAACTCTTCCATCAACCCGCAATGCACAGACGAATAAATGACGGCTTTCTGCAACGGCACGCGCACGACCGTCCCCTGCGGCAGACTGTCGGGCAAAGGCTCATCGCGCCCGACCAGCACATACGTGTGCAGTATTTCCAACGTATCCCACGGATTTCTCAGCGTAGCCACCCGGTAACCGTCGTAAGACACAATCTTCAGATTCTCCGCATACCTTAAATCCAACGTGTCGCCGCCCTCGCCCAAAAAGGAAGCCGTCTTGCCCCCGTCCTTACAAGAGAACAGAAGCAAAACGGCAAACCAACCATAAAAAAGGCTACTTACCTTCATCTCCTTATTTTGTGACAAACACCATCTTAGAAGTGGACATTCCGGCTTCAAACGTACGTTTATAGGTTCCATCCGCCCCGTATACATGAACGTCGGAAGCAGCACCGTAAGGTACGTCAAACACATACACATCGCCAGATGCTGGATCAACAGCCAAACCATTGGCACTCTGTAGGTCTGCCATATCGATAAACTCGCTCTCCGCTCCGGTCTTTAAATCACGGACATACGCACGAGCTACCTCGGGCAAGTAATACTCTGAATAAAGGATGTACATCTTGTCTCCGGCATTGGCGATATAAGTGGCGCAGCACACTTGCTCCACTTGGTCGGTTTCCGGATCGAGGCGTTGCATCGTACCGTAAATATACTGGTCCGGAGTCAAGGACGGGCTTCCTGCATAGTTGCCATTGGACACGAAGTATACATACCCGTCTTCTGCCGTGATGCACTGGGTATAAGGATTGAGCATCACTTCAATATCCTTCAACTTGGTGAAAGAGGCTGCATCAACCACTGCCAACCACTTTCCTTTTGAATACCCCGAAATATTGACATACAGTTTGCCGTTGGCAGAAGTAATAGCCTCGGGATGGTCATAACCTGTTTGTGCCCCTGCATCTATAAGATTCAGTTTGCCATCGATGGCCATGGAAGTCGTGTCGATACGGGAAACCGTCCCGTCGTATGCTGTAAAATAAACCTTCCCCTCACACGCTGCCATGTAGCGAGGTTCAACCGGAGTACCGTCTTCGGTAGCCACCGGAATGGATTTCAGAACCTTGCACTTACGGTCCATGATGACAACTTTGGAAGAACCGCTCACCGTCACGTATATTTTCGAACCATACACACAAAGGTCTTGCCCCAAGTCGCCAAGCCCTTCACCATTGGCAGCCGCATAAAGGTCTTCACTCAACTCTCCGGTTTGGAAATCCAAGAACTGGATACCGGCATCGTTTCCACCCCAATTTCCGGTATTCAACACATAAGCACCTAAACTAACAACCGGCTCTCCACCTGTATTGTCTCCACTACCACCGGTAGTATCGTCACCTCCTCCGGTTTCCGTACCCGGACCTTCACCGTTTGGTTCGTCATCTTCGCTACAAGCAGTGAAAACACCCAACGCCAAAGCCATAATGGCCAATTTACACCAATTCAATTTCATTTTCTCGTTTTTAAAAGTTTATAATGAATATGTTATCGCTACTTTGAAATTCCGTCCGGGCATGGGGTAGTAACGTACCACCTCATAGTTCTTCCCCCCCAGATTCGCCGCATCGACCTGCAAACGCAACTTATGCCCCTTGAACCGGAACACCCGGTACAAAGAGACGCTATGATCGGCATACGCGTCAATCAAGTTGCTTTCCTTGTTTTGGGGCAAGCGGTAACGCTCGCCAGACCATGCCACATTGTAGGCCGCGTTCACCCAAGGGGTCTCAAGCACCAAACCGCCAGCCCCTGAATGCTTCGGAGTATAGGCTATCTGATGACGCCACAACTTGCTACTGCGTTTCGTCACGTCTTCCGCCTGCATGAAGCTATAAGCAGCGGTCATCCCCAGATTCCAGGCTTTCGCCAAAGTCCATTCCGCAGCAAGGTTGACATCCACGCCATACGTCTCCACTTTGCCGACATTGGACATCTTCCACACGAACATCGTAGGCACCGCCACTATCTTGTCGTCGACCTCGTTATAATAGCCGTCCACGGAAAGACTCACGTAATCCGCCACACGCCCCATACGTCCGGCCCAAGTTGTCCCTACGTTCCATTGTCGCGTCTTTTCCGGACGCAAGCGGCTGTTCCCAATGAGCAGATAATAGAGGTCATTGAAAGTCGGGACACGGAATATGTCTTTATAAGAAGCACGCAAACGCCAACTTGCTTTTTTCACAGGCCGCCACGTCAGACTCAGCGCCGGGGAAAGCCGCTTACGGTCGTCGGCCGCCCGCCCTAAAGCCACCCGTTCGGTAATGAATGTATTCAGCAAGGAAGCCGTCACCTGAAAAAGCGGATGACGATATTGTGCAGAAAAGGCCGTCAGGCTGGTATAACGTTCCGGATATTGGCACTCCTCCAATGTCGTGGCCAAATCATTATAGACAAAATCCTGCGCCAACGAAAAAGAAAGGTTTTTCACCGGCATCGCCCACAACGTGGCGGTCAGGTAGGTCTCCGTCTGCCTGAAACGGTCTTCCGTCGGTCCGGCAGCCTTCTTGTCCGTGTCTTTGTTCCAACTATAATTGAACTTCCCGGAAGCCTTCAGTTTCCACTTCTCCGAAAAACGGTTTTCATACCTCAACTGTCCGAAATAGTTTCGGTCGTAAAGCCGCTCGGCCGCATAAGGGTTGTCATACACCACACTGCCGGGCAATCCGCGACGGGAATCGAACAGATACCCTTTCACATCCAAATCCTGGCGTTCCGTCAAACGGGCAAAAAGATTCACCTCCGCACGGTATGCCCCGATGTCGCTATTGTTACGCCTCCCTTCTATCGGCTTGGTCTGGTTCATCATCGTAAAATGATAATTCCCGTCGGCACGCAAATATTCTCCGTAAAGAGAACAAGACAAACGCGATGTGAACCGATGGGCATAGAACAATGACGGGGTGGCCAAACCGTAAGACCCCGTCTTCACCTTCGCCGAAAGACTGAAATCCCGGTTTTCAAAATCAGGCCGGCTCGTTTCGATGCTCAATGCACTTGCAGCAGCCGACATGCGTGCTGTCTGATAAATATTGTCGCTTTGCCCGATAGTCAACGTCAATGAAGAAACATTATCCAACGAGAAACGGGAGATGTCTACCTGTCCCGACTGGCAATCCCCTATGGCTACACCATCATAGAGCACGGCCGTATGCTGCGCACCCAGACTGCGTACGGAAACGGTTTTCAACCCTCCCACGCCGCCATAATCCTTCAAGGTCACTCCCGAAAAATGACGTACGGCATCCGACACGTCTAACACGCCCATACGCTCCAGTTCCGCCTTATCAAGCGTCTGCACAGGAGCACCCGAACGTACGGCTGCAGGCAAAACCTTCTCGGTCACCGTCAGGCCTTTCATCTGTTGTAGCCCCACATCCACGCTATCTGCACCATTTTGTGCGAGCACGAACACAGCCCCCATACAAAATGACACAAGCAACCATCCTCTCATTTTATGAGATTCCTTGTATACGCCCATTTATATTCTTCATTCTTCACTCACGACACCTTCCTCCCATCCCACGGAGATTCCGGCATGACTACGTTTTGCAGGTCTTCTGACTTACTCCGGCTTGTTGGCCTTCCCACCTTATTATATATAAGGAAGTGGCTTGAGGTTTGAAACAAACCGCACAATGAGTTCACAGCAGCGGGACTGTCCGGGATTTCCACCCGATTCCCTTTTCATCCGCCGGCCTGAAAGGGCTTTCCCATAGGCCGGGCAGAACAAAACGTTGCAAAGTTATTAAAAAAATCAGTATCTCAAGGTCTTTTCATTGATTTATATCAAGAAAAGGGCATTTAAATGATAACAAATGACCTTTTACTTGTTTTGCAGGGAGAATAGCCGTACCTTTGTAGTGTCATAAGGAACAAAAGATATTTAGTTTTTAGGTATTTAGCTCCATGAAGGAGCAATGTTTAGGTAAAAGATTGTTAGATTAAAAAGAAAGGAAAAAAGATTATGACAGGATTAATGATTATCGCAGCGGTCGTAGTAGCTATGGCAGTTGCAATGGGTTCAAAGAAAAACAACGGTAAGTTCTTGGGTTCAAGTACTTCAATGTTGTTCGGTAACAAAAACCTGAATGCCGGTGCAGCATGTTAAGTGCAATGCACCTTAGTTTGAAAACCAAATTAAAAAGAAAATAAGATAGGAGAAAAGGTAAGCATGCTTTTCCTCCTATTTTCGTATAGGTGCTCCGGCATCCACAAATCCGGTTCCCCACACACTCCCCAAGGTTTTGCAAAAAAGATCCTTCATCCTTCAGGTTATACGATAACAGATTGTGATATAATATATTACGGAATGAAGGATGTTTCAGGCATCTTTCAGCTTTCTTTCATTGCAGAAAGTGGTAAAAAATTCTCAGCCGAATGATTTTTCAATCTCAGCCGAATGATTTTTCAATCTCAGGCGAACGATTTTTCATTCTCAGCCAAACGAAATGAAGCGTGGCTGAAAGATGCCTGAAATATCTTTCAGCTTATAACCACAAGGTAATGAAAGGATTGCCATACGGCCTGAAGGATGAAGGATCTTTTTGCAAAACTCCGGGGTAGGTATGCGGAAAATCCTGAACCATCCGGTAGGAGAAAACTTCTACCACAAAACTATAAAGATTTGTTTGCAATTATAAGTAATGTTATGTACATTTGCTGACGAATATGGTCTTTAACCTTTTATCCCTTTTCGCCATGAACAAGAAACATCTGCTATTATTCGTTTTTTCCTATATATCATTCGCATGCAACACCCATGCCGAAAGCTATGCTCACGATACGCTCGTCAACGTGTTGCGCAACGAAGTGCAATTCTATTTTGACAAACTAAAGAACAAGGAGACTCCGGCATACTTCATATCGCTCAGGGTTGTCGACAATAAGCGGCTTTTCCTAAGCAGTGATTTCGGGCTGTCTTCAATGGACGAGAACCATACGCGCATCCTCACGCCACAAGTAAGGGTAGGAAGCCCGGACTTGGACAACTTTGCCTATCTGGCCCAAAACAGGCCCAGTAGCACGTTTACATACGAACGTCCGTCAACAAGCTTACCTTTGGACTGCGATGCCATACCGGTCATCAAAGAAGTGGTTTGGAACGGGATATTGGAACGTTACGAAACAGCCGTGAAAACCTACCAACAAATGAAGGCAAGCCAAAAGACAAACGTCACGGAACTGGATTCCGTGCCGACATTTGCCCCGGCGGCTGTGGAAACTTACTACGAAAGACCATACTCTGAGGCGGAAACCGACATAGACAAGGAAAGGTTTCAAGAATATATCAATGATGCCAGCCGGTTATTCAAAGACTACGAATTGACTTCGGGCAAGGTCTTTTTAGACTATTCCCTCCAACGTACCACCATCGTAAATACGGAAGGAACCGTGATAGCACAGAACCGTAAAGCCTATCGGCTGATATTGGAAGCGGTAGCAGAAGCGGACGACGGGACACCCTGTCCGCTATATGAAGACATCTTTGCCTTTTCAGAGAAAGACTTGCCGACTCCGACCGAATTGGAAGACAAGGTACGGGACCTGGCCATACGTGCCGAAGCCCTGGGCAAGGCTCCCATGGCAGAAGCCTATACCGGGCCGGCCATTCTTTCCGGCAAAGCCAGTGCCGTATTCTTCCACGAAGTGCTCGGACATCGTCTGGAAGGCAAACGGCGGGAATCGGTCAACAACGAAATCAGCGGAATGCTGAACCAACGCATCTTGCCTGCTTCTTTCCAACTGTATCTGGATCCCACGTTGACCACATACCAAGGAAAAGCATTGAGCGGCCATTACCTTTACGACGACGAGGGAGTAAAAGGTCAGCGTGTGAACTGCGTGAAAGACGGTTATCTCCGGCAATACCTGATGAGCCGGACCCCCGTAAAAGAATTCGCAGGAAGCAACGGTCACGGTCGTGCGTCCAACGACCGTGACCCGAATCCCCGCCAATCCAATTTCATCGTAGAAACGACCGAACCTTATTCCGAAACACAACTGAGAAACCTACTGATAGAGGAGTTAAAACGTCAAGGCAAAGAATACGGCTATTACTTCCGTACGGTAAAAGGAGGATTTACGACCCGAGGAAAGGCCAATGCCATCAATGCGTTCAATGTCAGTCCGATTGAAGTCTACCGGGTGTTTGCCGACGGACGGGACGACCAACTGGTACGGGGCGTCTCGCTGATAGGCACCCCCTTGTCCATGTTCTCGCAGATCAAGGCGGCAGGAGGAGAAAGCGAGCTGTTCACCGGGTTCTGCGGTTCCGAATCCGGCTCCATCCCCGTCTCGGGCACATCGCCCATGGTCTATGTGTCCCAAATCGAGACCCAAGGACAGAAAGCCATCATAAAAAGCAAACAAGACCTTATAAGCCCGCCGAAGACGACAGAGGCTGAAAACACGGGAGCCATGGCTGACAGTTCCCTCATCTTCAAGGCCATGGAGGACGAGATGGCACATGTATGCCATGAACTGGCAACCCGACACAACACCGTCCCCCTGTTTGTCAACTATGTTTTGGAACGAAAACACACATCCGGAACGGAATCGTCCGGAGGCGTATGCGTCAACAAAAGAAAAGGAAATGTCAAGAACAGTATCTCCGTACATATTTTTTTGGGCGATTCGCTTGTGACAAACGACACTGGCGTAGAGCATCACCCGCAAAACATTCCCGACGAAATCGGATATGACAGAATCCGCGATGCCTTTCGGTCAAAAAGCGAAATAGCTTATCAGGGTGCCGTCCAAAGGCTTGACAACAAGAGGACGCACCTGAAACAAAACCCTAAACCGGCAGACAATGCGGCTGTGCCGGAGTTCAAGAGAATGCCTCCTGCCGTGTGGATAGGCCCTTCCGCACTCACGAATCCCTGTCCCGTGACGGATATGGAACAACTGTCCAACAGGTTGTCGAAGGTGTTTTCAGACTATCCGGAACTGTTCAACCATTGTGTCAAAGTTTACCAGAAGCGTGTGGACTATTACCGTCTCACGTCGGAGGGGCAAAAAATACTGCAACCCGACACCGCATTCCACATTACCGCGCGTGCCAGCATAAAAACAGACGGCAATGAGGTAAAGACCGAGTATTACAGGTTGCACGTAGGTGGCATCAACGACCTTCCGTCCGAAGACGCGCTCATAGGCGAGCTGCACCAGTTTGCCCAATACATGAGACAGAAAAGCCGGGCCAAGGCTGTGGAAGATTTATACATAGGCCCGGTCTTATACGAAGACGATGCCGCCATGGAACTGTTGGCGAGGAAGATTGCCGATCACTCCCATTCATACTGGATTTCTATCCGGAACCAATCAGACCGGAAACACCGCTATCTGGGTAAACAGGTCTTTCCCCCGGCCTTATCAGTATGCCAGTTGGGCAGCGATTCCGTTTATAACGGCGTGAAGCTGTTGGGCTACCGTCAAGTGGACGCGGACGGGACGAAACCGATGACTTTGCCCATCATAGAAAAAGGAATACTGAAGCACATGCTGACGGGCAGAACACCTTCCTTGGGCTGTCCGGCTTCAACCGGCAACGAACATTTCGACGGATTAAGCCGTAGCTTGGAAACACGTTACATAGCCGGTGTTTTCCATGTCACGTCCAACCGCCCCGTCCCCTATAGCAAACTTTACAAACGTTTTCTTAAAGCGGCCAAAAAAGCGGGCTTGGAACACACCTATATCATAAGGAAGAACAGAACCTCGCCCTACGCGTTGATTCGAGTAGACTTGAGCACCGGCAAGGAAGAACTTGTAGAAGGAAACTACAACGCTCCTTCACGCGAACAATTCAAGCGCATGCATGCCATTTCAAAAGAAGAGAACGTCTATAACCTTGATCCCGCAGGAGGAAAAGGTCTTGGTATCATTTCGCCTAAAGCTATCCTTTTGGAGGATATGGAGTTAGACATCACTCCCAGCCGCGCCCGTCACATAGACGAAGCTTTTTATGAATTGCGCCATTAAACGGAAATATACAAGATGACATCTACTCAGGAAAGGAGAATTTTGTTTCGTCTCCTTTCCTTTTTATATAAATAGTTTTAGTAACTTTGCCTCGGAATACATCCTGCAAACATGAAACCATCCCCCGAAATAGCCATAATAGACGCCAATACACTGACCTGCATGGGACTGCGGGGACTTATCGAACGGATGATGCCCATGGCTACCGTCCGTACGTTCAACAGCTTCGAGCAGTTGGTCCGCGACACACCGGACATGTATTTCCACTATTTTATCTCGGCCCAAACCCTTTTGGAGCATAGTGCATTCTTTATTGAGCGAAAAGAAAAGACCATCGTGCTGACCAACGGGACGGCCGGTACCCCTCAAACCTCGCATTTCCATACGTTGAATATCTATCAAAGCGAAGACAGCATGGTACGTGCTTTGCTACAACTGCAACAGCACGCGCACGCACATGGCCGACACCTCCCGCAAAATATGCCCCGCCCTTATATGACAAATACTTCTCCGGGCGACCCCAACGGCCTTTCCACCCGTGAAATCGAAGTACTTACGCTCATCGTGCGCGGATTGACCAACAAGGAAATTGCCGACCGCTTGTGCATCAGCACCACAACTGTCATTTCCCACCGCAAGAACATTATGGAGAAACTCAATGTCCGTTCCGTATCGGGTCTCACCATCTATGCGGTCATGAACGGGTACATCGAGGCGGACCGTATCTGAAAAGAGTGAAGCAAGAAGCTTATTTCAAAGGGATGTTATATCCCTTGTGGAAATCCTCGCTCTGATAAGCCTTATGCTCATCCCAATATACCAAAGAGCCTCCGCAAGAACCATACAGACGACCGCTCGCCGAGTCATAACCGACAGTATGGGAACCATTCACTTCGATGGCCTGCCCTGCTTTCTGCATATCTTCTTTTATGATCTGCACGCTGTTTTTAGCTTTGTCGTACACACACCACACAATCACTTTCACTTGGGCTTCGGGATAGTCCTTTGAATGGAACACGATTCCTTCAATCTTCCTGAAAGACAGATTTTCATCTATTTTCACGTAACTGCACGTATTCCACACGATCGTGGAATCTATTGGTGCAGGTAGCGCAAAAGTGAGCATTTCATCCACCCCTTCCTGCTTCCCGCAAACTTCCATCTTTTCACAGGCTTCCTCCAAACTTTCGTAAAGCCTGCGTTTCTGGTCTTTGGACAAGTCTTTTTGCAATACGGAATAATCCACTTGGTAATATCGGGATGCCTTTTTCCACAATTCGTATTCTTTTTGGGTTGTTTTCTCTTTTACCCAATCCGGTATCGAATCAAGGGGACAGAAAGAAGAACCCGTTTCTTTGTCCAATGCTGCACCCGATTTAGGAACGACTACACCTTGAGCCAAACAGATCTGCCCCAAAAGTGTCAGCAATAAGAAAAATATCTTTCTCATAATCATTATTCTTTGTTTAAGTTCTTTTACTTGTTTTGCATTCCGTACCGTCATAATATTACTTCAATACAATTTTACGCACCACTTTGCCAAAAGCTTCGGATTCCACCACCACGGCCAAAGGCCTTCCACCCCACTCCCTCGGGATTTCCATTGTCCACACAGGAGTTTCCAAACTGTGGGAAACATACAGCCTCTTACCGTCCGTGGCATAAACAGATATCACGGCAGTCCCATCCATTCCGTCCACACACAGCATATTACCCTTCATCGACACATGAATCCTGTCCTGTTGATGAGAAGCCACGCCGGAGCCACCCCTCACACAGTATTCAAGGCTTTTGTCCAAGCCATCTGGCAAGACGGCATACGCCGCCCCGTCGTCCGTTTGAAGATAAGCCATGGCCACATAATACCCGTCGGCAGCCTGAGGATGGCACACAAACGGTATTTCTACCTCGATGTTCGAGTAGACCGGCAAGTTTACCGCAACCGGCTCAGCCTGCAATGGTTCTTGTCTGCCCGAACTGCCGGAAACTGGCTTGGAGCACACCACCAGACGACCGTTCCGGTAGCTTGGCTCGTTGGAACAAACCCTCAGTTTGAGCGTCCCTTCTTTCCCGGCATCCAAATAACCCATATTGGAAAATTCCGCCGGGGCGGCAAGTTTCAGCCTGCGGTCCTCGCCGTTTTCCGCATAATAACCATATCCGTCACGCATCGCGGGGTGCAAGGCCAACTGGCCGACCTCGGAATATTCTTCATCGAAAACCGTCACGGAAATCTCCCGCTGTACTGATGTTTCCCTCCAAACCTCACCTTTCACGACCAAGTTCGTCGTCTCTCCGGCACGTAAATCCACGCGCACCATTCCGGAGGTCAGGAACTCCACCCATTTGTTACCATTGAAATAAGTGTCCTCCACCTTGATATACCCCTTGAAATCACCCGTGGCAGAAAGGGGCAGCTCAATATCCACCGTACTGTACCGGCGGCACACCTTGCCCCCGTTGACACTTGGCCGTTCTGCCAAATAAGGGAATACCGTCTCCGCCGGAAGCAGGTGCACCCTTGCTTCATCATATCCTTCGCACATGCCTTCCGCTTTCCGCATCTCCGTCCCGTCGAAATATTTCAGGTACAAACGGTAATATCCTTCGGGAAGCACGGACAACAGGGGCGTTTGGGTATCAATGTTTACCGTTCCGGCATTAAAATCGGCCTTTCCGCCAAACAGGCGCATCTCCTGCGACGGGTCATCGCCCTCGCGCAAGGCGTATACATACAGCTCCGTGTCCGAGTTCCATTCCTTCCCGTCGGCCGACGGGATGCGCCTGCATTCGGCATTCAG
>ULRA01014721.1_pt1 | contig 13222 bp, 9 predicted proteins | sample 1954981 | NCBI WGS metagenome assembly ULRA01 (sample SAMEA4835669, study PRJEB28245) | human gut metagenome | biome: gut microbiome; material: fecal sample | place: Denmark | collected 2008
GACTGGCAGTTCACGCCGGATGCAATCCTGCGCGCGGTGGATGAAACCATCAAGAGCAGCAACCCGTCGTTTGCGTATCTGGACGGGATTTTGAAGCGGCTGCACGAGCAGGGGAATGTGCGCACGGAGCAGGATGTGTCGGGCGATATCGAGGGCAGCCGGAAGGAAAACGAGCCTATCAAGCAATTCCTGCGCGCGCTGGGCAATTACAGCATTACCATCAACGACACGACGAAAGCGACGTACAAGAGCTTCCAGACCATGTACCCTGACCCGGTGATTCTGCTGGCGGCGCAGCAGTGCGCCAAATGGGGCATGACGACGCTGCAGGACGTGATGCAGACGCTGATGGCGTGGCAGAACCGCAGCCTGCGCACGCTGCCGGAAATTGACGCGTACATGCGGCAGATTGACGAGCAGAACGAGTTCCTGATTGTGCTGTATCAGGCGATGCAGCTGGACGAAAAGACGAAGCCGAACGCCGCCGACCGCGCCCTTGTGAAGCAGTGGACGGAAGAGTGGCGGTTCGCGCAGATGTTTGTGCTGGGCTGCGCGCCGTGGGCGGCAGGGAAGAAATCACCGATGGCATACCTCAACAAGATGTTGAAAGTTTTCCGGGAAAAAGGCATCACGACGATGGAGGCGGCAAAGGCGGAGCGCGAACGCTTCGAGCAGCAGCCGAGCCAATCCACCGCACCCGCCGCGCACGCGCCGAAGGTCGTCGGGGAGCAGCAGTACACCCAGCGCACCTACACGCCGACGCAGGATGCCATGGACGCCATGATGCAGGAGTGGGAGGAAAGCCATGCGTAAGGAAATCATGCAGGCGCTGCAGCAGGAGTACGAGCAGCAGCGTCTCAAAAATTCGCAGGAGGAGCTTCGGCGGCGGCAGGAGGTTATCACCCGCTGCCCGGAGATTGGGCAGTACCTCGCCGAGCGCCAGAACCTGATTTTCGGCGGCGTGCGCGGCATCCTGAACGGCAAAGCGGCGGCGGATGACCTGCCCGCCCGCATGGACGTGATGAACAAGCGCATCGCCGATTTGCTCCGCCAAAGCGGCTTCCCGGCGGATTATCTTGACCCCGTCTACCGCTGCAAGCAGTGCCGCGACACAGGCTACGTCGGCGAGCCGATTCGCGAAATGTGCCCGTGCCTGCGCAGTGCCTTCTATGCGCGGCTGTACCGCGAGGTCGGCTTGGGCGAAAAGGCGGAGCAGTCGTTCGCCGCGTTTGACCCGAATGTGTTCTCCGACCAGCCGCTGCCGGGCAAAAAGTACAGCCAGCGGCAATTGATGGACATGCTGCGCCACCAGTGCGAACAGTACGCCGAAAAGTACCCCAACGCCGCGACGATGGATCTGCTGCTGATGGGGCAGAGCGGTCTGGGCAAAACGTACCTGATGCACGCCATCGCGAAGCGATTGCTGGAGCGCGGTTTCAACGTGATGATGATCAGCGCCTACCGCTTCCTGGATGTCGCCCGCCGCGCGTACTTCTCCGGCAAACAGGAGGAAATGGACACGCTGATGGATACCGACGTGCTGATGATTGACGACATGGGCGTTGAACCGCTGATGGAGAACATCACCATCGTGCAGTGGTTCAACCTCATCAACGAGCGGCAGCTGCGCGGCAAAGGCACGGTCATCAGCACCAATTTGAACGTGGAGGAGCTGCGCCGCCGCTACACCGAGCGCATCACATCCCGCTTGCTGGATGGAAAACAGTGTATGCTGCTGCAATTCTTGGGCGACGACGTAAGGAGGAACAAGGCGTGATTCAGCTTTATATCAGCAAGAAGAATTTCGATGCGCAGAAGGCGGAGCGCTTCTTCAAGGAGCGCCGCGTGCAGGTGCAGGTGATGGATTTGAAGAAGCACAAGCTGGGCGAGCGCGAATTGCAGACGATGGCGAAGGACGTGGGGATGCAGGGGCTTCTTGACCGCGAGGACAAGCGCGCGAAGGAGCATCCCGCGTGTTACTGCAACATTGACAGCGTGATTATGACCGCGATTCAGGAAAACCCGTGGCTGCTGAAATCCCCCATCGTCCGCAGCGGACAAAAATGCACCATCGGCTACCAGCCCGAAATTTGGGAAAGCTGGCTGAAGGCGGACAAATAACGGCTCAGGCGAAGCCCTAAAAAGCTGCACGCGGGCAGAGTAAGGAAGAGAACTCAACTCAATCGCGCGAAGGGGTCAAGGGGGGATCCCCCTTGCGGAGTCCAGAGGCAGAGCCTCTGGTGGGGTTTGGGGCAACGCCCCAACTGTTACACCGTTAAATCTACTCCAAGAGAAAAGGGTAGTATGGCAACTTGGTCGCAGGCAGCGAAGCGTCCCTGCGCAGTAACTTTGCGCGTCCGCAGACGCGCCCCCAAGCTGCTTTTTCCGCCAAGATTTCGTGAAGCCCCCAACAATTCCGCATTCCGAATTAAAAAACCGCCTGCCCACGCCAATCACCGCATGAGCAGGCTTTCCTTCATTCCAAATAGAGTGCTGATGCCGCTGCGACCCCCGCATCGTGCGTAATCGTCAGCAGCAGATGCCCCGGATAGCGCAATGCCGCCTCGCCGGATAGCACCGCCGTCGGCTGCCCCTGCGCCGTGTGCGAAATGGCAATCTCCGTCAGCGGAAAGGCAATGCCGCAGCCGAGCGCCTTGACGATGGCTTCCTTCGCCGCGTACAGCCCCGCCAGCGTGTCCGCCGCCGACGCGCCGCGGCTGCGCAGATACGCGATTTCCTCTTTCGTCAGGATGCGCTGGAGGAAATGCGTGTTGTCAAGCTGCTGTGCCATCCGCGCAATGCCGCAGATATCCAGCCCGATGCCGCGCAGCTCAGACATAGCCCATGACCCCGCGCACGGATACGTCGCCGGACAGTACGCGCTGCAATACGCCGCTTTCGTCGCGCACCAGCAGCGCACCCGTCTCGTCAATGTCCTCCGCCGTGCCGATGAAGTCAATCTCTGTGCCGATGACGTGCACCCGGCTGCCCAGCGTGCAGCAGTGGCGGCGGTACGCTTCCTGTATGCCGGGGAAGCCGTGCTCCTCCAGCAGCGTCATGTTGTCCTCCAGCGCCTTCAGGTAGTGCACGACAATCTCCCGGCGCACGGGCGGATTTGCGAATTCCTCCAAGGCGGCGGCGCGGTCAGACAGCTCCGGCGGATATGCCCCGCGCAGCACGTTCAGCCCCGTGCCGACGACAACGTACTCAATCTGGTCGAGGTCGGCGCTGATTTCCAGCAGAATGCCGCACAGCTTTTTGCCGGAGAACACAAGGTCGTTGGGCCACTTAATCTGCGCGTCAATGCCCGTCACTTCGCGGACGGCGTGCGCCATCGCCATCGCGGTCGCGAGGGTAATCAGCGGCGCGTTTTTCGGCGGGAGCTTCGGCCGCAGGAGGACACTCATCAGGATCGCCTGTCCCGCGGGGGCTGACCATGTGCGCCCCAGCCGCCCCTTGCCCGCTGTCTGGCATTCGCACAGGCACAGGCTGCCGCTCGGCGCGCCCTGCACCGCCATCTGCTTCACCAGCGTGTTGGAGGATGTGATGGTGTGCTCGTAGTGGTTGATGGCACGTCCAAGCGTCTGGGTCGTCAGCTGATTCACCCAGAAAATGGGGTCGATGCTGTCACCGGGGATGAGGCGGTAGCCACGGCGGCCGGCGGCTTCAATCTGCCAGCCCTCTTCGCGCAGCTGGGCAATGCGCTTCCACACGGCGGCGCGGCTGATGCCCAGTTCCTGACTGATTTTTTCGCCGGAGACATAATCGCCGCCGGAGAGGATTGCAAGAATGTCATTCATCGGTTTCATCTCCTGAAAAGAGGTGCTTTTGTTGGAATATATGGTTTTGCCGGAGCAGGACGGGATGCGCCTGCGCGATGTACTGCGCCGCGTGATGGGTGTGAGCTACACGGCAATGAAGTCCGCCAAGTGGAACGGCGGCATTACGGTGGACGGCGACGTGACCCCGGTGGATGCGTTTGTGCGCGCCGGGCAGGTGGTGGCAATCCGCTTCCGGGAGAACGCGCCGGTGTACGCGGTCAAGCCGTATGACCTGCCGCTGAATATCGCCTGCGAGGATGACTGGCTGTTCGTGATTGACAAACCCGCCCCGCTGGCGAGCCAGTCCAGCGCCCTGCACCCGGACGACACGCTGGAAAATGCGCTGTACGCTCATTTGCGCTGTCCGACGGATTTCGTCTACCGTCCGGTGAATCGGCTGGACAAGGGCACAAGCGGGCTGATGATTGTCGCCAAGGACGCGCATATTCAGCACCGCTTGCAGGCGCTTCTGCATACGCCGGAGTTCATCCGAACGTATCAGGCGGTGGTGGAGGGCTGCCCGGATGACGACTGCGGCGTGATTGACGCGCCCATCGGCAAGGAGGACGCCGCCAGCATCCGCCGTATCGTGACCGCATCTGGCAAGCCGTCGGTGACGCGCTATCGCGTGCTGAAGCGCGGAAAAACGCGCACGCTGGTGGAGTTGACGCTTGAAACCGGGCGCACGCACCAAATCCGCGTACACATGGCGTCTATCGGCTGTCCGGTCGTCGGGGATTTCCTCTACGGCACGGAAATTCCGCAATTGCCGGGGCGGTTTGCGCTGCACGCCAGCGCCTTGACGCTCCATCACCCGATGACGGGGGATTGGCTGTCGCTTACCTCGCCTTTGCCGGCGTCGCTTGCGACACTGCTTGACTGATGGCGGATTGCAGGAAGTCCAAACCCCGCTGCCGCTGGATGGCAAGCTGCGCGTCCACCACGGAAAAATCCGGATGCGTCGGGTCGGCGACTTGCAGCGTGCGCAGCAGCTGGTCAACGCGGCTGTTGCGGCTTTCGGGGTCGTCCTCGCGGTAGCGGCGGAGAATTGTGCAGGGCGTGTGCAGCAGGAGGGAAAACGCGGCGGCGTGGAAGCTGTCCGTCAGCACCATGCTCGCGCCCGCAATCAGCCGAAGCCACTGCGCGGGGGTCACGCCCTTTGCCAGCGGATACGCGGACTGGAGTGCCGATTCCGTCCGCGGAATGACGCGCACGCCCAGACCTGTTTTCTGCCGAATCTGCTCCACCTGCGTCCAGTACGCGGGATTGTCCGCCAGGAAGAAGCACAGAATATCATTGCCCATCGGGATGTCGCCGCCGATGAGCTCCAGCCACTTTTCGCGCGGCAGGAGCATCACGGGGTCGGGCATGACGGCGGGCTTTTTGCCGATGAGCGCTTTAAGGAGCGCCGCGCCCTCTTCCTCCCGGACGGAGATGGCGGCGAACCCCCGTATCAATGCGGCGATTTTGCGCCCTTTCGCGCTGTCCGTCATCGTCGATACGCCCAGCGACGGCGCGTAGGCGACTTTCGGCTTCTTCGTGAAATTCAGGAAATACGCCGGATTGAGCCACGTCGGCGACCAAATCTGGTCTGACCCGCAAATCAGCGCGTCGTATGACAGCGCCTGATGTGCCAGCGCGCTCTGGTCGCGGCAGACGGGCGACAAAATCATCTGCGTCTGCCGGAACTCATCAAAGCCCTCGTTCAGCCCGCGCGCCGCGCTGCGCTTTTTCATGCCGTCCAAAATCAGGCGGGGCGAATTGCCGCTGCACAGCAGATTCTTCATCTTTTCCGTCTGCGAGGGAACATAGTCGATATGCTCCGCGTCGTACCCCAAGGAACGGACGGCGTTTTGCAGCGCCCACGCTTGAAGAATCGACCCGTAATTGTCATTGTGCAGGAAGGTCATGATGCCGATTCGTGCCATGCGCTCACCTCTATCGCGAAAGTTCGCTATCATTATAGCATACTTCTTCGCTGGAAGCAAACAAAACCGCGAAATCCGCTGGACAAGCGGCGCGAATCGGCGTACAATGGGGTGGGGATTTACGACTGCACGCTTTCCAGCCACTTCTCCAGCGTGACCTCGTCATCGAACCCCAGCCCGGGACGAACCTCCTCCTGCACATCGTCCGGCAAGTCGCTCAGCGGCACGCCGAGTTCGCGCACCAGCGCCAGCGCGTCGCCGTAACGGTTGCGGAAGATGCACAGCTGCCCGCTTTCGTCCGGCATCAGCACAACGTGTTCCGGGCAGTAGAGGGCAAGCGCGCGCTCCATGCTCACCTGCGCGGGCGAAAACGACGTGATGACCCACTGGTCGTACTTCGCGGCGAGTTCGTCCTTCGTCATGCCGGCAAGTTCGGCCGGCAGGCGCTGGCGGCGCGTCATTTCGTGCCCGCAGGGGGAAAAGGTGACGCGCTGGAGCAACTCGCACTCGGCGCTCAGGCGGGCGGAAGCGTCGGAGGCGGTCAGTGCGCCGTCCTCGGCGTCGGGCGCGGCGGCGCGGCTGGGCCTCAAGCCGAAGCAGAGCAGCAGGGCGAGCGCCGTCAGCATCAGCACCCCGCGCAGCAGGGCGGCACGGTCGACGGTTGCGCGAATGACGGAATCCTTGCGTTTTTTATCCATGTTCATCGCTCCTTTCTGCCTTAGCATGGCAGCGCGGCGCGAAATCCATTCATCACATAAAGGAGATTTTTTTGATGATTCAGGCGGTTTTGTTTGATTTGGACGGTACGCTGACGAACACGATTGACGACATTGCCACGGCGATGAACCGTGCCTTGCGCCTGCACGGGCTGCCCGGCTGGGAGACGAAGGAATACTGCTACCTCGTCGGCAACGGCGCGAAGATTCTGGCGCAGCGGGCGGTTCGCGACCGGCAGGACTTGGCGGACGCGGTGCAGGCGGAGTATCAGGCGTACTATGAGAAGCATACGCAGGTGAAAACGCAGCCCTACGACGGCATTCCGGAGCTGCTGCACGCCTTGGCGGAGCGCGGCTTGAAGCTGGCGGTGCTCTCCAATAAGCCCGACGCGGATACGAAGAACGTCATCAGCCACTTCTTCCCGGATGTACCGTTCAGCGTCGTGCGCGGGCAGGTGGAGGGCGTGCCGGTGAAGCCGGACAAGGCGGGCGCGCTGCTGGTGGCGGAGCAGCTCGGCATTGCCCCGGCGGATTTCCTCTATCTGGGCGACACGAAGGTGGATATGACCTGTGCGTGCAGCGCTGGCATGAATCCAGTGGGCGTGCTGTGGGGCTTCCGCACGGCGCAGGAGCTGCTGGACAATGGCGCGAAGGTGCTGATCGCCCACCCGATGGAGCTGTTGGAGAAATTCAACTTGTAACAAATGCGTAATAGTTCTTTACAATTGCGTGATTTTCTGATACAATAGCCGCAGGTACTTTGGAACATTTGGAGGGGAATGCTATGAAAAAGAGCATCGTGCGTGTGCTGGCGCTGGTGCTGATGCTGACGCTGGTCATCACAAGCAGCGCGGCAGCCTTGAAGCTGCAGAAGAACGACAAGAGCGACAATGTGCGCCGCTTGCAGCAGGCCTTGACGCAATTGGGCTACTACTCCGGCACGGTGGACGGCAGCTTCGGCAGCGGCACGAAGGCGGCGGTGACCGCGTTCCAGCAGGCGAACAGCCTGACGGTGGACGGTATCGCCGGTTCCGCGACGATTGCTCTGCTGGAAAAGCAGACGGGCATTGACATTGACGGCAATTCGTCGTCCTCCTCTTCGACCGCGACGGGGCTGTTTAAGGGCGATTACAGCAAATTGCAGTACACCTCCAGCGGCTCGCGCGTGCGGGTATTGCAGCAGGCGCTGAAGGACTTGGGCTTCACCATCTCCAAGGTGGACGGTGTGTTCGGGCAGTCCACGTTCGAGGCGGTCATGGCGTTCCAGAAGGCGACCGGGCTGACAGTGGATGGCAAGGCGGGCAAGAACACGCTCGTCAAGCTGGAAAGCTACTTCGACAGCAATGGCAACGTCACGCAGCCGATGATTACGCCCAAGCCCACCGCGGATTTGGACAACATCGCCTATGGCATCCCGACCCGCACGCTCCGCGAGGGCATGGGTGGGCAGGATGTGCTGTACACGCAGGACCGTCTGGCGGCGCTGGGCTACCTGACCGGCATCTCCGACGGGCAGTACGGCGCAGCGACGAAGGCGGCGGTTCTTGCCTTCCAGAAGAAGAACGGCTTGTCCGCTGACGGCGTTCTGGGCACAAACACCCGCAAGCGCCTCTTCTCCGAAGGCGCAATCGGCGCGAAGGAAACGTCGCAGCCCGACGGCGTGGGCGAGCGCAAGCTGACGCTGGGCATGAAGGGCGACGACGTGAAGAGCGTGCAGACGAAGCTGATTGCGCTGGGCTACCTGACGGGCAAGGCGGACGGTGTGTACGGCACGGCGACGGAAAGCGCGATTCGCCGCTTCCAGACGCGCAATGGGCTTACGTCCGACGGCATCTGCGGCGAGGACACGGTCAAGGCGCTGTACAGCAGCACCGCGATTGACGCGGGCAGCTCCGTCACGCCCTCTCCCAAGCCGGTGGATGAAAGCGCACCCACGCGCATTCTGCGCCCCGGCATGTCCGGCGACGACGTGAAGAGCGTGCAGAGCCGACTGGACAAGTTCGGCTACTACTCCGGCGCGCTGGATGGCATCTACGGCGCGGCGACGGTGGCGGCGGTTCAGGCGTTCCAAGCGCGCAACGGCTTGACGGCGGACGGCAAAGTCGGCGCGAACACGGTCAAAATCCTCTATTCGAACAATGCGATTGCGGCTGATCCGTCGGCTGCCACGCCCACGCCGACCCCCACGCAGTCCTTCGGCATCGTGCCCACGCGCACCCTCCGCGAAGGTTCGTCCGGCGATGACGTGAAGAGCGTGCAGAGCCGCTTGAAGGCGCTGGGCTACTACACGGGCACGGTGGATGGCAACTACGGCACGGGCACGATGGCGGCGGTTGCGTCGTTCCAGCTGCGCAACAATTTGAGCGCGGACGGTGTGGCGGGCAAGCGCACCTACAAGAAGCTGTATTCTTCGGATGCGCTTGCTGCCATCAGCACGCCGACGTCCACCCCGACCACGGGCGTGACGCGTCCGACCCGCCTGCTCTATTCCGGCTGCACGGGCGACGACGTGAAGAGCGTTCAGCAGCGCTTGAAGGATTTGGGCTACCTGACGGACAAGGTGGACGGCAAGTACGGCGCGAACACCGTCGCCGCCATGCGCGCGTTCCAGCTACGCAACGGCTTGACCGGCTCCGGCAACGGCGATACGGCGACGTACACCATCCTCTACTCCGTCAACGCGATTACGGCGGAGGGCAAGCAGGTCGATTCCACCACGCCGACGGTGTACACCAACCTGAAAGTCGGCGCGACGGGCGACGCGGTGCTGCGCCTCCAGCAGGCGCTGAGCAACCTGCGCTATACCGTGACCATCAACGGCACTTATGACGAGACGACCCGCGCGGCGGTGCTGGCGTTCCAGAAGCGCAACGGGCTTGCCCCGGACGGCATCGCGGGCGTGAACACGCAGACGAAGCTGTACACGGGCGACTGCGTGACCGGCGATACCGCGCTGCCGGACGAAAATAAAAACGGCGGCACGGGCAACAACGGCGCGTCCTTCGGCAATGGCCCGGCAAAGAGCCAGATTAAGCTGCAGATGTGGTACACGGAAATCAAGCCGACCATCAAGAGCGGGCAGACGGTGCTGGTCTATGAGCCGAGAAGCGGTTCCTCCTTCCGCCTGCGCTTCTACTCCTTGGGTCGTCACGCGGACTCTGAGCCGCTGACGGCGCAGGATACCGCGATTATGAAGGCGGCGTGGGGCGGCAAGTTCTCGTGGGACGAGAAGCCGGTGTATGTCCTGCTGCCCAGCGGCACATGGGTGCTGGCCTCCATGCACTGTATGCCCCACCTGTCCGGCAGCATCAAGGATAACGACTTCGACGGGCATTTGTGCGTCCATTTCCCGCGCACGATGGAGGAAACCGCGAAGCTCGACCCGAAGAACGGCGTGCGGCATCAGAAGGATATCCGCAAGGCGTGGAAGGCGCTGACGGGCGAGGATATTACTTGGTAAGCGGATTATCCGCAAAATAGGGCATCCTGCGGTCAGATGGCGAAACAAGCTGTCTGACCGCGTTTTTTGGGGGGCGTAAAAATCCCCCGAAAGGCTTGCCAATCGGACGGGAATATGGTAGAATGTACATGTCAAAATCGGCAAGTATCACTCGTTTTCGGATGGGCAGAAAGGAGAAGCGCGGTGGCTGCAACGCTGTCGGTGGTCGTTCCGGTATATGGGACGAAGCGGGATTTGCCCGCGTGTCTGGAGTCGCTGCGCACGCAGTCGCTGCGGGACGCGGAGTTCCTGCTGGTGGATGATGCCTCGCCGGATGGCGCGGGCGCGGTGCTGGCGGAGTATGCCCGGCGCGACAGCCGCTTTCGGGTGCTGACGCATTCGCAGAACCGCGGACTTTTCGCGGCGCGGATGACCGGCGCGGACGCGGCGACGGGCAAGTACCTCGCTTTTCTGGACAGCGACGATTTTGTGTCGGTGGATTTTTACCGTGCCGCCGTCGCGCTGGCGGAAGAAAACGACTTTGACCTCGTGATGGGCGACACGGTCTGGCAGCGCGAAAACGGCGACCGCTTCGTGCGCCCGGTTCATGCGGACTGTGTGCTGGAGGACGAGCTGCGCGGCGATGCGGTGCGGGATGCGTTCTTCCAGCAGGCGATGACGTGCTATAGCTTCCATACCATTTGGAACAAGGTGATTCGACGCGATTTGTGGCTGCGGTGCGCACCCTACTACGCGCCGCTGGCGAAAAAGCACATTGTGATGACGGAGGACATTGCGTTTTCCGTCGTGCTGTATTTCTTTGCGCAGGGTTTCGGGCGGCACCGCGGCGACGGCGTGTTCTACTGTGAACATGCGTCGTCCTCGACGGGGGCGGCGGGAAATCCGGCAAAATTCCGCAAAAATTACGCCGATATTGCGCAGGTGTTTGCCTTTGCGGATGAATTTCTGCATCAGCAAGGGGCGGATCAAGCGCGTCAGCAACTGCAAAAGGCACGGCACTGGTATGCGCGGATGTGGGCGGAGCAGGCGCGGAAGGCGGCGAATCAGCCGGAAATCAGCCACTTGACGGCGGCGCTCTGCCCGGATTTTTCGCCGGATGAGGACGCGAATCTGCCGGAAATCTTCTGGTTCGACCAGCCGATGACCCCGTGGCGGGACGGGACGGAGCGCATCAAGCGCGCGATTCTGGGGCTGGACGGCATCGACTGCCCGGTGATTTCGCTGGATGTGTTCGACACGCTGATTCTGCGCCCCTTCCGCACGCCGATTGACCTCTTCCACACGCTGGAAGGCAAATGGCAGCGGGCGGCGCGGCGGAACATGACCTCCTTCGCACAGGCGCGGATGGAGGCGGAAAGCTGCGCGCGCGCGTGGCTGCCCGAAACGCAAGCTGACGTGACGATGTGGAACATTTACAGCGCCATGATGCAGAATCTGGACGTGTCGGACGACTGCGTGGGGCAAATGACCTACAACGAGCGGGAGGCGGAGGTGCATTTCTGCCGCCCGCGCAAGACCGGCGTGCAGCTGTTCAATCTGGCGAAAGCGGCGGGAAAACGCGTTGTGCTGACGTCGGACATGTACCTTGACGCGGACACGATTCGGCGGATGCTGGAAAAATGCGGCGTCTGCGGCTGGGACGGCTTCTTCCTCTCGAACGAGCAGAACGCGCTGAAATGGAACGGCGCGCTCTACCGGAAGATGGCGGCGCAACTGGGCGTGAAGCCGGATAACGTGCTGCACATCGGCGACAATGCGAAAATCGACGTGGAAGCCGCGAAAAAAGCGGGTTTGCACGCCCTGCTGCTGCCGCGCCCGGCGGATGTTTTCATGGATGCGGACTGCACGCAGATGGCGAATCTGGGACACGGGTGTCTGGCGGGCTTCACGACGGCGGACGCGATGCAGCCGCTGGCGCTCAGGTGCGCGCAAGGGCTGGCAGCAAACCGCTTCTTTGACGACGGCTATGCCCCCGCGACGGCGGATTCCGCGTTTGCGGCGTATCCGTCGCGGCTGGGGTACTACGCCGTCGGCACACACCTGCTGGCGCTGGCAAAGTGGCTGCTGTGCCGCTGTCGGGCGGATGGCGTAAAGCGGCTGGTGTTCCTCGCGCGGGATGGCGCGCTGCTGCGGCAGGCAGTCGAGCTGCTGCGCACGGACGCGGATGCTGTCGAAACAGACTACATTCCCGCGTCGCGGCGGTGCTTGCTGCCCGCGCTGATGGCGAATCCGACCGACTGGGCGGCACTGCCGGTGCGCTGGACGGTCTACACGCCCGAAAAGGCGCTGAAGCTGCTGTCCTTCTGCACGCTTGACGCGCCGGAAAGCGAACTGCGCCATCAGGCGGAGGCGGCGGGGTTCCCGTGGCAATCGCCGTTTCAGGAGAAAACGCGCTGGGAATCGTTTCTGCGCTTCTTCCGCGACAAGCTCTACGACGGCTGCCGTCATCAGGCGGCATACAGCGCGGCACGGGCGTATTATGAGGAAAAACTGCCGGAAGGCGCGGCGTGCTTTGATATGGGGTACAGCGGGCGCTTGCAGGCGGCGCTCTGCCAGCTGACGCAGCGCGCGGTTCCGGTCTACTACGTCCATGCAGACGGGCGGAACAGCGAGCGTTTGTCTGCCGCCTACGATTTCCCCGTACACTGCTTCTATCCGATGCCGCCCGCCATGTCCGGCGCGTTCCGCGAGTTCCTGCTGTCCTCCGACGAAGCGCCCTGCGTGGGCTTCGAGCGGCAGAATGCGCGTGTCGTCCCGGTGTACGCGCAGGAGGGGCGCAATGAAGCCGCGCATTTCCTGTCGACCTGCGTCCAGCATCACGCGCTGCAATTTGTGCGCGACTTCCACGATACCTTCGCCGGAACGGGCGTGATGCAATCGCTTGACAATCCCGGCGTGCAGCTGGCAATGTCGCTGCCCTTCGAGGGGGCGCTGCGGCAGCTGCCCGAAGCGGACGCGGAGCTGCTGCGGAACATCCCGTTCGAGGACATGGTGTTCGCGGGGGAGGATGCGCTGGATTTGCGGACGCTGGTGCGCGACCAGTCGGCGGAGGCAGCGCTTGCGGCGCACGAGCTGGGCGCGGCGGACGCGCCGAGCCGCATGATTGGCTTCATCCCGGAGCAGACCGGGCTGGTGAAGCGGACGATTGGCTTCCTGCTGTTCGACCGCGAAACGTTTCGGAAGAAGCTGCGCAAGCGGATGCACCGTTTCCCCAAATAAACACGCGGGTAAATTATGCAGTTGTCACCAACTCAATCGCGAGAAGGGAGTCCAGAGGGTCGAAGACCCTTTGGCGGG
>ULRA01020297.1_pt1 | contig 13136 bp, 10 predicted proteins | sample 1954981 | NCBI WGS metagenome assembly ULRA01 (sample SAMEA4835669, study PRJEB28245) | human gut metagenome | biome: gut microbiome; material: fecal sample | place: Denmark | collected 2008
GTTGTATCAATAATATTATTGTTAATAGGATTTTTTGTGTTAATAAAATGTTCAGATATATTTGTAGATGCAGTTAGTTCAATTGCTACTAGTTTTAAGATGTCTAAAATGATGATTGCTCTTACTGTTGCGGCTTTTGGTACTTGCGCTCCTGAACTTGCTATTTCTTTTCAAAGTATAAGAGGTGGAGCAGGTGATATAGCACTTGCTAATGTACTTGGAAGTAATGTTGTTAATATCTTGTTAATAGTTGGACTAGCGGCTACGATATGTCCGATTAGAGTAAAAAAAGAAGTTACTAAAAAAGAATTACCTATTTTGCTTGTTGTAACAACAATGTTTTCTTTATCGATAATTTCACATTATATAGGTAGAACTCCTGATAGCTTTATATTAAGTAGATCAGATGGAGTGCTATTTATATTCTTTTTCTTATTATTTATATTTTACATAGTTTCTGTTGTTAAATCTAAACAAGGATTTTTTGAATATAATAAACCTCAGTTTAATATAATGACATCTATACTTTTAATAGTAGGATGTACATTTGGAATAATACTTGCAAGTGATTTAGTTGTTAATAATGCAAAAGTTTTAGCAGAAGCACTTAATGTTAGTACTAAGTTTATAACTATGACAGTTGTTGTAATTGGAACGTCTCTTCCTGAAATGACTATGACAGTTGTTGCGTCAAAGAAAGGTGAGTTTGATATAGCTCTTGGTAATATAATTGGTACGAATATATTTAATATAGGGATAGTACTTGGACTTCCTCTGTTAATTTATGGTGGATTTTCTTCAGTATCGTTTACTCTTATTGATATTTTAGCAGTACAACTTGCTGCATCTATTTTATATTTGTTTGCTAGAAATGATAAAGTATTGTCAAGAAAAGAAGGAATAATAATGATATTATTATTTTGTTTGTATTATGGATATATGTTGATATTTTGATATGTTCATGATTATATATTTAGTGAAGTGCAGAGCCTCTGATTGCTAGACATCACAATTTGAAGTTGCTTTTTGCCTAACTTACAGTGTTAGGCGTTTTTTATTAACCAAATATGATTAATAAAATGATAATTATGTCTTGAATGAAGATTAATAAATCTTTCTTATCCATAATTTCTCTATCTCCATTAAATCTTTTACGATATAAGAGTAGGTAACGCTTAGCCTAAGTACTTCGATAGATAATGTAGCATATATAAAATATTAAATCAAATCACCTAAAACTCAATTTTAGGTTCAAAAGTATATGTCAAAATTAGATAATATAGTCAATAGACTATCCAAAAATACAATTATTACGCATAAAATAGATTAAAATTGAATTATCACTTTTTTAAATAGAATTTTATTTTTTCTATTTTACATAAATTATTAACTTTATTTGCATTATTACCACTTTTTCTTTATAATTAAGTATGTAGAATGAGGTGTATTATGAAAAGAATAGGCGATAGAAAAGATGCTAAAAAGGTAAGAAATCTTGATGGGTTACATAATGTAATGATAGATATTAAGCCTGAAAGATGTGACAGTGATGTTTATATGAATAAAGAAATAGATGTTACTAAATTAATAAAATATGTAGAAAAATATAAGAAAGAACACCCTGATGATAAGATTACATACTTTCATGCTTTTGCAATGGCTTTTGCTAAAACAATATACAATAAACCTCTTTTAAATAGATTTGTAGCAAATAGAACTTTCTATGATAGAAATGATGTTATAATAGCATTCGTAGCTAAAATAGCATTTGAAGAAGACTCTGAAGAAGTAATGATAAATATAAAAGTAGATAAAGATGATAATATATTTACATTAAGAGATAAAATTACAAAAAGAGTTGCTAAAATAAGAAATAGTAAAAAAGGTGAAAAGAAAGAAAATACAAACAATATAGTTGATGTAGTAGGTAAACTTCCTAAATTAATAAGAATGATAGTAACAGGAACACTTAAATTTTTAGATAAACATGGATGGTTGCCTGAATCTATTACTAAAGATAACTTATATTATAGTAGTGTTATTTTATCAAACTTAGGTAATTTTAAGATTGGTTCTATATATCATAATATTGTTAACTTTGGTACAAGTTCTATAATTGCTACAATGGGTATGATACATAAATCTAAAGTAATTGATAAAGATGGTAAAGAGAAAATAATAGACGTATGTGATTTTGGAGTTAATATGGACGAAAGAATTGCTGATGGATACTATTTCGCTAAATCAATTAAAGTGTTAGAATATATACTTGATAACCCTGAATTACTGGAGGATAGAGCAGATGCAAGAATCGAAATTGATGAGTAAAGAAGAAAAGAAAGAATTAAAAAAACAAGAAAAACTTAAAAAAATTGAAGAGAAAAACTTCAAAAAAGAAATTAAAAAAGAAGAAAAACTTAATAAGAAAAATAATATAAAAACACCATGGCTAAAATACTATAAAGAAGGAGTACCGGCACATTTAAATTATCCTAAAGGTACAATGGTAGGATACTTTTTAGAAGCAGTAGCAAGATATCCTGAAAATATAGCAATAGAATATTATGGAAGAACATATACATATAGAGCATTCTATGAAATGATAAGGGACACAGCAAAATCATTAAAGAGTCAAGGTGTAAAAGAGGGAGATACTATCGCTATATGTATGCCTAATACACCAGAAGCAATACTTATGTTTTATGCAGCTAATATGGTAGGAGCATTAGTTTCATTAATACACCCATTATCAGCAGAAAAAGAAATTCAAAATTATGTTAATGGTTCAGGAGCAACATTTCTTTTATCATTAGATTTAGTATATGATAAAGTTCATAATATAGTAGATAATACATGTATTAAAAAAATAGTTATCGCATCAGCTGGAGATAGTTTAAAAACAATAAAAAAATTCTTATATAAATTTAAAAATAGAGGTACTGTTCCTAAAATAGAATTAACTGATGATATAATGACTTGGAATGAATTTATAAATTATGGATACGATTATCAAGGTGAGATAGCATGCCTAAAAGGAGCAAATGATCCAGCAGTTATACTTTATAGTGGAGGAACAAGTGGTGATCCTAAAGGAATATTACTTACCAACATGAATTTTAATGCTTTAGCACTTAGTTGTCATAAAATGATAGAGCAGTCAGGTGAAGGTGAATCTATTCTTGCGATACTTCCAATATTTCATGGATTTGGTCTTGGAGTATGTATACATACAACACTAGGTTGTGGTATGAGAGTAGTATTAGTACCAAATTTTAATCCTAAAGATTTTGGAAAGCTACTTCATAAACATAAAATATCAATTGTATGTGGAGTTCCATCATTATTTGAATCACTTACTAAAACATCGATGGGAAAAAATGATTTATCAAAACTTAAAAGTGCGATAAGTGGTGGAGACTTTATGTCAAAAGATTTGAAGAATAAAGTTGATACATATTTTCGTGAACATGGAAGTAATGCTGAAATAAGAGTTGGTTATGGACTTACTGAAGCAAGTGCTGCGATATGTGTTACACCTACAGGCGAATATAGAGAAAGTTCAATAGGAGTACCATTTCCTGATACATATATAAAAGTAGTAAGAGTTGGAACTCATGATGAAGTACCATATGGAGAAGATGGAGAAATATGTATAAGTGGACCAACTGTTATGATGGGATACTTAAATAACCTAGAAGAAACTATTCAAACATTACAAATACATGAAGATGGTAGAACTTGGCTTCATACTGGAGATGTAGGCTCTATGGATAAAGATGGATTTGTATATTTTAAACAAAGAGTTAAAAGAATAATAATTTCTAATGGATATAATTTATATCCAAGTTATATAGAAACAATAATAAATAGTCATCCTGATGTGTTTACAAGTACAGTAATAGGTATTCCTCATCCTAAAAAGGTACAGGTAGCAAAAGCATATATTGTACTTAAAGATGGAGTTAAGCCGAGTAAAGATGTTGAAAAAAGTATAAGACTTCATTGTGAAAAGAATTTAGCAAGATATTCATTACCTGCAGTATATGAATTTAGAGAATCACTTCCTAAAACATTAGTAGGTAAGGTAGCATATAGAGAGCTTGAAAAAGAATCAAAGTAAGGAGAATATATGAAAAAATATGATGTAGCAATAATAGGCGCGGGTCCTGGAGGATTATTTTGTGCTTATGAATTAATTCAAAACAATAAGAATTTAAAAGTAGCATTAATTGATAAAGGACACAAAGCAGAAACAAGAATGTGTCCTATGAAAGTTAATGGTGGAAAATGTGTTAATTGTAAAGTTTGCCAAATATTATCAGGATATGGAGGTGCTGGAACTTTCTCTGATGGAAAACTTAATTTTATTCCTAAATTAGGTAAAAGTGATTTATTTAAATACATGAGTGAAAGTGAAGCATATAACTTAATAGATGATACTGAAAAAATATTTAATAAATTTCATATGGATAGTGAAATATATCCATCTAATCTAGATGAAGCGTTTCAATTAAAAAAAGAAGTTGCTAAAACAGGAGCAAGATTACTTCTTATAAAACAAAAACATTTAGGTAGTGATAAATTACCAACATATATTAAAGAATTCACTGATTATTTAGAGAGTTATGGAGTAGAAATATATGAGAATGCTAATGTAGTTGACATACAAAGTGAATCTAAAAATAAACATAAAATAATATTTGAAAAAGGTGAAGAAATAGAATCTTCTAAAGTAGTAGTCGCTCCTGGAAGAACTGGTGCTAAATGGATACAAGAGTTATCTGATAAATACAATATTCCGTATACTAGCCAAAGTATAGAAATAGGAGTAAGAGTAGAAGTACGTAAAGAAATACTTGAAGATATTACTAATATTATATATGATCCAACTATATTTATTAAAACAGATACTTATAGTGATGAAATAAGAACATTTTGTACTAACCCAGGAGGATTTGTAGCAAAAGAAAATTATTATGGATTCATATGTGTTAATGGACACTCATTAAAAGATATAAAATCTAACAATTCAAACTTTGCATTTATAAGTAAGGTAGGTCTTACAGAACCAGCCACAAATACTAGACTTTATGGAGAAAGTATTGCTAGAATAGCGAATGTTCTAGGTGATGGCAAACCAATTATACAATCATTACGTGATCTTAAAAAAGGCAGAAGAAGTGAATGGAAAAGAATTAATAAAGGATTTATTGAACCAACACTTAAAGATTGCGTAGCAGGAGATCTTGCATTAATACTACCTCATAGAATAATAACAAATATATTAGAAGGATTAGAAAAGCTTGATAAAATAATACCAGGTGTTAATAATGATGAAACATTACTTTATGGACCAGAAATAAAATTCTTTAGTAATGAAATAACAACAAATAATAAATTTAAATTAGATGATTATGATATATACTTTATAGGTGATGGTGCTGGTAAAGCAGGTAACATAGTAACAGCTGCCGCAACAGGATTAGTAGCTGCAAGAGATATATTAGATAATGCAAAGAAAACTATGAAAAAATAATTCATAGTTTTTGAATGTAATTTTTCTTTTAAATAAAGTTAATATATGCTAGAATACAAAGTTAATAGAAAGGCAAAAAAGCATATATGAAAAGATTACTTACAAATGTACTTTTATTTCATAAAGATTCTGAAATACTAAAATTACTTTTTAATAATATAGATTATTATAAGAGTGTATCACGTATTATATATAGTGAATGTAAAGATTATCAGGATGAATTAGTAGAAAAAAGAAATAAAATAAATTATATGTCACTTAGTGAAACACTTAATATAGTAAAAGATTTCTTAATGAAAATTAATCCAGAATATCCAATATTATTAGAAGAACTTATGAATAATGGTGTCGTTAATATATATGATATAACTGATGAAAAAAAGCTTAAAGAATATGGTGATGAAGCTTATTATGCAATACATAATGGTAATCATACAATAAATATACCACTTTATCATGATATAAATGATGCCTTTATTATAGTACATGAATTTATGCATTATATAGTTTACCTAAATGGAGTTTCAGTAGATGGATTCTTATTTACAGAAGCAATATCAATATCACATGAAATGTTATTTTACGACTATTTAAAACAAAATAAATTATATGAAGAATATTTATCTTCTCCAATATCACTTAGATTACTTAGTATAAAAGATAAATCAAATGCAATGTTAAATGTAATAAAAGAATATGAAAGTGAAAGAAGTAAATCATTTATGTTAACAACTTTAGAGGAATCTAGTGAAAAAGCATCTAAAAACTTTTATGATTTATCTGCTATAATAATATATTTAACAGGAGAAACACTTGCGATACAAATATATTATTATTATAAATTAGGACTTATTACTATAGAAGACTTACAAGAATTAATTAGACTTATTAATAATAATGAACATTTAGAAAGTTTAAATCTTATATTTAAGAGTATTCCAGCTACTGAAGATATAAGAGAGTCTATAATATATATAAGAAATGAACTATTAAAAAAATGTGAAAAGACTATTAAATTACAAAAATAGTTTTTTTCTTGTTTAAAAAAGTAATATTATATGTTAAAATATTGAATAGATAGAGAGGTAAATAGACGTGGGAAAAGTAATATCATTAGTAAACCAAAAAGGTGGCGTAGGCAAGACAACGACAAGTATTAACTTATCCAGTTCACTAGGACATCTAGGGAAAAAAGTTTTATTAATAGACCTTGATCCTCAAAGTAATAGTACTACAGGACTTGGTATAGATAGATCAAAAATAAAAAAGAGTATATATAATGTAATAGTTGGAGATTGTGAAATAAAAGAAGCTATATATAAAACACCATTTAAAAACTTAAGTATAGTACCATCTGTTATAGATTTAGCAGGTGCTGAAATGGAATTATTTCAAATAGGATTTCAAGATAAAGAATTTATAATAACTGAACAATTAAAACAACAATTAAATACAATAAGAGATAGATATGATTATATTATTATAGATTGTTTACCTAGTTTAGGAACATTAACAGTTAATGCTCTAGCTGCATCTGATTCAGTAATAATACCAATTCAATGTGAATTTTATAGTTTAGATGGAGTTAATCAACTTCTTCATACAATACTTCAAATACAAAAGAAGATTAATCCAGCACTTGATATAGAAGGAGTACTTCTAACAATGCTAGATGGAAGAACATTACTAGGACTAGAAGTAGTAGAAGATGTTCGAAAATTCTTTAATGAAAAAGTATTTAGTACAATTATTCCAAGATTAGTAAAATTAGTAGAAGCTCCATCACATGGAAAACCAATTATAGAATATGATCCAAAAAGTAAAGGAGCACTAGCTTATCTAAATTTAGCTAAAGAGGTGATTGATAGAAATGGAAACAAATAAGAGAAAAGCATTAGGAAAGGGATTAGAACAATTATTTAGTAATGAGTCTCTTTATAGTGGACCAATTGATCCAATTGAGGAAATAGTAGAAAATACACCTAAAGATGACATTGTGGAGGTAAAATTATCAGAACTTCGTAGTAATCCATATCAACCAAGACAAAAGTTTGATCAAGAAAAATTAGTAGAACTTGCTAATTCAATTAAAGAATATGGTGTACTAGAACCTATTATCGTTACTAAAAGTATTAAAGGTTACGAAATTGTCGCTGGAGAAAGAAGAAAGAAAGCAAGTGAACTAGCAGGACTAGAAACAATACCAGCAATTATAAAAGAATTTACTGATAGTGAAATGATGCAAATAGCACTTCTTGAAAATATTCAAAGAGAGAACTTAACAGCAATAGAAGAAGCAGAAGCATATTCTAACTTACTAAAAGTACTTAATGTAACACAAGAAGAACTAGCAAATAAAATAGGAAAAAGTAGAACATATATAACAAATATGGTCGGTCTTTTAAATCTTCCAGAATCAGTAAAAAATGATATACTACATGGATTAATAAGCGCAGGACATGCTAAAATATTAAGTAAACTAGAAAATGAAGAATTAATAACAGAACTTGCTGAAAAAATAAAATTGAATCATTTATCAGTAAGAGAACTAGAAAACTTAGTACAAAATCCTGACTATAAGAGAAAAAATGCTATAGTAAAAATTAAGAATGAAAATAGTTATAACTATGTAGAAGAAGCATTTACTGATAAAATAGGTAATAGAGTAAGAATTAAAAATAAAAAAATAGTTATACCTTTTAATAGTGAAAAAGATTTAGAAAGAATACTTGAAATATTAAAAGTAGAAGTGAATGTTGATTAATATGAATAAAGAGTATAAAATAGGAAGTAAAGTCATTATGAGAAAACCACATCCATGTGGAACTAACCTTTGGGAAATAACAAGAGTTGGTGTTGATATAAAAATAAAATGTATTAAATGTGGTAGAAGTATAATGATGGATAGAATAGAGTTTGATAAAAAACTTAAGAAAGTAGAGGAATATTAATGTTCAAAGCAAAAAAGAAATTAAGTCCTATAGTATCATTTATTATTCTTATATTTGCTACAATATTGATTAGTGGATTCTTACATCTATTAAATATACAATCAGAATATACTTCAGTTAATAAAGTAACTGGTGAACTTGTAAATAATGTAGTAGAAGTAAAGAGTCTATTTAGTACATCAGGTATTAAACATATTGTAACAACAGCAGTAAGTGGATTTGTTAACTTTGAACCATTGGGTGCGTTAATAATAGTATTAATAGGTATAGGTATATTAGAAAAGACAGGATTCTTAAAGACATTTTTTACGATGTTAACAAGAAATTCAAAAAAGAATACAATAACATTTATATTAGTATTCTTATGTTTAATATTTTCATTACTTGGAAATATAGGATTTGTTATAATGTTACCTCTTGGAGCATTATTATTTAAATATGGTAGACGTAATCCACTTGGAGGAATTATAGCAACATTCGCATCTCTTTCTTTTGGAGCAGGTATTAATGTATTTTTATCAGCAAATGATAGTTCACTTTTAGAACTTACATTAAATGCAGCACATACATTAGATCAAAATTATGCGATTGGAACATTCTTTTCATTATTTATAATGATACTAGCACTTATAATTGTATCGATTGTATTTACTACAGTAACTGAAAAGAAAATTATGCCAAGACTTCCAAGATATGAAAGTACAGAAGAAGAATTAAAAATAACGAATAAAGAACTTAGAGGGTTAATTATAGGACTCGGAGCAGGTATATTATATACATTATTAATAGTTTATATGATAATACCGGGATTACCATTATCAGGAGCATTACTTGACAATGGTGCTACAAAATATATTGATATGCTTTTTGGAGCAAATTCATTATTTAATAAAGGATTTATATTCATAGTAACAATGTTATTTGTAATAGTTGGTTATGGATATGGTCTTATGACAAAAACAATAAAGAATAGTAAAGATGTAACAGAAAGTTTAGGATACTCACTTGATGGTATAGGAAGTATTCTAGTATTATTATTCTTTGCATCATTATTCATAAATGTATTTGAAGAAAGTCAAATTGGTACTGTAATAGTAGCATCTATTTCTAAAATAATAGGTGGACTTAACTTTACAGGAGCACCACTTATATTAATGACAGTTATTTTAGTTGGAATAGGTAATTTATTTTTACCAGGTTCACTAAGTAAGTGGCAAATATTATCAGGATCACTTGTAACATTATTTATGAATGCAAGTATAAGTCCAGAATTTTCACAAGTGACTTTTGTGGCTGCTGAATCATTAACAAATGGACTTACACCATTGTTCTTATATTTTGCAGTCTATATAGCATTTATGGAAAAATATAATACAAATGAAACAACAACAATATCAGGTTGTACAAAATATATGGTATCTTATGCTACATATATTAGTATAATATGGATATTAATTTTAATAGGATGGTATCTAATTGGTCTTCCAATAGGTATAGGGTCTTACCCAGGGGTGATTTATGGCGCTTAAAGCAGGAATAATAGGATTACCTAATGTAGGAAAAAGTACATTATTTAATGCTATTACAAAGAAAAATATTTTAGCAGCAAACTATCCATTTGCGACAATTGATCCAAATGTTGGAATAGTTACTGTACCAGATAAAAGATTAGAAACATTAAATGAATTATATCAACCAGAAAGGTTAATACCAACACAATATGAATTTATTGATATAGCAGGACTAGTAAAAGGAGCTTCTACTGGTGAAGGGTTAGGTAATAAATTTCTAGCTAACATAAGAGAAGTTGATGCTATAGTACAAGTAGTAAGATGTTTTGAAAATAAAGATATAATTCATGTAGAAGGAACTATCGATCCAAAAAGAGATATAGAAATAGTAAACTATGAACTTATATTAAGTGACTTAGAAATAGTTGAAAATAGACTTAATAAGATTGAAAAGAAAGCTACAACTTCAAATGACAAAGAAGGTCTTTATGAAGTTTCTCTTCTAAAGAAATTAAAAGATATATTAAGTCAAGGAAAAATGTTAAGACTTGAAGAATTTGATGAAAAAGAAACAAAACTTATCAAAACATATAATCTTATAACTAATAAGCCATTTATATATTTAGCAAACGTAAGTGAAGAAGATTTAGTAGGAAATGATAATCCTTATGTAAATTCAGTACGTGAATATGCAGCAAGTGAAAAATCTTCAGTAGTACTTATGTCTGCTAAAATAGAAAGTGAACTTACTGAACTTGACGAAGAAGATAAAAAAGAATTCTTAAGAGATTTAGGTATTCAAAATAGTGGTCTTGACCAACTAATTCATAATACATATCATTTACTTGGACTTAAAACTTTCTTTACAGTAGGTAAAGATGAAGTAAGAGCATGGACTTTTAAAGATGGAATGAAAGCTCCGGAATGTGCTGGTCTTATACATACTGATTTTGAAAAAGGATTTATTAAAGCTGAAGTAATGAGTTATGATGACTTAATAAAATACGGAAATGAACAAAGAGTCAAAGAAGCGGGCAGAGCAAGACTAGAAGGAAAAGATTATGTAATGCAAGATGGAGATATTTGCTTGTTTAGATTCAATGTAACAAAATAAAAGTTGACAATAATAGTCAGCTTTTTGTAAAAACTTAAACACGAACAAATTTTTGCTTGTAAGGAAGGATTAAATTTTACTATACTTATTATAGAATAGAGATGTATGAACATGAATAATAAGTATATAACAAAAATATTATTAGTAACGTTTATAATAACATTTGCTTTAACAGTGACAGGTATGTCATATGCTTATTTTGAGTTGAATATAAAACAGACTCAGGAATTAACAATACTTAATACAGGTGACTTAAGATTAAGATATACAGATAATATGGATTTAACATTGAATGATGCAATGCCAGGAGATTCAATTGTAAAAACATTCACTGTTGAAAATATAGGTGATAAGAAAGTAAGTTATAATATTGTATGGAAAGATTTAATAAACACAATCGATAATTATGATTTACATCTAGATATGAAATGCAAAAGTTATAAGAATTATGAAACAAATTCACAAGTTGAATCAGGAAGTTGTGATTCATTTTATAAGGCAGTACCATATACTGAAACGAGTATATCAAAAGATATAAAAAGAAATAATGAAATAGATACAGGAATCACACATGAATACATATTAACAATAACATTTTTGAATAGAAATTATGATCAAAATAATAATTTAGGAAAATCATTCAGCGGAAAAATTGAATTAGAAGAATATAATGGTGATTCAGGATATTGCACTTTTGATGGAGAACTAGTGCAAGGAGCCGAATATAAAGATGATACTTACACATATAGATATATGCAGTATAGTAGAACCAATGATAATTATGAAATAACTTGGACAAATACGATCAATGAAGGCTGGGGAGTTACATTAACTGATAAAACAAGCACTGAAGCAGTAACAAAATCACCATGTGTTTATATAAATGATATACCTATTACATATATGACATCAATGTTTCAAAAATCTCAAGCAACAAAAATAGATTTAAGCGGCTATAATACAAAAAATGTAACATCCATGGATTACATGTTTAAGGAAAGCAAGGCTGAAGAACTAGATTTAAGTAGTTTCGATACTAGAAAATGTTGGGGTAGTACAGGCATGTTTCAAAACAGTAGTGCAACTATAATAAATACAAGTAGTTTTGATACTTCAAAAATGCAAAATATGAATTATATGTTTGCTGGAACTAAAGCAGCAGTGCTAGATTTGAGTCATTTTGATACAAAAAATTTCACTCAAACAATGTATATGTTTTATAGTAGTCAAGTAGAAAAATTAGACATAAGCAATTTCAATACGAGTAATGTAACCAGTATGTATGGTATGTTTGCTCGCACAAAACTATCAACATTAGATTTAAGCAATTTTGATACAAGAAAAGTAATTTCAACTGGCTCAATGTTTGCATTTAGCAATATTACTACTATTGATATAAGCAATTTTGATACAAGTAATGTAACTGATATGTATGGCATGTTTCAAGGAACTCAATTAAAGGTAATTAATTTAAATCACTTTGATACAAGCAATGTGATAAATATGAGCCATATGTTTTATCAAAGCAATTTAATAAATGTTGATTTAAGAAATTTCAATACAAGTAATGTAACTGACATGAGTAGCATGTTTCAAGAAAGTAAAATTACAGAATTAGACATAAGCAATTTTGATACAAATAAAGTAACAAATACGCAGAGAATGTTTTCTAATATGACTAATTTAAAAACCATATATGTTAGTGATAAATTTAGTCTTGATAAAGTTACAAGTAGTGCAGATATGTTTCTATTTTGTGAAAATTTAGTAGGAGGAGCGGGCACGAAATATAGTCCAACATTCAACGATAAAACCTATGCTCGTATAGATGGTGGAGAAGCTAGCCCTGGATATTTTACTGCTAAATAATATAACGATACTAGAAATAGTATCTTTTATATTGTATAATTTAAGTAGGGTAGGAAGTGTTAAAATGAATAAAAAAGGATTTACATTAGTTGAATTACTTGCAGTAATAGCGATATTAGCATTACTTGTTATAATAGCATTACCAAATGTATTAA
>ULRA01012877.1_pt1 | contig 13085 bp, 13 predicted proteins | sample 1954981 | NCBI WGS metagenome assembly ULRA01 (sample SAMEA4835669, study PRJEB28245) | human gut metagenome | biome: gut microbiome; material: fecal sample | place: Denmark | collected 2008
TTTGTGCGGCGCTGGATTGTAGAATTGAGGATATTGTGGAGATCGTACCTGACTAAGGACTGACATATTTTCGGGTGTATTAAGTTGCTTTGTTGCAGGAGGGCTAAATGGTTGACAATGTTTTTATCCAATGTGACTATTGTAAGGCTAAGATCCGCATGCGTTTTCAAATGGGGTACTTTGATATTCCCTTTGATTTTCCCTGCCCAGAATGCGGAGTACATATTCACGGATTGAGAAAAATTACAGAAGAGCATTCGCTGAAACTCAATAACGCTGCTGTTGTTGAGTTTGACTTAAATGAGCCTCATTATTATGCGGACTTCTCTGTAGAGCTTCCCCATGCCAAGACAACCAAATTCGAATCCATCGAGAAAATAGTCACCAAAGGATTCAGTCCATTTTTAATGTCTTCGAACCTTTATAAAGAAGATGACTATATACATTTAATTGCGGATATGCAAAGATTCCTCTCGTTTAGAGACTTTTTTCAGCTGAAATTAGCTCCTCTTTATGATTTGTTCTTCAACGGGCGAATTAGTTTGACACCGGAGCATTTTTTGAAGATTTCGCCAAGATTTGAAGTCAAGAATGAGCTTGATGCTATGATGGCTTTGCATCAGTCTACCATTTTAGGAATGAGTGCTATCTTGCACGATAATGCACTCAGTGAATTTGCGGAGATTACCAAAAAAATCACAGAACGCAAAACGCTTTTAAAAGTAAATCGCTTCATTGTTGCGCTGGGGGGACATGAATATTTCAGCTCTGCCTCAAAGCGCTTAATTAGTATTTATTTGCGCTGGATGAAAGATTTTGAAAAATACATTCCCGCTACGATGCTTTCGCTTGGTGGTGTTGCAGATAAACTTAATAGAGATTCCTTTGGAATTGCAACGACCAGTTTTGAGGACATGAAGGCTTTCTATGCTGATAGTTATGAATTGATACTTGATTTTGTAGATGTTGCAATTGGCCTAAATAATATTGCTGTTCGAGGTGACTACAATTGGTTCCCTACAGATAGTGTAAAAGGCAGGAAGAAAAAGCAAGTTGGGACCTTTGAAGAGTATCGAGAACTTATAAAATCGGCAAAACTTGATTTTCTGATGGATAATGAACCGTTTAGTAAAGCGATTATTCTAAATCGAAATGTGCGCAATGCAATTGCACATTTTAACTATGACTTCGATTCAGACAGTCAAAGAATTATATTTAGTGATAAGCACAAAGGCAGAGAAAACGCAGTCGAGTTATATTTGATTGATCTTGCAATTCTTTGTTACGAAAACATATCTGTTCTCACTTATTTGAACGAGCTATTGTATACATTACGAAAAATTGAATATGTAAGTGAAGGCATGTGTATTCATATAAAACGCTCCTAACTCAAAAGGCTGATTTGCCGTTAAAGAGCATTTAGAGAAGTATTTTGGTTTATCTCTTTGATTTCTGCTGAAAATGAAATATTGTTGCTGAAATGCTGACAGCCTTGTGGTATACTACAAATTATAGACCAACGATCCGGCGTCTGCCGGTGCTAACATGAGCTACGGCTCGGTCTATGAAAAATAAGCGAGCTGACCGCATGTCGGTCAAAGGAGGGCTTTATTATGCAAAAGACTATCTGCGAGTTATTCGCAGGTGTCGGCGGATTCCGATTGGGATTCGAACGACTGGAAGCGGGCTGGGAGACTACATGGTTCTCACAGTGGGAACCCGGTGCAAGGACACAATGGGCACATGACTGCTATGTGCAGCATTTTGGAGACAGTTCTGACCTAAATAATGAATTTCATACTGGAGAAGACATCAGCACGATGGACAAGCAGGCCATTCCAAACCACACACTTCTCGTGGGGGGCTTCCCTTGTCAGGACTATAGTGTGGCACACACCCTGTCGTCTTCTCATGGTATCGAAGGTAAAAAGGGCGTACTGTGGTGGCAGATAAGAGATACGATCATCGCAAAAAAACCACCGTTCTGCATCTTCGAGAATGTTGATAGATTACTTAAATCTCCGGCCAAACAGAGGGGACGTGACTTCGGCGTTATTCTTGCGTGTCTTGCCAAGGAAGGCTATAGTGTGGAGTGGCGAGTTGTTAATGCAGCACAATACGGTGCAGCGCAGCGTCGTCGTAGGATATTCATCTTCGCATACAGAAACGACACGATTTATGGACAGAAGATGGCCGACATATCTGCAGATGTGATCATCAAAGATGGTGGCCTTATGGCGAAAGCCTTCCCCATTCAAAATATAGGCCAGATAACGGAGACGGTTATCGGCGGGGACATCGTAGATGTGAGCGATAACTTTGCCTTCACATTCGAAACCGCAGGTTATATGCGCAAAGATAGAATTTATACATCGAAAGTAATTGAGCAGGAGGAAGAACCAATCGCTCTTGGAAAAATCCTGCAGAAGAATGTTGATGACAAATTCTATATTACTAACGAGAAAATGCCCAAATGGACATATCTTAAAGGTGCAAAAAAAATCCCAAGAAAATCAGCAGATGGTCATGAGTATACATTCTCAGAAGGCCCCATTGCCTTCCCTGACCCGTGGGATAGACCTGGCCGTACGATGTTGACCAGTGAGTCCACGCTCAACCGTTCCACGCATGTTGTGTCAGATCCCGGAACAGGGAGACTCCGGTTGCTGACCCCGGTCGAGGCCGAGCGCCTTCAGGGATTTGACGACGAATGGACGAATACGGGTATGCCTGATAGGATGAGATATTTTTGCATGGGCAACGCCCTGGTCGTACCGATGATAACCAGAATGGGTAGAGTTCTGGATACGATCATAGCTGAAGAAAAATAAGCTATATCAAAATCAGAATGATATCCATGGGTCTTGCACAGCAATGCGCAAGACCCATGGTCGTTCATAATGAGATCATAGAAAAGGAGTTGGAAGCGATGGAGGGAACGCAGTATGTGACCAGAGAATCGATCCTGCAGCGTGCGCAGGAGATCAAGGGTATCCCGCTCCGGGATGTCGATAAAACTGGCCGTTTGGCCACGGGAAAAGGTGCTATCGGAACTGTTATCGAAGAGAGCTGGTTCGGCTACACGCCCAACTCCGAGTCCGAGCCAGACTTCCCGGAGGCTGGCGTAGAACTGAAGGTCACGCCTTACCTGCGTGGAAAAAACGGGATCCGTGCCAAGGAACGGCTGGTCTGCAATATCATCAACTATATGGAGGAGTACGATAAGACCTTCCAAACCAGTGCCTTTTGGCATAAATGCAACACCATGCTCCTCATGTCCTATGAACACCTTGCAGACAAGCCCAAGGGTGATTTTCGGATAGACGAGGCGGTTTTGTTTAGTTTCCCGGAAGAGGATCTTGCTATCATTGAGCACGACTGGGAAACCATCATGGAAAAGGTCCGCACAGGTCGCGCTCATGAACTCTCAGAGGGTGATACACTTTATCTTGCGGCTTGTACAAAGGGAGCCAATGCCTCCAGCGTTCGCCAGCAACCATTTTCAGAGCTTCCTGCAAAACAGCGGGCATATTCTCTGAAATCATCGTACATGACGCAAATCCTAAACAAGTATATATTTGGAAATGCGGAGAGCCCGCGTATCATCAAATCCGCAGATGTGCTACACGCCAAAACTTTTGAGGAATACATCATTGATAAAGTTAAGCCTTACTATGGAATGACTCAAAATGAGCTTAAACTCAGACTTGGTGTCGATAGCAATGCCAAGAGCCTTAATGAGATCCTATTGGCGCGCATGTTGGATGTCAAAGGCCGCATTGCCTGTACGGAGGAGTTTCAAAAGGCAGGTATTATCCCCAAAACTATCCGAGTGCAAAGCAACGGTAAAATCAAGGAAAGCATGTCCTTCCCCACATTTGACTTTATTGCGTTGAGCAGGGAAGAGACTTGGGAAGAATCGGAACTCTATAATTATTTGGCACCCACGAAGTTCATGTTTGTTATCTTTCAGGAGCGGGGGGATGGAGCGTATGTATTCGACCGCGTCATGTTCTGGAATATACCAAATGATGACCTTGAAGAAGTGCATCGTGTTTGGGAGAGGACTGTTCAAACGATCCGTAGAGGTGTCCGGCTGATCCAGACACCTCGTGGGATAAGCAATGATCTGCCGAAGCAGACTGAGAGTCCCGTTGCACATGTGAGACCCCACGGAAAAGACGCATCGGATAAGTTGCCGTTGCCTGATGGCCGCATGATGACCAAGCAGTGTTTCTGGCTAAATAACACTTATATCGCAGAACAAGTAAAGGAGGTAAGGTAATGGCTGGATATGTATTTGCTATTGGCGGAGATGAAGATCCAGTCAGCATGATTCGAGAGTGTGCTGAAAAGGGAATATATTCGACATATTTGAAAGGGATTGCTCCACTGTCCTTTGAGGGTACTTTAGCAGACTATATGTCAATGAAGCCAGGCGACAATATTTACTTCTTTTGTAAACGTAGGTATTATGGTATCGGTGAGTTGATTTCCATTGGCCCTGATTGCAAGTATTGTAATTATCCTCGTTCATCGGCAAGGGTCAATGTGCGGTATGAAGACATAAGCAATGACCTTTTGGTGAACTTTGGAAGTCAGAGTCCACATTACCGCTGGCTGTGTACATTTAAAGGCGCGCCGTACTTTTTTGAAGAAGGAATTGATACGGACGAGATTTTGACATATAAGCCAAACACCTTCAAGATGCTTCGTGCTTTCTGGAAAGTTTCGTTCATTAAACTTAGTGATGAGGAGAATGCATCGTTAAAAGAGATTTTTCTGTTACGTCGACAGCGAGAGACAGCAGCACAAACTGGGATTTTTTCCGAGCGAAATGATGTTCATAATGCGATAGCAGAAAAAGTACTTGATAGGTATTTGATCAAACCAGCAGATATGCTTCAAACATGTACTTTTGGCTCGCGAGTAAAGCATGAAATGGCACTTGAAGCAGCTGTTGTATATGACCTGTGCCATAACCGAGTTCATACCTTAGGCGCTTGGGATTATGTTTCTCATCAGGTAATAGCTTCACCGTTCAAACCCATTGATTATATGGATAAAATCGATGTCTTAGCAATGCGCTATCTACCTAACACAAAAATTCCCTGCAAATGTCTTGTTGCCGAATTGAAAAAAGATGCAGCAGACAACGCAACTGTTGATCAGGTCTTGAAATATGTCGACTGGGTCTGCTCTGAGTATGCTTATGGTGATTATGAGGCGGTCGAAGCTTGCATTATTGCAGCGGAGTATCCCGAGAATATTGCAGCCTATTACAGTAAGGTGGTTCAGCGGTATTATACCTTGGGTAGCCATCCCGTCCGAAATAAACAATGGAATAGTTTGAAACTGTTACGCTATACATATGCGGCTGGAGAATTATCTTATGTCGATGTTACGCCTCAAAATGAGATGTCAGACTGACATTTAAGGAAAAGCAAATCATGAAACACCCCAAATCGTACGACTCCGCTCCTGAGACCCGAAAGCGTATGTCCAAGGTTAAACTGAAGGGTGGCAAAGCGGAGACGCTTTTAGCAAAAGCACTTTGGCATCAAGGCTATCATTACCGAAAGAATGACAAGAGGCTGCCCGGATCCCCAGACATAGCGATACTAAAATACCATATCGCTGTCTTTGTAGACGGCGAATTTTGGCATGGGAAAGACTGGGAAACTCGAAAGATGCGGCTTAAGCGGAATCGTGAATATTGGATCGAAAAAATCGAAGAAAACATGGCTCGCGACCTTCGGGACGACCAGTTGTTGATGCAAGTTGGATGGGTCCCCATTCACTTTTGGGAAAAGGAAGTCATCAAAGACTTATCGACGTGTGTTGCTACGATCGAGGAAGTCATCCTTGCGCAGCTGATAGATAGCGCAGATGCGCAAGAAGCCATTGACTATGAAGAGTGATGTCAGCGCCTTACATAGGAGTTACATTTATGAAGACTATCAGAACAGTAGAGCTTTTTGCAGGCGTAGGCGGTTTTCGCATAGGCTTGGAATCTGCGTCTGATAGGTTCAAAGTGATATGGGCAAACCAATGGGAACCGTCTATGCGAGAGCAGTATGCTTTTGAGTGCTACACCACGCATTTCGGCAATAAAAAGTACCATGTTTGCCAAGATATCGCCAAAGCTAAAATCGATGTACCTGACCATGATCTGCTTGTTGGAGGATTCCCGTGTCAGGACTATTCTATCATGAAGAAAAATTCCGCAGGAATCAAGGGAACTAAGGGTACGCTTTGGTGGCAAATAGATGATATCCTCAGAGAAAAAAGGCCAAAGTATGTGTTGCTGGAAAATGTGGACAGATTGATCCGCTCTCCGGCCAAACAGTCCGGTCGTGACTTTTCCATCATATTACGATGCCTCTATGAGAAAGGCTATGCCGTTGAGTGGCGAGTCATCAATGCTGCTGACTATGGATATGCTCAACGACGGCGGCGGACCTTTATCATGGCCTATCATAATCAAACGGAGATTTTTCGCAATTTTGCAGAAGCGGTATGTGTGCAAGGTCTTAAGTCTATGCACAAGCATGTTATGGAGAATGGTATTTTGGCAAAAGCGTTTCCTGTTCAAAATCATAGCAGGTCATATGTTGAAAGTTGGATCGACGAATTAGAATATGCTGATATTTCGACTGTTTCAAGAGATCAGCGAGTATATTTATATAGCGCTGGCGTTATGATGAACGGACGGATATACTCTGTTGATGTAACTCCGCAGCGAGTAGAGGCCACGCCTCTAAAGGACATATTAGAAACAGGTCCAGTGGATGAGCACTATTTCCTTCGCGCCGAAGACATGCCCCGATGGACCTACTCCAAGGGGGCAAAGCGTGAGAAACGGCAGCGGCGAGATGGCAGTCAGTATTATTTTTCCGAGGGCAGCGTTCAATTTCCGGAATCGTTGGAGAAGCCTTCAAGAACGATGCTGACCTCGGAATCTCAAGTTGGTCGGACTTCTCATGTCATACAGGACCCGATGGCTGGTCGCCTACGGGTGTTGACACCAATCGAATGTGAGCGATTAAATGGATTCCCGGCTGACTGGACAGATACAGAAATGCCTGAGCGAATGCGATATTTTTGCATGGGTAACGCCTTAGTCATTCCGCTTGTAAAGAGGATAGGAGACGCATTGTTAAGTTCGGGGATATGATTACACAAAACGGACATAGTTCGAGTGTATACCCTTGACAATGATGAAAGTAGAGGATGATTATGCCGAGAATTATTAGGAATGCAATCAGATGCAAAAAATGTGGAGATATCATCGAAAGTAAAACCGTCCATGATTTCAGGTTTTGCAGCTGCGGTTCGTGCGCTGTGGATGGCGGACACGATTATCTGCGTAGATGCGGAAACCTTGGAGATTGGGAAGAACTGTCCGAAGCAGAAAAAGTAGAAAACAACGGCGCATTGACTTGACCCCCGCCTTGCGGAAATTGATGGTACCAGGATATCGCTTATCATCATTTGCAATACCACCACAAATTGCCCGGGGCTGTCATCGTCATAAAAAAGAGCCTCTCAGCATGGATGCAAACAGAAGTAAAAATTGCTTAGGGGTATAGTTAACCTGCGAGAGCAAGTCACCGGCAAAGCAACCCGCAATCTCATCCTCGCATCTCAAAAGTAAATATCTTGGAAACCCGGTAAAATCAAGGGTTTCGGCTCCATGGGGGTATAGCTCAGCTGGGAGAGCGTAATGTACTAAAACATACCCCCATTTGAGCAGGGCTTTCGACAACTTAATAGTTTGGTTCCTCGGTTTTCGACAAAACGGATATTCGGGGGTATAGCTCAGCTGGGAGAGCGCTTGAATGGCATTCAAGAGGTCAGCGGTTCGATCCCGCTTATCTCCACCATTTTGGGGAACCAAAAATGAAAGCTCGTTTTGATAACAAGACGAGCTTTTACTTTCATACAGGCAGGTCGGCACATCAAATGCTATTCTGCGTTGTCCTATTTAGGGCGTTTTGAGTATCTCTCAAGACGCCCTTTTTTCATGCCCAAATCTGGAGGTGAATTATGCGCGAAAAGCCTGTGTTTGATTACTACTACGGCGAGGAGAGCGAAAGCTGTTCCTTTTACCGCATTCCGCGGCTGCTCATTGTGGGAGAACGGTTTTCCGGCCTGTCCACGGACGCCAAGCTGCTGTACGGCCTGATGCTGGACAGGATGAACCTGTCGGCGCGGAACGGCTGGTATGACGATGCAGGCCGCGTCTACATCTACTACACGCTGGAGGAGATACAGGAGAGCATGAACTGCGGCCACGGCAAGGCCGTGCGGCTGCTGGCGGAGTTGGACACCGGCAAAGGCATCGGTCTTATCGAGCGAACCAAGCAGGGGCAGGGCAGACCGGCGCGCATCTACGTCAAGCGCTATACCACGCGGGAGATACCCGCGCCGCCCACTGTACCGCCTGACTTCCCAAATGAGGAAGTCCAGACTTCCGAAAATGGGAAGTCAAGAGTTCCCAAAAACGGAAGTGCAGACTTCCCAAAAGGGGACGGGAATTATAAAGATATAAACCAAACGGATATGAGTCAGCTTTATCCATCCCCACCTCCTTCACTGGCAGGCAACTGGTGGGAGAGGAAGAAGGCGGCGGAAGAAGTACGCACTCACGTTGCGTATGACCGGCTGTGCCGCCGCTATGACCGCGAGAGCGTGGATGAACTGATCGCCGCCATCACCGACGTGCTGTGCAGCACCCGCCCCACGCTCCGCATCGGCGGTGAGCTGCTGCCCACCCAGCAGGTGCAGGAGCGTTTCCGGCAGCTGGGGTACGACCATCTGGAATATGTCATCGAAAGCCTGCGGCGTTCTACGGCGCAGGTTTTCAACGTCCGGGCGTATCTGCTGACCATTCTGTATAATGCGCCTGTCACCATCAACCACTTCTATCAGGCCGAAGTCCAGCACGATATGGACACCGGATAGTACCCGCTTCCCGTGGAGGCGGGCTTTATCATATCACCGACAAAAGGAGGAGCATCCCATGCACACCGAGTATTTCCCGCTGACTGCGGACGTGACCGTGCAGATGCCGGTCACGCTCATCGTTCCCGCGCAGACTTGCGGCAAGAGCCGCCCTGTCCCTGTGCAAAACCCGTCTCAAGTTGAGACGGGTTTTGACATATTACGACGAATTGGAGGTAAAAGGATATGGCAGAAGAAAAGAAAAATCCGCTGATCGGCGCGTTCCGCAGTCCGCCCCCGAAGGAGGCCCCGAAAGCACCGCCCGATGCAAAGGCGGCAGAACCCGCCAAACCGCCCGAAGCTGACAAACCCATCCCCGCGGTGCAGAAGCCTGCCGAGCCGGTCAAGCCGGTGATCCCGCCTAAAGCGGAGGAAACCAAAGCTGCACCGAAGCCGAACGGCACGGCGACGCCGGTAAAGCCCACAGAGGAAAAGCCTGCGGCGAAGCCGCCCGTACCAACCAAGGCCGAGGATGCCAAGGCTGCGGTAAAACCGGCTGTGCCTGCTAAGCCGGAAGAAGCGAAATCCACCGCCAAGCCGGAGGAGAAAAAGGCAGAGAAGCCTGCCCCTGCTGCGGCAGCGGACACAAAACCGGCCAAGGAAGGGGAAAAGAAACCGGTGGCCGCACCTGCCGAAAAGAAGTCCGAGGAAAAGAAGCCGGAGGAAAAGCTGCCTGCAAAACAGGAAGAAAAGAAAGCGGATGTACCGGCAAAGTCGGAGGATAAGAAACCTGTCGAGGATAAACCTGCGCCCAAGGCGGAGGTGGCGGAGAAAAAAGAGCAGCCGCCCGAAAAGGAGCAGGAGACGGACGCGGAGGGTATTCCCAAGGACTTCAAGCTGAACATCGTGGGTGAGGGTGCGCTGGGTTCCGTGGTCATGCTGCCGGTGGACAAGATCGACGACTTTGAGGGGCATCCCTTCCCCGTGCAGGATGACAAGGATATGCTGGACTTGGTGGAGAGCGTCAGGAAGTTCGGCGTGCTGGAGCCTGTCACGGTCATCCGCAGCAGCAAAGACCCCGACCATTACGAAATGGTGGCAGGCCATCGCCGTAAGCACAGCTGTGTGCTGGCTGGTGTGGCACAGATCCCTGCCATCGTCCGTGACATGGATCGGGACAGCGCCATCATCTACATGGTGGACTCCAACCTCAAGCGCGAGAATATTTCGCCCATGGTCAAGGCGCGTGCCTACTCTATGAAGCTGGAGACCATGAAACGCAAGGCGGGGCGGCCTACCAAAGCGCAGCTGGAGGCGGGGTACAAGCCTATGCGTGCCGACGAGCAGCTGGCACAGCAGACCGGCGAAAGCCGCGCCACCATCCAGCGGTTGACACGCCTGACCAAACTGGAGCCGGAATTGCAGGACATGGTGGAGGAGAAGAAGCTGCCGGTGAACACCGCCGCGGATATTTCCTATCTGAAGCCGCAGGAGCAGAAAACTCTAGCGGACGCCATCAAGCGGGAGGATAAAGTCCCCTCCGGCACGCAGGCCGCCGAGCTGAAAAAGGACAGTCAGGCGGGTAAGCTGACCACGGAGAAGATCGAGCAGACCGTGGCACCCACCAAGCGTGAGATGTCGCCGCCGCTGAAGGTCACATTCAGCGAGGATGAGCTGCGCGCCTACTTCCCTAAGAAGGACACCACGGTAGGCGATGTGAAGCGTGTGGTGTTCGAGGCACTGGATCTGCGGCAGAAGGCATTGGACAGGCAGAAGGCCAGAGCCGAACAGGAAAAAGCAGCAAAAAAAGCGACGCCGGGTAAAGTGAGGTGACGGATATGGAACGGCGGGAGGACTCATTCTATACCGCCTATTCCTACGGCGACAAGCTGGAGGAGGGCCACAAGCTGACGCTGGAGCATCATATCTCTTTCGATCAACGCCATGCCGACCTGTCCGCGCTGACGTGGATGCCCCTTGACCGACTGCAAGCACTGCGGAACAAGAGTGTGGAGGCGGAAAAGACCGTGTTCCGCGACTTGCAGGAGGCCGCCAAACGCTGGGAGGAGCAGGCGGCACAGACCATGATACGCTGAGTCCGATCTGGACGCGCAGAGTGTATCGTATCTGCTATGCCGACGCTTTGGCGTGGAGCGTGACCTGCCGGACACCGCAGAGCTGCCCGCGCTGTACGACGGCTGGGACGCGCAGGAACGACGGCAGGCGCTTGACCAAATACAGAAGATGAGCAAGCAGATCGGCGCATCGGTGGAGAAAAGCATCACGCCACAAAGAAGCCGTGTCCCGATGCAGCACAACGGACGTTAGGGTTTCCCCCTGCTGGGGGAGTGTAAACCGCCGCACAACACCCGTCAAGGCTGGGCGGCTGCCTTGCGGCAGCCACCCACGAGCCGCCCAACGTGCGCGCTGGGCGGGCCTTGACTGGAGCCGCGCAGCGGCTTATAAGGCATACAAGGGGGAAACCCTTACTATCCGCGCAGAGCGCGGATAGTCGTATCATGGTCAGCGGCGCACCTGCGGCAGATGGTACGTTTGCGGCGGGAATTGCGTCTCAAGTTGAGACGCAATTTTCAGCAAAAGCTGACGCTGCCGATTTTTTGACGGCATACAAATGGTGCGATAAAATAATAGTAACCTAATATTTAAGGAGGGAATTACATGAGAAAAGTACCCGTATTCCTGTTGGCAGTCTGCCTTACCGCACTGCTTGCGGGCTGCGCCGGACAAGCGGTGCCGCTGGGTGGCGCACAAATCGGCGCCCTGTCAGCCACCGCCGTGACCGGTGAGGTATTGGTCGATGAAAAGCAGGATGTGCCTGCACCGGCAGATGATCCCAACGAGGAGAACCCTGCTGACCCCGCGCAGGACACCAAGCCGCAGGAGGATACTCAGCAGCCCGAAAGCAAGACGGATGCTTCCGAAACCCCCGTGCCTGCTGGCGAGGAACAGTCCGACGTGCCGGAGCAGCCGACTACGCCCGAACAGCCGGTGATGCCCGCACCTGCACCGGCAGAGGAACAGGAACAGACAGAACCGGAGGTTGTCCCCGAACCTATACCCGCGCCGGAGTCCATCGCCAGCGGAGACATCTACTCCATCGCGGAGGCTGTCAGGGCGGGCAACGCCTATGCCGCTGCACAGTACGGCGTGACTATCGACACCAGTATGACCGCGGCCAATTCCAGCTTCTTCCCCGGCACGGCGGACAGCGTGGCATGGCTGGCGGAGAACGGCGGACAGGCGGCACTGACTGCCGCAGTGCGGGGTAATGTGGACGCCACCTTCGCCTGCCTCGCCGCTATGGACGGCGCGGAAACGGTCAGCGCGTATGCGCGGTTCAACTGCACCGCCCGCTACGATGCGGCATCGGACGAGTACATCGTGGTGGTGCTGTACGGATAAACCAACTGAATACCCGACCAAAAGGCCGACAGCGTATGCTGCCGGCCTTTTGCGTTGGGGGAAAGGAACACGATACATGAAGAAAACCATTTCCAAGCTGCTGACATTTGTGTGTCTGCTGGTGGCTGTCATGGGGCTGTCCATTGTGACCGCCCACGCTGCCACGGTCACAGGCACGATCAGCGGCGGTAACGAGTACCGTTACCATGAGGACAAGTCTCCCGTACCGCAGTGGGGCGCATTTACCAGCACAAAGCTGAAATACTTTACCCGAAATGATACGGGCGCGACCGTGCCTGCCTACTGCATGGAGCCGTCCGTTCGGTCTGCCAGCGGTGATTTGAGCTATTCCTCCACCAGTTGGAGCAGCCTGAGCTGGAATCAGCGGTACGCTGTGACGCTGGCGCTCTCCTACGGCTACGGCGGCAACTATGATTTTTACGGCATCCATCCCGACTGCGCGCAGCTGGCGACGCAGGCAGTGATTTGGGAGTTCGTGTGCGGCTACCGCGGCACGACCTATCCGTACACCCTGTATGATACCACCTGTGCCAACCTGTTTCACTACGCCGGCGACGGTGTGCAGGAGGCATATGACATCCTTATTGACCGCATCATGGGGCATGGCGTGATCCCCAGCTTTGCGGTGAAGTACCGCAATCAGCTTTCGGATGCCAATGCCATTACGCTGACATGGGACGGCAGTCAGTATGTGG
>ULRA01043109.1_pt1 | contig 12960 bp, 10 predicted proteins | sample 1954981 | NCBI WGS metagenome assembly ULRA01 (sample SAMEA4835669, study PRJEB28245) | human gut metagenome | biome: gut microbiome; material: fecal sample | place: Denmark | collected 2008
GTTGGGGGGTGGTGGGGGAGTTGGTCACATCCGCCTCTATCATTATTACTTGAAGACCGGGGGCTATGTCACTAACCACCTCCTCAATTTCTAAATTCATACGCCATTATAATTTAAGTTTCGCAAGCTCACTTATGGTTTAAAAGGTTTATGGTTTATAGTTTAGGGTTTAGGGTAGGTGTTACCGTTGAAATTATCAAGGTCTGCCCGTGTCTTATAACCTGCTTGCAAGGCAAGCGTTTAAACTCTTAACCGTCAGCTTTCGCTTGCGAAAGTTGAACTATTGTATTGCAAAGGTACGCTTTTTCCGATTGTGTACCATCTAAAAAATTCGTAATTTAGCACTCTCAATTACAACTCGGAAATCATGAAAATAGGTATAATAGTGGCGATGCAGAAGGAACTTGACTTGCTTCTGCCGCTTGTTAAAGACTATAAATCACGCACAGTCAACGATATAACCCTCTATGAGGGACAAATGGGCGATAATTCACTGACAATAATGCAATGTGGCATAGGGAAGGTCAATGCCGCTATCGGGGCGATGACACTTATCGATGCCGCCCGTCCCGACCTGTTGATAAACTCCGGCGTGGCGGGGGGTACGGGCTACGGCGCGAAGATACTTGACGTGGTTGTGGGCGACCGTGTAGCATATCATGACGTGTGGTGCGGCCCATGTGGTGCCCCGCGCGGATGTGTGCAGGGAATGCCTCAATATTTTGAGGCTCCGGTAGAGGTCGTCGGCTCAAAGGTGTTTGACCGCGAGGGCGTGAAGCGCGGATTGATTGCGAGTGGCGACCAGTTTGTCGACAGTGTTGAAAGTCTCGCCGCGATAAAGGATATATATCCCGAGGTGATGGCTGTCGACATGGAGTCGGCGGCGATAGCTCAGGCTTGTTATCTGAAAGGAGTGCCATTTGTAAGCATACGCGTGATCAGCGACACCCCCGGGGAAGCCGACAATTCCGCTCAGTATGCATCGTTCTGGGATGATGCGCCGCGTCACACATTCGACCTGCTTGTATCACTACTTGAAACAATTTAAGGAAATGGAGAAGATTGCAAGTTTTACTGTGAATCATCTCACGCTGCAGCGTGGCATATATGTGTCGCGCAAGGACACTACGACAAAGGGCGACGTGATAACCACTTTCGACATACGCATGACCGAGCCTAACCGTCAGGAGGCGCTTTCTGGCGAAGTGCTCCACACGATAGAACATCTTGCCGCCACATTTCTTCGCAATCACCCGGCATGGCGTGACAAGGTAGTGTATTGGGGTCCGATGGGATGCAAGACCGGCAATTATCTGCTCTTGAGCGGCGACTATGAAAGCAGCGACATCGTGGAGCTGATGAAAGAGACATTCCGTTTTATCGCCGGTTACGAGGGCGAGATACCCGGAGCCACACCGCGTGACTGCGGTAATTACAGCTACATGGATGCCCCGGGTGCGCGTAGGGAAGCGCAGCGCTATCTTGATGAGGTGCTTGACTGCATCACTCCGTCGCAGCTGGTCTATCCCGAATAATCCATGATGAGCGATGAAGGATATGCAACCCATAAAAGGGAAATATTACATCCATTCACTTATCACGGAGGGCGAGCATGAGCATCAGGACTTCAAGTTTGCCATCACTGATGCAGCCAAGATAGCTCATTCGATATCGGCGTTTGCCAACAATGACGGAGGCAGGCTGCTTGTCGGAGTGAAAGACAACGGCAACATAGCCGGTGTGCGCAATGAGGAGGATATCTATGTCATAGAGCAGGCGGCACAGATGTATTGCCACCCGCCTCAGGAAGTGAAGATAACGGCATTCAAGGTCGACAACGGCGCGGTAGTGCTCCGTGCCGATATCGTGAAAGCTGTCAGTCGCCCGGTATATTCCAAGGAATCCGACGGCACGTGGCGCGCCTACTATCGGGTGAAAGACGAGAATATCGTGGCACATCCCGTGATGGTCAAGGCGTGGCGTCATGTAGCCGAAGCGGAAGAGGGATTCATGTTTTCACTCTCCGACTCGGAGTCGGCGCTCCTTGATTATCTTGACGAATGGGGCATGACCACGGTGGAAGACTATATGACGGGTGCCCACATCAGCCGTGTGACGGCAGAAAATATCATAGTGAAGCTGTATGCGATGGGAGTGATTGACTTCACATATACGGGCACTGAATTTAAGATAGTGCGCGTAAAGTAATCACTTTTGATTATTTGCCGGCGTAAAAACCATGCAGATTACTTGATTTTAGGTATGGTGAGACTTGTGTATGTGAAGTAACTTTGCATCCGGATAATTATACGAATAAACGATAAAAGAAGCTTGCTCAATAATTACTGACAGTTATTAAACGAGTAGTCTATTTTATTCTTAAAGCTATTGTTTTATAAAACGAGGCGGACAGTCCGTGAGGACCATCCGCCTTGTCGCTTATTATGATTTATCATTAAATTAAATCCAATCCCAATTCTTTCAGAAATGCATTATGCTGCTTCCGTGCCTGTTCTATTTGGTCGTCTATAGCCACAAGCTGCTTATGCACTTCTGCCAAGTCTACCGGAGTATCTTCTTTCGCCGTACTTACATAGCGGGAGATATTCAGGTTGTAGTTATTGTCCTTGATTTCGCACATGGATACCCGTCGTGAATATCGCTCGACATCTTTCCTGTATTGATATGTTTCTACAATCCTTTCAACATCCGTGTCACGCAATGCATTTTGCCTTTTCCCTTTCTCGAAGTACTCACTTGCATTAATGAAAAGTACATCATCTGTCTTCTTGCATTTTTTCAGTACGAGAATGCAAACCGGAATACCCGTTGAGTAAAACAGATTTGACGGCAAGCCGATAACTGCATCAATATTGCCGTCATTCAACAATTTCTTGCGAATTAATTCTTCTTTACCGCCTCTGAATAGAACGCCATGTGGAAGGATGATGGCCATTGTTCCGTCGTCATGCAAAAAGTGGAACCCATGGAGCAAAAATGCGAAATCTGCCGCCGACTTTGGTGCAAGACCATAATTCTTGAAGCGGAAATCTTTCCCCAGTTCCTCCGTCGGTTCCCAACGATAACTGAACGGCGGATTAGCTACAATGGCATCGAATTGCATCTTTTTGGCAGGATTCATTTCGTTCAGGATATCCCAATCATTTAGCAATGAATCGCCGTGATGTATTTCAAACTCTGTGTCTTTGACTCCATGTAACAGCATATTCATACGAGCCAGGTTATAAGTCGTGATGTTCTTTTCCTGTCCGTAAATCTTGCCGATTCCATGTTTTCCCATTTCATGTCGCACATTTAACAGCAAAGAGCCTGAGCCACAGGCAAAATCGAGTACACGGTCAATCTTTGCTTTCTTTCCTGTTGTTGGATTCTGGCTATCCAATGACACAATCTTTGATAAAATGGAAGATATCATTTGGGGAGTATAAAATTCTCCAGCCTTTTGTCCGGAATTGGCTGCAAATTCCCCAATTAGGTACTCGTAAGCATCGCCTAACGAATCTATTGAAGTAGAAAACTCAGAAATTCCCGTAGCAATTTCTGTGACAACCTTACAAAGCATGGCATTTCTATCTGAGTAACTCTTACCTAATTTGTCGGAATGTAGATTGATTTCCGAGAACAATCCACGAAACGAACTGTCAAATGATTGTTCTTCGATATACTTAAATCCTTTTTCCAAGGTATCGAGCAACTCTGAGTCCTGTGTACGTGCCAATTCGATGATGTTGCCCCATAAGTATTTTGGCAATATCACATAATGTGCCTTACGGCGCATTTGCTGCTCGAAAGCGGCTATATCGTCAGGGTTTTCGTCATACCATTTTTGTAACGGAATCAGCCTGTCATCATCAGATAGGTCAGGATAGTCGTCTCCAAGTTCTTTTTTTACGACTTCTACATACTGTTCTGAAAGATAGCGTAAGAAGATAAACGAGAGCATATAGTCGCGAAAATCATCAGCCATCATAGAGCCTCGAAGTTTATCGGCTATTGCCCAAAGGACTTTTCCTAATCTATGTTGTTCTATTGCGGTCATATTTTGTGGTTAGAGTTCGTCTATTACTTTGTCATTAAATTTATAACTGCTTCTCAGATCGGCAAAAATCTTTTTTATATAACCTTTATTATCTTCAGACAATTCTTTACTGTCAAATAAAGAATAATTTCCGTGACTCATAATGTTAATAACTCGGTTATAGATTATATTGTCAGGATCATTTTCCCATTTTTGGATACAATCACTAAATTTATCGTATCCATGAAAAGCAGCCGTCTTTTCCAAGAGATTCCGCAGCATATTAAAATGATAGGCATATAATCGATTTGATTCGGTTGCTTTTTTCAATTCGGCATATAACACTATGTGATGAAAAAATGGCGTGTCCCTTATGTCTTTCAATTGATATTTATTCAAGTCTTTATCCCGGTATAAATAAAGCTTGGGGACGTTATTGTTGAATATGTTGTGTATGGCATTGAAGAAAAGACCATGATGGGTAGATACGACGGCTTTTATTTCTGTCTTTTGTCCTAAAATTTGCCCCAAATGACATGCAACAGCGATTGCATTATTGTCATCAAGAGAAGAAATAGGGTCGTCGATATAAATATTTTTAACCCATGAGTATGCTTCTTGTCCATCAATAGCCAATTGAGCCACTGTTAAAAAGAAGCACCATATAAAAATATTTTCTTCACCTCTTGATATTTTAATATTGTCTACTCTTTGGTTTGTACCATTTATAATTTCTTGTCGATTGAATACAATTTCACCTTTCGTATAATCTATATTGAAGTCAAAATCAGCATATCCATTTAGTATCGGTCTGATTCTGTTTTCGATTTCAAGGTCCTTTAAGCCGTCAAAGAAATGTGAGCCGGTGTTAAATTTTAAAACCCTTTTTTCATCATGTGATAAGTCATTGTCCCAATAAAATAAATCTTCAGTAAACGCATTATAATATAGGGTATCTCTAATATCCTTTTCGCTGTTTTTCCCAAGATCTTTGAATGTCATGGAAAGACGTGTTTTGCCTGTCCCGTTGTGAGCAAAAATCAAGACTTTTTTCTTGCCAAGACCACGTAGATGTGTTGCTATGTCTTCAATGGAGTTGAAGCTATTGGATACTGTTTCTGTCATTATATTAGATTTCAATTAGATTTTTGGAAATAATTGTTGCATTAATCCTTTCTTTTGCCTTTCTAAGGCTTTAGCTCTTTGTTCGGTTGCGATTATTAAATCATCTATTGATGAAAGTAAGTTTGCTATCTTTTGTTGCTCTAGTGGAGAAGATGGTATAATCAAAGGACATTCAAGCACTTCTCTTTTTTTTAGATTGGTTTGTTTGACTCCATCATCGAATGCTAGGAAATAGGGATTTCGATTGAGCAAATAGAACAAAAATTTACTATCTATGCCCTTGGGGCGCAGTATGCATATTCGTTGATTTACGGTATATATTCCTGCTTGGTCAACAAAAAAACATTTTGCTATAGCACGACCCTTAGGGACATCGCTTAAAACCATTAAGATATCCTTTTTATCTGCTAAACAATATGGAGAATTAGTTCGTTTAACTATTTCTCCATTAGTTGAAATGAATTTAGAATTCACAACAATAAATTTACCATTATCATCAATCTCATTCTCATGAGCTTTGCCGTTGTCATAATCTGCAACGGCATCTAAAAAAGTTTCCTCCCATACTGATGTATTTTGAAACTCAGGGAATCTCAAATTCGGGATATTCTTTCCTCCTGCAGGAAATAATCGTTGCATCAAACCTTTTTTATGTTTTTTTAATGCATCAATTTTTAGGGTAGTCGCTTCAATCAAAGCATCAAGTGAAGAAATGCAATCGGCAATTTTTTGTTGTTCTTTTAATTCTTCATTTTTTTCAATTGGAACGAAAACATTAATTTCTTTTATTGTAGTCTTAGACAAGCTCGGAACACCTCCCGCTTCATTATATTTATACCAATTGATTTGCTGAAATATCAGATATAGAAATTTTGGTAAACAATTACGGAAAGAATGCGTGTAGAATAAAGTATCTACCGTCCAAAATTTTCCAGTAAGAAATATTGGTTTATCAATGGTCCCTTTTCTTCCTATGCAAACGCTTTCTCCATCATATAGGAAATCATCAACAGAGGTCATATATCCTCCAGAACCGTAAAGAGGGATATTCCCGCTACCTAAATGTTTATAATCTTTGCCATTACCGATTTCGCAGAGGCTTTTCAGTCTATACTCTTTCCACCCTTCTGTATTTTGAAATTCAGGAAATCTCAAAGCTGGAACCGCTGTCGTTATTTCATTCCCGTTTGTCATATCATTATTCTTCATACACTGACAATCCTGATATTTCTTCTCCTTCCGCTTTACGTTTCAACAGCGGAATCAAATCAGACATCAATGCCAATTCAACCTTAGCACGAGCTTTCCACCCTAAGTTAAGAGGGGCAAGCAAATCGTTTAAATTCTCAGCGTCAAAAATTTTCCGTTCTATAATAGTATTGACAAAGTCGATTAAGGACTTACCTGTAATTTCATATTTCCGGGCGATTGAATCTATCTCTTTGGCATATCTTTCTGCCTTAAAGCGATTGTAACCTTCTTTGATTTCTTGCTCTGTTTTGCCATTTACTTCTTCCAGACTGTCGATATAGGCAATGATGTCGTCTCGTTCGTTCAAAAGATTGGAATTTGATAAAACAATGTTTATCAACTGCTCACGCGTCAGCTTTATTTTGATGCCGGAATCGCCATACTTTTTGGCAATAAGGTCCATGATGTAATCGTAATCAATCAAGGCAGAAGCAAACAGCACAAATTCAAAGTCTAAATCCTCAATCTCAGGAGAAACCGGGGTTGCAGTCTTTTCCCGTTTTCTTTTCAGATCATATGCCAGGTTTAGATAGGCTCCCCGGAAAGCAAGGAGATCATCTTCGGTAAAGCCATAGTCAGGTTGGGGCTCCGATACTACATACGGATTTGAAACATCCGTGATGTCAACATACTGGTCAAGTTGTGTCTTGTAGCGCTGTATATCCTTGAAATGATTTATAAAACCGACCTTTGCTTCATCCCCTTTTAAATTGGCAACTTCTGAAGCATTGAAATTAAGGTTATACGACTGCATAAAGTTACGTAATCCGGCGACCGCCTCCTTGTATTTTTTCCGGATGCTTGAAGCCGGCTCTACCAACCAAATCCGTCTTGCAACATCCTTTTCACTTCCTGAAAACATGGATATTGCCTCATCCACAGCATCTTGTTGCCCACGAAAATCCAAAATGTTTCCGTAGGGTTTTGTATCATTCAAGATACGGTTTGTACGGGAAAAGGCTTGAATCAAATTATGATAGATGAGCCGTTTGTCTACATATAGCGTGTTTAGAAATTTCGAATCAAATCCCGTCAACAACATATCGACCACAATGATGAGGTCTATTTTATTTTTATGCGGGTAGTCTTTATTGCTATATTTTTGGTCTTTGATGCGCTGTTGCACGTCTTGATAGTAGGAGTCAAACTCTTCTATGACATGATTGGTGTCATACTGTGCGTTATAATCGTCAATGATTCCTTTTAACGCCTGTTTCTTCTTTTCTGGCTCATGTTCGTTATCTATTTTTTCTTGCTGTAAGTCTTCCTGAATCTGCTTGATGTCGGGATTGCCTTCGGCTGGCGGAGAGAATATACATGCCACATTCAACGGCTCGAAAGACTCGTCTTCCATCTGATGCCGATTCTGTACTTTCTTGAATAATTGGTAGTAATATATTGCATCATTGATAGATGATGTGGCAAGAATGGCATTGAAACGCCTCTGATTGGTAGCTGCATCATGCTTGGATAAAATTGTTTCCACGATAGCCTGCTTTTTTATGCTGCCATCAGCCCTGTGCAGGTCATTGTCATCGGGTTTGAAATAATCCACATGAAAACGAAGCACATTTTTATCTTCAATGGCATTGGTTATCGTATAGGCATGCAGCTGCTTTTCAAAAATATCATCGGTCGTTTTATAAGACGCTGTTTCTCCGTCGACTTTCGTATATGCCGCATTTTTGTCAAAAATCGGCGTCCCTGTGAATCCAAAGAGCTGTGCCTGTGGGAAAAATTCTTTTATTGCCTTGTGGTTGTCACCAAACTGTGAACGATGACATTCATCGAATATAAAGACAATGCGGCTGTCCTTTAATGGGAGTAATTGTTCTTTATAGTTCTTCCGATTATTGGAATCCAATGCAATTCCAAGTTTTTGGATAGTGGTGACAATCACCTTGTCGGCATAATCTGTTGACAACATCCGACGGACCAGCGTCTCGGTATTGGTGTTTTCTTCCACGCAATTCTCCTGAAAGCGGTTGAATTCCTGTCGTGTCTGGCGGTCAAGATCCTTACGGTCTACCACAAATAGACATTTTTCAATATCCGGGTTGTCTTTCAGCAGGGTTGATGCTTTGAAAGAAGTTAGTGTCTTGCCGCTACCTGTCGTATGCCAGATGTAACCATTTCCTCGATTCTCTTCAATACATTTGACAATAGCTTTTACGGCATAAATCTGGTAAGGACGCATAATCAGCAACTTTTGTTCGCTTGCAATCAACACCATGTAACGGCTAATCATCTCCCCTAAATGACATTTGGGAAGGAAGTACTCGGAAAAAGAATCCAGGCAGGCAACTTTCTTATTATCGTCTCTTGCCCATTGGTAAACGGGCAAGAATTGTTCTTCAGCATTGAAATTGAAATGTTGAAGATTATTGTTGGCGAAATAATATGTGTTGGAATAGTTGCTGACAATAAACAGTTGCATAAAACACAGTAAGGTATTGGCATATCCGTTACCCAAGTCATTCTTGTAATCCATGATCTGCTGCATGGCACGGCGTGGACTTACATCTAAAGATTTCAGTTCTACCTGCACTACAGGCAACCCGTTGATAAGCAACATTACATCGTAGCGTTGAAAACTATTCTTGGTGTTTATCCGTAACTGATTGACAACTTCATATTCATTCTTGCACCAGTCTTTTATGTTGACAAGTGTATATTGTAAAGGCGTGCCATCTTCGCGCATGAATGTATTCATTTCACGCAAACGCCTGGATGAAGCAAAAACATCCGAATCTGTTATTTCGTCTAATAGCCGATTAAATTCAGAGTCGGAAAGATGTACACGATTGAGCCTCTCGAACTTTTCCCGGAAATTCTGTTCTAAAGTTATTCGGTCACAAATATCCTGACGATAGATATATTTTAGCTCTATCAGTTTCTTGATAAAGTTTTCTTCTATTTGCTTTTCTCTGATCATACTCGATTGGATATTGGATTCGTAACTATTTTTTAATTCACTTGAAGAATCTCAGCTATCTGAAACAGAATTTCAAGACTGGGGTATTGCGTGTTGCCAACTGATACCACGTTCTTCAAGCACTTCTTTTATTCGGTTCAAGGATTTGTCCATGCCATCATCTTAGTCTTGTTTACAAAGGTATAAAATATAGTGCTATAAAAAGAGAAAAAAGAAGAAAATTACCTTTCATACTTGATTTAGATAACGAGATAACGAGAAGTACACATTACTTGATGTATTTTATTGCTAATTTGTGAAATCTTTTGCATTGAATTTACATTGAGGACTATATTTATTATATTTGTACAATGACTAATGAAACATGGTGTTATGAAAAGATATCTGGTGGCATTGATTGCGTTGCTGGCTGTTGTCGGTGGTTTCGCTATGGAAGTGGTTGACCTTAATCGCGGGTGGCGTTTTAAGAAGGGTGTCGAATTGCGCACCATGAATGAGGGGGATGCCGTTGACCTTCCCCATACGTGGAATGTTACCGACGCGATGTTTGGTGGCGACTATCATAGGGGAGCAGCCACATACTCGCGTATGCTCGATATCCCGCTTTCCGGGTCGCCTCAGCGGTATTTTCTACGGGTTAACGCAGCCCAGAGTGTCGCCGATGTCTATGTCGACAATAAATGGATAGGGCAACATCGCGGCGGTTATACGGCTTTTGTCATAGAGCTGACTCCATACGTCACCGGCGGAAAAAGCCACAAGATAGATATCAGGGTAAATAATTCACAGGTATCTGATACAGCGCCGATAAGCGGAGATTTCAATATATTTGGCGGTCTTAACCGGGGTGTCGAACTCCTTATTACCGGTGAAACTTGTATAAGTCCTGATTTCTACGGGTCGCCCGGTGTCTTTTTCGCCCAAAAGAAAGTCACAAAGGAAAAAGCGGAGATTGATGTGACGGCAATGGTGTCTTCTTGCGATACGAAAACCGATAAACGCGAGATCGTTGTGAATTTGCTTGACCGTGACAGCATCGTGGCTCATGGAAAGAGCAAAGTGGGCAGCGACGGCGTGGCGCGGCTTTCATTGATATTAAATGACCCGCATCTTTGGGACGGAACAGACGATCCATTTATGTATAAAGGCGAGGTCATCCTGCTCGAAGATGGTGTCAAGGCCGACGACAGGAGCGTTGATGTAGGGTTGCGCTTTTATCATGCCGATCCCGATTATGGATTTTTCTTGAACGGTCGCCCCTATCGTCTTAACGGTGCCAACCTGCATCAGGACAGGGCGGAAAGAGCGTCGGCATATCGTGACACTGATTTTGACGAGGACATAGCCTTGGCTCTTGACATGGGATGCAATGCCTTGCGTCTGGCACATTATCCACATTCCGAAAAAATGTATAGCCGCATGGACCGGCATGGGCTTATTGCCTGGACCGAAATTCCGTTTGTAAATGTGTTTATCTCTAATCCGGAATATGCCGAAAATCTCAGGCAGCAGCTGAAAGAGCTGATTTATCAGAATTACAATCATCCCTCGATATTGACGTGGGGATTATTCAATGAGGTCAATTCGGGATGGATGGAGCCTGTCGGTGATATGGTCGCCGAGCTTGATTCTCTTGCGAAGGAGCTTGACCCGACGCGTCCGACAGTGGGAGCGAGCAATCAGAATGAAGAGTTTAACGGTTATCCCGATTATATCGCTTTCAACAAGTATTTCGGATGGTACGGTGATAATCCTGCCGACATGGCATCATGGATCGATGCCGAGCATAAGGCACATCCGGAGAGGGCGATGGGTATAAGCGAGTATGGTGCCGGTGCAAGTGTGTTTCAACAGTCTGATTCCCTTATCCATCCTGAACCTTGGGGGCAGTGGCATCCGGAAAACTGGCAGACCTATTATCATATCGAAAACTGGAAAATATTGAAGGCAAGGGAATATCTGTGGTGTAACTTTATATGGTGTCTTGCCGATTTTTCCTCGGCGGGGAGAAAGGAAGGGGACACGTTCGGACGAAATGACAAGGGGCTTGTCACCTACGATCGCGCCACAAAAAAGGATGCCTATTATTTTTATAAAGCTAACTGGAACAAGCAATCGCCGGTGTTATATATCGCCGGGCGCAGAAACATCGCGGTCAAGTCGCCGGTGATAGATGTGATGGTTTTCGGCAATCGCGGAGCCGCCGAGCTTAAGGTAAACGGTCGCTCGTATGGGAGCGCCATCCCTGATGAGGTGAACACTATGATATGGCGAGATATACCTTTGCGCCAAGGTGACAATGAAATCGTGGTGACTGACTCTGTCGGCAGTGACCGGTGTGTCAAGATTCTGTGATTAGGGAGTCGAGTGTGGCGCCGCCGTCGATTGACGGGGCGAACTCCTTTAGTACATTAAGTTCGGTCTTTCCCGGAAAGGTCATCCAGTCGCGTATTGTATCGGCTACGCATAGATCGCCGGCGAGTCCGCAGATGTCGGTCTGTTCGATATTCTTATTTTTGATAATCCCGAGAATCCTTTCGGCGGCATCCTTATTTTTAAGTATGGAATATTCTTCAGTCGCGGTATTTTCACCTTTATGAAGAATTGTCACTTTATCGGGGATGTCGAGAAGTCGGTCCATAATCGGCGGAAATATCGCCGCACCGACCGAATCAGCCACGCAGTGTGTCTGCCATTTCCCGCCTTCGGATTTGAATGAACAATGACGCATGGGATGGCGGTCAGCCGTCACGATGACATGAGTATAGTCACAGCTGTTACTACGCAGATACTCTGACAACAAATTCATTGCCTGTTCGGCACCGGGTACCGGGAGCGAACCGGTTATGAAATCTATCTGGGGGTCGATTATGAGCAACAGTCTGTTTTTCATTTGAGATATTTTTAGTCGTGATTAGGCATTGCAATCGGAAATTTCGGTTCACACCTCAACCATAGCATTATGCCGTAGCTGTTCCCGTTGGTCGCGTGACGATGATGTCGGGGTTGATACGGAGAAGTTCGGCTACGAAGCGGTCGGTATCTTTAGGAGAAAGCTGCATGGGGGAGGTGCTTTTCAGTATTGTGCGGTCGCTAAAACTGATGGCAAGACGGTAGCGACTTTTCCCGAATATTGAAAAACGGCTTTTGACATATCGTATGCGGGTAATCTTATTTATGGGATAGCGCGTGCCTTGATAAAACATGTATATGACAAGACTATTCCCGTCAATCGAGTAGCCTTCACCGAATACGCACACGTATTCCAAGATTATCATAAGCCCGAAATAAACGAGCGAAAGTGTCAGTTTGCCTCCTATTATTGCTGCAAGTATGATTATTCCGATAAACAGCGGCAGGCATATAGTCCAGAATTCGGGTTGTTTACGATAGGTGATTTTTCCCATATAATGTAGGTTACGGTTTGCAATTCACAAAGATAACCATTAAATTTGAAAGATAATGTGTAATTGACCTTGACCATGAATAAAAAGACACTTTTAGCCGTGTTGACGGCGTTTATGACGGTATTGCCGCTTGTAGCTCAACAATCTGTGCTGTATGTCGACTCATCACTTGACGATGACGAGGCATGTGCCGACGATACATA
>ULRA01028733.1_pt1 | contig 12951 bp, 4 predicted proteins | sample 1954981 | NCBI WGS metagenome assembly ULRA01 (sample SAMEA4835669, study PRJEB28245) | human gut metagenome | biome: gut microbiome; material: fecal sample | place: Denmark | collected 2008
TTTCTTTATCTCGCATTTCGTAATACTCAATGCTCGCGCCCTTTCCTTTGGCAAGGCTGTTGCCTTCTTCGTCTTTTTTGAACGTCCAACCCTTTTCTTCCATCTGCTTGAACGTTGCCCAACGGTTATCTCCGTAGTTCTCGCTCATCGCTATAAGCGACAGAAAAAGGTTATTGATTCCACGATATTTTTTACCTGTAATTGCAGACTCCGGCGCGCCCGACGATACCCAACCTTGCGTCCAAAAGAGATTGCCTTTTTCAAGGTTTTCCATAACCTTGTCCACAAGTTGCTTTCTCTGCGGCGTTAGTTTCTCATACGCCGCATTTTTCTCTTCATTGCTCAAAGACAACTTTCACCTCCTCTACCATTGCCGGCTCGCCGTTTTCATACCCATCGTCGTCGAAGTCCATTAGGTCGTCTATCGTGTAACCTTTCGGAATTACGATTACGGGAGTATCTCGTATGCTCTTCTTCATTTTTTACCTCCTTTTATCGCTTGCCGTTACCGCCTGTGTTTCTCGGAACAGTCGGCGTATAGGTCGATTTAACGGGCATTGATCGCAAGGCTTTGATTGCCGTTCCCTCGTAATAGTCTGGCGATTTATTCGGTCTGAATAAGCCGCTCGTTGCAAAGATACGGAGCATTTGCTCTTTATCGCCGTTACACCAATAGGCAAGTAAATTCATCAGCGACATATCCGAGTTCGAGTGATTGTTCTGCAAATCTTCGCCCGCATAAAGCCTCTTGAATTTATCCCCGTTCTTTGCGTTCGACGCCTTTTCCACGACGTCACGGTCGGTCATTGTTGACAGTCCGTTCACGCCCTTGCATACGCCTTTCCACTCTTCGCGTTTCTCGCATTTACGGGACAAAAGTTCTTTCATTTCGGACGTATCGAAACTTTCAAGGCGGGAATAGCCTGCGCCGTCGCCCGTCATTGCGATGAAATGCTCTTTCTGATAGAATTCCAAATCGCCGTCTTTCGAGAATGTACGAATATCCATACCGCTCGTTTTGCCGAAAATATGCAATCCGTTTCCGCTTACCGACTTTTCAACGTAGGTCTTGCCGCACTTTGAAAGAACTTCTTTTGCAAGCGCGGACGGCTGTCCGTTTTCGTCGTAGCAATGGTCAAGGTCGATACAGGAAACATTGTCCTTTCCGTCAAGAGCATAAGCAATCGTCGTGCCACCCTTTTCTTTCAGGTACTTTAAGGCATTATCGAAAGTCGTCCACGTTTCGGGATTATCACTTTCGGCATACTCGCCCTTGTCGCTGTTGCAGTTGACGGGGCGTTTATTGTATTTCCCTTTTTCCGCGTTCCACCACGTTTTAACCACAACCCAATTCGGTCGCGCTTTCATTTCGTCGGGAACGGCGGCGCGTAACGCTTTTTCTTTTTCGTCGAAAGAAGTATTTGCCTCAACGCTCGGTCGTTTGTATTCCGTGCCGTATGCGACTGCATCCTTTCCTCTGACTTCCTCGCAAAAATCCTTTGCCGAGAGTTCCGCCGTTTTCTTTTCTTCGCCGCTGTTGTCACTTAAACGAACGGTGTAGTCGTTATGTAAGCTCAATCTGATCGTGCCTTTTTCAGTATTCTCCTTAACACACTTGTTCGGAACGTAATAGGTGTAATCCTGATACTTGCCGTCGGGCATTCTGAATAAGGTACTGTCGTCGAATCTCGCAATTCTTGCCTTTTCGGGAACGGAAACGTAATTCCAATCGCTCGGCGTTTCGCTTCCCGGCGCGCTTTCCGCTTGCGCCTGTTTATAATCTTCTGCGGTCGTGTTGTTGCAAAGTTGGTTGAAATCATACGCCGTAAGCGTTGCTTCTTTCGTTTCGTCACGACTCTGCGCTTTGATAACGAAATCTTCGGGCAACCGGATCAGAATACGTCCGTCGTCGCTGTTCTTATCTTCCCCGACAAAAGCCGACGGGATAAAGAACGACATACCGCCGAAGTCCTGTTTATTCGGCAAAACGAACAGCATACTCTTTGGGTACTCTTTACGGAACGCTTCTTGCGGCACGCTCGTATTCAGCCATTTCGTATCCGTATTTTCCTGCGTTTCGTAGTCCTTGTTGGTCGTTCCGCCTACCGCTTCCTTAAACTCTTCTGCCGTAAGCACGACAATTTGCTCGTTATCTCCGTAGCCTTTACGAAGTTCGATTTCTCTATCCTCGCGGACGGAAAGTTCGTAGCACAGCTCTCTGCTGTCGCTTTGTAAGTCCACGAGTTGGCGCGACGGTCTGATTTTGTCGTTGAACATATAGTAGGTGAACCCTGCATATTCGCCGTTTGTCGGCATTTTGAATACGCTCCCTATACCCGACTTTTTGATAAACGCGTCGTTTGCAACGTTGATTTTTGTGTACTCGATTTTCGGTTTTTCCGATCCGTATTCGTTCTTTCGCCAATTCTCTGCTTTTTCCTGCGACTCGAAACCGTATCTCCCTTGCTCCCAATCGCCCGTTTCGGTGTGATAGCCGATTGCCACAACGTAGTCTTTGTTTGACGTTGCCGAGCGGTCGATAATCGCTATATCTCTGCCGCCCGTGTCTTTTTCGATATTGACTACCTTATCTCCCCTTGCGGTGATTTTCGTGTAGTCACGCGTGTTTTCGCTCATTTGTTCTTTGTTTTCCTCCTTGTCTAATTGTTCTTTGAACTCTTTAACGTATCTTCGGTAAGCCGTAATGAAGCCATCGAGAAGCGCCGGATGAGAATTGACATAAAACGTTCGCCTGTCATCTTCGGCGTTATTGATATTGATTTCTTTTGCCCAAGCTTTATTGCCGGGGCTGTATCTGCCGTCGCCGTCCGACATCTGCACGGTGTTTGCAAGAACGTAATTCATACGCTCTTCCCCATATAACGCATACAGATTTGCGATAAAATCGGTATTTAAGTGCATACCGTCAAAGTGCGTCGAGATACCTTTTTCAATATCCAATCCGCAATTTCGGCTTATCATCGTCGCTTCGAGCGGTAATTTTTTGTTATACGCCGCTTTCATCGCAAACTTCGCTATCTCGTCGTTCACTTTCAGTTCCGCTTCATCGACGTCCCTGCCGAGTTTCAAAAAAGTAATATTCTTATCTTCCAAAGATTCCTGCGACATATACAAGACAGGCGCGGCAATGATATATTCGTCGGCTTGTTCCTTGATACGATTCAGATTATCAACGCTCAAACCGTCTTTGAAATAGTAGTAAGCTGTATTTTCTTCGTCTGTTCCGAAATACGTAAAATTCTCTTCGCCGAGATACTCTTTCATAACGTCCGAATGATAATGCTCGCAATAATCTTTGATGAAGAAAATTGTATCTTCGCCCGTAGAAACGCTTGCATTCTCCGAACTTATAAAGTCGTCGTAAAGTTGTTGCAAAATTCCGCCGTGATCCACTTCTTCATACAAAGCCCTGTAATATTCCTCACCGAAATCGTCATATTCGCCACAAAGCGTATCAAAGAGTTCCGTTTTAATATGAATCTCGTAGTTGCTTTGGAAAATCTCTTCCGCCGACTTACCCATAAGATTTGCTTTGAACTCTTCAAATTCTTTTTCGATACTGTTTACTACAAGCTCTTTGTAATTCGGCGATTCCACTAAAACAGGCTCGTTTATCGACTTATAGCCCGACTTTTTTACTTGCTCTCTGAGATACGGCATAATCTTTTCCTCTGCAAAATCGTCATACCAATAATCGTAGGGATACTCGTCGTTGCTCTCATTGAAAGCCGAATTTTCAAACTCAGGTTTCAGGTCGCTTATAATATCGTCAAAACTCCCGTTGTCCTCGCCGTCAATCATATCCGCCCAATTTATATCGGCAAGTTGCTTTTGCATAAACTCGTCAAACGATACTTTTTTTTCGGTGTTCGTCGCATACTCGCGCAATTCCGCGTCGGGAATGTTTTCAGCCAATGCATTATAAACGTCGTCGTAATCCCACCCGTAGTATTCGAGAAGAATGTCCAACGGAAAACGCTTATGATACCTTTCAAGAAGCGGCTTTATAAACGGTTTCGCTTCTTCGCTCGGCGCATACTCTCCGTTAAGCACACGGTCTATCGCTGTCCGTTCTTCATAAAATCCGTCCGAAATCGAATCTGCGTACATTCCGTCAAGGTAACTCATATCTTCGCGCACGACTTCGCTCGCGCTTTCGACAACGTTGTGCCAAGCGGTCAGATACGCTTTTCCCCTTTCAGAAGAAATAAACGCTTGCCATGCGGGCTTTTCAACACCGTATAAGCTCTCGGTATCTTCAAAATTCCCGTTTTCAACTTTTCCTTCGGTGTCGTCTTTTCCGAGCCTATAAAGTTCCACGCCTGCACCGTAAAGCACTCTCGCCGTTCTGATTCTTACAGGCAGCATTCCATCCCAAGTGTAGCCGTATTCGTGCATTTGCTCCTGCGATACGGTGTAATCTGGAAGTATATCAACCTGCATTGCGGCAACCCTGTCGCTCTCGTCGATAAACGTTTTTTCTTCTTCCGGTTCGTCAAACAATGCGATTTTTAAGCCCGCGCTTACAAATGCGCTCGCAAATTCCTTGAACAGCGTTTCGTCTATCGTCAGAGTTTTTACTTCCTTTTCGCCCACTTTGAAATACGAAGGAGATAAACTCGACAACGCCGTGAGTTCTTCGGTCGTATCGTCGAAACAAGTGTAATCCCCGTTCTTTACAGCAAACACCATCGCGCCGGGATTCTGCTCTTCTGTTTGCTTGTAGGTTTTATATAATTTTTCTGTCAACATAGTTTTTTTCTTATTCGTCCTTGCTTTTATTTCGGTTCGTTTCGGCGGTAACGCCATATAGTTATCTTCCGTTTCGGCAGTAACAGGTTCTTCTCCGTTTTCCTCGTCGTCGATAACCACTTCTTCGCGCTTATTAAGGTCAAGTTCGGCATTGAGTTCGGAAAGTTCCGTATTCAGTTCCATAATCTTGTCTTTATGCTCGAACGGTACTTTAACCTGTTCTTTCGCCACTTCAAAGTCTGCTTTTGTGGATTCCAAACGCTTTACCGCACGTTCTTCGCGGGCGGCAAATTCCTTTACGAAATTTTCCAAACGGGTAAGGTTTCCGCTTGCACTCTCTCCTATATCCATTTTGTACTGTCCCGCGCCCGAAAGCGTAATGCTCCGTTCGTTTGATAGCAGTTCAATAGGATTCAACGAGATTTTGAAACCGCAATACTCGGCTACCACCGTTCCCGTTTTGCTATGGAACAGCGCGTCCATAAGAGCAAGTCCGCCGTTTTTCTTTCCGTCCTCTACGCTGTCCGAATAGACCGTTCCGCCGACATTGATTTCAAAGTGGTCGGGATTGTATTTTTCCTTTACAAGTTCGACGTCTTTCCTTACCCTTTCGAGATAAAGTTCCTGTCGTTGGATCTGTTCTGGAAATTCCTTTCGCACTTTGTCTTGCAATGCAAACAGTTCTTTCTTATAACGGCTTTCCAAATCACGCAATCTTGCCATTTCCATATCAAGTTCCATCTTTCGCTTAATTTTAGGGTTTGCAGACGTGATTGCCTTGATTTCCGCATAAGAAAGCGTTGCTTCGTCAATGTCATCGGCTTCGCGCACGGTCATATCGCCTTTTTCTACCTGTGAAATAAACCGCTGTTTGGTTTCAAGTATCTGATACGAATAACTGTCAAACGTTCTCTCTTCCGCATAGGTGTAAATACGAATGATCTTGTTCCTATTTCCCTGCCGAATGCCGCGTCCATCTCTCTGAATCAGGTCGCGCGGACGATATGGTGCGTCCAAATGATGTATCGCAACGAGCCGCTCCTGCACGTTTGTTCCCGCGCCACATTTTTCCGTACTACCTATAAGCACGCGCACCGTTCCCGCGTTGATTGCGTTGAAAAGATCTTGTTTTGCCTTGTCCGTATTTGCGTCGTGGATAAAAGCAATCTCGTTTTCGGGAATGCCACGCTCGACGAGTTTATGTTTCAGGTCGTTATATGCGTCGAAGTCTGTTCCATACACATATTCCGAATAAGGCTTTTTCGGAGTAGACAAATCACAAAACACAAGTTGCGTCCCTTTAATATCTGTCGAGTTCTTCCATTCTTCGTAAACATTGTCGGCGCAATAATTGAGTTTGCTTCCGCTTTCGTCGGAAAGCAACGGATCGATGCACCTCGGATCGAGCGCGAGCTTCTTTCCATCGCCCGTAACTTTGAGCATATTGTCGATATGCGGATCAACGCCACCTGCGTAAATCGCGTCTGCCCTTTTCGCTATTTCTTCGGTCAGGTCGATTACCGTATCGCTCGGCTTTAAGGTGATGACCTTTCGCTCCACCTCCGGCACGTCAAGTTTTACGTCAGTCTTTACGTCCGCAAACGAGTGATACAGCGTTAAAAGTTCGGGCAGATTCGTAAACTTTGCAAATCTCGTTCTTGCCCTGTATCCTTTACCGGACGGAGCAAGTTCGAGTGCCGTTACCGTTTCTCCGAAGTCTGCCGCCCACGCGTCGAAGTAGTCGATACCGAGCTTTTCAAGCGTTCGTTTTTGTAAGTAGGTTTGCATTGTGTACATTTCCGTCATACTATTGGAAATAGGCGTACCCGTCGCAAACACAACGCCTTTATCTCCGCCGTGCAGTTCGTTGATGTACTCAATCTTTAACTGCAAGTCGCTCGCTCTCGCGCTCGCCGCGTTTGAAATGCCTGCAACGTTGTTCATTTTCGTATAAAGAAACAGGTTTTTGTATGCGTCCGCTTCGTCCACGAAAAGGTAGTCAACGCCGAGTTTTTCAAAGATAAGCACGTTGTCTTTCTTTGATTCATCAAGTAATTTCTTTAACTGAGCCTCTCTGCCTTTCTTGATACGCTCCAAGTTCTTTACAGAACCGGACGGCGAGTTGCTGTCCTCCCACTGCATTTCAATACTGCGTTCGATAGCGGCTATTTCTTCCCGTATTTTTGCAATCTGTCGTTCGGGCGAAATGTTGATTTTCGCAAAACTCGACTGCGCTATGATAACGGAATCCCAATCGCCCATCGCCACTTTCGATACGAACTGCTCTCTATGCTCTTTGTCCAAATCGTCTTTTGTTGCTATCAGGAGTTTTGCCGTCGGATAAAGTTCTCTGAACGAATTAGCCCATTGTTGTACCAAGTGATTCGGCACGGCAATCATCGGCTTTTTCGCCAAACCGTACTGACGAAGTTTCATCGCCGCCGCGCATATCGTAAACGTTTTGCCGCTACCCACGATATGGTGTAAAAGCGTGTTGCCGCTCGTGATAATGCGGTGTACCGCGTCTTTTTGGTGCTGGCGAAGTTCGATTGCGGGATTCATTTCGGGGAAACGCAAGTAACTTCCGTCGTACTTCGGCAAGCGAATTTGATTGAACAGTCTGTTGTAGATTGTTTCGAGTTCGTCGCGCCTTTGCGGATCTTTGAATATCCAATCCTTGAACGCTTCGACGATTTTATTCTGCTTTTCTCTCGCCGCTACCGTTTCGGAATTGTTCAGCACTCGTTTTTCTCTGCCATCTGCGTCCAAAACAGTATCGTAAATCTGCGTTGAACGCTGATTCAGACAGTCCTCGAACAGGCGGTATGCGTTCGCTCGGCTTGTTCCGTAAACGCTCGTTACGTTCATCCCGCCGTAGTTTCGCGCATACTGCGTTCGGTCGATACGCCAACTGCCGTCGTGTTTATTGTAGTAAAGTTCCACGCCGTCGCGGTAGTAATACGGCATTCCGATAAGCTCACAGAAGAACTCTTTATACAGTTCCTTATCTATCCAACTTGTTCCGACTCTGACCGCAATATCCGAAGCCTTAACGGGCGAAGGTTGTACTTCCCGCAAAGCCGAAATATTTTTGTCGTAGTCGATTAAATCGGGATTGCTTTGCCTCATTCTTTCGGCGGCTTGCAGTTTATCTACCACTCTGCCCGAAAGATATTCTTCTGCCGTTTCAAAGCCCGAATATTTATCTTCCGGGTTGACCGCTACGGGGTTACGGAATGCTGCGTTACCGAGTTCGTTCAGCACGGTTTCGTAATCTTTTTTTGTGAGTTCTTCGATATACGAAATATCTACTGAGCCACGCTCGTTCTTACTTATCTGCAACGCCTCGAAGCAATCGTCGGTGCTTGTTGCCGCCGTGTACGGTCTTATGGTTCGTTTCGTGAACACGTCGGCTTTCGTTACCGTTTCTTCATCATCAGAAACGTTCTCGCAAGCAAACAAAAGCGCACTATCGCCGTCGGGCTTAAAAAGTCGCAAATTATTCTTGCTGTTGATATACCCGAAACGCTTGACAAACATATCGTATCTTGCGCCGAGTTGCCATTGCTCACGAGTTAAAACGTCGTCCGAACAGCCCTCTACCTGCAAATCCAAAACCTTACGAATTTGCTTGCGGATAGCGATCATTTCGGCAATTCTTTGATACGCGTCTTTCGGGAACGACGGCACGGGTTGTTCCACCATACTGTCGCCCACGCGCATATACAGTTTGCCGTTTACCGCTTTCAGGTTCATCGGTTTGACGTCGTAATCAACCTCGACTTCTTCTTTGCTTTCCGCCTCTTCCGTGGGTTCGGGATTAACATAGAAATCTTGCGGTAATCGACTTATAGCCGCATTTATCGCTGCCGATAAATCTCTGCCGTCGGTCTTAACCGTTATATCTTCCGCACCGTAAAGTCCCGTTTCTTTGGCAAGCGTACCGAGTATCATTTCGGGGTGAGCGATATAATAGTTGTTTATCTCGTACCCTTCTTCGGTCTTACCCGTTGAAAGCCATTCGGTATTTTCGATAGTCGCATTGATTTTCTCTTCACGCTTACGGAAAAACAGAATATCCGTTACAACTTCGGTGTTCGCCGTTTGCTTGAACGCCGTATTCGGTAGTCTTACCGCACCCACAAGTTCGGCTCTGTCCGCGATATACTTGCGGATAGACGGATTTTGCTTGTCCATCGTGCCTTTGCTTGTGATAACCGCCATTAAGCCGTTCGGCTTGATTTTGTCGATACCTTTGGCGATAAAATAATCGTGAATATAAAAGTTATACTTGTTGTAGTCGGGATCGAATACCGTGTAACCGCCGAACGGAACGTTCGTAACCATAAGGTCGAAGGAGTTGTCCTGAAACGCTGTTTCTTCAAAGCCTTTGATCTGAATTTTCGCCTGCGGATACAGTTTCGTTGCGATTTTGCCCGTAACTCTATCGAGTTCTACGCCGTAAAGTTTCGCGCCGTCCGCTATCTCCTGCGGCATAAAACCGAAGAAGTTGCCCGTACCCATTGCCGGCTCTAAAATGCGGTTGTTGCCTTTTACGCCGAAACGTTCGAGTGCTTTGTAAATACCGTCGATGACGGTTTTACTTGTGTAGTGAGCGTTCAGAACGCTACCTTTTGCCGCCGCGTATTCTTCTACGCTCAGAACGTCTTTCAGTTCCTCATATTCGCTTTTCCAAGCGACATTATGTTCGTCGAACGCTTGCGCCAAGCCGCCCCAACCGACGTATTTTGCAAGCACTTTCTTCTCGTCAGCGGTTGCTTCTTTTTGTGAGTTAATCAACCTATTGACTAACTTTATGGCTTCGATGTTGTTTTTGAAACGCTGTTTTACACCGCCGAGTTCGCTTTGCTCGAACCCGATTTTCGTCAGGTCGGTATTGCTTTCTTTTGTGGATTCGCCTACGGGTTCTATCGGCTTTATTTCGCCGCTTTCGATACGGCTTTTCCACTCTTCATCTTCTTCCGAGTCTAAATCCCGGACAGGTTTTTCAGACGGTTGCTCCGAATACCTGCGATACGCTTCCTTGACGGTTATTTCGACTTTATCCCCGTCGATTTTCGCCGTAGCCACTTCCGGGCAGGCGTTCAATGCTTTCTCGATTTCTACCGCGTGGTCTTTACAAAACTTATAGTCCGCATACCGCCAAGAAAAGAAGGTCGTTCTCTCTCCGTTCTCGTTTCGCTTTACTCCGTCCTCTGCGATGTGTCGGGCGATTGCCTTTACGCGGTTTTCGTCCGTGCCGCGACGCTCGGACAGAAACGCTATGTATTCTTCGCTTTCTTTGTCGTCGAAATATTTATCTTCGTCGATAAGGTCTGCAATACCGTAAGCAACCTGCTCCCACTTCAAAATCATTCCGACTTCGTTTTCGGGGTTCTCTCTGTCACGATGGCGAAGCTTCATTCCCTTGCCGTCAGTCCATATCTCGTCATCGTAACCGCCACCGCCCGTGCCGTATTCTCTCCTTAAAAAATCGGCAAATTCTTTGTCGGTCGGGTTCTCCTGATACTTCTCGTAAATGCGGTATTTCCCGTATTCAAAACCGCTCCCGCGTTTCAAGCCCCACTCTTTGAGTTTTTCTTCGGGCGTTTGCTCGTCAAACGCGTCGAACAGCGACCTTTGCATACTCGGACGATTTCGGCGTTCCCAAATCGGCTTCCCCCTGTTTTCGGGTTTTGTTTCTTTGGTCTGCTTTTTATCTTCTTCGTAGTCGTAATCTTCCGTTTCTTCGTCCGATTCCTCGGCTTTTGCGGCTTCAAACGCTTCTTCGATTTCTTCTTCGGTCGGTTCGTCCTCATCTCCGTAATCGTCGTCAATCGGGAAACGTGTGTCTATCTCGCCCACATAGTCGGGTTGCTCTTCCGTTTCTTCCTGTTCGGAAAAAATGCGGTCAAGCTCTTCGCTTTCTTCGGGCGATAATTCTACAAGTTCAGGCATTTTCGGTTCTTCGACGTGAGATTTGATGAAAACAGGTTCTTTGTCCGGTTCTACAACGACAACGCTTACTTTATCGAGCAGTTTTTCGATATACTGTTCCGTAACGTGATACGGAAAACCGCACATCGGCACTCGTTCGGGCAAACCAACATTCCGTCCCGTGAGCGTTAAATCGAGAATGGTCGCGGCTTGTTCCGCCTTTTCGCCTATTACTTCGTAAAAATCGCCCAAACGGTACACGACAATGCTATCGGGATTAGCCTTTTGAACTCGTAAATACTCAGCATAATACGGCAAAATCGTCGATTTTTCTTCCTGAGCTACGGGCTGTTCGTCCGCTTTCGGAATTACAGGCTCGTCCGAAACGTATTCTTCGTCAATGTCGTCGATAACGGGTACTTCGTTTTGCTTGTTGTAAATCGCGTCGTTTATGTCCTGTTGTAAGACTTCCACCGCTTTTTGCACTTCACGAAATAAATCTGCATTTTCCTGTAAGCCATAGGGATAGCCTTTCAGCGTGATTCCCCGTTCTTTCGGAAAACCCGTTGTCGAATACAACGAATACGCCACGCCTTCTGCAATGAGTCTGTTCCTTATCTCGTCGTTTTCGGTCAGAAAATCGTTCTGTCCGAGATAAGTTACGACTCCCGAAAGCATAATGCGATAATCGCCGCGGTTACTCTCCGCAATTTCCGTGCCGTTAAGTAAGTCAAGCCCGTCCAAAATCTTTTTTACAGGTTGCGTTGTGCGTCTGTAACGATTTTCGCCGTGCGTATCGGCAACGTCAAACACGAAGTATTTATTGCCATTGCTGTCGTAATACGGAATTCCTTTTCTGCCCTTTGTAACTCTTCGCCCCTGCGCGTTCCACTCTTCAAAAGAAAAGCATACGCTCGCGTTCGGTCGCTCGATTACGATCTGACAGGCGTCGTGCAATGCGATATGCGGATTGTTCGCAACGAAACGATAAAACGTTTTCAGTTGTTCCCCGTCCGTCATCATCGCTTGAATTGCACGATTTCTGTCTGCGTTTCTTCTGATGTCACTCAATTTTTCTTCCACCTCCTTTGTCTATTTTCCTGCAAGGGCAACTCTTTTCCGAACACCTCAAAATATATCTGCTGCCGAAGTTCAAAGGTCGGAAAGAATATCGCAAAGCAAGCCGCCGACGCGCCCATTGTTTCAATCAGAATCCGCAGATGTTCTCTGCCGAACAGTTGCTTAGTCTTGAGCTTATGTACAAATTCTTTCTCGTCGATGTCAAGACGTTCCGCAATCTGACTTACCGTGTAGCCGCTTTCTTTCAGCCAAGAATAGAACGCGCCGCTCCGTAAGGAATATCCTTCGATTTTTGTTCTGTCTATTTTGCCCTGTTCGGGCAAATGTCTGTTTTTAATTTCGGTCATTGCGTCCTACCTCCTGACTGCCGTTTTTTGTTCGGGATTCATACCCCCTCACTACTATTGGAAAGTTTCGGGGTGTCAGTACACGGTCTGGCAGCATAAATCTTAATTTTTTTCTAAAGTTTTTTTCAAGGCGGCATAAATACGTTGCATTGCGTTACTTACTGCTTGTTTGCTTATGCCAAAATACTCGGCAACTTCGTCTTGCGATTTGTCCTCGAAAAAAACCATCTGCACCATAGCCTGTTGACGCGGATTAAGTTGTCGAAGTGCTTTATGTACTTGCTTTTTTATTTCGGATTGCCGTTCGCTCTCTATAAACTGCTCTTCCGGGTTCGGATTATCGTCCGCAGGCTCGAAACCCGATTCTTCATACATTTCATCGAGTGAAGAACATTTTTCGTAATATGTATCTTCCGACTTTGTAAAGCGATCCATTTCACGGTTCAGCATTTTTACCGCTTGTTCCTGCTCTGCGGTTTCCACTTCGACTTTGGTTACTTGGTAACGGTTAAGTTTGTAATAGACTTTCTTTTTCATTGTTGAAATCCTCCGATTTTGATTTTTGTGTTTGAAAATCGCAATCGGACAGATTCCTGCCCACAACGAAAAAAGCCCGACTGCGAGGTGTAAAATCCTCACAATCGGGCATAAAAAGGCATCAAAAAAGAAGCCTGACAAATAGACTAACCCTATGCTTTCAGGATTTTACTATCTGTCAGGCTCCTCTTAACTTTTTAATAAGTCCAGCCTCATAACGAGATGTCAGAAAAGAAATACAACGGCACTTCTTTCCCCACTGTATTATTTAGTTTTT
>ULRA01098399.1_pt1 | contig 12840 bp, 9 predicted proteins | sample 1954981 | NCBI WGS metagenome assembly ULRA01 (sample SAMEA4835669, study PRJEB28245) | human gut metagenome | biome: gut microbiome; material: fecal sample | place: Denmark | collected 2008
TATTATATTGCAATGGTTAAATCAAATGCATATGGCCATGGATACTATATTGTTAATGATTTAATAGAAAGTGGTATAAATTATTTTGCAGTGTCATCCTTAGAAGAAGCTCTTGAAATAAGAAAATATAATAAAGATATACCAGTATTATGTGTAGAACCCATTGAACTAGATTGTATAGATATAGCAATTAAAAATAATATAACACTTACTATAGTTAGTTATGATTATGTAAAGAAATTACTTAATAAAACTAAATCTAAATTTAAAATACATATTAAGATAGATACTGGTATGAATAGACTTGGTATAAGTTCTAAAGATGAATTTAATAAAGTTATAAATCTTATAGAGGAAAATAATAATGTATATTTAGAAGGATTATTTACTCATTTTGCTACTCCTGGTATTAATGATAGATATTTTGATATGCAGGTTCATAATTTTAAAAATATTACAAGTGATATTGATATAAAAAGTATACCAATAGTACATTTAAGTAGTAGCTTTATATTACTTGCTCATCCTAAAATTGAATTTGCAAATGGTGTTAGATTTGGAACTATATTATATGGTTATGATATAAGTCCACATAAGCTTGGGAATAGTCCTAAAGATATACTTAGAAAGATAAGAAATAAATATTTAATAAATAAATATAACATAAGTGAAACATATAGTGATGTTAACATTAAACTTACACCAGCACTAAAAGTCAAAACAAATATTATACAAACTAAATATATACATGCAGGTGATAAAGTAGGATATGGTATGCTTTATACATCAACTAAAGATGAAAAAATAGCAACAATACCTATTGGATTTGATGATGGTATTGGTATATCACATATAAATAGATATGTAATTATAAATAATAAAAAATATCCTGTTATTGGCGAAATATCTATGTGTATGATGAGCATACTAATAGATGATAGTGTAAAATTAGGTGATGAAGTAACAGTTTTAGGAGACGGAATAACACTTGGTATGATATCAAGGTTAAATAATACATCAATTCATAATACACTTGTTAATATAGGTAAAACACTACCTAGAGAGTATATAAAAAATAATAAAATAGTAGCTACAGTAGAATATAGAAGTGAGGTAATAAAATGAGCTTAAAAAGTATGATGTTTAAGAAAGTAAAAGCAATTAATTATGAAAAATTAAATAAGTTAAGTAGTGATATTGCTAAACGTAATAATAAAAGTAAAGGTTATGTTAAAAGAGATATGATTAAAAACTTTATTAAATATGGTATAGGATATACTGATTATTTAAAAGGTGATTATATTAATTTAACAGAAAAACAAAAGAAAACATATGTAACAACTAAGAGTTTTTATAAGATGTTAAAGTATTTAAATGATGAAGATTATATTGCAGTTATGAGAGATAAAATACTATTTAATAAGGTGTTTAGAGAATATATAAAACGTGATTTTCTTGATTTAAGAGTTGCAACTGATGATGATATTAAGAAATTTATAAAAGGCAAAAAGCATGTATTTGCTAAACCACCTAAAGACTTTGGCGGACATGGTATTGAAAAAATAAAAGTAAGCGATATTAAAGATATTAGTATATTACATGTTGAACTTATGAATAAAGGATTATATTTACTTGAAGAAGAAATAATACAACATTCTGAACTTAACAAATTAAATCCTTATGCAGTTAATTCATTTAGAATAGTTACTCTTGTTAAAGATAATAAAGCATATATACTTGCAAATGCTCTTCGTATTAATATTGATGATGCTATTGCTATTGGATGCAGTGATGCATATATGAGACTAAATGAAGACGGGAAAATATGTAGTAGAGTAGTAGATGATGTAGCAAACGTATATACTGAACATCCTATTGCTAAAATTAAGTTTGATACAGTTACTGTTCCTTATGTAAAAGAAGCATTTGATATGGCTTTAAAAGCAGCACTTGAAGTGCCTGAAGTTAGATACGTTGGTTGGGATATAGCAATAACTAAAGATGGACCTGTTATTATGGAAGGTAATGAATATCCTAGTTATGGACTTGTTCAATATTACTTATTTAATGATGAACATGAAGGACATTTAGCACAAATATCTAAAATATTAGGTGAAGATGAAATGAAGAAGATGAATCTATGAAAAAATTAAAAAAGAATACATTCATACAAGGAACACTTATTACATCAATTATACTAATTATTATTAAAATATTAGGTGCATTATATGTAATACCTTTTTATGGAATAATTGGTACTAATGGAGGAACACTATATAGTTATGCTTATAATATATATAATTTATTCTTAAATATTTCTACAGCAGGTATACCTATTGCTATATCTATGATAATAAGTGAATATTTAACATTAGATAAGTTAGATGCTAAAGAAAGAGCTTATAAAATAGGTAAAAAAATGATAGGCGTTCTTGCTATAGTATCATTTTTAGTAGTGTTTTTAGGAGCAGACCTAATTGCTAAATTTATAATTAGTGATGTAACTGGAGGTAACTCCATAAGTGATATTGCTATTGTTATAAGAGCAGTTTCTTTCTGCTTAATAATAATACCATTCCTAAGTGTTTTAAGAGGATATATGCAAGGACATAAGTTTATTACTCCAACTTCATATTCTCAGCTAATTGAACAAATTGTTAGAATACTTGTAGTACTTTTAGGTTCATATATAGCAATAAAAGTACTTAATAAAGGCATTACTAGTGGTGTTAGTATTGCATTACTTGGTGCTTTCTTTGGTGGATTATTTGCATACTTATACTTACTTATCAAAGTCAAAAAGAATAAGAGTGAGTTTCCAGTGAGTAAAAAAGAAGATAAGATCACTGACAGAGAAATATCTAAGAAGATACTTAAATATTGTATACCACTTATAATGATATCTATAGTTGATAACTTATATACAATAGTTGATGTTAAACTTATCATAAAAGGATTAAATATGGTAGGATATACTGCTATAGAAAGTGAAATGATGTCTTCATTAGTATCAACATGGGCACCTAAAATATGTACTGTTATTATTGCTATTGCGATATCACTTACGACTAATATAATTCCACATGTAACATCTGCCTTTGTTAAAAAAGATATGACAGAAGTAAATAGAAGATTCAATCAAGCAATAAGCACAATGCTTATAATAACTATACCTATGGCATTAATGTTACTTATTCTTTCAAATGAAAGCTATACATTATTCTATGGTGCTAGTGAATATGGAAGTACAGTACTTAAAGTTTCAGCAATAAGTCATATATTCTTTGGAGTATGGAGTGTAATAAATACATGTCTTCAAAGTATGAGAAAATTTAAAATAGTATATATAAATTCAATCGCAGGTCTAGTATCAAATGCACTATTGGATATACCACTTATATTAATTTTTGATAGAATTGGCTTACCAGCTTATACAGCAACAATAGTATCAACAATAATAGGTTATTCAATATCAATAACAATCGCATTAATATATCTTAAAAAAGAAATGAAATTTACATATAGACCTACAATTGATTTACTAAAGAAATTAATATTACCATCATTATGTTTAATAGTTCCACTCACTTTATCAAAAGTATTTATTAAATTTAATTATACAAGATTAACTTCAGTTATAAGTCTTGCTATACATGGAATGACAGGTGTAATAATATATTTAACTATCGCATATAAAAATGGATCTATTAATGATACAATAGGTAATACATTTATTGATAAGATATTATCAAAATTACATATTAAAACTAAGAAAAATTAAAATCTTAGTTTTTAAATTATCAAATGTGTGTTATATTATTAATGGCAGTAAAAAATAATTAAAGGATGATGATATGAAAAAAAGAGCAATATTAATAGATGGTAATAATCTATTATTTAGAAGTTATTATGCAACTGCATATAATGGTAATTTAATGAAAAATAGTAAAGGATTTCCTACTAATGCACTATTTGGATTTGTTAATATGTTAAATAAAATTATTAATGAAGAAAAACCAGAATACATAATGGTAGCATTTGATACAGGACATAACTTTAGAAAAGATTTATGTGATACATATAAAGATGGTAGAATTGAAACACCAAATGATTTAAAAATACAATTTCCAGAAGCTAAAAAAATATGTACACTACTTGGAATAAAATATATAGAATGTGATAACTATGAAGCTGATGATATAATTGGTACATTTGCTCGTATGGCAGATGAGGATAAGAATTATAATGCAACTATTATCAGTAGTGATAAAGATTTATTACAACTTATTAGTGATGAAGTAGATGTGAAATTATTAAAACAAAAAGATTATATTCTTATGAATGAACAAACTTTCTTTGAACACTATGGAATTAAACCTATTAGAATGATAGATTTAAAAGCACTTATGGGAGATCCTAGTGATAATATACCAGGAGTAAAAGGAATAGGTGAAAAGACAGCATTAAGTCTACTTGTTAAATATGATACTCTTGAAAACTTATATAATCATTTAGATGAACTTACTCCAAAAACAAAAGAAAAACTACTTAATGATAAAGAAAGTGCATTCTTTTCATATAAACTTGCTACCATATATAAAACAATAGATTTTGATTATACATTTGAAAGTATAAAATATAATAAACCTGATATAACAGGATTAATAGAAAAATATAAAGAACTTGAGTTTAACTCATTTCTAAAGAATTTAAGTGTAAATAATGAAGAAAATAATAATGAAACACCATATGAAATAGTTAAAACAAAAATAAACATAGAAGGTATTAAAAGTTTATATATAGAATTAGATGATACTAATTATCATAAAGCAAACTTTATAGGAGCATCAATATATGATGGTAAAAAAGCATATTACTTTGATTTACCAAGCTTACTCTTAAATAGTGATTTACTTAAAGATATAACTGCTACTTTTGATAATAAAAAGAATATAGTATTTCTAAATAGATATAATATAGATATAAATGATCCATTTGATATATTTATAGCAGCATATCTTCTTGAATATAATGTTAAAGATGATATAGCTTATTTATCAGCAGCATTTAATAAAAATATAGCTTTTTATGATCAAATAGTAAGTAAAAAGAATATATTAACTCCTGAATCAATAAGAAATTCAATAGTATGTAAAGCAAAATTTATATATGAGACATATCAAGAATTTAAAGATAAATTAGTAACTGAAGAACTTGATAACTTATATATTGATATAGAAGGACCACTTATTCGTATATTAGCTAATATGGAAATAAATGGTATAAGTGTCAAAACAGATGTAATAGATAGACTTAAAAATGAACTTAATGAAAAAATAGCATTATTAGAAAATAAAATACATGAAGAAGCAGGGATGGATTTTAACATAGGCAGTCATAAGCAAATGGGAGATGTACTTTATAATAAACTTATGTTACCAAAGGGTAAAGGCAAGAATGCTATGTCTACTTCACATGAAGTATTAATTAAATTAAGACATTTAAATCCTATAATAGATGATATATTAGACTATAGAGCATTAACTAAACTAGTTTCTACATATTTAGAAACATTCAATAGCTATGTTATGGAAGATGGTAAAATACATACAATATATAAGCAAACAGGTACTAGAACAGGTAGACTTTCTAGTGTAGAACCTAATTTGCAAAATATACCAGTTAGAAGTGAAGAAGGAAAACAAATAAGAAAAGCATTTATACCAAGCGAAAACTCTTATTTACTTTCAAGTGATTACTCTCAAATAGAACTTAGAGTACTAGCTCATATAAGCAATTCAAGAAGTTTAAAGAATGCATTTATTAATGGAGAAGATATACATACACATGTAGCAAGTGATATATTTGATGTTCCTGAAAGTGAAGTTACTAAGAACATGAGAAGAACCGCTAAAGCTGTTATATTTGGTATTGTTTATGGTATAAGCGGTTATGGGCTAGGTGAAAACCTAGATATAAGTCCAAATGAAGCAAAAAAATATATAGAAAAATATTTAACTTTATATCCAGAAGTAAATGAATATATGACAGAAATAGTCAAAAAAGCAAAAGAAACATCATCTGTTAGAACATTACTTAATAGAAAAAGAACAATTGATGAACTTAATAATACAAATTATATGATTAGACAAATGGGAGAAAGAATAGCGTTAAATACGCCAATACAAGGAACAGCAGCTGATATATTAAAGCTAGCTATGATAAGAATTGATGAAAAATTAAAAGAAGATAATCTCAAAACAAAAATGTTACTTCAAGTACACGACGAACTAATATTTGATGTACCAGATGATGAACTTAATATAGTAATAGACATTGTAAGAGAAATAATGGAAAATGTTTATAAATTATCTGTACCATTAAAAGTAGAAATAGATTATGGTAGAGATTGGTATGAAGCAAAGTAAGAAGATTAATTCTTCTTTTTTCTTGAATTTATATTGAAAAATACTATAACAATTGATATAATTTTCTATAGAATAGGATGTGTAAAAATGAAAATAAAAAAATCATATTTAATATTAATAATATCAGTTTTAATATTATTAATAGGAGTATCATTTGCTTATTTTAGTTTAGAAATAACAGGAAATGATACAGCTAAATACAATACAATAACAACAGGTGATCTAAAACTTACCTTTACTGATACTAATGCTTTAACATTAGATAACGCTCTTCCAGGAGATTCAGCAACAAAAACAATATCAGTAAAAAACACCGGTACAATAGACACAAGTTATAATATTGTATGGCAAGAACTTACTAATACAATTACAAATGATGAATTAGTTATAGAAGCAACATGTAAAAGATTAAATAGTTCAAATACTGAAGAAGGTACTTGTGAATCTATACCACAAAAGGAAGTTTCTTCAAATAAACTAAAATCAAATATAGCAATAGAACCGGGTATCACACACGAATACACTTTAAAACTAACATTTATAGATACAGGATCAACACAAAATTACAATAAAAATAAATCATTTAATGGAAAGATTGGATTAGAAGAATATAAAAACAATTTTAATACTGATAGTTGGGCAACAATAGTAGCAAATGTAAAAGCAAATAATATAAGTAAATATAACGTAGGTGATACAAAAGAAGTAAATCTCGGAACATACGGAACACATACTTTAAGAGTAGCAAATACATCAACTCCAAGTGAATGTTCTACTGCTGGTTTCTCACAAACAGCATGTGGATTTGTACTAGAATTTGCAGATATAATAATCGAACATAAAATGAATGATACAGACACAAATGTAGGAGGCTGGCCAGCAAGTATTATGCATACTTTTGTGAATAACGATATATATAATTCTCTACCAGATGATTTAAGAAGCGGAATAATAAATACTAACGTTATATCAGGACATGGCCTAGATGATACTAATAATTTTACTTCAACTGATAAATTATATTTATTATCCCCAACTGAAATATGGCAAGGAACATCTACATATATAGATAAAGATTCAGCTAAAGATTTAACAAGACAGCTTGATTATTATAGAAATTCAGGAACAACAGTTGAAAATAAAGCAAATGTTTCAAAGAAAAACAGTGAAGGAAGTGTTATTAGTTATTGGTTACGTTCTTCATATTCATCATTAAATAAATTTTTTCTTCGTGAAATCGAAGGAAGTTGTGAATTTTTCACAGCAAACACACCACTTGGCGTTGCGCCAGCATTTAGAATAGGTTAACCAAAAAATATCAGGATATCACTAATCCTGATTTTCTTTTATATAAACTGGAATATTTTGTATTTCTTGTTTTCTTATATCTTCATAAATATATGAATAAAGATCAGTAACTCTTTTTTCTATTCTTAAAGCGTCATATCTAGTATTATATTTATTAAGAATAGGTATATCTATTTCACTCTTAATTTCATTCAAATAACTTCTCCCTTTTTCAGTGAATCCAAGAATTCTTATATATTCTAAATATCTTACTTTCTTATTATCTTCTTTAGTAAAAGAACAAAATATATGATTTAACATTCTTGATATTTTATTATAAGTATATCTTTTAGTTTTAATATTTTTGATAAGTTCATCTAATGAATTAGATCTCTTTATAGCTTTCTTAATTCTTGTATCAAGTCCTTCATCTACATCTACATATTTTTCTAAATTATCTTCTGATAATATTTTATATTTTAAACATTCAAAATATTTTGTTTCAAGTACTTTATCTTTTAATATTTCATATACATTACTAGGAACTTTATCTTGTATATTTTGTTTATTTAAAAGTCTTGTTCTTATATTTGAAGCAGATACTATTTTAGAATCAGAATCTAAGTCATGATAACTACTTGTTCTTTTAATATTATAAGTATCCATAAAGTAACCATTTCTATATATTTCCTTTAAATAACTAAGAGCAAGTATATCATTAGGTTCAGTTATAGTAACGTTACAAAGTTCATTAAGTGCTTTATTAAGTGCAGTAGGGTAACTCACTCCTTCATTTAAATATTTTTTAGTTATTATATCAAAATTAATATCTTCAACTTGATATCTAGCAGCTTTTTTAATGTCTTCTATGTCTTCACGTTCACTTCCAAAACATAATACATCAACATATAACTTATTTAATAAAGCAACAGAATATTTTGCAAATATATCACTACTTTGTGTTCCATAAACATAAGGAAGTTCAATAACAATATCAACACCATTTAAAAGTGCTACTTTTGTTTTTTTCCATTTATTTAATACAGAAAGTTCTCCTCTTTGAGTAAAAGAACTATTTAAACAAGCAATTATTATAGAATCATTATATCTTTTCTTAATCTTATTAATTTGATATAAATGCCCATTATGAAATGGATTATATTCACACACTATTCCTACTACTTTTCTCATTACTACTATAATCTCCTTACTAATGATTTTACTGATGCAGTTTTCCTAATACCATTTCTATAAAGAAGTGGATTACTATTAATCATTCTATATCCATTATATCTTAATAACATATTTTTATCAAAAAAATCATTTCCAACTGTATATATTGCTTCTTCAGTTATACTTTCTTTACAAGCTATAATATCAATGCCATCAACTTTATCCATCTTCTCACTAAAAACAAGTAAATGAAAGAATGGAGTAGAGCATAAATAATTTAATTCTTCTTGTATTTGATTTAATTTATCTAAATTATCTGTATTAATAGTACAAATAATATCACATACTTCGTTTAAATCAGTTGTTATATTACCATAAAAGTCCTTGAATAATATACGTTTTAATATACCTAATTTATTTAAATATTTTAATGTTTTTAATAAAGAACTATTAAGTACAGGATGAAAGAATATTATATTGTCATCTTTATCAAATACAACACCACCATTATTACACACTAAATAATTATATGGTATTTTATATTTATCTATTTCTCTTTTAAGTGAATTAAAACTTCTTGCTGATGCAAGTGAAAATATATTACCATTATCTATAAATCTTTTTACAGCATCAATATTACTATCAATAACACTTCTATTATTATGAATATTAAATGTACCATCATAGTCACTAACAAGTAGTTTTTTCACAATTAAACCCCTCTTTTATATATAATATATTTGCTCTTTCTTTTGATTAAGTATATGCTAATTATAACAAAAAAGTATAAAATATACAATTTTATTATGAAAATACTTAATTTCTCTTGATATTTTTCTTATTTTATGAGAAAATACATAAGCAAATGAAAATTTATAGCATTATTAAGGGAGGAATAAAAATGAAATTAAATATTACTTTATTCGGTGCTTTACCTTTTAGAAGAATTAGTAAAACTGCTAAAAGACAAAGAAGAACTCATTTAAAGAAAACAGCTCCTACTGTATCAACTTGTAGTAATTGTGGAGCAACAGTAGCACCACATAGAGCTTGTACTAAATGTGGATACTATAAAGGAAAAGAAGCAATTAAAGTTCAAAAAGAAGAAACAAAGTAGTCAATTAAATATTGACTTTTTTGTTTGTCTTTTTTTCTTGCATAGAATCACTTTAAATTGTATAATAAATATATAATAATAAGGAGAGTATATGAAAAGTGATGTAGTTGATGCAATTATAGAAATACCATATAGAAGTAGAAATAAGTTTGAAATTAAGAATGGTAAAATTAAATTAGATAGAGTTTTATATAGTGCTATGGCATATCCAGCTGAATATGGATTCATTGATAACACTCTAGCTGGTGATAAAGATCCATTAGATATATTAGTTATTGGAACAGAACCTACATATCCAGGATGTATTATTCCAGCAAGGGTAATAGGGGTACTTAAGATAATTGATAATGGATTTGAAGATTATAAAATAATATCAGTAGTAGATGTAGATCCTAGATACGAAGAAATACATGAACTTAATGATCTATCTAAGTTTATATTAGATGAAATTAGAAACTTTTTTGAAAATTATAAAGTTCTTCAAAAAATAGATGTTAAAGTTGAAAAATATTATCCCAAAAATAAAGCATTAAAAATTATAGAACAATCACGTAAGAATTACTTGAAAAGTAATGGTGAAGAAAAATGAAAAAAAGAGGATTTACTTTAGTAGAACTTTTAGCAGTAATAGCGATAATTAGTATACTTGCGACAATTGGTGTTACTGCTGTTATCAAAGTATATAATGATAGTATTAAGAAAACTATGATTGTTCAAGAAAATAATGTAGCTGATGCTTCAAGAAATTATTTAGAAGATTATTGCTTAGATCCACTTGATGGATCTTATAAATGTCCTGATTCATATGAAAATAATAGTGATACAAGGTATATTTGTTTAAGTGATTTACAAGATAATGAAAAAGGAAATTATGTTTCAAAAGTAAATTATAAGAATGAGGATTGTAAAGGAATAATTATTTTTTCTAAGAATGATGATGGGGACTATTACAATGCTAAAACATATTTATATTGTGATTATGATTCAAAAGATAAAAAGTATAATTATGTAACAGATGAATCTTTAGATACTTCAAAGTATTCAAGATGTAATATCGCTTCTGGTATAACAGTTCCTGGAGAAACCACATCAACTACTAGCACAACAACAACTACAACAACTAAGAAAGTAGAAACTGCTTGTGTTATTAGTAATGATTATGGATTAAAACAGGGAATTGAGTACTCATATGGTGGCTATACATATAGATATATGCAAGAAGGTACTTCTTCCACTTCAGGGCTTGCATGGCAAAATATGACTACTGAAGGATGGGGAGTACAACTTACTAATAAAGCAAGTACTTCTGTAATCACGGAAACTCCATGTACTGTATTAGGTGGTAAAAACGTAACTTCATATGCATATCTATATGATAAAAGCGCAGCTAGTAGTATTAATGTAACATTTAATTCAACAAATGTAACTAATATGTCAGGAATGTTTAAAGATACAAAAGCAACATCAATAAATCTTACATCATTAAATACAAGTAAAGTTATAAACATGAGAAGTATGTTTGAAGGAAGTAATGCTACATCACTTAATTTAAATAATTTTAATACTACTAACGTTGTGAGTATGATTTCAATGTTTCAAAATTCTAAAGCAACATCGTTAAGTCTAACAAGGTTTAATACAAAAAATGTTAAAGATATGACAAATATGTTTAGTGGAAGTGCTGCAACATCAATAAATGTATCTAGCTTTAATACTTCAAATGTAACAAGCATGGGTGGAATGTTTTCAAGTACTAAAGCAACTACACTTGATTTAAGTAGTTTTAATACAAGTAAAGTAACAAACATGAATTATATGTTTAATAAAGCAGCTAACTTAAAAACAATATATGCTAGCAATAATTTTGTAACAACAAGAGTGAATACTAGCACTAATATGTTTAATGGAGATACTAATATATCAGGTGGATTTGGTACAAAATATAATAGTTCTAAAATAGATAAGACATACGCAAAAATAGATAATTGCAATAATAGAGGATATTTAACCGATAAAATTAATCCATCATCTTTTGCAACAGATAGTTGGTCTACAATTGCTTATTCAATTAAAGGTGGAAATACGTGTAAGTACAATGTAGGAGATACGAAATCAGTTAATGTAGGCACGTTTGGAACACACACAGTTCGTGTATCAAATAAGTCTAAACCAAGTTCATGTAGTTCGTCTACTTATTCACAGACAGCATGTGGCTTTGTAATAGAATTTGCAGATATAATAGTAAGATATAATATGAATCCAGCTGGAACATACAATGGTAAAAATTATAAATATGGAACTAATGTTGGTGGTTGGCCAGCAAGTAAATTAAGAACTTATTTAAACAATGATATATTTAAACAATTGCCAAGAGATTTACAAAATGTAATTATAAATACAAAAGTTATTTCTGGCCATGGAAGCAATGAGACTTCTAACTTTACATCAACAGATAAGCTATATTTATTATCTCCTACAGAAGTATGGGGAGACTGGACTGGAATGTGGGGATCATGGTCAAGCACAGGTAGTTCGAGTGGCAATGAAGTAGACACCGCAAAAAGTTCATCAAGACAATTGGATTATTATGTAAGTAAGGGAACAACATTTAATAATTATAGTGCGACACAAAAAAGTGATGGAACTACTCAATATTTTTGGTGGCATCGTTCAGCTAGATATAGTGATGACATTCAATTTTATGGTATGCGTGGCTATGGCCATGCCTATCGTGATGGTGGAATATCACCTGCGTTTAAAGTAGGTTAACAAAGGCGTCCTTAAAGGACGTTTTAAATTGTTAAAATTTATATTGAAATAAAACATTATAAATTG
>ULRA01011932.1_pt1 | contig 12735 bp, 9 predicted proteins | sample 1954981 | NCBI WGS metagenome assembly ULRA01 (sample SAMEA4835669, study PRJEB28245) | human gut metagenome | biome: gut microbiome; material: fecal sample | place: Denmark | collected 2008
TAATCCTGCAGGTCATTAATTCTTGCAATCTGCGCGTCTCTGGTAGCGGTGTCAACGGTGCATTTTTCACGCAGCTCTCGAAGTTTGAAAATCTGGTCAGCAATTTCATCGTAGGCTCCTTTGTTGTTAGTTTTTTTGAGAAGCTCTTTTTGAAGTTCCATCAGCTGCTCGTCAATGCCATCAGCGGTGCTCTTTTGAGTTTCTCTGATGACTTTAGCAATGTTCTGTTGTAGCTGCGCCTAATAGGTCGATTTATCACCAAGGAGCGTGTTGATAGACTGAACTACCACATTCTCCAATACCGGCTCATTGACGGTTCTTGCGTGGCATTCCTGTCCGGTAGGTTCCAGTCTACTGATGCAGCGCCAGACGATAGATTTGCATCCGCGATTGTTCCAGTGAATTCTGCGGAACATTTCGCCACATTCGCCGCAAATGACAATCTGTGCAAAGCAGTGGTTGCAGCTGTAGGAGCGCTTTTTGCCATTGGCGCTTGTCTTGACCACTCGCCTGCGTACCAGCTCTTCCTGCACCCGCAAGAAAATGTCCTTCGGAATAATTGCTTCGTGGTTGCCCTCCACATAGTATTGCGGAACAATGCCGTTGTTCTTGACTCTGGTCTTGTTCAGGAAGTCGGTGGTATAAGTTTTCTGAAGCAGGGCATCGCCGATGTATTTCTCGTTTCGGAGGATTTTGTTAATGGTGCTGGTCCACCATTTTGTTTTGCCAGCGCCGGTGAGGATGCCGTCTGCTTCCAGACCTTTTGCAATCCGATCCATAGAGTAGCCCTCCAGGTATTCCCGGTAGATGCGCTTTACCACCTATGCCTGTTCCGGATCGATGATGAGATTCCCATATGCATCCTTGGTGTAACCGAGGAAGAGATTGTGATTTACCTGTACCTGGCCATTCTGGTAGCGAAACTGGAGTCCCAGCTTCACATTCTGGCTGAGGGATTGTGATTCCTGCTGCGCAAGGGAAGCCATAATCGTAATCAGGACCTCACCCTTGGCATGAGAAGTGTTTTTCTGCCTTATCTGCTCGCAGGGATTGCCATGTAAATTGCAGGGTACATTCATTTAGATTTGCCCATGCATAATCAGTAAGTGCTGTTTTTCCCTCAGAGTTACGCTCGATGTACTGTTCGTCATTAATAACGAAGTATCCGTTCACGTACCGGAAGCGGCCAGAATCAACAAGGTTGCGGAATTCGCTACTATTGCGATATGCACAAAATGCATCACGCTGGTCTATGTACCCGTGGTATGGGGACTTTTCACTATTTTGGTAGATGATAGCAGCGTCTTTGTAACCGGTTTCCATCATACGGATTAATACTGATTGACGGGATACACCATAGAATTCGCGAAGATCTTCGGAAACAGAAGTAAGAATAGCTGGTTTCATAGGACTATTTTTATAATCGTATGCCTGCAGAAGCTCATCTACTTTCATTCGGAAAGTATGATACGGCATAAGAATGCGCGGAGCCATATTATTTGCCTGCCACTCTATACGTTGGATATCAGACCACTCTTCATCCTTTTGACGATATGCCATATTGGAAGGGCAGCGGCATGCGATGGAGTTCTGTCCATAGAGAACGTGTTTTATAGCTGCATACATACGATGCTTATACCAATGATAGACTTCATGGGCGATTGTATTTTTTACGCATCCAAGATTCCGCTCCCAGAAGGTGTAGGCATCTACCAAAATGGTGCCACGCTTTACATCAATTGTTGTTGCTGAAACCTTAAAAAGATCATAGACGGTTGTCGTTCCAGCAGTAAAGTATATTTCTCCAAAAACACTGAAATCATCCGTGATCCGATTGCCTTGAATAATTTCAAGTCCCATATCTTTTGCAATATCAGCAATAGGGACAGCCATTGGTTTTTCCAATGCTTCAGGGAAATATTGCTGAAGAAAAGTTGTAGCTTCATCCTCCAGATCCTTTTGCGTAAGAGCGGAACTATATTTTTTGAGAAGATATGACCATCCGTTTTGTGAGGTTGATCAGAGGTGTACCCAGAGATATTCATAACAGTAACAGATTTGAGTTTATCGGTTACGACCGCAACACAGGAAAGAACAAGCCATTGACTTATTTCATGCGATGCTGTGCCTTTGTATGTATCTTCAGTCAGGTTAATTGTGCAACTTACGACCACATCAAACAGAAGGCTGTCTTCATCTATTCGGATATTCTTTGCATATTCGAGGATCATGTCTTCAAGCATGGCGGAATCTGGATTCTGAATTCTGGAGTAAGATAAATTCAGGGCATAAGGATGCTCTGCAATGTATGTATAAGCTGCCTCCCACATAGGGCTGTAGCACACAGTATATATAAATTGCTCGATCTCGTTGCTAAATGTTCCCACGGATAGCAGACTCCCTTTCTTGAACACGAAATTTAATGATACGGAAACAGTATAATACAAATCCACTGGCCTTTCAATAGAAACAAAAGAAAATTCTTGTGTTTATGAAGAATTACTCTTGATTCTATTAGGTTTTTCTGCTATCTTGTAAAAGCACAATGGCGAAAATCACGTTTTTGAAAATCGAGAGGTGACTACCGTGGAAGTTAGTTATAAAAAATTGTGGAAAATATTGATTGATAAAGACATGAAGAAGAAAGACTTACAGGCAGCTGCCGGGATTAGCTGGGCTTCGGTAACCAAGCTCTCGAAGGGAGAGACAGTAAGCATGGAAGTTTTAATGAAAGTGTGTAAAACGTTGAATTGTGATATAGGCGACATCATGGAACTAATCCCCACAGAAGAAAATGAAACGACTTGAGGAGTGATACGATGTCTAGCAGAAAAAAGAGCGTAATCAGTAAGGCAAGTCCTCATACTATTAAGAAATTTGAGTTAATTGAGGAATATATAAAATCGTGGGCCCAGAAGTTACTGCTGACTGAGTCTTGCAATGGATTGATTTTTATAGACTGTATGTGCAATAGCGGTGTATATACCGATGATACCGGACAATTAGTGAAAGGTACAGCAGTACGCGTTTCAGAAGCACTTAGAGAAGTGGCAAGGACTTATACGCAGAAAAATATACACATTTACTTGAATGATAAAGATAAAGCACGAGTAGCTGAGTTGGAAAAGCATCTTCCGCAGGATGAATGCAATTTTAAGATTGTAACATCCTGCAGTGATGCACACGAGCTACTCCGAACTATCGGGCCACAATTATATGGAACCGGACACCTACATTATTTTCTGCTCTACGATCCGTATGATGCGACTATTGACTGGAAAGTACTTTTGCCTTTTTTTCGTAACTGGGGTGAAGTTATGATTAATCACATGGTTTCAGATCCAGTGCGAGCAATCACAAGTGCCAAGAAAAAGACGACAAAAGCAAAGTATGAGAATACATATTTGGAGGATTTTGAAAAACTGGTGCCATATGGAAGCGATAAGACAGCATATGAGACCAGAGTGGAAGAAATTATAAATTCGCTAAAAGGAACTCGCAGATATTACGTATCGGCATTTCCTTTCTACAATACACAGAACTCACTTGTATACAATTTGATTCATTGCACAAGCAACAAAGAGGGGTTCAAACTTTATAAGAAGAGTGCATGGAAAGTATTTGGTGCACAGTCCTCTACTAAGCATTCACCCGAGAATAGACAGTTGTCGTTTGACTTTTTCGGTGAGATTGTTGAAGAGGAAGATGAAAGCTGTCTGCATGTTATTGATATAGCAAAATATCTGCAACGCAATTTTAGAGGCCGAAAACAGGTACCTCTGGATGAAATATGGGAACTACTGAATAACCACCCGATTTTCCCATCAGAAGGATTCCGTAATGAGGTAAAGAGCGATCTTACTTGGTTTTTTGACGCAAAGGTTGAACAGATTGTAAATCCTGCTACGAAAAAAAAGGAAACAGTAATCTCTTTTTCTTTGTGAAATTGAGTTTCAAATGGATGGGGGTGATTGGAATTTATGGCGACGTTACAGAAATTTGGCGGCAATTGGACTGAAGAAAAGCTAAACATCTTTACCAGTTATCTGGATTCATACTTGATTGCACTGCAAAACCAGAAATTTAAGAAGATTTACATAGACGCCTTTGCTGGAACTGGTGAGATAGAGACCAGCGATGGTGGGCAGTATCTTGTGGGTTCTGCTAAGCGTGCACTGGCGTCAGAGAAAAAGTTTGATCACTACTATTTCATAGAAGCCGATCCTCAAAAAGCAGGAGAACTTCAGGATATGATAAACACCGAATTCCCGCAGATGAGGCAAATTGTTACGATTTACTGTGGCGATGCGAACGATAAGCTTGCTGAGATTATTAGTAGCGTAGATTGGAGATATAACAGAGGATTGCTGTTCTTAGATCCATACGCGACACAAGTAAATTGGGCTACACTTGAAAATGTAGCAAAGACGAAATCAATAGATGTATGGTATCTATTTCCATTCTCTGTACTTGAACGTATGTTACCGAAAAACGGAAAGTACGATAAATGGGAGGAGTGCATAGATCGATTGCTTGGAGATACCGGATGGCGAGAGGAATTCTATAAGAAAGATCCCCAGATGACGCTTTTTGATTTATTTCCAGAGCCCGGGCAGAGCGACGAAGAGCGAATGGTAAAGGATGCAAATCCGGAACACATAAAGGATTACATTCTCTCCCGGCTTAGGACGATTTTTCCATGTGTGTCAAAGCATGCACGGATTTTCAGGAATAGTCGGAGGTCGCCGATGTTCCTATTCTGTTTTGCCATTGCGAGCGAGAGCTCAAAAGCGCAAGGACTTGCGCTGCGGATGGCAGACTATATATTAAAGAACAAGTAGGCGGAGGATGAAAGCAACTTGAAGACAATAAAACGAAAATCCATGCTTTATCAAACGGGGGTGGAGTATGGTGACTATACAATGAATCACGTGCAGGGGTGTGCACATGGGTGCAAATATCCATGTTACGCATTCTTGATGAAGAAACGATTCGGGCAAATTAAGAATTACGAGAGTTGGCTTGAGCCGGTGCTTGTATCAAATACGCTGGAATTGCTGGATAAAGAGATACCGAGGCTCAGAGACAAGATTCAATCTGTGCAGCTTTGTTTTACTACAGATCCGTTCATGGAAGGATATCCAGAGGTGTCTAGGATGAGCATTGCGGCTATCCGAAAGCTAAACGAAGCCGGAATCAAATGCATTACACTGACGAAGGGATTGCTACCTATTGAATTGGCAGAACTTTCTACAGGAAACGAATACGGGATTACGTTGATCACTCTGGACGAAGCCTATCGGAAACAGATGGAACCTGGGGCAGCTCCTTGTTCAGACAGACTGGCAGCATTGAAGGTACTTCATGAGACTGGTTGTAAAACATGGGTAAGCATAGAACCGTATCCGACACCGAATATGATTGAGCAGGATCTGCATGAACTGCTTGAGGCAGTATCTTTTACAGATCGGATCATTTTCGGAAGAACGAACTACAGTAAGGCGGCAAATTCCTACAAAGAACATAAGCATTTTTACAATAAGTGTGCGGCAGAAGTGGTTTCATTCTGCCGGGAACATGGCATTGATTGTTATATTAAGGAAAAAACAATAACGGAAGAATGAGGTGGCTTTATGGCTTTATTACAAGACCTGATCCAGCAGATTGACGATCCCGCGCTTAAGGAGAGACTTCTGCAGGAGACAAATAAATTACTGAAGCAGAAGAAGTTCGGATTGGTATTTGAAGAGCATCTGCCAGAATGCACGCCGCTTTATGATGTGCCGATTCGTATCGGTGCCAAGGTTGCTTTGAAAACTGGTTATGTCAGCGATATTTATACTGTTCTGAATATTAATGGTGATGAGGTTCAGTGCGACCGCAGGGAAACACATGAGCATAAAGCATTTAAGTTGGATGAATTAGTGACAGTGGCTGAGTTTGGAGAAGCAATTTATCCGACACTTAAGCCACTGGATAGTGTGGAGAATGCTCCAGACAGTGGCCTTTGGCATACGCTGATTGAGGCAGACAATTACCATGCCCTACAGCTTTTGGAGTATCTCTACGCAGAAAAGGTGGACTGCATATATATTGATCCGCCATACAATACCGGCGCAAAGGACTGGAAATATAATAACGATTATGTGGATAGTTCTGACGCTTATCGCCATAGCAAATGGCTCTCCATGATGGAGAAGCGTCTGAAGCTCGCAAAGAAACTGTTGAATCCACAAGACTCTGTATTACTCGTCACTATTGATGAGAAGGAGTATTTGCATCTTGGGTGCTTGCTCGAAGAAATGTTCCCTGATGCACGTATTCAGATGATATCAACTCTTACAAATTCGAGAGGTGTGGCACGAGATAATGGCTTTGCACGTGTCGATGAATACATTTTTGTTATTCAGTTTGGAAGTTCAAAGGTTAATAGACTGCCTCTAAGCGATGAGTGGCGTGTAAATGTCAATGAAAACGATACAAGGGTTACACACCTTCGCTGGTCTATGCTGATAAGATCTGGATCAAATTATTTGCGAAAAGATAGCGTAAATCAGTTCTATCCCATTTTTGTTTTTAATGACGGGAAGAAGATTCATTCCGTCGGAGAACCTTATTATGGAACGAACCGTGAGGAGGTTGTAGCGCCAGAAGGAACCTTTGCAGTATGGCCTCTTCGCAGAGACGGAGAAGAAGGAAACTGGCAGATTGCAAATACTAATTTGCGTGAGCTAATTAAGCAAGGTTTTGTAATGCTCGGAAAGAAGAAGGATAACAGCATTCCGGTCTATTATCTAAAAAAAGGTGAAATTGCTAAAGTAACGTCAGGGGTTTATGAGATTACAGGATATCGCGAAGATGGCTCTATTATTTCAGATACCGAAGTGCGCTCTCTTGTTACGGGAACACAGTGGCGGATTGGGTCACACGATGCAAGTACTGGCGGGACAAACCTTCTTAAATCGTTCTTTGGAACAAGTAGATTCACATTCCCAAAGTCGATATATGCAGTTCATGATACTATTCGTTTCTTCTTGGCAAATAAACCGAACGCTCTTGTTGTTGACTTTTTCGCGGGATCTGGAACGACGCTTCATGCTGTCAATTTGCTTAATGCGGTTGATGATGGAAATAGAAGATGCATTTTAGTCACAAACAACGAAGTCTCAGTAGATGAGGCAAAAGAGCTGACACAGAAGGGACTGAAGCCCGGTGATCCCCAGTGGGATTCCCTTGGAATTGCTCGGCATGTGACATGGCCTCGTACTGTGGCCAGCATGACAGGCCGAGATATCGAGGGAAAACCTTTAGAGGGTTACTATGGATTTGAGAGTGACTGCTATGAAGTAGATGAATCCATAGCTGTTGTATCGAAAACCACAGGGAAGCCGACAAAGGCAACTGTTTATCGTAAAGGTAAAAGGCAGATGTATCCAGAACTTTGTGAGATAAAAATGGCTGATGGATTTAAGGCAAACGCAGCCTTCTTCAAATTGAGCTTCCTCGACAAGACTTCCGTAGCTCTTGGCAGACAGTTCAGAGAGCTCCTTCCGGTGCTCTGGATGAAGGGCGGAGCTGTTGGCAAGTGTCCGGCTCTTGAAAACGATGATCTTCCGAACATGCTAATTTTGCCACAGAACAAGATGGGTGTTTTGGTAGATGAAATATATTATTCCGAGTTCGATGCGGAGTTAAGTCAGCATCCGGAAATCCAGACAGTTTTCATTGTGACGGATTCAGAAACAGCATACCGGTCGATGATCCGTACTTATGATGGCAAAAACTGCTATCAACTTTATAGGGACTATCTGGATAATTTCAGAATCAATACGGGGAGGTAAGCATGAAAGTAGAATTATTCCCATTTCAGAAAAGAGCGCTTGTTGATATCCGCATGAAGATGGCGGAGGCAATGGGCAGCTATCATAGAACACATGCGCCACAGGTGGTTTCTTTCACTGCACCGACCGGAGCTGGAAAGACCATCATCATGTCTGCGATGATTGAGTCTATTCTTTTCGGTGATGAACAATATATGGAGCAGCCGGATGCAATCATCGTTTGGCTTTCAGACTCTCCACAGTTGAATGAGCAGTCTAAGATGAAGATAGATTCTAAGGCTGATAAAATCCGTCTTTCACAGTGTGTAACGGTGGCAGAGGACTCTTTTGACAAAGAGAACTTCGATGACGGACATATTTATTTCTTAAATACGCAAAAGCTCTCTGTTACATCGAAGCTAACGAAAAATGGAGATGGCAGGACTTATACAATTTGGCAGACGATTGCAAATACTGTTCGGGAGAAGAGCGACAGGCTGTACTTTATTATCGATGAAGCGCACAGAGGTATGCAGGGACGTGAGGCCAGTAAGGCCACCACGATCATGCAGAAGTTCATTAAGGGTAGTGATGAGGACGGAATTCCGCCCATGCCTGTTGTCATAGGCATGTCTGCTACTACACAGAGGTTCAATACACTGGTCGAAGGCACATCCTCTACAATTCACAAGTCTATCGTGACGGCGGATGAGGTGCGAGCTTCTGGGCTTTTGAAGGATAGAATCATTATCACCTATCCGGAGGAAGGCACAGTCAATAATGATATGGCCATTTTGCAAGCCGCTGCAGATGATTGGAAAGAAAAGTGGGAGCATTGGACGCAGTATTGCTTTGAACAGCATTACGCCTATGTGAATCCAATCTTAATCATTCAGGTTTTAAATGGAACCGGTGATGCTTTGACGGATACCAATCTGGACGACTGTATTGCAAAGATCGAGGAACGTACCGGCTTTAAGCTGGAAAGTGGACAGGTAGTTCATACCTTCGGTGGCACGACGGCCACATTAACTGCTAATGGACTCGATGTGTGTTATGAGGAACCATCCAATATTGCTGAGGATAGAAATATCCGCGTGGTATTCTTCAAAGAGAATCTTTCTACTGGATGGGATTGCCCGCGAGCAGAGACCATGATGTCCTTTAAACACGCTAATGATGCTACATACATTGCGCAGCTTCTCGGCCGAATGGTAAGAACCCCGATGCAGATGCATATTCAGGTGGATGATGTTTTGAACGACGTGCATCTCTATTTGCCGTACTTCAATGAGAATACTGTCAAAGACGTTGTGGAAGCCTTGCAGAGCACAGAAGGTGGAGACATTCCGACCGATATTTATGGTGAGTCTTTGTCCGGAAAGAAATTTGAAACGCTGACTGTTAGACCAAAGAAGAAAAAGGAAGAGCAGCAGATGCCGGGACAGCTGACTCTATTTGAGGTGTTCTCTGGGCAGAGCGCAGACAAACAGCAGTCGGCTGGACCAATAGAGTCAGCTAGCGATATGATTCCGATACAAATGCCTCAAGCCACTGATAGACAAGCGCAGCAAGCAGAAACGGCGGAACAGAGCCAGACTCAGTCGAGCACAAATACAAAAGCTTCTGTTCAGTCTGCACCAGTCACACCACAGTCTTCTGGTTTGGAAACGTCATCCGAAACTGGCACTGTGGAAAGTTATCAGGCAAAACAGGCAGAAACGCCTGAAGAGGAAGATCTGTTTGACCGTGAAGAAGTTATGAAATTTATTAATGATGCTGGTCTGCTTTCTTATAATGTTAGAGCACTTCGGATCAATAACTACCTGAAATCTTTGTACAGGATGGCCCACCTTCTTACAATGTCCAGATTGCATCGTGAGGCGATCCGGGAGGTTCAGGATGAGATTGTTGAGATGATCCACAGCTATGTGGAAGGCCTCAAGGCAGATGGAAAATATGATGATCTTGTTCAGCAGGTCAAGCAGTTCAAGTTGGCAACTCAGATTTTCGATGCTTTTGGAGAAACCGTGGATAATTATTCAGTGCATGATTTGTTCACAACGACAGATACTGATATTGAACGGCAATTCCAGATTGCCGACGTTAAGCTGGGGCGAGAAGGTATCGGTATGGCCTATGGAAACAAGTACATGGATTTGCCTGATCTGACATCATTTAAAGTCGATGTTATCCTTTTCATAGCAGATGAAGAGTGTATGAATCGATTGCATTCCTATGCGGAGGCACGCTTTCATGGACTGAATGACGATTATCGTAGATATATTGCAACTATAGACTCAGAGAAAATCCGTAAAGAGTATGACAGCATTGTTTCTGATGGCGATCCAGTGAGTAAGCACAATTTCCGTTTGCCGGAGACAATTCAGGTACCACATGAATTGGGAGGAAAAGAATACAGGGATCATCTCTTCGTCAGTGATATAACCGGTGTTGCAACTATGAAGTTGAATACATGGGAAGCCGGGGTTATTGAAGAGGAAGAAAAACGAGGGGATTTTGTATGCTGGATTCGTAATCCTTCTAGAGGATCGTGGGGGCTTTGTATCCCTTATGAAATTAATGGTGAAATAAAGCCGACTTATCCAGATTTTATAGTAGTAAGAAAAGACAGTGTACAAGGTTATGTTGTTGATATTCTTGAACCACACAATCCTGATTTCAAGGATAATCTTGGAAAAGCAAAGGGATTTGCAGAGTATGCAAAGCAGAATCCGGGGGTGGGAAAAATTCAGCTTATTCGTATGAGCAAAGATGCTGCTGGAAACCCAAAGTTCAAGAGATTAGATATGTCTAAGACGGCCATCCGCGATAAAGTTATTCATGCAATAAATACGGATGAACTTGACCATATCTTTGACACCGATGGAGTTATTGAGTAAAGGAGAAATTTCATTATGACAAGTGAGTTGCAGCCATTGTTGCAGCTCTTACACAATAGATTATTCCAGATACTGGACTATCAGTGTGGTTAGGCATGGTTGCAACAGTTGGCAAATATTTAGGGTGGCCTTGTAAATCTTTAGTCTGATCAGTAATATTCATTAAAACGACGATGATTATGATGTGTTTGTGGCCTTCGAAGCCATTTGCATGACCTATGTAGTTATAAGAAAAAGTGTTGAATCTAGTGATTTGAAGAAGGGAGGCATTCTATTTGGCAAAGAAAAAAGATGAAATAACCATCCGTTCCAGCGCGGCAGAATACTTGACCTATGTTGCCTCAGTTGGCGATCAGCAGGACAGTATTGAGATGCGCTATGAGGATGAGAATATATGGCTGACACAGAAGATGATGGCAACATTGTACGATGTCGGCACTAACACTATAAATTATCATATTAAGAAAATCTTTGAGGACAGTGAGTTACAAGAGGATTCAGTTATTCGAAAATTTCGAATAACTGCCGCCGACGGAAAAAGCTACAGCACAAATCATTATTCCTTAGAGATGATCATTGCAGTAGGATTTAAGGTAAATTCTGAGCGTGCGGTGCAGTTCCGTAAATGGGTCAATCAAATTGCAAAGGACTATACCATCAAAGGCTGGGTTATGGATGACGAGCGTCTCAAACGCGGAACATATCTGACAGAAAAGTATTTTGATGAGCAGTTAGAACGAATTCGTGAAATTCGAGCAAGCGAAAGAAAGTTTTATCAGAAAATAACTGACCTGTATGCCACAGCCATTGATTACGATAAGAATTCTGCAACTACCAGGAGATTTTACGCAACAGTTCAGAATAAAATGCATTACGCAGTTCATGGTCATACGGCAGCTGAACTGATTGTAGAAAGAGCTGACCATACAAGAGAGCATATGGGATTAACTACTTGGGCAGATGCTCCTGATGGAAAGATTAAGAAAAGTGATGTCACGATTGCGAAGAATTATCTGAGTCAGGATGAAATGAAGCAGCTGAATCGTATGGTTACGGCATACCTGGATTTTGCGGAAAACATGACATTACGGCACATTCCGCTTACGATGCAGGATTGGGAAAAAAGGCTCAATAGCTTCATTGAAATGTTTGATTACGGTATTTTACAGGATGCAGGCAAGGTGACAGCGGAAATTGCAAAGCTTCATGCTGAGACAGAATTTGAAAAATACCGCGTGATCCAGGACAGATTATTCATGTCCGACTTTGATAGGTATATGCTGGAGTTGGAAGAAAGCGCAAAGAAATAGGGACAATATTTCAGGTCGAGACGGTGAAATCCGGCAACTCAACCTTGTCGAGTGTATGGGCTCATCTGAGATAATCACCGGCATGTTATGAGGATATAAGTCGACCTTCACTGTCTCAACTGTCGAGACAGTGGCAGGGAGCAGCAGTGTAAAATTGCCTTGCATTATATAGGTAGCAAAGGCTTTATACAGACTTGTTCCCATAGACTTCGATGGTTAAGACCTTGATATGGATGTCAATTTTTCTACAGATTGCATCTGTTTGTAGCTGTGAATGTGTGGTTTCAGAAGGTATGGACATGTTTCCGTTTTGACAGGATATGTTTCCGCGAACGGGCACAAAGCTTGACATCTATCAGAAGGTATCGTGCCATGTTGAGATGGTATGCTTGATAAGCAAGAAACCTTGAGTTTATGCGGTATTTAGGTGGCTCTGATGGATAATGTGTCCGCAAATAGTTGTACCCATTGTTGTGAAATGAGTTCGTAGTTGGAGAAAGTAGAATTATATGAGAAAAAAAGACGGATTTCAATTTATTATGACTAGGAAATCATTGGTTGTGTATATTGTTTTTACAGTTCTTCTGGGTCTATTTCTGTTTTTTGTCATAGGAGATATGGCTGGAAAATGTGCGGCATGCATTGCGTGTCCGATGCTTATTGCATATTTGCTCTATGCGTATTGCAAGGAAAGTAAAGCAG
>ULRA01088700.1_pt1 | contig 12723 bp, 9 predicted proteins | sample 1954981 | NCBI WGS metagenome assembly ULRA01 (sample SAMEA4835669, study PRJEB28245) | human gut metagenome | biome: gut microbiome; material: fecal sample | place: Denmark | collected 2008
TGGAGGGGCTGGAAAACCTGTCAGCGCAGTACTCCCAGCGGCCGGAGGAATGGGTGCCGGAAGCAGCTACGTTTGAGACCGCCAAGAGTTACCGGGAGAAAAAGGCCATACCGCTGATCCAGAAGCTGGTGAAGGTACTCTTTGCCCTCCATCGGAAGTACTGGGAGGTCAAGGGCGAGCGAGATAAGTATCTGCACTTCTATCAGGACGAGAAGAAGGCTACCCATCATCTAAGCCAGCGGCTGAAAGAGGTGGAGGCTGAAAACTCTCAGCTCTATGTGATGAAACGTGATTTCAGGCGAGTCTGGAACTATTTCGGTGCCGAAAAGATGCAGCAGGTCATTGGGCTTATGAGGGGGCAGGAGCAGACCGCGGATAGAAGCCAGAAGAAGAACAGGCAGAACAGCGTAGAACTGTAAGCATAGTAGACCCCCGCCAGCGGATGTTGGCGGGGGTCTGTACATATAAGTGATAATTCGACAAAAAATGCAATAGCAATATTTATCGGCTTGCAATCACGGAAAAGCTGTGGTACGCTTTACTAGGATAGTATAAAGGGAAAGTATATCCTTTTCAGAAAAAACACCATGATGTACCAATAGTGGTACATTTACTATGTTAAAATGAAAGAAAACAATGCGGAAATCCGCATTTGATGGAGGAAATAAAAATGGTAGACACCAAAAAAGAGCAGGAACGCGAAGAACTGCACCGTGCAATCTGGGCGATTGCTGATGATCTGCGCGGCGCAGTGGACGGATGGGATTTCAAGAGCTACGTTCTCGGTACGATGTTCTACCGTTATATTTCGGAGAACATTGCCAGCTATATCAATCAGGGCGAAATTGATGCAGGCAACCCGGACTTCCGCTATGAGGATATGCCTGATGCAGAGGCAGAGCAGGCACGGGAAGGGCTGGTACAGGAAAAAGGGTTCTTCATTCTGCCCAGTGAGTTGTTCTGCAATGTACGAGCAAAAGCGGCCAGCGATGAAAACCTCAACGAAACGCTGGAAACAGTCTTCCGGCACATTGAGGAATCCGCAAAGGGCAGCTCCTCTGAGGGACAGTTTGCAGGGCTGTTTGATGATTACGATGTGAACAGCAACAAGCTGGGCGCGACCGTTGCCAAACGCAATGAAAAGCTCGTGAAGCTGCTGAACGGCGTAGCAGATATGAACCTTGGAGATGTGAAAGAGCATGACATTGATGCTTTTGGCGATGCCTACGAATACCTGATGACCATGTACGCCAGCAATGCGGGCAAGTCCGGCGGCGAGTTCTTTACGCCTGCCGATGTTTCGGAGCTGCTGACCCGGCTGGGTACGGTAGGCAAGAAGGAAATCAACAAGGTATATGACCCGGCCTGCGGCTCTGGCTCGTTGCTACTGAAGGCAGAAAAGGTGCTGGGACGGGACGCTGTGCGCAATGGCTTCTTTGGGCAAGAAATCAACATCACAACGTATAACCTGTGCCGTATCAATATGTTCCTGCACGACATTGAGTTTGACAAATTCGACATTGCCTGTGAGGATACGCTGACAAATCCGCAGCACTGGGATGATGAACCCTTTGAGCTGATCGTATCGAATCCGCCGTACTCCATCAAGTGGGCCGGTGACGAGAATCCGCTGCTCATCAATGACCCGCGTTTTGCTCCGGCTGGTGTGCTGGCTCCGAAGAGCAAAGCGGACTTAGCGTTTATCATGCACTCGCTGGCATGGCTGGCTTCCAACGGTACGGCTGCAATCGTCTGCTTTCCCGGCATCATGTACCGTGGCGGCGCAGAGCAGAAGATCCGCAAGTATCTGGTGGACAACAACTTCATTGACTGCATCATCCAGTTGCCGAGCAATCTGTTCTTCGGCACCAGTATTGCCACCTGCATCATGGTGCTGAAAAAGGGTAAAACGGATAATAAAGTGCTGTTCATTGACGCTTCTTCCGAGTGTGTCAAGGTGACGAACAACAACAAGCTCACGCCGGAAAACATCAATAAGATCGTGGACACCTTTGCACAGCGGGCAGAAGAAGCGCACTTCTCCCATCTGGCGGAGTATTCCGAGGTGCAGGAAAATGACTACAATCTGTCCGTTTCCACTTATGTGGAAGCCAAGGACACCCGCGAGAAGATCGACATTGTGAAACTGAACGCTGAAATTGCGCAAATCGTAGCACGAGAAAACGAACTGCGGGCCGCCATTGACCAGATCGTGGCAGAAATCGAGGGCTGAAATGGAAAACGAAAAGAAAGATTCTGCATTGGTACGTTCTTCTGCGGCGGAATACCTGACCTTTGTTGCCTCTACGGGCGAGGACAAGGACAGCATCGAGATGCGCTACGAGGATGAAAACATCTGGCTGACGCAAAAGATGATGGCGACCCTTTACGATGTGGGGCTTCCGACCATCAATGAGCATATCAAAAAGATTTATGCTGACCATGAGCAGGACGAAGCGGCAACGATTCGGAAATTCCGAATAGTTCAAAATGAGGGTGGCCGACAGGTTACTCGCAGCGTGAACCACTATAATCTGCAAATGATTATTGCGGTTGGCTTCAAGGTGAACAACCAGCGGGCGGTGCGGTTCCGTGTCTGGGCAAATCAGATCGTGGAGCAGTACACCATCAAGGGATGGGCAATGGATGAGGAGCGCCTGAAAAACGGCGGCACAGTCCTGACCAAGAAATACTTTGAAGAGCAGTTGGAGCGCATCCGGGAGATTCGCATTTCGGAGCGCAACTTCTACCAGAAACTCACTGACATTTACGCTACTTCGCTGGATTATGACCGCAATGCGCTGACCACAAAAGAGTTCTTTGCGAAGGTACAGAACAAGATGCACTATGCCGTGCATCGCCATACGGCGGCAGAACTGATCTATGAGCGTGCCGATGCCGAAAAGCCGCACATGGGGCTTCACACATGGAAGGATGCTCCTAACGGCAAAATCAAAAAGAGTGATGTTTCGGTGGCGAAAAATTACCTGACCGAAGATGAAATGAAGTCCATGGAGCTGATCGTTTCGGCATACCTCGATTTGGCGGAAAACCGTGCCCGCCGTCATATCCCTATGACCATGGAGGACTGGGCCAAGCGGCTGGACATCTATTTGCAGGCAGATGATCTGGAAGTGCTGAAGGATGCAGGCAAAATCTCGGCACAGCTTGCAAAAATGCACGCCGAAACGGAGTTTGAAAAGTACCGTGTGGTGCAGGATCGGTTGTACCAGAGCGATTTTGACAGGTATTTGGAAGATGGCGAAATTCTGTAACCATACTCTTTGAGGTGTGAAAATGACAGAACGTGAAGCATTTAGGATTGTTCAACCGCTACTTGAAGGCTATACGGAAGGAATATACTGGGATTTCAAAAAAGGTCTGACTGACGAACATATTCCGGCTATCATTAAAGACATCCTAGCATTTTCCAATAGTGATTATAATGGAGATTCATATATCATTGTGGGAGTGGGAGAAAGCAAAGATGAAAACCAGCGAAAAATACCGCTTTCAACAGAGGATAGACGAAGATTAAATACAGATGCTAATTTCATTTACTTGCCCGGAAAATGGGATTTGTGTGGGTTGAGCGCTGATGATTTGGGAAAGATGAAACAGTTCAGCGCAAAATTGACAGAAAAACTTGAAATGTATATGTTGATTAGCCATCCCAAGTGTGAGTTTGTTCCGATTGCGATTAGTAAGAATAGATGGATTTACTTGATTGTAGTAAAGAAGGCACCGGGAGTTTTTATAAGCAACCGAGACATTGAAGATGGCTATAATAAGAGTAAGTTTGCAGTCAGGCAAGGAGTGCTTTATGTTAGGATGGCAGATTCCACCATGGGCGTTAAAAATGGAGTAGCAACAGCAACCGAATACATAAGAGTTTGGAAAAACTACATTGATTGGCTGGAGAAGGAAGAACAGAAATGAGTAGACTGGATGAACTGATTCAAGAAAAATGCCCGGATGGAGTAGAGTATAAAATACTGTCGGAAGTATTTTATACGCGGAATGGGTACACACCTTCCAAGAAAGAAAAGAATTTTTGGGAAAATGGAACTATACCATGGTTCCGAATGGAAGATATTCGTGAGAATGGTGGAATTTTGGATAAAGCGACACAATATGTTTCGCAAGAAGCAGTGAAGGGCAGTCCATTTCCAGCAAACTCTATTATTGTGGCAACATCGGCAACAATTGGAGAGCATGCACTAATTACAGTGCCATCGATTGCGAATCAGAGATTTACATATTTGATGATAAAGGAACAATATAAGGATGATTATGACCCTAAATTCCTTTATTACTACTGCTTTAAGTTGGATGAGTACTGTAAAGAGTGCTTGAATCAAGGAAATTTTGCATCAGTTGATATGAAGAAATTTGCAAAATTCCAGTTTCCACGACTCCCTATTGAGATTCAGCATGAAGTTGTCCGTGTCTTGGATAGTTATACGGAAAACGTAGCGGAATTACAAAGACAACTTACAGCCGAGCTTACAGCTCGCCAAAAGCAGTATGAGTTTTATCGAGATAAGCTACTGACTTTTGATGTCCTCAGGGGGGGGGACAATTAACTTTTGCCAAAGAACACTTGGGGAACTGTTCGATTTCAGGAACGGCCTTAGCAAGGGCAAAGAGTTTTTTGGAAAAGGTACTCCGTTTGTTCGTTACACAGATGTTTACAATCATCGGACGCTTAGAAAAAAGGATATAACGGCACTGGTTGAGTGCACTGAAGATGAAAAGGAACGGCTAAAAGTATCAAGAGGGGATGTTCTTTTTACAAGAACATCCGAAACAGCGGAAGATATTGGATGGTCGTCTGTAATGCTTGATGATATGGATGATTGCGTCTTTAATGGCTTTACAATAAAGGCAACGCCGAAAACCAAAGAGCTTTTGCCCGAATACTGTGCTTATTGCTTTAGCACATCGGACTTTAGACAATATGTGACGAAACACTGTGCTTTTACAACACGAGCGTCCTTGACTGGAAACACGATTGCACAATATCGAATGACAATCCCGCCACTTGATATCCAAAGCCGCATTGTAAATGTGCTGGACAACTTTGAGAAGATTTGCTCTGACCTCAACATTGGTTTGCCCGCTGAAATTGAAGCCCGGCAGAAGCAGTACGAGTATTACCGTGATAAACTCTTGACATTTGCAGAAAATGGCAACACAATTTTGAGCAGAGCAGAGCAGAGCAGAGCAGAGCAGAGCAGAGCAGAGCACTGATTAAGCTCTTGCAGTATGTGTTTGGCTATGCGGTTGTTACGCTTAAAGATATTGCTGAAAATTGCGACAGTATGCGTAAGCCTGTCACAAGTGGCAAACGTGAAGCGGGAGAGTACCCGTATTATGGGGCTTCTGGCATCGTGGATTATGTAAAGGGTTATATCTTTGACGGGGATTACCTGCTTGTGTCAGAAGATGGCGCAAATCTTTTGGCAAGAAGTACGCCGATTGCGTTTTCAATTTCGGGGAAAAACTGGGTCAATAATCATGCGCACGTTTTGAAGTTTGATTGCTACGAAACCAGACGGTTTGTAGAGTTTTACTTGAACTCGATTGATTTGGCTCTATATATTTCGGGCGGCGCACAGCCTAAATTGAACCAGAAGAATTTGAACCGAATCGAAATTCCGCTTCCGAGTCAGGAACGGCAAAAATATATTGTGGATATTCTTGACCGTTTTGATGCTATCTGCAATGATTTGACCAGCGGCCTGCCCGCAGAGATTGAAGCAAGACAAAAGCAGTATGAATATTACCGAGATAAATTGTTGACGTTTAAGGAGGTGGCTGCAACGTGAGTGCAGCAAAAAAGGCTGGTGTAATTTATATTCTGACAAATCCCTCTTTTCCGGATTATGTAAAAATCGGCTATGCGACCAATATCGAGAACCGACTGAAACAGTTAAATCGGAGCGAATGTATCCCGTTTGCGTTTCGGGTATATGCTACTTACGATGTTTCGGCTCCACTACAAGATAGAGAACTGCATAGCCTGATCGACCGTTTGAACCCGGATTTGCGTGCTATTGATACGTTCGATGGCAAGACAAGAACAAAAGAGTTTTATGCAATGACAAAAGAGGATGCTTATGCGCTTTTGGAGAGCATTGCAAAATTAAGCGGCACAATGGACAAACTGCAGCGTCTTACCCCGGAAGGCCATGAGATTGCAGACGAAGAAGTTGCGGCTGAAATTCAGGAAGAAGCAAAAGAACGCAAAGCCCCATTCTCATTTATTAAATGTGGTATTCCGATGGGGGCAGAGGTCGTGCTGCAAAATCATCCTGAGGTTGTAGCTGTTGTAAAAGATGATAGGCAAATTGAGTATCAGGGTAAAGCCTACTCGCTTTCTGCGTTGGCTCAAAAAATCATGCAGACGACCTATCCGCTACAAGGGCCGGTGCATTGGCTTTATCAAGGAAGAAAACTGCGAGATATTCGAGTAGAACGAGAAGAAGCAGGTTTGTATGAGTAAAAGGCGGGTGTGAAAATGTCCTTTTTCAATATCGTTGCGGCTACCAATGAAGATACCGTTGTTGCTGCCTATGAACCCTCCAAGGTGCGCTCTGACAGCTACCAGAGTGAGGCAGAACTGGAGAAAGAATTTATCCGGCTGTTGTGCGAGCAGGGCTACACCTATCTGCCGCTGCATACCGAGGATGAACTGATTGCTAACCTCCGCAGCCAACTGGAAGAGCTGAATCACTACCAGTTTTCCGATACAGAGTGGCAGCAGTTTTTCAGTGATGTAATTGCCAACCCCAACGAGCATATTCCCGAAAAGACCCGGAAGATTCAGGAAGACAATGTGCAGGTGCTGCACCGGGATGATGGCAGTTCCAAAAATATCACGCTGATCGACAAGAAGAACATCCACAACAACCGCCTGCAGGTCATCAACCAGTATGAGGTAAAACAGGCAGACGGTGCGCGGCATGATAACCGCTACGATGTTACGATTCTGATCAACGGCTTTCCGCTGGTTCATGTGGAACTGAAGCGGCGCGGGGTGGCCATCCGGGAGGCGTTCAACCAGATCAACCGTTATCAACGGGATTCGTTCTGGGCGGGCTGCGGCTTGTATGAGTATGTGCAGATTTTTGTGATCTCCAACGGCACAAATACCAAGTACTACTCCAACAGCACCCGCTACAATGCCATCAAGGACGCCAAACACGGCAAGACGAAAAAGGAAAAGAGCAGCAATAGCTTTGAATTTACCTCCTACTGGGCTGATGCGAACAACCGCGTGCTGACGGATCTGATCGACTTTACCCGGACATTCTTTGCAAAGCACACGATCCTGAGCGTACTGACCCGGTACTGCATCTTTACCTCAGAAAAGATACTGATGGTGATGCGCCCATATCAGATCACGGCAACCGAGAGGATATTGAACCGCATCGAGATCGCCAACAACTACAAAAAGTATGGCACCATCGAGGGCGGCGGCTACATCTGGCACACCACAGGCTCCGGAAAGACGCTGACCTCCTTCAAAACGGCACGGCTGGCATCGCAGTTACAGGATGCTTCACAGCACCGTTATATTGACAAAGTGCTATTTGTGGTAGACCGCAAGGACTTGGACTATCAGACCATGAAGGAGTATGACCGCTTCGAGAAGGGAGCGGCAAACTCCAATACCAGCACCACGATTCTGAAACGCCAGTTGGAAAACCCGGAAGCTCATATCATCATTACCACCATCCAGAAGCTGGCGACCTTCATCAAGAAAAATCCGGGGCATGAGGTCTACCAGAAGCACGTTGTGATCATCTTTGACGAGTGCCACCGCAGCCAGTTCGGTGATATGCACAAGGCCATTGTTCACAATTTCAAAAAGTACCACCTGTTCGGCTTTACTGGAACACCGATTTTTGCAGTCAACGCAGGAAGTTCCACCGATCCGCGTTATTTCACCACGGCGCAGACGTTCGGCGACCAACTGCACACCTATACTATCGTGGATGCCATTAACGACAAGAATGTGCTGCCATTCCGTGTGGATTACATCAAGACGATGGATGCAGAGCCGGACATGGACGATAAACAGGTTTGGGATATCGACCGAGAAAAGGCGTTCATGGCACCCCAGCGTATTTCTCTGGTGACCAAGTATATCCTTGACCACTTTGACCAGAAAACCTATCGGGGAGACAAATCGTATGAGTTTAATCTGCTGACGAATGTGGCAGAGGTGGCCTCTGCCCAGCGTGGTGCGGTGGAGGAAATCAAGCAAAAGCAGCGTGTCAGCGGTTTTAATTCGATTTTCTGCGTGGCTTCTGTGCCGATGGCGAAGCTGTATTATCAGGAGTTCAAAAAACAGATGGCGGCAGACCCGACCAAGCGGCTGCGCATTGCTACCATTTACAGCTATGGAGCCAACGAAGCGGAAACGGATGGGATTCTGGACGAGGAAAACCCGGAAGATACCTCCAACCTTGACCAGAGCAGTCGGGATTTTCTGGACGCAGCCATTCAGGATTACAACGAGATGTTCCACACAAACTACTCGACCGATGGCGAACGGTTCCAGAATTACTATAAAGATGTATCGCTCCGCATGAAGAATAAAGAGCTTGACCTGCTGATCGTGGTCAATATGTTCCTGACGGGCTTCGATGCCACGACCCTGAACACCCTTTGGGTGGACAAAAACCTGAAGATGCACGGTCTGATTCAGGCGTTCAGCCGGACGAACCGTATCTTGAACAGCATCAAGACCTTTGGCAATATCGTCTGCTTCCGCAATCTGCAGAAGCGGGTGGATGCGGCTATTTCGCTGTTTGGAGATAAAAATGCGGGCGGCATTGTTCTGTTGCGCAAATATGCGGACTACTACCACGGTTATATGGACGAGCAGGGAAAATACCATCAGGGTTATACAGACATGATCGATGACCTGACGCAGAAGTTCCCGCTGACAGAGCCGCAAATCATCGGGGAGCAGAACCAGAAAGACTTTATCGTGCTGTTTGGTGCACTGCTGCGGATGCGGAACCTGCTGTCCTCCTTTGATGACTTCAAGGGCAACGAGATGATCTCGGAACGGGATTTACAGGACTATTTGGGCCGCTATCAGGATTTGCGGGACGAATGGCGCAACAAGAAGCACGATGAAACCAAAGAGGACATCACGGATGATGTGGTGTTCGAGGTGGAGCTGATTCGGCAGGTCGAAATTAACATTGACTACATCCTGATGCTGGTCAAAAAGTACCATGATACCCATTGCGACGATAAAGAGGTGCTCATCACGATTCGCAAGGCGATTGATGCCAGCCCGGAACTGCGCAGCAAAAAGCAACTGATTGAAACCTTTATTGCAGGTGTCAACGATGTGGATGATGTGATGGCAGAGTGGAACACCTATGTGTCCGAACAGCGAGAGAAAGAGCTTGCAAAGATCATCCAAGAGGAAAAGCTAAAGGAGCCGGAGACGCGCAAGTATCTGGCCAATGCGTTCCGTGACGGTGAGATCAAGACCGTGGGCACTGACATTGATAAGCTGATGCCTCCTGTTTCTCGCTTTGGCGGCGGTGGCCGTGCACAGAAAAAACAGGGTGTAATCGATAAGCTGAAGAGCTTCTTTGATAAATTCTTTGGGATTGGCGGAAATAACTTTAATGAAAAAGATTGAGTATACAATTACTGATGTGTTGAATAAATGGAAACTTTCAATAGCTGATAGATTTGGCAATCCGCTTATATATGACTATCAAAAAACATTATTAAAGCTTACGATAGTATTGGTTGGAGCAATTCTAGTTGTGATAAGAGGGTCAACAGCACCAGTACTGGTTGATAACAAAATGTTTCGACTTCTATTTTGTTCTGAGCCAACAGGAGATAAAACTTTTTATAATATCTGCGTAAGCATTATAGCAGCATACATATTTTATGTCGTACAAGTGTATATTCCTGAAAAGCATAAAATGAAAAAATATATATCAATCTTCTCAAAAGAACATAGATACGAAATATTTTTGCTAAACCAATATCTTTTGGCATGGGAGAAGTTTATAGATAAAGAAGAAGGAAAATGCTATTTCTGCGAATTTAGCTATGAGCTGAACCATAAAATAAATGGAGCGGTAACTGAATCAACGTATGAAGAGACAATTGAAGCACTAACAGAAAATATTGAGAGAATTATGGCTCATAAATATTTTGATGAGTGCGATATAGCATATAAGGATTTTATAGTGCAGACATATCGGGTTGTAAGGGGACATTTAAAGTATATGGATGACGAATTTCCGAGATGGAGTGATAAGCCTTTATATGCAAAAGATTATCGACGTATCTGTAAAGTTGTTTTTGACGATCTGCGAAGAATTCAAAGAAAATTGGAGACAATGGAAAAATATAAACTTCGCTTAATAAAGACATCCCCCTATGGGGGAAAGTCGAAAACACAGAAGTTGGCGGTGTTGTTATGAAAGGGGGATTGCACAATTTAAAATCTACTGCTATAATACTCACAGAGATTCCGCTGGCTATGCGATACTATCCTGATACTAAAAAATCAGCAAGCCGCATCTACCACGGCAATCTCATGGAAAAGTGAACATCCAAGAATAGACTTACTAAACAAATTTGATTAGTAAGGATCTTGACTTACCGAGCTCGAATAATGGAATACGAGAAAATATATCGCGCCTACGTTTAAAAACGATGAATCTTGTAAAAATGATATCACTTTGACATCATCCGCTTCAAAAACACTTGCTGGATGTACAGAGAACTGGTAGCACGGTTTATTATCGAAGAATAATTTGAAAGCCCCGGAAAGCAACGAGAAATCGAAACTTTCCGGGGCTTTTGTGACATCATGACATCAAAATGTGGCTTGTGACATCATCCTATTTCAAGTTAGCCAAGTGACATTAAATTTGAGCAGTCGTTTCCGACCTGTATGTCTGCCAGTTCCTCTAGCCGAGAAACGAGCTCTTGCTGCTTATTGGGGTATTTCCAGCTCTTTTCAAGGATGAGGTCTGAATCTTTTCTCGACTAAAGTATTTATTATAAAACCAAAAGAAACCCGGGGCCCTCTGAGTCGTTTGACTTTGAAAGGGTTCCGGGTTTTGTGCGGTGTATTCTTGAGGAGCTGCTATGCCGCAGCGACCCTCATTTATTGGAGGCTTTACATGTGCAGCAGGCTGCGCTGCTCGCTGGCGCGAAACTTGAGCGCAGCAGCGATAAAGGCCTTGAACAGCGGGTGAGCGCGGTTGGGACGGCTCTTGAACTCCGGATGGAACTGTGCGCCCAAATGGAAGTCACGGCCGGGCAGCTCCACAGTCTCCACCAGACGACCGTCCGGGCTGGTGCCGGAAATGACAAGACCGGCATCCTGCATTTCCTGACGGAATTCGTTGTTGAACTCGTAGCGGTGGCGGTGGCGCTCCCAGATCTCGGCCTCGCCGTAGCATTCGGCCATCTTGGTGCCGGGTGCAACCTTGCAGGGATATTTACCCAGACGCATGGTGCCGCCTTTAGGGATGTTGCCCTGCTGGTCGGCCATCAGCGCGATCACATTGTGCTTGCCATCGGGGGTGAATTCGCTGGAATTGGCGTCCTTGTAGCCCAGCACACCGCGGGCAAATTCCATCACCATGATCTGCATGCCAAGGCAGATGCCGAAGTAGGGAACATGGTTCTCGCGGGCATACTGTGCAGCCTGGATCATGCCCTCAATGCCGCGGTCGCCGAAACCGCCCGGCACGATGATGCCGTCCACATCTGCAAAGGCCTCCCGGCAGGCGGCCTGATCGGTCAGGTCCTCACTCTCCACCCAGCGGATCTCTACCTGACTATCGTTCTCAAAGCCGGCGTGATACAGGCTTTCCATCACAGAGAGGTAAGCATCATGCAGCTTGACGTACTTGCCCACCAGTGCAATGCTGCAGGTCTTGCTGCGGGTGGCAATGCGGGATACCACCTGCTTCCACTCGGTCAGGTCGGCAGGAGGAACGTCCAGCTTGAGTTTCTTCACCACGACGTCGTCCAGACCACCGGTGTGCAGCATCAGCGGGCACTGATACAGGCTGGGCATGGTCAGGTTCTCGATCACACACTCAGGCTTCACATTGCAGAAGGTGCTGATCTTGCGGCGGATGTCGCCGCCCACGCTGCCGTCCGCACGCAGGATGATAATGTCGGGGTTCACACCCATGCCCTGCAGCTCTTTCACAGAGTGCTGTGCGGGCTTGGATTTGTATTCGTCCGAGCCGGAAATGTAGGGCACCAGCACCACATGGATGTAGCAGCAGTTGTCACGGCCCTGCTCCAGCCCCACCTGACGGATGGCCTCGAGGAAGGGCTGGCTTTCGATATCACCGGTCGTGCCGCCAATCTCGGTAATGACCACGTCAGCCTCGGTGGAGGAAGCCAGATTGTAGATGTAGCTCTTGATCTCGTTGGTGATGTGGGGGATGATCTGCACGGTCTGGCCCAGGTATGCACCCTGACGCTCTTTGTTCAGCACGTTCCAGTACACCTTGCCGGTGGTCAGGTTGGAGTATTTGTTCAGGTTCTCGTCGATGAAACGCTCGTAGTGGCCCAGATCCAAATCGGTCTCGGTACCGTCATCCGTCACGAACACTTCGCCGTGCTGCAGCGGGCTCATGGTACCCGGGTCTACGTTCACATAGGGGTCCAGCTTCTGGCTGGCCACCTTCAGACCGC
>ULRA01049283.1_pt1 | contig 12700 bp, 8 predicted proteins | sample 1954981 | NCBI WGS metagenome assembly ULRA01 (sample SAMEA4835669, study PRJEB28245) | human gut metagenome | biome: gut microbiome; material: fecal sample | place: Denmark | collected 2008
GCGGCGGGCGAGGTCGTCCTGCACACCGACATCGCGGTGTCGGAGGCATGGACGCCGATCGCCGGATTCGCGGGTGTGTTCGACGGCAACGGCAAGACGCTCACGGTGAACTATTCGGGCAGCGACGAACAGGCGGGAATCTTCGCCACGCTCGACGGTACGGTGAAGAACCTGCGGGTAGCAGGCTCGTTCACGACGACCGCGACGGCCAAGGTGACGCTGGGTGCCGTCGCCGGCAAACTGGGCGAGAAGGCGCAGATCGTGGGGTGTACGAATACGGCCGGCATCGCGATGAACGTCGATGCGAGCGGTACGACCGTGATCGGCGGAATCTTCGGTCAGGGAGCTGCCGGCAACGTCATCGCGGACAATACCAACGAGGGGCGGATCACCGTCCGCCGCAAGACGCCGGGCGACGCTGCGGCCGTGGCCGGTGTCGGCGGCTGGGCCTACTCGGACGTTACGGGATGCGTCAACAAGGGCGAGATCCGTTACTCGGACGAGGTGTCGGCGGCCAAGGCCGTCTATGTGGGCGGCGTATTGGGACGGCTCGATATCGGAAAGGGGTATGTCGTGGAGGACTGCCGCAACGAGGCCCCCGTCACGCTGGCGACCGCGCAGGCGGCCAACAACCTGCTGGGCGGCATCGCGGCCTACGCCAACGGCGAGAACCGCGATACGCCCAACACGATCCGCAACTGCGAGAACCGGGGCGACGTTCTGGCCGATGCCCCCGTGTCGGACAAGGCGAAGACCGGTCAGGCCCGCATGGGCGGTATCTGCGGCGGTACGGCGGTCTTCGAGGGGAATACCAACTACGGCAAGGTCGAGGCCCGGGGCGGCGGCAAGGGCGCATCGGAGTTCTCGATCGGCGGTATCAGCGGCATGATCGCGCACGATGCGACCGGCTGCCGCAACTTCGGCGACGTGCTCAACAACACCGGCAGGGAGAATCTTCTCGCCCATACCGGAGGTCTGTTCGGATGGGCGACGCTCGCCTTCACGATCACCGACTGCGCGCTGGATGCCGACGTGGTGTCGACGACGCTCTACAATTACGACGGCGACAAGGGTACGACTGCCGATCCGGCGCACGAGAACAGCAGCTGCGCGGGCATTCTGGTCGGACGCATCAAGTCGAAGATCGAGGTAACGGTCGAATCGGTGAAGATCTACGGCAAGCTGACGCGGACGATAAACGCCGAGGGGCAGACCAGGACGATCGATTTCACGACGACGGTGCCGGCCGACAACTATCTCTACGGTGCGTTGCAGGATGCGGCTTCCAAGCTGGTCGTCGAGCAGGGAGCGATCACCTGCGTTTCGACTGCGAAGTGATTCGAAAATACGCGAATGGGGGACTCCGGTTCCCTATTCTTTTCTGAAAATGCAGTCCTCCGCTCCGTTCCGCGAAGGCGGAGTCCGGTACGGGGAAGCGACTGCCGAAAACGAACGACGATCATGAAGAGAGCCATTCATTTCGGGGCCGGCAAGATCGGCCGCGGTTTTATCGGCGCCCTGCTGTCGCAGGCCGGATACGAGGTCTGTTTCGCGGAGGCGGATCCGCAGCTGGTGGACGAGATCAACCGGCGGCGGGGCTATACGGTCCATGTGACGGACGAAATCTGCGCCGAGCTGCGGATCGCCGGCGTGTCGGCCGTGCGGGCGGACAGCGGGGAGGCGGTACGGCGGCTGGTCGACGCCGATCTGGTGACGACGGCCGTCGGGCTGGGTGTCCTGCCTCGGGTCGCACCGGTCATCGCCGCAGGACTGTGGGCGCGTAAAGCGGCCGGAGTCGCTGCGCCGCTCAACGTCGTCGCCTGCGAGAACGGCGTGCGTGCGACCTCGCGCCTCAAAGCGTCCGTATACGAGGCGCTGGATGCGCCGACGGCCGCATGGGCGGAGCGCACGGTCGGATTCGCCGACTGTTCGGTCGACCGCATCGTGCCGCCCGTCGCCTTTCCCGAACCGCTGGACGTGGCCGCCGAGGCGTTTCACGAATGGAACGTCGAGCGGAGCGCGTGGGTGGGCGAACCGCCGCAACTGTCGGGAATGCACCTGACCGACGAGTTGGAGGCGCACATCGAACGCAAGCTCTTCACGCTGAACACGGGACACTGCGCGACGGCCTATCTGGGACATCTCAAAGGGTATGTCACCATCGCCGAGGCGCTCGCCGACGAGCGGATTTTCGGGCTGGTGCGAGGTGCGATGCGGCAGAGCGGGGAGGCGCTGATCCGCAAGTTCGGTTTCGGCAGGGCGCAGCACGCCGCCTACATCGACTCCGTGCTGCGGAGGTTCCGCAATCCGTGGCTGCGCGATACGGTAGCCCGCGTGGGGCACGATCCCGCCCGCAAGCTCTCCGCACCGCTCTATTTCTCCTATCCGATCACGCTGGCGGCGGGCTACGGGCTTGCCGTGGACAAGCTGGCGCTCGCGGCCGCCGCAGCGCTGCATTTCGACGATCCGGCCGACGGGCAGTGTGCCGAGATCAGGGAGACGATCGCCCGGATCGGTCTGCCGGCTGCCGTGCGGCGGATTACCGGCATCGACGACGACAGGCTCGTGGCGGCGCTGGTCGACGCTTATGCGCGGGTGCCGTCGGCCGTCGGGGCGTGACGGACGGGTCGCATGTAATTTTTCGTAACGAATACAACCGATGAAACGCTATTTGACGATACTCGCCGCGGCGACGATGCTCTCCTGCGGCGGCCGGCAGGCCGGTTATCCGGTCGCGGGCGAAGACCACGCGGTGAAGATCGCCTCGTTCGAGGAGTTCCAGTCCTATTTCCGCTATGTCCCCGGGCGGGACATCATCATCAGCGCCCATCGGGGCGGTATGCAGGAGGGGTATCCCGAGAACTGCATCGCTTCGTGCGAGAAGACGCTGTCGATGATGCCGACCTTCTTCGAGATCGATTTCAGCTTCACGAAGGACAGCGTGATGGTGCTCATGCACGACCTGACGATCGACCGCACGACCGACGGCAAGGGGCGCGTGGCCGACTACACCTACGAGGAGTTGCAGCGGTTCCGGCTGGTCGACCGCGACGGAAACGTGACCGACTACCGCATTCCGACGCTCGCCGAGGTGCTCGAATGGGGGAAAGACAAGATGGCGTTCAATTTCGACAACAAGTATATCAACACGAAGGGCGTCGGTGAGGCGGAGAGACGGCGGGCGCTGGATTATTACGTCGAGCAGTTGTTGCCGGGCGGCGCATGGTCGGAATACCACAACATCTTCCTGAGCGTCCGCTCGCTCGACGAGGCGCTGTACTATTGGAATGCGGGGGTGCGCAACGCAATGTTCTGCATCGAGATCAGTACGCCCGAGCAGTTTCGGGCTTTCGAGCGGAGCGGGATTCCGTGGAGCTACCTCATCGCCGCGAGCCGCAAGGCGATGGATCCCGCCATGACGGAGATCTACGAAAAGCTCCACGACCGCGGCGTGATGGTGATCGTCTCTGTCACGGGATCGGCCGATCGGGTGAAGGATCGCCGCGACCGGCGTGTGGAGTACCTGCGCACGCTCCTCTCCGAACCGGATATTATCGAAACCGATTATCCGGCCGATTTCGTCGGTCTTCCCGTCGGACGGGAGGAGCTGCGCGCGATCCGCGACCGCGAGGCGGAGCGGATGGAGCGGTAGGCTTGTCGAGCGGCGGGTCTGCCGATTGCATGCCGTGCGGAGATCAGAAGAGCAGCGAGTGTTCGGCCAGAAAGTCGAAGAACGCCTGCCGGTAGTTCTCCGAGACGGGAATGTACTCCTTGCCGAAGACGATGCGGTTGCGTTCGATCGAGCGGATCTTCGAAGGCTGCACGATGAAGGAGCGGTGGACGCGGACGAACCGGTCGGCGGGCAGCTGTTCTTCCAGCGATTTGAGACTGGTCAGCGTGAGCACGGGATGCGTCTCCTCCTCGACGTGGATCTTCACGTAGTCTTTCAGCCCCTCGATGTAGAGGATGCTGTCGAATCCGATCTGCCGCAGCCGGTATTCGGTCTTGACGAAGAGGCTTTGCGGAGCTGCGGCCGGCGGGGGCGTTTCGGCGCGGTTTTTCAGTTCGAACCATGCCAGCGCCTTGTTCGCCGCTGCGAGGAAGTCGGCATAGCTGATCGGTTTGAGCAGGTAGTCGACCGCGTTGACGCGGAAGCCTTCGACGGCGTAGCGGCTGAAAGCCGTGGTGAAGATCACGCGCGTGTCGGCGGGGAGCATCCGCGAAAGTTCCATGCCGCTCAGCCCCGGCATCTGGATGTCGCAGAAAAGCAGGTCGACGGGGTGGTCGCGCAGCATGTCGAAGGCCGCCGAGCCGCTGCCGAACGAGCCGCACAGCGTCAGGAACGGTGTCTTGCGCACGTATCCCGCCATCAGCTCCACGGCCAGCGGTTCGTCGTCGATGATCGCGCAGTTCAGTTTCATCGTTCGTGCAGTTTGATGCGCAGCGACGCCGTGTAGGTGCCGCCCCGCTCTCCGTATTCGAAAGTGTGGCGTTGCGGATAGATCATCTCCAGCCGTTTCGAGAGGTTTTTCAGCCCGATGCCCGAACCGCTCCGATCCGAAGCCGTCTTGGGGAAACAACTGTTGCGGATGCGGCAGACCAGTTCGCCGCCCCGCTCGTGGATGTCGATCCGGATGAACGACGGTCTGTCGTTGCTCGTGCCGTGTTTGAAGGCATTCTCGATCAGCGAGATGAACAGCAGCGGGGCCACGGGCGTCGGCGACGGTTCTTCGGGCAGCGAGACTCCGACTTCCACGTGGCGCGGCAGGCGGATGCGCATCAGTTCGATGTAGTCGCGCAGGAACTCGACCTCGGCGGCCAGCGGCACCGTGGGGCAACTGCTTTCGTAGAGCACGTAGCGCAGCATCCGGCTCAGGTCGTGGACGGCCTGCTGCGCGCGGTCGGCGTCGATCTGGATGAGCGAATAGATGTTGTTGAGCGTATTGAACAGAAAATGGGGGTTGAGCTGGCTTTTGAGGTTTTGCAGTTCGGCCTGCGTGCGGCTGTGTTCCAGCTCCTGCCGGGCCGCTTCGGCCTTGTACCAGCCGCCCGTCATGCGGATGGCGACTCCCGCACCTACCACCAGCAGGCATAGCGCGGCGTTTCCGGCGAAAAAACGCACGGAGTCCTGCCACGGCCGCGGCAGGGGCGGGTGCTGCGCATCGGGCGGCAGCACGTAGCGGAACAGGAGGTGCAGCCCGACGATCACCGCGGCGATCAACAGCGCGTTGCCGCCCAGGAAACGGCCTGTCTGACGGGTGAAGAGGTATCGTTCGATCAGCAGGAAATAGTTCGTGTAGAAGACCACCATGAACGAGAGCGGTACGAGCAGGAAGCGCAGGTACTCCGAACCGGTCATCAGCGGCCGGTCGGGGGAGGTGACGAACAGCGGCATCCCGAAGATCACGGCCCATGCCGTCAGGTGGATCAGCCAGCCCGAATATTTCGATTGCAGCGCGGTCATAGCCGAACAAAATTAACGATTATTTCCGATTATTCATAACGGATCGCCTCGATCGGGTCGAGCATCGCCGCCTTCTGCGCGGGGTACCACCCGAAGAAGACGCCCGTCAGCGTGCAGACGGCGAACGAGAGGAGGACGCTCCACGGCTGGATGTAGATGGGGAAGGCCGCCGCCAGATTGACCACCACGGCGGCCCCGATGCCGAATACCACGCCGATCAGACCGCCCGTGACGCTGATGAGGATCGATTCGATGAGGAACTGCGCCAGAATGTCGCGTCCTTTGGCGCCGATCGACATCCGCAGGCCGATTTCGCGCGTGCGCTCCGTCACGGAGACGTACATGATGTTCATGATGCCGATGCCGCCCACCAGCAGCGAGATGCCCGCCACGGCCGCCAGCAGGACGGTCATCATGTCGGTCGTCGAGGTGAGCATCGACGAGAGTTCCTGCTGCGAGCGGATCGAGAAGTCGTCGTCGTCCGTGGCTTTGAGGCGGTGGTTCGTGCGCAGGATGTCGCTGATCTCGGCGATCGCCTCGTCCGTGTAGGCTTCGCTCAGCGACGAGCAGACGATCTCCTGCAAGTGCGTGATGGCGAGGATGCGCTTCTGCACCGTCGTGTAGGGGGCCACGATCAGGTCGTCCTGGTCCATGCCCATGCTGTTGTAGCCCTTGCTTTCGAGCACGCCGACGATCCGGAAGGGGATCGTACCGAAGCGGATGACACGCCCCACGGGGTTTTCGCCGGCGGGAAAGAGTTCGTCGACGACCGTCTTGCCTACCAGACACACCTTGGCGGCCGTCTTGATCTCCTGCTCGGAGAAGGCATCGCCGTCGGCGATCTTGTAGCGGCGGATCTCCAAGTAGTCGAGGTTCACGCCGTAGACCGTCGTGGGCGTGTTGTTGGCGCCGTAGACCGCTTGTCCGGCGCTGTTGACCGCCGGCGAGACGTAGGAGACGTAGCGGGTCTTTTCGCGGATGTCCTCCATATCTTTGAGTTTGAGCGACTCCATGTCGTCGGCGTCGAGCCGGACGCCGCCCCGCATGTCGCTGCCCGGATGGATCATGATCATGTTGGACCCCATTTCGCTGATCTCGGCCTGAATGCTCCGCTTCGATCCCTGCCCGATGGCGAGCATCGTGATGACCGACGCCACGCCGATGATGATGCCGAGCATCGTCAGAAATCCGCGCAGTTTGTTGTTGCCGAGCGCCTTGACGGCTATTTTGAAGAGATTCGTGAAATTCATGTTCAATCCTCCTGTTCGGGCAGCTGAGCCAGCGTCTCGGCCGCGTCGAGAATAGCGGCGTTGCGTACGTCGCCCGTGACGCGGCCGTCGCGCAGGGTGATGTTGCGGCTGCTGTATTGTGCGATTTCGGGGTTGTGCGTGACGAAGATGATGGTGCGTCCCGCGGCGTGCAGCTGCTGGAAGAGCACCAGCACCTCGAAACTCGTCCGCGTGTCGAGGTTCCCCGTCGCCTCGTCGGCCAGAATGACCGCCGGATCGTTTACCAGTGCGCGGGCGATGGCCACGCGCTGCATCTGTCCGCCCGACATCTGGTTGCTGCGGTGCAGCAGCCGGTCGCCGAGTCCGACGGCTTTGAGCGCGGCCACGGCACGGTCGCGCCGTTCGGCCGACGAACAGGAGGGGTTGTACATCAGCGGCAGTTCGACGTTCTCGATGGCCGTCGTCTTGGGCAGCAGGTTGTAGTTCTGGAAGACGAAACCGATCTTGCGGTTGCGCAGCGTGGCGCGCTGGTTCTTGTCCATCGAACGCACCGCCGTACCGTCGAGGTAATATTCGCCTGCGGAGGGGGTGTCGAGGCAGCCGAGCGTGTTGAGCAGCGTCGACTTGCCCGATCCGGAGGTACCCATGATTGTGACGAACTCCCCTTCGCAGATCGTGAAGGTGACGCCGCGCAGTGCATGTACCGTCTCGTCTCCCACCCGGAAATCGCGCCGGATGTCGTCCAGCCTGATGATCTCTTTCATGGGTTTATTTCTTCTTTTTGTCGCCGCCCGGAGGGGCAGGCATGAAGGGACTCCGTTCGGCGGCGGCTTCGGGCTCCGTCCGCTCCGCCGTCAGGCAGACGGCCACCTCCTCGCCGTCGTTCAGCCCGTCGACGATCTCGGTCAGTTCGCCGCTGGCCGAGCCGGCGGTCACGTACCGCGGTACGAGCGTCGTCCCCTGTTTTACCCACAGCTCCCGTTTGCTTGGTTCGGCCTCTGCGGCGGCTTCGGCATGCAGGCCGAGCGCCGCGAGCAGCTCCCCGTCGGGGACGAACCGCAGGGCTTTGGTCGGGACGGCCAGCGCATCGTCCTTTTCGAGCGTGAAGATCGTCACGTTGGCTGTCAGCCCCGGTTTGAGTTTCAGTTCGGGGTTGTAGGCCGTGATGACCACCTCGTAGGTCACGACGCTCGATTCGGTCGTCGCTTCGAGGCGGACCTGCTCCACCACCCCCTCGAAGGTGTCGTCGGGGTAGGCGTCGACGGTGAACTCCACCCGCTGTCCGTCGGATACCTGCCCGATGTCGGCTTCGTCGACATCGGCCACGACCTGCATCTGCGTCAGGTCGTTGGCAATGGTGAAGAGCGTCGGTGTCTCGAAGCCCGCCGCCACGGTCTGCCCCTCCTCCACGGCGCGGCTGATGACCACGCCGTCGATCGGGGAGGTGATCGTCGCGTAGCCCAGATTGCGTTTGACCTTGACGATGGCGGCCTGGGCCTGTTCGTAGGCGTTGCGCGCCTTCTCGTAGAGGTAGAGGGCTTCGTCGTATTCGGCGTCGCTTACCAGCTCCTTCTCGTGGAGGGTGCGCGTGCGCGAGTACTCCTTCATGCGGTATTCGTTTTCGGTCTTGCAGCTCGCCAGCTCGGCCTGCGACGATTCCAGTTCGGCTTGCAGGGTCACCTTGTCCATTTCGGCGATGAGTTGTCCGGCTTTCACCACGTCGTTGTAGTCGACGTAGAGCCGGTCGATGATCCCCGATACCTGCGTACCCACCTCCACTTCGGTGACCGGTTCCACCGTTCCCGTAGCCGTGACCGAGTTGCGGATCGTGATGCGGCTCGTCGCAGCCGTTTCCAGCGTGATTCCGGTCTGCTTCGAAGGACGCAGCGCGAACCAGAGGCCGCAGGCCGCGACGAGGGCCGCGACGAGGACGGCCGTGCTTTTTCGTTTCATCTTCATGTGCTTTTCGTTTGTTTTCAGCGGTCGTTTTCGATCTCCGGAGGGGCTATCGTCCCTGATAGATGTCGAGCAGCCTGATGTTGAGCAGCGCCATGTACTTGGCCTGCAACACCTCCTGCCGTGCCGACGAAAGTTCGTTCTGCGCCGTAATCAGTTCGACGGTGTTCTTCCGGCCGACGCGGAACTGCTCGTCGGTGAGGTCGTAGCTCTGCCGGGCGTAACGTTCCTTCTGCCGGGCGGCCGTGTAGCGCGATTGCGACGAGATGGCGTCGAGGTAGGCCGACTTGACCTTGCGGAGCAGCTCCTTTTCGAGACCGAGCTGTTCGAGACGGCTGTTCGAGGCGGCGATGCGCGCCTTGTTGACGGCCGTCCGGTTCTTGCGGTTCGAGAAGATCGGGATGCTGACCGAGAGCGCGACATTCTCGTTGAAGCGGTTCCAGACCTGACTTCCCGGCTGGAATCCGCCGCCCGTCATGTGTCCCGTGCCGAGACCGGCCGTAAGCGAAACGGAGGGATAGAATCCTGCACGCGCCTCTCTTATCCCCAACTCCGCCGTCTCGACGCCCAGCCACCCCCGTTCGATCTGCGGCATGGCGTCGAGCGCCGTCGCATAGATGTCGGTTTTGGCGGGCAGGGCCTGCAAGACGGTCTCTTCTCCCTCTGCGGGCGCGGCAAGATTCATCTCCTCCGTGATGTCGAGTTCGAGCAGCTGTTTGAGCTGCAACTTGTAGTCGTCGAGCGACGACCGGGCGACGACTACTTGGTAGAGGTCGCTCGCATACTGGCTTTCGAGCTGGGCGAAATCGACCTTGCTGATCGATCCCGCCTGCCACATCTGCTCGGCGCGGTCGCGCTGGGCACGCGAGACTTCGGCCGTACCGGCGGCTACCTCCACGGCTTCGGCGGCGTAGAGCGCCTGCATGTAGGCTTCGACGATGGCGATGCGGATGTCGTTCGCGGATTCGGCGACCGAGAGTGCGTCGATGCGGTTTTGGAGCCTCTGTTCCTTGACCGCCGTGCGCAGTTTGCCGCCTTCGTAGAGCGTCAGCCCTGCGTTGATTCCGTAAGTGCCGGTGTAGCTGTTGTTGTCTTCGGCGTTCGACGAGGGGTAATTCGTGTAGCCCTGTGTCGCCGAGACTGCGAGCGACGGTAGCAGCGCGGCCTTCGCTTCGCGGGTATCTTCGAGCCCTGAGAGGTAGTCGTTGCGGCTCTGCTGCAACTGGATATTGTTTTCCAGCGCATAGTCGAGGCACGTTTGCAGCGTCCAGACTTTCAGCGAGTCCTGCGCCGCGACCGCGTGCCAGACCAGCAGTGCGGCGCATCCTGTCAGCAGTTTGCGATTCATGACATTCCGTTTTGCCGCGAAGCTACCGCACGGCGCGCGCGAATGCAATTAAAATAGACGGACGGGCTTTTTCTGTCGACGAAACGGGCGATAACGGCGACACCCTCTTCGCGCTTATCGCGAAAGAGGGTGTCGCTTCATACGGCTTCGGGGGGGCGTTCCGTGCCCCTCGGACGTTATTCCAGCCGGATCGTTTCGCCGCAGCGGCGGCTGCGCTCGGCCTCGAAACAGATGCGGTGGCTCTCGATCGAATCCTCGATCGTGCAGAGGAAAGGGTGGCCGGGGCGGGTCAGCGCGTCGACGAAATCTTCGATCAGCCGCAGGTCGGCGCCCGCATGGAAGGGGTGCCCCGCCAGCTCCTCGAAATCGTAGACGCGGTTGTGGCCGCGGCGGAAGCGATGCACGTGGAGCTTGCGTTCGTCGCCGAAGATCTCGCCGTGCGTCATCTTGATGTGGGTGCGCCGGCAGTCGTCCTGCGTGAAGATGTCCATCGAGAGCGAGAGGATCGTCTCGTCCGCGAGTTCCATGGTGAGCAGCTGGTGGTCGACCACGTCGTTGTCGCAGCGGTAGATGCAGCGGCCGTAGGGGCCGTGGCGCAGTTCTTCCAGGAGCACCTCGTCGAGCGTGCGTCCCTGCGGTACGTCGAAGTTCGAGATCCAGTCGCGGCGCGTGCAGTAGAGGTCGACGGCCGAATAGGGACAGTCGTGCTCCACCGGACAGTCGATGCAGCGTTCGGCGCTCGTCTGCGGCGCGTTGGCTGCGCGGAACCAGCGCAGCGAACCGAACGAACTGAGTTTGCGGCAGGGGCTTCGGGTGATCCAGAGCAGGAAATCGACGTCGTGGCAACACTTGGCCAGCAGCATCGGGTTGGAGGTCTCTTCGCGCCGCCAGGGGCCGCGGACGTAGCTGTGCGTCGTGCGGTCGATACCCACCGCCGCGACGTGATTGACGGAGATGATCTGTCCCAGCTCGCCCGAATCGACGATCTCCCGAATCTTGGCGAAGTAGGGGTGGTAGCGCAGCACGTGGCAGATGCCTACCAGCACACCCCGTTCGCGGGCGCGGCGCACGATGGCGCGGCATTCGTCGAGCCGCTGTGCGATCGGCTTTTCGAGCAGCACGTGGAGTCCGGCGTCGATCGCCTTCATGCAGGGATCGAAGTGGACGTCGTCCGGCGTGGTGATGAGCACGGCGTCGGCGTCGGCCGGTCGGGCGAAGAATGCGTCGTAGTCGGCGTAGCGGCGTTCGGACGCAAGCCCGAACCGCTCGGCCGTTTCGTTGCGCCGCAGTTCGTTGCCGTCGACGACGGCAACCGGTTGCAGCCGTTCGGGGTGCCGCCGTGCGTATTCCAAGTATTTATTGGCCCGGTTGCCCGCGCCGATGACCGCCATGCGCAGCGGACGCCCTTCGGGGACTTTCTGGAAATTCATGGATCGGAGTTTGTGTTTGCGGCCGTTTCCTGCGTCCGGCAGCCTGTTTTCGGGTGCGCTGCCTTCGCCGGTCGGGAACGGTCGTTTCGATACCGGCCGGAGACGCGGTGTCTCCGGCCGGTGGGTTGTTCGTCGCGGGAGCGCGTCCCGCCGAGGTCGTCTATTTCCCGTTCTGTGTCTTCGCGTCGAGAGACTTGATGCGGATGTTGCGGAACTGGATGCCTGCGCCGTGTCCGAGCAGACCGATGTGCCCCTTCTTGTTGAAGAGTCCCGGGTGGTTGCGGTGGTCGACGGTGTAGGGATTCTTCTTGGAGCCGTCCTCCGAGACGTTGTGTCCCTGGCACGCTTCGCGGATGTCGCCGTCGAGGATCACCTCGCCGTTGACCGTCACGGTGATGCGGTCGCCCACGGCGCGGATCTCCTCCACGTTCCATGTGCCCAGCTCGCCGAACTTGATCCGCTTGGCCGGAATGATGCCGTAGACCGAGCCGTGCTGCTGGTAGACGCGCAGGTTCTTGTAGATCGGGGCGTCGTGGTCGAGGATCTGGATCTCCATGCCGTGGTAGGCGGCGTCGACGCCCATCGGCGTACGCAGGCCGATGCCGTTGTTGACCCCTTCGCGCAGGAAGCGGAACTCGAAGCGCAGGATGAAATCGCCGTACTCCTCGACCGTGTAGAGATTGCCCTTGCCGCCGTAGGATGCGGTGACGTAGATCGTTCCCTCCTGCGGGACGTAATTGGTCGTGTTGCCCGTCCACTTGTGGAGCGAACGGCCGTCGAAGAGCACTTCGTAGCCTTCGGCCCGCTCTTCGGGCGAGAGTTCGAAGACGGGCGTCGCGGGCAGCTCGCACAGGTAGAAGTCGCGGAACTCCGCAGCATCGCCTTCGCCCAGCAGCTCGATCGCTCCGCTCGCGTAGGCCGCTTCGCCGGGCGCGCAGGTATTCTCCAAGATGACGTTTTCGGTTACGGTGCGGCCGTTGACCTCGACGGTCACGCGGTCGTCCACGACCTTGACGTGGAGCGTGTTCCACTCCCCGTCGGCGTTGTCGGCATCGACCGCGGGGGTCGATGCGTGGGTGCGGTTGCCGGTCAGTGCGCCCGACCCCGCGTCGCCGCCCAGACCGATCCGGTTGGTCGAACGCACGGCGATGCCGGCGGCGCCTCGTGTGCGGCAGTCGATCCAGAATTCGAAGTTCTCGTAGGTGCCGGGTGCGGCGATCGTGCTCGGCTCGCCGCCCGCATAGGCGATCGTGCCGTCGGCCGTGGTCCAGCT
>ULRA01054188.1_pt1 | contig 12489 bp, 10 predicted proteins | sample 1954981 | NCBI WGS metagenome assembly ULRA01 (sample SAMEA4835669, study PRJEB28245) | human gut metagenome | biome: gut microbiome; material: fecal sample | place: Denmark | collected 2008
ACGGCGCTTTTCCGGGCAGCCGCGGCCCCTGCCTGCATACCGGGGAAGCCCCTTTCCTCCGGGGCAGCATAAAAACGCAAAAAGCTCCCCTGACAGGGGAGCTGCAAATTCTTTTGGAACGGATTTCTCAGGCCGCCGCCTGCTGCCGCTCTTTCTTCCAGAACACTCTAAGCAGCATGAAGCCTATGCCCAGCAGCAGATAGATCCCCGCATACAGGAAAAAGGACGGATCCGCACGCTCAAAAGCCAGCATGGCCCCAAGGACGAACATCTCCGCCACCGCAAGGGGCAGGAGCCACAAAACCTTTGGATTGGCGGCCGATACAAGACCCACCAAAACGGCATACAGCGGATTTACCGCAAGGAACAGCAGCAGGCTCACCAGCATCCCGCTGTCTGCCGGGACAAGGGTCACCGCCAGCCTGGGCAGACCCAGCATGACAAGGGCGGTTATGCACATCCCCAGAAGCAGCACTATGATCGTTTTTCTTACCAGTTTTAAGTAGTCCATGGTCTCCTCCTGTTTAGAATATTATATGGGGTGTTTTGCGGCAGGTGTGGTTACAGCTCCAGCAGATACAGCAGGTTGTCTCTGTCCGGATAGGTATAGGGAATGGGCAGCTGTGCAGCGGAAATGCGGCGGAACCCGGCTTTTTCATAAAACCGGTGGGATGCATGGGCTACGGAAGGCGTATCCAGCAGAATATGCCGGATACCCGTCTCCTTTGCAAAAGCCAGCAGTTCCTTATACAGGGCGGCCCCCACCTTTGGGGAACGGAACTCCTTTTTTACAAAGAACTTTTTCATAACGGCGCATTGCTGCTCTTTGCGCATAAGACCCAGGGTGCCGATCACATCCTCTTTCTCCAGAGCCAGCCAGAATGCCCCGCCCTTTTCCCGGTAAGATGCATCTATATGAAGCAGATCCGGCTGTTCTTCCAGCGAAAGACCGATCTTTGCCTCGTTATTCTGTATATCAAGAATAAGAGCGACAGCTTCTTCATGATACTTTTCCGAATAGAGTTCTACATGCATGTTCCATACCTTTCCTTTCCATGAATGAGGTGATGCGGAAAGGCGGTTTACAGGTCGATCCAGTATCTTTTTACGGTAACGGCCTCCTCCGGGTCGTAAAGGGTATTTTCCAGCACGCCTCCGTTCTTCAGAATGATTTTTTCGGAAGCTTAATTATCTTCGTCACACACGCACAGCAGCCGGTGAAAGCCCGGCTCTCTGGCGATGCGCAGGGTTTGCGCCAGTATCTCCGTACCATAGCCCCTGTTTTGCAGGGCAGGGTGCACCGCATACCCCACATGCCCTCCGTATTGGAGCAGGTATTCGGTCAGTTCCGGCTTCAGGCTGCACACGCCCACCATCTCTTCCCCGCTGTAGCAGAGATAGAAATTTTCCTGCACATACCCCTGGGGCAGATTTTTGCCTGCCCGGCGGTTCTGCATGTCCGTCAGCCACAGGGCATAGTCTTTGCCGTATTTGCAGCCGATGCACTGGCCGCCGTTCTTTTCAAAGGCGGCGTAAAAAGCGAGCACGTCCTCCCTGTTGCTTTCCGACGGAAATACAGAACGCAGCACGGTTTTTTCTTTCCTTAAATCAGTTTTCAAAATAGCCGGGCAGGTTGGTATAGCCCCACACCAGCCCGTCAGGCACTGCCCGCAGCCAGGAGGCTTCATAGCCGGTCTTTCCGTTATCCTCCACCCGGTTGATCATTTTGCCCATAAAGAACATGGCTGTGGAAACGCCGCCGTCCAGATTAAAGGCCAGGGTGCAGCCTTCGTCCTTAAACAGCTGGGCAAACTGGCTCAGCCGGGCGCCGCTGCTGTAGCCTTTCTGCCGGCCGTCGGCCACTATGGCCACAAAATGCCCCGGAGCCACCTGCCCTACGCCGCAGCGCGGGTTCTTCTGGGTGGTGCGGTAAGCGTCCTTATGGATCTCCCCGTCCACCAGCAGCTTGGGACCGTGGAAGAAGGAATAGGTGTTTTCTGCGCCGCTGGAGAGGATATACTCCGCCGTGCGGCTTTTGGGCACTATCTCCATGGAAAGGGTATCGCTGTACAGAGCCAGCGTATCCACCGCCCGGTTCTTGCTGTAGATGCGTCCGTTGCGGATAAGAACACCCTTCTTTTCCTTTTCCGCATGGATGATGTTATCCCCGGTGATCCACAGTACGGCCCGGTAGCGTTTGACCATAGCCTGTGCCGCGGCCGTTTCCGTACCGGTCTTTTTATCCGTGGCAAAAGCGGGCCGGAAGGAATCAAACTCCCGCTGATAGATATGGGCTGCATAATAGGTCAGGGGTTCCTCGTCCAGCGTTGTGGTCTTGCGGGTGATCTCCACGGCCAGAATATCGCTGCGATAGATCCATTCCCCCGCCTCCTCGTCATTCTTTTCCATCAGCTCCGTGGTACCGTCGTTCAAAAAGTGCCGGTCAAAGTCTGTCAGCTCCGCATTTTTCTCGGGAAGAGGCGTTTCTGCAGGAGACGGAGCAGGAGTCTGTGTGGGGGCCGGCGTATCCGTAGGCGCAGGCGTATTTGTGGGGGCAGGGATATTTGTGGGGGCTGGGGTATCCGTGGGTACCGGGGTAGGCACGGGGGTGGCTTTTTGCGCCGCCTCTATGGCCTGCCGCTGCACCATGGCTCCCTGCGCAAACACATCATAAGCGGCCAGCACCGCCGTCAGCAGACCGATAAGCAGAGGCAGTGCCCACAGAGCGGTCACGGGGAGTTTTTTACGGTAAAAACGTTTTACAAAATACAGAGCGGCTCCCAGCAGAGCGGCGGCCAGCAGACCCACGATCAAAATGGTTCCCGTATGCGGGCTGCCCGCAAACTTTTCCAGGGCCAGCTGTCCGGCGGCTTCCGGCGGCACGGGGGTCTCCACAGGGACCGGGTCGGTCTGAGGAGCGGCGGTTTCCTCCGGAGCAGGCGTATCCGTAGGAACGGGAGTATCCGTGGGAGCAGGCGTATCCGTGGGGACGGGAGTAGGCGTGACAGGGGGCGTCAGCCGGTTTTCGTATTGCCGGAGCCCGGCGGTATCCACATGCTCCAGCAGGCTGTCCTTATTGGCATCCTGACCCACACCGGTCTCCTGTAAGGACAGAGTCAGTTTTTCCGGCAGAGAGATATGGTACATCTGCCGGGAAGCGAAGCAGCGGTAGGCGGCCCGGGCGGTTTCCGTCAGAAGGGTCTCTCCGCCCGCTGTCAGGCCGGACATATCCACCGTAGTGCCACCGGCAGTGGAGAGGGTATACAGCTTATCCGGGGTATGAACGCCGTAAGCGGCGGCCGAATCCGGATACTGCCCCTGCTGAGAAGCCAGCTTCCAGCTTTCCGCAGTCATTTCCGCCGTAAAGCGGCTCCGGGGTTCTTTGCCTTGCAGATCCCCGGCAAGGACGATCCGGGGCTTTACCCGGCGGATGCAGGCGGTGAGAAACTCTTTGGTGCGTTTCTCCGTCCACTTTTTGACCACGTTTTTATACTCGTTTATATCATCGTCGGCAAAGGCGCCCACCAGCGGGGCGGTATGCAGCCCCATCTCCCACAGGGCGTTGACGGCTTCGTGAAGCTCCTTCCGGGTGCCCATATGGGCAAAGACCACGGAAACGGAAAGATCCAGCCCCTCTGTGCAATAGGGCAGCAGGGCGCCGAAATCCTCCAGCATACTGTGAGGCTCCCCGCAGATCAGCAGTACATCTCCCTCTGCCGGGGCGGCGGGATCATAGCAGGGCAGGCTTTCGTCTATGGGGCCGTCAAAGACCCGCAGGGTGGAAAGGCTGTAGCCCTCCGCTCCGGCCTTCAGCTCTGCCTGAACACAGCCGGGAGTCAGGGAATAGCTTTCGTACAGGGATGCGGGGGTCAGTTCCCGGGAAGCGATCTCCTGCCCAGCAGCATCCTTTTCTATAAGCGTCAGAGAAGCGGGACGGGCATACCACACGGCATAGAGCGTTGGGGCGGCCATCTCCGGCAGGGAGAGGACGATGTTTTTCCCCTTGGGGACGTTTACCCGGCTGAGCACCCGCTCATCCGTCAGCCAGGCTGCCTCCGTATCCTTGGGCACGGTGTAGGTGCAGGCGTCGGTAGCTTCTTCTGCATGGGCTGCAGGGCCGTACAGGCACAGACCTGCCAGCATCAGCAAGCACATAGCCCAGGCCATCCATTTTCTGCGCATATATCTTAAAAATCTCCTTATTCTTCCATATATATGAGATGCATTGTAGCATAAAAGGACAAAAGCCGCAACGGCTCCGGACAAATTGATATACATTTTCTCTCCGGCGTTGGGAGAAGGGACTGTTTCACGTGGAACATATGTGAAAAGGAAGGAGCGGGTGGGAAGCGAAGGCCGCCGCTTTTGCAGACAGGTGGGAAGCGAGGGCGGGGGCGCACTGCGTGCCCGGAGGGCACGCCTGCGGGGCGGCCGCCCCGCAGAGTTCCGGCGGCAGAGCCGCCGGAACGTGCGCCCCGGGGCTGCGTATACACACCTGCCTTCGTATTGCAGCGCCCCCTGCCTGGTTGAGCGCAGATATGTGAAAGCGCTGTCCCAGCCGGGATCCTCCGAAAAAACACCACAAAAATAACTCCCGGAAAACCGGGAGCTATAAATATGTTCCGTTAAAAGCCCTGCTCCATGCCAGGTGCAAAGAAGGCTTACTCCTCCTCCCGGCCGAGAATGGCTTCGTAAATGGCGTCCAGATCCTCCGGGGAATAATAGGAGATAACGATCTTCCCCTTCTGCTGATCCCCGTTGATGGCCACTCTGGCTCCCAGCCGGCTGCGGAATGCTCCGGCCATACGCCGCAGATAGGGATCCCCGGTTTTTTTGCGGCTCCTGTTGGCATTCAGTAAACGGAGGGTATCCTCCAGCCGGCGGACGCTCCAGTTCTCTTCCGCCGCCCGCTTACCCAGCTCTTCGGCCTGCTTTTTATCCTCCAGCCCGGCCAGTATCTTGCCGTGACCGGCGGAAAGCTTCCCTTCCTTCATAAGGGTCTGGATGCTTTTGGGCAGGGTCAGCAGCCGCAGCGAATTGGCCACCACAGGGCGGCTCTTGCTGATGCGCTGGGCCACCTCCTCCTGAGTCAGGTCATGCTGTTCCATCAGAAAACGGATGGCGGCGGCTTCTTCCACCGGGTTCAGATCCTCCCGCTGGATATTCTCTATGAGGCTTACCTCCTGCAGGGCCCCCTCCTCCGCCTCCATACAGATAGCTGGAACGGTTTTCAACCCGGCCAGCCGGGCGGCCCGGAACCGGCGCTCCCCGGCTACGATAATATACCGCTGTCCCTTTGGCGCTACCACCAGCGGCTGCACGATGCCGTGGCGGCGAATGCTTTCCGCCAGTTCTGCCAGCTTTTCTTCATCAAAGGTTTTCCGGGGCTGATCCGGGTTGGTGTCTATCTCATACACGGACAGGGTCAGCACTTTGCCCTGATGCTCCTGGGTCTCCACACTTTCCATAAGGGCATCCAGCCCCCGACCCAATCCTTTTTTCATCTGCTTTGCGGCCATGGTATGCTCCTTTCCCGTTTATGCCTGCTTTTCTTCCCGCTCTACCAGTTCCCGGGCCAGTGATTCATAAGCCTGCGCTCCCACGCTTTTGGGGGCATACAGGGAGATAGGCTGCCCATAGCTGGGCGCCTCCCCCAGACGGACGGTGCGGGGAATAATGGTATCAAACACTTTGCTCATAAAGAACTTTTTTACCTCGGCCACCACCTGTGCCGAAAGGTTGGTACGGGCATCGAACATGGTCAGCACCACCCCTTCTATCTCCAGATCCGGATTCAGGCCCCTGCGAACCATTTTGACCGTATTCATCAGCTGGCTCAGCCCCTCCAGAGCAAAATATTCGCACTGGATGGGGATCAGCAGTGCATCGGCAGCGGTAAGGGCGTTGAGCGTCAGCAGACCCAGAGAGGGAGGGCAATCCATAAAGATATAGTCAAACTCCTCCTGCAGGCGGCCCACAGCCTCCAGCAGCCGCCGTTCCCGGCGCTCCATGGCCACCAGCTCCACCTCTGCCCCGGCCAGAGAGATGCTGGCAGGGAGCAGGCGCAGGGTCTCTATTTCGGTGGATACCAGAGCTTCCCCCGGTTCCACCCCATCGATAAGGACTTCGTACAGGGAGTTTTCCGTTTTACGCTTATCTATGCCCAGTCCGCTGGTGCTGTTGCCCTGCGGATCCAGATCTATGAGCAGCACCCGCTTGCCCAGCTGGGCGCAGCAGGCGGAAAGGTTTACGGTGGTAGTGGTCTTCCCCACTCCGCCTTTTTGGTTGGCAATGGCAATCACTTTGGCCATGGTATACCTCGCTGAAATGTATGCGTTAGAGTCAGTATAGCGCATCCGGCCCCGGAATGCAATTGTTTCACGTGAAACAAATGACAGAAGGAGCCATCTGTGGTATACTGAGTGCAGGCATATACTCAGGAAACAGCGCATCCGGCTCCGGAAGAAAGGGTTTCCCCCGCAAAGAGGCAGGGGACGCTGCAGCACGAGGCCGGGTTCGTATACGGATCTACGGGGCGCACGTTCCGGCGGCTTGGCCGCCGGAACTCTGCGGGGCGGATGCCCCGCAGGCGTGCCGCAAGGCACGCGGTGCGCCCCGCCCTCCCGCTTCCCGGAAAGCCCCGCTCCCCCGGGTACCAGACCCCGAGCACACGCGGGCAGCGGCCCGAACCGGGAAAGCTGCATATGAAAAAGAATACGGCACTGCCGGATCAAACATTTTAAGGAGAATTGACATGACGGAACGATTGTATCTACAGGACAGCCACCTGTGCCGCAACACCGCCCGGGTAACAACCTGTGTAAAAACGGATAAAGGCTATGAAATAGAACTAGACAGAAGTGTATTTTTCCCAAATAAGGGCGGGCAGCCCTGCGACCTGGGCACCATCGGCACTGCAAAGGTGCTGGATGTAAACGAAGCAGGTGACAGGCTGGTACATCTGTGCAGCGAACCATTGGAGCCGGGAACAGAGGTGGAAGCCGTTATAGACTGGGCCCGTAGAAAGGATATTATGGAGCAGCACACCGGGGAACACCTGCTCTCCTGGTGTGCATGGAGTCTGTACGGGGCGGTAAACGTTGGGTTTCACTGTGCATTGGACTATGCCACGCTGGATCTGGATATCCCCCTGACGGCGGAGCAGCTGAAACAGATAGAGCAGCTGGCAAACCGGGTGGCCCGGGAAAACCGGGCCGTTACCGCTGTGATCTATAAAACAGAGGAAGAGTTGGAAGGTCTGCCCCTGCGCAAGCATACCGAGGGGTTAACGGCGCCCATCCGGGTGGTGACCATAGAGGGAGCGGACAGCTGCACCTGCTGTGCCCCCCATGTAAAGCACACCGGAGAGATCGGCCTGCTGAAGATCACCCAGGCCGCAGCCTATAAGGGCGGTATGCGGCTGACATTTTTGTGCGGGGGCCGGGCTTATACTTACGCTGCCATGCTGCAGGAGGCTATGGACGGCATGGCACGGAGCTTTTCTACAGGGGTGGATAAGGTATCTGCTGCCGTGGAGAAAATGAACGGAGAGCTGGACGCCGCAAAAAGGCAGAACAAATCCCTTTCCGCCCGGCTGGAGGGATATTACAGCCGGGAGCTGAAGGAAAAGGCCCGGGATATAAAGGGGAAAAAGCTGTTGGTGGAGATTGTAGAGGATACGGACCAAAAGCGGCTGCGGCCCCTGTGCCAGAGCACGTTGGAAGCAAAGGCACTTACCCTGCTGCTGTGCCCCAACGGAGAGCAGGTAAGCTACATTCTCATGTGCAAAGGGATAAACCTGGATATGGGCGAAGTCATTCAGGCGGTAAATGCTGCTCTGGGCGGCAAGGGCGGCGGCCGGGGAGACATGGCCCAGGGCAGCGCCAGAAAACCCGCCGGGCTGGAGGAGATACGGGCACAGCTGGAGTTTTATCTGGGGCAGCGGCTGAAATAATCGAATATGGAGGAAGCGGGCTTTCTGAAAGGGGCGCCTGCTTTTTTGTCTCACGGTATACGATACGCGGGGCGCACGTTCCGGCAGCAAAACCGCCGGAACTCTGCGGGTATATGCCCCGCAGGCGTGCCGCAAGGCACGCAGTGCGCCCCCGGCCTTCGTGCATGTGCAATATTCCATCCTGACGCGGGTATCGTCCCGCATCTGCTTCCGTTTGGGCAGGGACAGCTTTTCCAGTCAGCCCCATGGAGAAAAATGTTTCACGTGAAACATACAGAGCGCCCCATTTACCGGAAAAAGAGATGAGACAGATAGCAGTCTGCTCTACGCATATCCTCATAAAAGCAGGATCAGTCATGAAAAGCCGTTTTCCGGGCCGCGGCAATCCGGAGCCGTGTCATATACGGGGCCCGCTGCTATGCGAAGGTTTCATGGAGCCGTGGGGCGCTGCTGCGGCGGCTTCGCCGCCGCACCGCTCGCAGAGCGGGCTTTGGCGCCTGCGGCGCCAAAGGGCAGCGCCCCGCCTTCCGTATACCGGGAAAAACGGGGAGCGGCGGACAGCGTATAAACGATGCCCGAAGCTGTCCATATACAAAAAGCCGCCCCGGTAAGAGCGGCCTGTAAACGAAAGTGAAAAACCAGATACGCTGCCCGCCTTACAGCGGCTTTTTAGCCGGAGTACCCGGACGCCGTGGATAGATTTTGGGCGTAGGAGCCGTCTTTTTTGCCAGCACCAGCGCACGCTCCCCTATGGAGGATACCAGCGGAACACTTTCCAGCTTTACATGCAGCAGAAAAGCGGCGGATCTTGCTTGAGCCAGTTCCTCCTCCGCCCGCCCCTTATAGGCGATGGCCGTGCCTCCCACCTTTATAAAGGGAGTGGTAAGCTCCAGCAGCACCGGCAGATTGGCCACCGCCCGGGAAAGGGCAAAATCAAACTTTTCCCGATAGAGCCTGTTCTGCCCCAATTCCTCCGCCCGGCCGTGGACAATGGCGGCGGAAAGCCCCAGTTCCTTGAGCAGCCCTTCCAGAAAAGTCAGACGCTTCTGCAGGCTGTCGGCCAGCGTCAGCTGCAGCGTGGGGCAGGCAATAAGCAGCGGCACTCCCGGGAACCCCGCCCCGGTACCCACATCTATAACGGCGGCATTCCTATTCAGATAGGGCAAGGCGGCCAGAGAATCGGCAAAATGCTTGGAGGCTACCTCCTGCTCTTCGGTAATGGCCGTCAGATTCATGACCCGGTTGGTTTCCGTCAATCGGGCATAATACAAGCAGAAGCGCTCATAAGCAGTATCGTCCAGCCCGGGCATACAGGTCTGCAGCAGCTGTTTATCCATTTCGATCCTCTTTCTTTATCGGGAAGCCCCGCTTACTCAATATCAGCAGCACGCTTACATCCGCCGGAGATACTCCGGAGATACGGCTGGCCTGCCCTATGGTGCCGGGGCGGCGGGCAGCCAGCTTCTGCCGGGCCTCCAGCCGAAGGCCCTCCACGGCGGCATAATCGGCATTATCCGGCAAGGGCGTATTTTCCAGTGCCTCCATGCGCCTGACCTGCTGCTCCTGCTTCTCTATATAGCCCTGATAGCGGGTAAGCACATCCAGCTGCTCCTCCGTCTCTCTGTCCACAGGCTCCAGACCCTCTTCCCCACCGTACAGACGCAGCAGCTCCGTATAGGTGACCTTTGGCCGCTTGAGCAGCTCCATAAGCTTTACACCGGTCTTTACGGGGCTTTCCCCAATGGAAGCAAGATAGTCCTGAAGCTTTTCCTCCGGCGGGACCACAGCGTTCAGCCGGCTCAAGGCCCGGCTGACCTTTTCCTGCTTTTCCATAAGAGCACGCCAGCGCTTTTCACTGATCAGCCCTGTCCGGCGCACCTTTTCCGTCAGGCGAGCGTCGGCATTATCCTGCCGGAGCAGCAGCCTGTATTCACAGCGGCTGGTCATCATCCGGTAAGGCTCGTTGGTGCCCTTGGTCACCAGATCGTCTGCCAGCACGCCGATATAGGCGTCGCTGCGGCCCAGCAGCAGGGGCGGTTCCTCTTTAAGGTACAACCCGGCATTGATCCCTGCATACAGCCCCTGGGCGGCGGCTTCTTCATAGCCGGAGGTGCCGTTGACCTGCCCGGCGCAGAACAGTCCCTCTATATTTTTTACCATAAGAGCCCCGTTCAGACACAGAGGGTCGATACAGTCATATTCGATGGCATAGCCGTAGCGGAGGATCTTTGCATTCTCCAACCCGGGCAGGGTGCGGATCATACGCTCCTGCACATCCGCAGGGAGACTGGTGGACATGCCCTGCACATACATCTCCCGGGTGCTGCGTCCCTCCGGCTCGATAAAGATCTGGTGGCGGTCCTTATCCGCAAACTTCACCACCTTATCCTCTATGGAGGGGCAGTAGCGGGTGCCCGTAGCATGAATCCTGCCGGAATACATGGGGGAACGGGACAGATTCTCCAATATGATCCGGTGAGTCTCCGGATTGGTATAGGTCAGATAGCAGGGCTCCTGCTGTACATGGAGTTCTCCGTTCAAAAAAGAGAAAGCAGGGGTAGGCACGTCCCCCAGCTGGATCTCCATCCGCTCATAGTGGAGGGAATCCCCGTGTACCCGGGCAGGCGTGCCGGTTTTGAACCGCTGCAGCGGAATACCAAAACGGCCCATAGCATCGGAAAGAGTCTCGCTGCGGAGCATTCCGTTTGGACCGCTTTCCCGGTAAAAATCTCCGATGAGGATGCGGGATTTCATGTATACGCCGGTACAGAGCACCACCGCCCGGCACCGGTAGCGGAAGCCCTCGGCGGTGACCACAGCCTCTATGCGGCCGTTTTTTACCTCCAGATCCGCTGCCTCACCCTGAATAAGCGTCAGGTGTGCCTGTGCCTCCAGAGCCTGCTTCATACGCTCATGATAGCGGCGCTTGTCCATCTGAGCCCGCAAGGAATGGACGGCAGGTCCCTTGCCTGTGTTGAGCATGCGCATCTGGATCAGGGTCTCGTCTGCCGCAAGGCCCATTTCTCCGCCCATGGCGTCGATCTCCCGAACCAGGTGCCCCTTTCCCGTACCGCCTATGGCCGGGTTGCAGGGCATCATGCCGATGCTGTCCAGATTCATGGTGAGCAGGGCCGTATCCAGCCCCATGCGGGCCAAAGCCAGTGCCGCCTCTATGCCACCGTGGCCGGCCCCTACCACCATGGCTGAAAAGACGCCGCCCTCCATGGGGGGCGCCGCATAAACGTTTGCCATATATCCTCTCCTGCGCGCAGCGAGCGCCTGTATTCGCAGTAAAAAGTATAGCACAGCCCCGTTTTTTATACAATGTTCCTGTTTCCATCCGGTGAAAATTTTGATATACTTATTCTGCAAAACAACCGCTGAAAGGAGCATGCAAATGAGCCGCATGAATTTGATGGAAGAGAGCCGCGGGACCCAGGTAGAGGGTTTCTGCATGGTTAAAAGCTGCGCCGTGCGCACGGACAGCAAGGGCGCTTCCTATATGGATATGACAGTGGCGGATGCGGGAGGAGAATGCGCCGCCAAGCTGTGGAATTACAATATTGCCGCATATGGTACCTTTGACCCGGAGGATGTGGTAAAGATCCGGGCTACCATCAATATCTGGAAGGACGTGGAGCAGCTGAAGGTGGAGCGCATCCGCCTGGCCACCCCGGAGGACAATGTGGATATGAGCCGTCTGGTTCCCTGCGCCCCGGGAGACCCCCAGAAATATTTTGACTATTTGTGGAACCTCAGCGATGAATTTACGGATAAGGATCTGAAAAAGCTGGTGCAGTATTTTCTGGATGCCTTCCGGCAGGAGATATTGCGTTTCCCGGCAGGCGTAAAGCTCCATCATGCCACCCGAGGGGGCTGGCTGCAGCATACCTGCGCCGTAGTGCGCATGGGGAGAGCCATCTGCCAGCTGTATCCGGCGTTGGACAGGGATCTGGTAACGGCAGGAGCCACCCTTCACGATATCGGCAAGCTGTATGAATTGCAGACGGGCAAGCTGGGGCTGGCCACGGCCTATACCCCCGAAGGGCAGCTGCTGGGGCACATCAACATTGGCATCAGTCTGATCCACAACGCCGCCGACAGGCTGGACATACCGGAGGAAACGGCCATGCTGCTGGAGCATATGCTCCTTTCCCATCATGGGCAGCCGGAATTTGGCAGCCCCAAGTTCCCCATGTTCCCGGAAGCTGAGGTGCTTTCGGAATGCGACTTGCTGGACAGCCGCCTGTTTGAAATGTTTGACGCCCTTTCCACCGTGAGCAAGGGAGGCTTCTCTGACCGGCTGTGGGCCCTGGACAACCGGCAGCTGTATCAGCACGGGCGCAAGGGCAGCGGAGAAAAGTAACCTGCGGACAGCGGAGAAAAGAACAGACGTAAAAGACAGAAAAGATCCTTCCCGAGGCAAAGCGCCCGGCGGGGGATCTTTTTTATGTGGGGGATCGGGGCTGCGTTCTCTTTGCGGGAGGGGGCGCTGCCCTTTGGCGCCTGCGGCGCCAAAGCCCGCCCTGCGGGCG
>ULRA01070908.1_pt1 | contig 12419 bp, 10 predicted proteins | sample 1954981 | NCBI WGS metagenome assembly ULRA01 (sample SAMEA4835669, study PRJEB28245) | human gut metagenome | biome: gut microbiome; material: fecal sample | place: Denmark | collected 2008
CATGTTTTCACCTCTCAAGCCACGAAGTTCACGCTGCACTTACAGCAGTATGCCGCCGACAATATAGACCGCAAAAGCACACAGCCATGCAATCACGCACTGCAGAACAACAACAAGTGCCGCCCACTTGCCGCCGAGTTCCCTCTTGATAGAGGTAATGGCCGCAACGCAAGGCGTATAGAGCAGGCAGAACACGAGAAGTGCCGCTGCCGCAAGCGGAGTCAAAAGCGACGTAATGCTGATTCCATCCGTCAAAACGGTCAGGGTTGCAACAACGCTTTCCTTTGCCATGAAGCCGGTAATGAGTGCCGTTGAAATTCTCCAGTCGCCGAAGCCAAGCGGCGCAAATACAGGCGCAATTACACCCGCAAGCATTGCAAGCAGACTGTTTTGCGAGTCCGATACAACATTCAGCCTCGTATCAAACGTCTGCAGGCACCAAATCACAATCGTTGCAACAAAGATAACCGTGAAGGCCCTCTCAAGGAAATCCTTTGCCTTTTCCCAGAGCAGCTGACCAACATTTTTGGCACCCGGCAGTCTGTAGTTCGGAAGTTCCATAACAAACGGCACCGGTTCACCCCGGAATGCCACACCACGCGCAAGAAGTGCAAATAAAATACCTACAAGAATTCCTGTGAAGTAGAGAATAATCATTACAAGTGCTCCGTGTTCCGGGAAGAACGCAGCACTGAAAAACCCGTAAATCGGCAGCTTTGCCGAACAGCTCATAAACGGAGTCAAAAGGATTGTCATCTTACGGTCGCGTTCCGACGGCAGCGTACGGCTTGCCATAACCCCCGGCACGGTGCATCCGAAACCAATCAGCATCGGTACAATACTCCTCCCTGAAAGACCGATTTTACGGAGAAGCTTGTCCATGACAAACGCAACTCTTGCCATGTATCCGCTGTCTTCGAGAATCGACAGGAAGAAAAACAGAGTTACGATTATGGGAAGAAACGCAAGCACACTTCCCACACCCTTGAAAATGCCGTCAATGACCAACGAGTGCACAACCGGATTGATTCCGTACGCGGTAAGTCCTGCATCGGTTAGATCCGTCAATGCGCCGATGCCCAAATCCAATATATCGGAAAGCCATGAACCGATTACTCCGAACGTCAGCCAAAATACAAGTGCCATAATTCCGACGAATGCCGGGATTGCGGTGTATTTGCCGGTAAGAATCTTGTCTATCTTGACACTGCGTGCGTGTTCTTTGCTTTCCTTAGGTTTTACAACGGTTTTACCGCAGACCTGCTGAATAAAGGAGAACCGCATATCGGCGATTGCCGCCGCTCTGTCCATGCCTCTTTCTTCCTCCATCTGACAGATGATGTGCTCCAGCGTTTCTTTTTCGTTCTGATCGAGCTTAAGATGCGAAAGCATCACTTCGTCGCCCTCCGCAAGTTTGCTGGCCGCAAAGCGAACGGGAATTCCCGCATTCGCTGCATGGTCTTCAATCAAATGCATAATTGCGTGCAGGCATCTATGTACGGCTCCGTCGTGGTCCTGCGGATCACAAAAATCGCTGCGGCCCGGTTTTTCCTGATACTGCGCCACATGAACGGCGTGGCTGATCAGCTCGCTGATGCCCTCGTTCTTTGCTGCCGAAATCGGTATTACCGGGATTCCGAGCGCTTCCTCCATCTCGTTTACGCGGACAGTTCCCCCGTTTTCGCGTACCTCATCCATCATATTTAATGCCAAAACCATTGGAATATCAAGTTCCATGAGCTGCATCGTAAGATAAAGGTTTCTCTCTATATTCGTTGCATCCACAATGTTTATGATGCCCTTCGGCTTGTCATCAAGAAGAAACTGTCTGGTTACGATTTCCTCACTCGTGTACGGTGACATGGAATAAATTCCCGGAAGATCCGTAACCAGTGTTTTGGGATAACCTTTGATGACACCGTCTTTTCGGTCAACCGTAACTCCGGGGAAATTCCCCACGTGCTGATTGGACCCGGTAAGCTGATTAAACAAGGTCGTTTTGCCGCAGTTTTGGTTTCCGGCAAGTGCAAATGTAATCGTTGTACCATCGGGCAAAGGATTTCCGTCCGCTTTCACATGATAGATTCCGCCCTCACCGAGCCCGGGGTGTTTCGCCTTCGTTTTTTCCGCCGGCTCCCCCTCCGCGGCATTTTCCTCCGGAATGTTTACCGGTTCGATTTCTATTTTTTCTGCATCCGCGAGTCTGAGCGTCAGTTCGTATCCGTGGATTCGGAACTCCATTGGATCTCCCATCGGAGCAAGCTTCATAAGCTTGATTTCGGCTCCGGGCACCATTCCCATATCAAGGAAATGCTGCCGCAGCGCGCCTTGGCCTCCGACAACGGTGATTCTGCCGCTTTCTCCTGTCTTTAAATCTCTTAATCTCATTCTTTTCTCCGTTAACAGTTCTTTAAGTATTCTATTTCTTCTCTTGTCAGCTTGCGATAATGTCCGGGTTTCAAATGGCCGAGGCGTATTTCGCCGATTGCCACCCTTTCAAGTTCCTGAACAGGATTGCCCACGGCGGAAAACATCTTTCTGACCTGTCTGTTTTTGCCCTCATGGATTGCAATCTCAACGATTGTTGAATGCTGCGTTCCTTTGATTACGTTTACTTTTGCGCGAGATGTAACAAAACCTCCGATATCCACGCCTTTTCTGAGGCGGGCGACTTTTTCATTTGACAAAATCCCCGCAACCCGTGCTCGGTAAGTCTTATACACTTCATGCTTTGGATGCGTCAGTCTGTAGGCCAGCTCACCGTCATTTGTCATGATGAGTGCTCCGCTTGTGTTGTAGTCAAGACGTCCTACCGGAAACAGACGCGCATCGATATCCGCTACGACATCCATAACCGTAAGACGTTCTTTATCATCCGAAACCGTCGTCACCATGCCAAGCGGCTTATTGATGAGCACATATTCCGGTTTCTGCTTTGCACTTATCAGCTTGCCGTTCACTTCGACACGGTCTCCGTCCGCAACTTCGTAACCCGGCTCCTTCAGGGCCGCCCCGTTTATCTTTACATTTCCGTTGGCAATCAGTTCGTCAGCCTTTCGGCGGCTGCAAATGCCTGCCTGTGCAATATATTTGTTGATTCTCATGTTTTTTCCTTTTCTTTCGTTATGTCCTTATTCTATTTTAACAAATATTCGCACGGTTGTAAATATCCGCGAGGCCTTGTGCTTCAACACGCCTCCGGATAATTTTTACGTCGGTTGTGTAAAGCTGCCTTTCTTTCATTCTCTGAAAATATGTACCACCCGCGAAGGTAAGACGTTTCTTGTAACCTTCTTCACTTGCCAGCATCTCGTTTGCAAACGCAATGATGTCACCCGTTGCAAGCTCTGCCGGAAGTTCAAGCAGCGGTTTTCCGGCAGCGAGCATCGCTGCGTTGTAGCCCGCCAAAGAGCCTGTCGTTATTGCCTCGGTATGCCCCACAAAAAATCCGGATTTTTCTCCGCCCAGGAAAAGATTCTCGATTCCGTCCGCACGCAGATATTCGTCCCGAAGTCCCACGGACATGTACCGGATGGAGTTTCCCTTTCCGCCGGCATATGGGTCAACAAAACGCGCATTTTCAAAGCCTTCGACCTTTCTCAAATCCGCAAGATTGAAATAGGAGGTCATCAGCTTGGCATGCCCGGTATCAATCAAAATGATGTTTTCGGCAAATGGATCAAGGGCATACTGCTGACATACTTTTTGACTCAGTTTATCCTTGTTTATCATTTCCGTTGGAAGCGGAACGACGACAAAGCCTTCTTTGTCAAGCTTCTTTTGGAGTTTCGTGCTGAGCGTTCTTTTTTCGAGTTTGCACGATCCGCTGAAAGCTCCCGGTCTTCCGTTAAGCCGTTCCCCGTGTACATCATAACTGCCGGCTCTTTCCGTTATGCTCACGCGCGGTCCGAACGCCGGGCATCTGAGCACACACATCGAGCAGCCGTTGCCGTACTTAGCGCAGTTTCCCATCGGGCCGGTGGAGCCGGTTGTTTCCACAAATACATCGCCTTCAATCTCAATGGTTTCATAGTCCCCGTCGTGGTTTGTGATTACCGCAAGGATTGATTTCAGGCGTTTTCCACCCTCCTTCGTCTCTTCGGTTTCCACATCGACGGCACGGCACATCAGCCGAATATCAACCCCGAGCTTTTCAAGGAGCCTGCGCACGGCAGGCTCTACCATTGCCACATCATAAAAGCTTGCATGGTTATGTCCCGGAAAATCAATGTTTTTGTGCGTGCTGAGCTTGTCGGTAATCTCAAAAAGTTCCGATGCACCGAGTGCTATATTTTCTTCTGCAGCCGTAAATCTGCCGTTGTTTCGCATAATTCCACCGACATTGCCAAGTCCCAGAAGCAGATCCGTTTTTTCGAGAAGCGTAACCTCATGTCCCTGTTTCACTGCGCGTACCGCCGCCGCACATCCCGACCAGCCGGCACCTATTACCACTATTTTGCTCATTGAAAAATTCCTCCCTCCATACATTTGCACTCCTTCACGGTTGTTCCGTCTTTGTCCGCATGGCTGCATGAGCCGCATATCCCCAGACCGCAGCACATATTTGCGTGATTTGCCACAACCAGGCATTTTCCGATTGCCTGCACAGCCTCTACCCTGCTTCTGACCAGCTTGCCGTTTCCTCTGAGCTTTCGTATGACTTGGTTCGTGTAATACGGCGATGCCAGAAACATAATCTGATCATACATATCAAGCATCGCAAGTGCCGTTTCCATATCCTCGGAAAGATTGATATAGTTAAACCTTGTGCCGATCTTTGATACATAATCGGATATAAACTCGCTCGTTATTTTGTCATCATCGATAAAAAGATTAATCTTTTCCGGGTTTTCTCCGGCGAGCACGCGTGCCACATTAAGAAAAGGTGCAAGTGCCGTTCCTTTTGCGATTACCAGCATGGGCTTGCTTGTATCTATTCTGCCGGCAGTCTGAAGGCCGCTGTAAAACGGCCCTTGGATGTTCCAAAATTTACTGAGCGGGTTTGCAAGCTGCATGGTCTTAAGACCGATTGGCTGAACCGCAACTTCGATATACGGCCTCGGTCCGATGAGAAAGCGCCTTTTTTCAACCGCGTAGGATGAGTGCAACACCGAAAGCGGCACCATGTAACCCATGACCTGCGCCATAATGTAGCTGCCCAGCCTGTGGCACTGCTGCGCGAATCCCGCCGGAACCTCCAGGCGCACCACCGTAAGTTTGCTCGAATAATTTTTCTGATATACCACTTCTGCGGGCATCAGCATCGGCATCGGCTGGGGTCTTCCCGCATTCATCGAAATTTCGCTGTACGGGCAGCTTCCCGTCCACTGCGTGCTGCAGCCGCATTCCCCCGTGCGAAGCGTGCTGCAGGTGTAGCACAAGCCCGATGTCGTTAAATGGCAAGGGCATTTTTTTGAACCCCGGTCCACACATCTGTATTCCATAATCTCATTTTCCTCCCTGTTCAAATCCGTAATCCATAAGGGCATAAGCATCGTTAAACCAGTTCCCGTCTCTGAGAACCACGGCAATCATCTGCCTGCCGTCCCGCTCAGCGGACGCCACGAGAGTTCTTCCCGAAGCCTTGGTAAATCCGATTTTTATGCCGGTTGCTCCCTCATACTGAAAAACCGTCTTGTTTTTGTTATGAAAGCTGCGGCTTCCGTCTTCACTCTGCCAGTCTTTTGCACGCACAATTTCTCTGAAGTCCTCACGCTTCATGGCCTCATGTGCAATTTTCGCAAGATCTGATGCCGTAGTGTAATGATTCTCCTCATACAAGCCGCTCGGGTTTGTAAAATGCGTGCCGCTGCATCCGAGCGCCGCCGCCCGTTCGTTCATCATGCTTACAAATTCCCCGAGGCTTCCACCCATACAGGCTGCAAGTGCTGCTGCACTGTCGTTTCCCGACCGGAGCATAAGTCCGTAAAGCAATTCCTCAATCGTTAGTCTTTCCCCTTTTTTTAAATATATTGAAGAACCTTCGATGCCGACGGCCTCCTCCGGCACAATAATTTCACTCTTTTTATCAAGACCGAGTTCGTCAAGTTTTTCAAGGGTCACAAGTGCCGTCATGATTTTCGTTGTGCTTGCGGGATAACTCTTTTCGTCCGCATTTTTTTCGTACAGCACCTCACCGTTTTCGTCAATCAAGACAGACGATGAAGCAGAGACGGACGGCGGGCTTATTTCCGTCTGCGAGACAGCCGTCGTTTCGGTTTGCGCTTCGTTTCTCTCCGTCATTCGCTCAGCCTCGCGCGGGCTGATTCCCAGGCCGCCGAGCGCACCGAGCAGGAATGCTCCGCATATGACCGCAGCGCATATTTTATTTTTACTGTTTCTGTCCATAAAAAAACTCCCATCAACAGTTTACTTGCTGATGGGAAATTTTATGCGTGGATTTAAAATTCAATTGTCATCTGACCTGCGCTTACCGGATCCTGTTCGTCACCGGAAGGTTCCGCTTCGATGTCGTCGTTGATTACGCTTTCAATATCCTCGATGTCCGGAAGTTCCTTGAGGCTCGTAAAGCCGAAGTTTTTGAGGAAAGTGTCCGTTGTCCCGTAGAGAATCGGTCTTCCGATTGCGGAAGAGCGCCCTACCTCTTCAATCAAGTTTTTGTTCATCAGGCCTTCCACCACTCTGTCGCATTTGATTCCTCGGATTGCTTCCATCTCACCTTTGGTTACCGGCTGCTTGTACGCAATAATCGCAAGCACCTCAAGCGCAGACTGGGAAAGTTTCTTTGCCTTCACCGGTGTGCAGAGCCTCCGCACATAATCGGCATTTTCCTCGCGCGTCACAAACTGAAACGCCTTATTCACTTCGCGAATCACAATTCCCCTGCCTTCCTGCTCGTACTCTGCCTGCAGTTCCTTGAAGCACTCATAGGCTTCTTCCTTCGTTATATTAAAAACATCCGCAGCCATCTTTGCCTCAAGCGGTTCACCCCATGTGAACATCATGGACTCCATGGCGGATTTAATTGCTTTGTTTCCTGTCATTTTCTTTCCATTCCTCCTGCACTCTTTCTCCCGCGCTTACCTCTATATTGCCGTAAGTTGCATGCTGCTCAACCTTTACGGCCCTTGCCTTTGCCATCTCAAGCAGCGACATGAATGTAACCACGATATCATATCTGTCCTTTTTATCTTGAATAAAATCTTTAAAGCTGAAAACTTGTCCGATTTTCGCGCGAACCGACTGCAGGATATATGAAATTCTCTTTTCCATGCTGGCACGCTCGCGTTCGATTCTCGTATAATGTTTTCTCACCGCTTCAACTCTCTGCTTTTTCTGTATAAAAAGGCTGAATGCGGAAGCAAATTCCTTGAGGTCAAGGCTCAGATATTCATCCGGATTGTCAAGGTACTGCGAAATATCTTCCTGTGGCTTTTCAAAAATGTTCATGCTGCGCTCTTCACGCTCCTCAAGCATCTGCGAAAGTTCCTTGAACCGCTTGTATTCCAGCAGCCTTGCGACCAGCTCGGTTCTGGGATCCTCACCGACGATTTCTTGTCCGTCCTCCGTCGCACGCGGCAGAATCATCTTGGACTTAATTTCGATCAGGGAAGAGGCCAGCACCATAAACTCGGAAGCCAGTGCCACATCCCGTTCTTCCATTTCCTTCAGGTAAGCCAGATATTGATTTGTGATTTCGCTGATTTTGATGTCGTAAATGCTCATTTCGGCATTTTCAATCAGATAAACCAGCAGGTCGAAAGGTCCTTCAAAGGACTTCAGCTTGACTTTGTACATATTTTACTCTGACTCCTGTTCAAATTTGTTGTATACAAGCAATGCAGCGACTACGATAACGCATCCGATAACTTCTGCTCCCGACGGTACCTGACGCAGCATGAGAAATGCAAAAAGTGTTGAAAATACCGGATCTCCCGTTTCCCATGCAGACACATACAGAGAGCTTACATGACCCATGCAAAGGTTGAATACCGCATGTGAGCCAATCTGGCAGATGAAAGCCAGACAAAGGATGTAAACATAGTCCATCGTCGGATAGCCTGTAATCGGAGTTCCCGAAAAGATATTCGAAAATGCAAAGCAAATCCAGCACGATGCAAACACCAGCATAACATAAATGCTTCCTTCCACCGACTGTCTGACCTTGCCGCCGATTGCGAAGTACACGCCCATGCAGATTCCGGCCGCAAGCGCCAAGAGGTTACCTGACAGCTTTCCGCCTGAAAGCGTCGAAAGGTCGGAACATATAATCAAAATGCCTCCGCCGAGTGCCACGAGAATCGCCAGGACAGACTTCCATGAAATTCTTTTTTTGTAAATAAAAACGGTAATAAAAATTACAACCAGCGGATGAAAGGATGCAAGCACCGCTGCACTGGCAACATTGGTAAGTTTCACCGAAGAATACCATGTAAAATAGTGCAGAAAGAGAAATGCTCCTGAAATAAAGCTGAGAAGCAGTTCTTTCTTGGATACCTGCGCGAGCTGCTTTCTTTTGTCCGCATTCGAGAATATCGGAATTGCAAAGAACGGCAGTGCTATAGTAAGTCTCCAGAATCCGATGACCGTCGGAGATGCCGTGATAAGCACGCCAAAGTTGCCCGATGTCGCACCGCAGAGCACCGCAACGATGACCAGTATTTTTGCATATTTATCGATAAAACTCTTCTTTTCGCCTATTTGATTTCCTTCGCCCATTTTTCTATTCCTCAAACAATTTCTTTAAATTTTCATCGTAAGGCGGTCTTACGATTCCTTTTTCGGTTATTACCGCCGTGATATATTTGTGATCCGTCACATCAAAGGACGGATTGTATGTTTTAATGCCTTCCGGAGCCATGTCTTTCTCGTACCACATCTTGTATATTTCCTCGCCGTTTCTGAGTTCGATATGGATGTCGTCTCCGGTTTTGGTATTCATGTCGATGGTGGATGTCGGAACATACATGTAGAACGGAATTCCGTATTCTTTGGCAAGGATCGCAACACCGCTCGTTCCGATCTTGTTCGCGCCGTCACCGTTTGCGGCCATGCGGTCACATCCTACGACGACCGCATCAATCCAGCCGTTTTTCATAACAATGGATGCCATATTGTCGCAGATGAGGGTAACATCCACACCCGCCTTGGAAAGCTCCCAGGATGTGAGCCGTGCGCCCTGAAGAAGCGGCCGGGTTTCGTCTGCAAAGACTTTGAATCCGTAGCCCTTCTCCTGTCCGAGGTAGATCGGGGAGAGGCAGGTGCCGTATTTTGCCGTTGCAATTGTTCCCGCATTGCAATGGGTCAGAATCCCCATGCCCGGTTTGAGCAGGCTGAGCCCGTATTCGCCCATTTTTCGGCAGGCAGCTTCGTCTTCTTTGCGGATTTTTTCGGCCTCATCAAGCAGGAGCATTTTTGCGTCATCCACCTGGTCGCCCGCACAATGATCGCATGAGCAGAGAAAACCGCATGCGGCATCATCGAACGCTTTGATATATCGGTCAAGCATATCTTCACAGCGTTTCAGCGCCCACGAAAGGTTCACCGCGGTAGGCCTTGCACTGTTAAGATACGCACTCGTTTCTCTCACGTATTCGCGGAATTCCTTGACTTTTGTCCCTTTGAAATCACGCGTTGAAATATAAAGCCCGTATGCAGCGGCAACCCCGATTGCCGGAGCCCCTCTGACTTTGAGCTTGAAGATTGCATCCCACACATCTTCCTTTGTCTTCATTTCTATGTATACTTCTTCTCCCGGCAGTTTCGTCTGATCGAGAATCAGCATTTTGTCATCCTCGAATTTCACCGGAACGATATCGAAAACTTTCATATCTTGTTCGTCCTTTCCTCTGTACAAAACCTGTGCCCTAAAAAATTCCTTAACATCTTATTTTACCACAATTCGTGCGGAAAAAGAAGAAGTTTATCTGCGATTGCTGACCAAAAGTGCCGCAAAAATCAAAGCACATCCGATTGTCATCCTGAGCGTAAGGATGTCGCCGTAGTACAGAATCGAAAAAAGCAGACCGAACACGGACTCAAGGCTCAGAAGAAGTGCCGCGTGCGATTCGGAAGTGTATTTCTGAGCAAAATTTTGCAGTCCCAAAGCCACTGCTGTGTTAATAACACCCAGATAAACAATCCCTGTCCACGAATGTATGCTGAAAAGCTCGTTCGGAATTCCCGTGCAAAACGCAGCAATTCCGGCAAAGACCGCCGATGCAAGCGTTTGATAAAAGGTAATCGGTATGGTTTCGCATTTTTCTGGAAGATTTCCCACTATGACAATCTGAGCCGAAAACAGCAATGCAAAGCCCAATGTTATGAAGTCTCCGATTTGTATTTCCGCGCTGCCCCGAAGACTCAAAAAAGCAATTCCCGCAAGAGCAAGGAGCGAGGCAATATAATTTTTCGGCAAAATCTTTTTGCGGTAGAGGATTCTCGCCGCAAACGGTGTAAACAACACATAAGTGGCCGCAAGAAATGATTGCTTTGCTGTGGTTGTATATTGCAAGGCAAAGAGCTGAACAAAAAGTGCGGCGAATTGAAGAAGCCCAATCAGGATTCCCCATCGCACGCATGCTTTGTCTGCGTTTTTGATTTGTTTGAAAAACAAGGCTAAAATGCAAATTGCCGCAATGCTGAATCGAAAAAATAAAATCCACTGAGGTGACGCCGTTTCAAGTGCGATTTTTCCCGCAATAAATCCCCATCCCCAGATAACGGCTACGCTCAGCAAGATTGCATCGGCTTTTTTCGACGAAACTTGCAGTGTTTTCTGTGGTATTCTTTCTTTCATTAAGCAAGTCCTCCGCTCTCGTAATGAATTGAATATACCACGGAAATGCTGTTAATTCAATATATATGTTCCGACATGGTATACCACGAATGCGGCAATCCACGCCAAAACGCACTGGAAGGCCGCCATGCCTGCCGCACACCGCCACCTGCCCGTCACCTTCTGCACCGCCGTAAGTGAGGCGATGCATGGTACATACATCAAGTAAAAAATCAGAAAACTCGCAGCCGAAGCAGGTGTAAAAATCTGCGACAAGCAGGCACGGTTCTCCCCGGCGGAAGCATGCAAAAGAACCGACAATGTGCTGAGCGACGCCTCTTTTGCGGAAAGCCCGGAAAGAAGGGCGGTTGCAATGCGCCAGTCGCCGAGCCCAATCGGCTCAAAAACAGGTGCTGCTGCTTTGCCGATTCCGGCAAGAATTCCTGTTTCGGGGTTAGTTGTAAGTTCAAAGTCCGCATTAAAATTTTCCAGTGTCCAAATCACCGTCGAAGCAATCAGTATCACGGTAAATGCCTTCTTGACAAAACCCAGCATATTTTCAAAAGTCCGCAGGAGGATTCTTTGGGGATTCGGGTATCGCAGGCGGAACTCCTTTCGTGCGATGTCCCCGCCTTTCCTTTTACCGGAATTGCCTCGAATTCGCAAGGCAGCAAGTGCAATCGCCCCTGCAGTCAAGGCGCCGAACAGATACACCGCAAGCATGGCAAGCGCAGGTGCACCCGAAAATATGGCCGAACAAATCATCACATACATCGGTATTTTGGCACTGCATGACATATACGGAATCAAAAACACCGTCAAAGTTCGTTCTCTGCGATTTTGAATCTGCGCGGCCGCCATTATGGCGGGAACCGAACACCCGAACCCGGTAAGCAGCGGAATCATTGCCTCTCCGGGAAGACCGAACATCCGAAATGCCGGGTCAAACACACTCGAAATCCGCTCCATGTATCCGCATTCCTCCAGGGTGAAAAGGCACGCAAACAAAATTCCTATCACAGGAAGAAACGAAAGCACGCTCGCAACACCCGGGCAGATCCCCTCTGTTATCAGTGCCCTCACGGTTTCATTTACTCCTTTTTCCTCCAAAAATGCAGAAAGACAGCCGATACACCACTCCATTGCCTCACTCAGCAATCCCTTAAGGGTTTCCCCCGGAGGCCCGAAGGTTGTTAGGAAAATCACCGACAAAATCAGCATAAATTTAATTGCTTCGGCTGCCCTGTATTTTACGTTTTTCATCTACCCCATCTTCTCTCTTTTTCTTCTTTTAAATGCTATGATGGGGTTGACAGGCTCATGCAAAAAAGGGATAATCATTTTATCAGTAAGTTACACGCGGCTTTCCCATATGAAAGAATCCCATGGCTGCCGCAGCCGCAAGAGGAGGTAAAAAATGAAATTTTATATTGTAGACGCATTTACGGACACCGTTTTCGGCGGAAACCCCGCAGGAGTTGTAATTTTGCCGGATGGCACGGATTTTCCTTCGGACGAAATGATGGTAAAGACTGCAGCGGAACTTCGCTATTCCGAAACCGCTTTTATTAAGAAAGTAAACGACAAAGAATTCAAGATTCGCTATTTCACACCGGCCGCAGAGGTGGATCTTTGCGGGCACGCAACAATCGGTTCCTTCAAGGCACTGCTTCACGGCGGC
>ULRA01047140.1_pt1 | contig 12413 bp, 10 predicted proteins | sample 1954981 | NCBI WGS metagenome assembly ULRA01 (sample SAMEA4835669, study PRJEB28245) | human gut metagenome | biome: gut microbiome; material: fecal sample | place: Denmark | collected 2008
AGCGGAACGTGCCCTCCACGTTCGTCTTCAAAAACGGCTCCGGGTTCGCGATGCTGTTGTCGTTGTGGGACTCCGCCGCGTAATGCACGATCGCGTCATGGCCCGGCACGATTTTGTCGAGCAGCTCGGCGTCGCAGATGTTGCCGTGCACGAACTCCACGCGGTCGCCCAGGATGCCCCTGATGTTCTCCAGGTTGCCCGCATACGTCAACGCATCCAACACCGTCACATGCACGTCCGGATGGTTGTTGTACACGTAATGCACGAAATTCGAACCGATGAAACCACAGCCACCGGTCACAATGATGTTATGAGGAGTAAACAGTTCTTCAGCCATAGTGGTCATGTTACAGCCAGAACTAGATACTTCGGAGCAGCCTGATTCTTTGTTCCGTCTCTGCTATTGGATGGTTCATGTCCGCATTTCCGATCTCGGCTATCTTGTTCAGTAACAGGAAGTCAAACATAGCTACCGAATGCAAGCCCTCCTCACTTTACAGATACTACCTCCATCATTGCAACAGGGTAAAAATGCACCAATGGATGCCATAGAATTTTTTCTTATTATCGAAATAAGCATTTAGCATAATCACTTATTATCAGACAATAGTTTTCTGATGAAGACTATAATTATATTGGTACTCTGATTGTTCTTGAGCTCATGAAACATCTTGATAAGTGTTATTACAGCGACGATCTCGATGATCTGGATCAAAGGCACAATCGTTTCTGTATAATATTTAACGACACTCCATCTAATAACAGCCCCATCCGCGATTGGATATTGCCAAGTCACGGCCAGCAATAATGCAAATGCCGAAAGACCACCTACAGTAGCTATCAGCGTATTGGCCAATGCACGGCTAAAGTTAGAATCGAATTGTCGGTGCACCATTTTTCGTATGAAGATAAATAAAGTACAACATAGCATTATTACGGTAAGAATTATTAATATCGGTGCAATAATAGCGGAAATACGAAAAACAATGTGAGCCGCACGATTAAAAAATTCTTGCTGCTTTGCGCGAACATGATCTGTGTAATCGCTGGTTTTCGTGATTCTATTATTTAATACTATCTCGAGAGTCCTACAATCTTGCGCATATTTGGATTGGACACTGTCATCACAGATAATGCCCTCATTCGGCGTTGAAAATTTGTTTTCTAATAAAGCAGGTTGTGCAGTCTTAAGGAAGTTTCTGAATGTTGCAGGAACATCAGAAATAGTTTTTTTCGGAAGAAGCTTAGTCGGCGTGAAACCTTTGGACTGTGGCAAATGTGCATTATCTATTTCTTTATTAACACTTTTGAAAAAAGTTTGTGCTTCAACAGGACTGTCGTACAAACCAGCGTGTTGAAGTGCAACCATCATAGTCCATACACCCATATCGGAAGATGGTGGGGTTTTCCGCCAATCCCGCGATGGCAAAAAAGCTGCATTGGTGGTCAGCTGATTTATCAACTCAACGTTATTACGCAGAGTGGGGGATGCATGAATTGCCTTTTCCATAGTTGACCATGGAACCCAAATACCTTGTGAACGGTTAGAATCGTCTATTTGATATAGACGTTTAAAAAATCCAGCAATTTCGCCCTCAGTACGCACTGATGCATAAGGCACACCATAATAATGAGTGTTAATTGCATCATACGCCGAGGACACTCCCGCGACGACCCCAATAGGCACCATGGCGCTAAAACCGAGAGCTACCGCTATTATTTTCTTTGTTCGCATACCGTACTTTTGCGAATGCAATATGCCAATAATACGTTTAGCTTGCAACACTACGCAGACGATGAGAGTACTCCCAAACGCGGGCAGTAACCATATGCTAGATTCCTTAATGAACCAGAAAAAAGACCAAACAAAACCAAGTATAATTCCGATTATACATTGGGAACAGATTGTTGGCAAAAAACGAATTTCTTGATTCTGCATGAATAGAGCGACGAAATATGTCATTAAGCCAATCAGCATGAGAACAGTTGGAGGAAGAATGGTCTCTCGATAAATACGCGAGCCTGTTGCTTCATCAAAACCAGAAGGACAAAATAGTAGAAAAATATAAACAACCATCCATAAAATTTTTTTCAGAGTGGTTATTTTCTCAGCTGGAAATAATTGACTATAAAGTTTTTTCAATCCTAGAACCGCAACAATAGCAGAAAGAACCCACAATAGGGACAATGCAATGTTGTACGGAATACCAAGAGCACGAATCGCAGCAAGAAAGTAGGAGAATGACATTGGTTTTGCCAGTGCCCATAACATTTCTGATCCCGATGAGGGATGAAAATGATTTCCAAGAATCGAGTATTGAATCGTAAGAAAATCATCAAGCCGTTGATGTACTGCAAAATCAGCCGTCAAAGGCATATAAAGCCCCAGAAGAATTCAGAGTAGAGAAAATAAAACCCCAATTACTGGAAATATGGCTTTCGTTATCTTTGTCACGTAAATCTTTACTTTCTGTATAACATTTTTTTGGTTTCTCCTCGTTCGAGGAGAAACCAAAAGGACTGGTTTCATCTATTGAATAAACCCGCTAATAGCGTCAGCTTGATATAAGAATGAAGCCAAATTTTCGCACAGCAGTAAGGTGGACAAAGAAATACAAACTAATGTACCAATACTGCTGAGTCGAGGTATATCTGCGTTCTCAATCTGTGGGTTCTTATAGCAAAGATCACCCGCTGAATTATGTACTACAAGATGAGATACCATCCAGATAAGAGCCAGTGCGAAAAATCCAATTGCGCACAGATAGTATCGGCTCTGAATTCCTCCCAGATAGCCATTGTTATAAAAACCCTTTGACGCGCTGTTGAATTGATAGAGTATGACAACAAGTACCGAGCATGTCCCCATAGACAGAAACCTTTGCGCTTTGCTCCTCGCATAAAGAAACACCGTTAACGGAACAAGAAGGATAAGCAACATGCCGATAGTACTGATATCGAACGGCTTTATCCCATTACGAGGAACTTCAACGTGTCCTGATATAGAATACCAAGTTCCAAGGAATCTCGTAAAGAAATACTGCACATATTCTGTGATAGCCATTACTTGTCGATCATCGTTCGGTACATACATATGACTATTTATGTATTCTTTGTACGCGAATTCGGGGTACCCTGGTTGAATAGTGTGGAATTTCATATATAGTGCTGCGAAATACCCTGCTGGAATAAGATATATAGGCGCGGTTGCAAAAAATGGTTTGCATAGAATCGTTGACGCTTTTTTATCTACCAGAAGAGTGTATCCTACAACTAGTACGCTCATCACTACAACGATTAGGCCTGCCGTTAGTTTAGTTAGCAGAGTCGTACTGATTCCAACTGCGATAAGTAGATATGTCCATATGTTATATTTCTTCTCGTAAAAACGCACAATACCTAAAGTAAACACACTGACCGTCAATAATGCCAACGAGTCATTCGAAATACCACATAGTCCGTATATCAAATTTGCAGGAGCTATCACAACAACTGCAAACAATAGGTGTAAGAGCGGTATGGGAGAGATCCGAGTGAATCCAATATAAAAAATGATAGCTATTCCCAACAGTCCGATGCAGAAGGAAAGCAATCTCAGATACGTAAGATTATATGTGACTGAGTCCCCGATGATATTCAATCCGCCAAAAAGCTTCATTATTTGATAATACAGAGGCGGATGTCCTAAGTAATTAAACTGATTGGGTTGATTCATCAATATGCCAGCGGAATCATTGTTGTATATATGCATATCAGCAAAGTTCGGGATAACGCCACCGTAATATTTCAGAAATGCTATATATGAAATATGCGCCTGCTCATCAGGGAAGCCACCCAGATATCGAGTAAATAGGGGAAATTGGAAAATTGCGTATATGAGTACTGCTCCATAGTCAATTATGGCCACAGCACGCTTTGCAAGTTGATTACATCGTGAGCCGATAACATAATTGGCGATTATCAAGATGAAGAAAACAAAAAGCAACAAAGTAATCACACGACGGTAGTGGTATCGCCCCACACCCAAACCTATTCGCGTGACCCAGAGATTACAAAGGAATAGTTCGACCGCTATAGCCCCAACAGCGCCGAATGCATAAAGCGGAAGAGGTACCGCTTTAAAGCAGGTATTCTTTAATACGAGAATGACATATATCGAGAATAGGAGCATCAGCAGAACTAGCTTCAACGGAGAACGTAACTGTGATTGCTTCTCAATATCCGATAGTTGTTTTTCCTGTAGGGAGAAAACCGTCTCTCCGTTTTTTTCGGTTCTGCTAAGCTCTGAGCCGTCAATCGTGTAAATCACATGATCATGTTGTCCCCGTACATTGGTATGCGCAATGAATGATTTAATCGCGACACCGGTCTCAGGTATAATTAATTGAAGTTTTTTTGAATCATTGTTAAGTGGATCTACGTGAATCGTCGCTTGTGAGCCAGTTACTTTAGTTTTTTGCAATGACGACGAAGGAAAATCTTTATTAGAGTCAAAAGCGAAAATCACTTGACTATTTTCTTTCGGCGATTTTTCGAATGTAAAACTATAATAAAGATTGATTGGCTGGAATTCAGCAAAACCAATAAAAGCCGCGCAGATAATGGCGATAATAGTGATAGTTATGACAATATGTTTACGCAACAGTTGTAAATAATTCTTTCCTTGTTTTTCCACACTCCGACCTTTCGGCGTTCTATTTTTTACCTGCATGCGTTCTTAACGTATATATATATGGTAGCTGATACCCAGAAGAATCATGACCATAGTAATTCTATTTGACCGTATTCGATGTTCTGATGGAGGGAGGGGTGAGGACAGACAACGGCTTCCGGACAAAATGGGTGACGTCTCAAGCCATCGCCGTTTTTACGAAAGAACCTTCATAATAGATATACCGTCCACGAGTCGGCGATGGAGCCGTTTTGTCGGACAATAATCCGAGGAAGAACCGATCTCGTCGCACTACACGATGGAACAGAAGCAGGCGAATGCGAATCATTCCCTGATGAATGGTCAGCACGCGCGAGTTGCACGCCAGACGGACTATCCGAGTAAGGATGCATTGGCCGAGCGAATCGATAAGCTCGTGCCGGATGAACCCCAGCCATGACACGGGCCGATACTCGAGAAATTGAAGTGTGAGACGGTGTTGAAAGTCATGTTTCAGGGTACTGAGATCATGCGAGGCGACGGAAGAAAAAGAATCACAGCGTATAGTGGACTGTATGTTTGGAGAGAACAGTCCGCGCATTGCAGTGCTCCTCCCTTGTTATAACGAGGAAGTCACTATCGGCAAAGTAGTGCATGACTTCAAAATCGCACTGCCTACTGCAACTGTGTACGTGTACGACAATAATTCCACTGACCGTACCGTTGAAATCGCGACGGCGGCTGGCGCAACAGTGCGTAAAGAGCCGCGTCAGGGCAAGGGTAACGTAATACGCGCCATGTTCGAAGACATTGACGCCGACGTGTATGTGATGGCCGATGGAGACGATACCTATCCGGCTGATGCTGCTCCTGCTATGGTGGCCATAGGTACTTGAGGGCTACGACATGGTCATAGGCGATCGTTTGAGTTCCACATATTTTCAGGAGAACAAGCGCCCATTTCACAACTTCGGTAATCGTCTAGTCCGCAGTTCCATTAATGGCCTGTTTGGGGCTCATGTCACTGATATCATGACTGGGTACCGTGCATTCAACTTCACTTTCGTGAAGACATACCCAGTGTTATCACGTGGCTTTGAGGTCGAAACGGAGATGACCATTCACTCGCTGAACAACAATCTGCGTCTATATGAGATGCCCATTCAGTACCGCGATAGACCAGAGGGCTCTGTGAGCAAGCTTGACACTGTGGGCGATGGCATCAAGGTACTGAGCACTATCTTTCGTATGATTCGGGAGTATAAGCCTTTGCCGTTTTTTCGGGGGCGTGGGTTTCATCCTTGGTCTTGTCGGATTTATATTGTGCTGTACCGTGACCGTTGATTTTATGAAGACTGGTGTTGTGTTGCGTTTCCCGACACTTATCGGTGCAGTCATGCTTGTTATTGCGGGCTTGCTGTTGATTATTACGGGCATCATGCTTGACGTCATTGCCAAGAATGACCGCAAGTCATTTGTGGTTAACTCCAACAGATTCGCATGCCTACAACGCGTATCAGCACAATAAAGCCACATTAGCGGCCGAGACGTTGGCTTGGTTAGGACACAATCGAACAAGCGGTCAATCCGTCTCCTGGGCCCCATGTACGCGGCTATATTTGTCGGTCATAGTCAAGATGTCTTTGACATCCACATCTTCAACCGCGCACTACAGCGCAATCGGCGTGAAACTAGAAAGCAACCGGGACGTACTGAACATTTAGGGTTCGTCGTCCGCTCCATAATCCATTGAGCATACCGCTTATAAATAGGTCTCCCATTTAGCTTATTCTAAAGATATAGATTACCCGGATTGCCCATGTAAATAATACTCTCGTTATATTTATCTGATCCCCCAATAACCAAAGAAGGAGTCCCTATTAAAGAATGGGAATATGAGGATATCAATTCCGCTGCGAATATTGTGTTTTTCGTAATACCGGAGGAAGTGTCACCGGGTGAATTACCAGCATACTCGATGAGACCTAATGGTATCAACGATCCAAATGCATGGGAACATTATTTCACGTTAAATAAAACGAGTGACGATACGGGATACGAAGCACAGCCGGCACAAGCGTGAGATGGCTACGTATCTAGAAACATCAGTGAAAGCAGTCTCCAACACATTGTAAACGGTGAAGATAGTGTTTCCACAACACTGATGCGAGAAAGCCATTGACATAGAACATTCACGGAAAAATAGGATTATTTCTGTGGTGGAACCCAGCAGATTAGGGGTGCCACCACAGAATTTTAATTCAGAAGAAATATTGAGAGCTTATACGATTGCATGGTCCTATTTCTTTGGAGTTGCTAATTCCGGCTGAAGGCAAGTACAACTCATGACTTGATTATTTACCAAAGCATAATTATCTTCTCCATAGTTACCGCGAATAATAAAATCACAGCAATTGTTTTCATTGGTGAAAGCAATCATTTCATCGTTCTCGGTACTGTTCTTGTCCTTGGAAACGTGGAGGGAAGCCATAAGCCGGAAGTTGCTATTAGTAAACAATGCCGTCGGGATAGTGAAGGGTATGACTTGGTGTCCGTTTTTCCTTAAGTTAAAGCGCTCGCCGAACACTACGCCTCCACGACCTTGATCCAGAAGGGTTAGATTCATATAGATTGTTCTATCTTCAGCGTGGTCGTATTCCACTTCAAACGCATAGTCGCGACCGGCCTCACCCATAAGATTGTTAGTTGGTTTAACAACTAATAGAGGCACCTCAGCGGAAAGACCTGTGGCATACTCATTCGTGGCATTGCTGTCTTCAGTCTCTTTGCGAGCAGCTTTTTCCTGTTTGAGATTTTCTACGGTGTATCGATCGGCGACTTCGGTCTTGCTACCGGAGACAATGATTTCACCGTCTTTGATGAGAATAGCTTTATTGCAGTATCTCTTCACGGCACCCATATCATGAGTTACTAGAATGACGGTTTTGCTAGGGTCTCGCTTAATATCCTCAAAGAAAGTATTGCACTTACGCTGGAATGCTTCGTCACCCACTGCGAGTACTTCGTCGAGGACGAGGATATCGCCTTGTGCCTTGATGGCTACAGAAAAAGCCAACCGAACCTGCATGCCCGAAGAATAATTTTTCAACTTCTGATCCATGAATTCTTCAAGTTCGGCGAATTCGACAATATCGTCGTACATGGCATCGATCTCTTCGCGACTGAAACCCAGTAGCGCACCATTAAGATAGACGTTTTCACGTCCTGTCAGTTCAGGATTAAAGCCAACGCCTAGTTCAATGAATGGCACTAATTTACCGTTCACTGTGATCTTGCCAGATTCGGGACGGTAGATCTTGGAAATAAGCTTCAATAATGTTGATTTGCCTGAACCATTTCTACCGACAATCCCGAAGAAATCTCCACGATGGACCTCGAAATTAATGTCACGTAGCACCTGTTGCTCGCGGTAACCTTTGATACCGCGAGCCCAATTGATAATCGCCTGTTTAAGGCCACTCGCCTGCTCCGTAGGTAAACGGAAGGATTTGGCAACATGTTCAACTTTTAGCACTACGTCCGTGCTGGTTTTGACAGTAGATGCCATATCAAAAGACATATTATTTATGCTCATATCACAACACCTCAGCAAACTGCCAATCATGCTTCTTGAATACGTGCAGTCCCAATACGACGCACAACAGTACGATTGCTATTGGAATAAGTTGAATCCACCATTGATGGCACAAGTTCCAGATGGTCGGAGTAGTGTCGGGAGCAATTAGATTATGGCGAATATCTTGGATAATTTGAGCCACCGGGTTGAGTAGCATTATTTTCTCGATTAAAGGGCCATATTGTTCGCCGAGGCGCTGCTCCACCATTGAAAGCGGATAAATAATAGGAGTGGCATAGAACAATGTCTGTTGCAATACATCCCATATATGTTGGATATCGCGGAAATATACATTCATAGTCGCCAGTAGCAGTGCGCATCCAAGTGCCAATATATAGAACTCAATGAAATTAATGGGTAGTAATAATACCCTCCACGTGAAGTGGACTTGACCAGACAATAAGCAAAATAGCAATACGACGCACATATTGATAGCCAAGCCAATTAGTGACCCGATAGTCGCAGATATGACGATGATAATTTTAGGGAAATCTACTTTACGCAGCACATCACCGCGACCCGTGATGGAATTCAGTCCCATGCTTGTTGCTTCAGAGAAGAAATTCCACAAGCTAATGCCAAGTAGCAGCACTAGAGGGAACGTCGGAGTTCCGTCGGAGAACTTCAAGAACCGGACGAAAACCATGTACATCACGCAGAACAACATCAATGGTTTGAGGATCGACCATGCAATGCCCAAAAACGAACCCTGGTAACGTAGCTGGAAATCGGTCTTCACCATTTCCTTCAGCACAACCCATGAATATCGGTAGCGCTCAGACAGTCGTTTGACAATACCCATAATCACCAAATTCTATCAGTAACGGTTCTTTTTTGAGAGCAATCTTTTTTGCAAAGCTCGAACTGTGTCATAAATCAGCTCTGTTATTATCGCCTTACTCTTGCGTACAGCGTTAATCGGTGCCCAAGCGGCTTTGTAAATTAAAGTGCGGGGCTTCTCGGGAAGTGGTTGAATGACAATTCTCGCAAACTGTTTTAACGATAGATGCAGAACTCGGCGAATCAAACGGAATATTCGTCCTCGACTGAGTTGCCCACGCAATGCTTGGCAGGTCGCTAACAGTGTTTCACCATCACGACGATTACCCATCGCCGTAAGTAGCGAATTAGTTGTGTATAACAGCGAATTCACTTCGATACGTGCGTACTTGTCGGACAACACCCATGCGGGATAGAACCCTTGGGATTGCGCCACATATCCATTGGCGCGTTCAATAGCATGAGAAATGGAGCCGTCAGCACCCATCTGACCCTCTGGCAGGAAATCTTCATACTTCCAGCCATAAGCGAAAAGTGGTTTTAATGCTTTAGTTCGGAACCAATAGCATGAGCCCATTGCTGACATTGTGGGTTTTTTTGAGTCGAGCGGAACATGAATATGCAGCCGCTGCTCCAATAGCTCTTTGGTAATTTGGAAATTCGGTCCCCAATCCGTGGGGATTGTGTGCGCGAAGTACAGCGCATGATAGGGCGGAGGTGGACAAGCCAGTCCCAAGCGAGGATTGTCCGCAAACAAGGTGAGAATATTCTCGACATAGTCGGTGCTGCCTAATGTATTTTGCAGTAGTTTGTATGTGAAGCCTTGCGTTTCACTACCGTTATGACCGTTTTCTTGGTTTTGCTTTGACTTTTTATCATGAGCAAAACCAATGACATCGTAATCTCCATCGAGCACCACATTTCTCGCCCCAACGAGTAACGCAGAAACATCTCTTCCTCGGTTTTGAACCGGTATGAATGTGACTTGCCTAGTGATGTTATGACTATCGAGATAGTTGCGTAATATCCGAATTTTGTCCTGAGTGGTTGTGATATACAGATCAGTTGAGTCAGGAAGATTACGAATATAGGCAAAAGTAGAGTCCAACATATCCATGAAATAAATATGGAAAATAAATGCGGACTTCAACATATTGTTTTTGCGTGCGTTACGTGCCGCGTATGGCAGTACATAATCTAAGTGCATTGCTTTGCGCAAATCAGCGACATTATATGAAGGCAGTAATGCATCCCAAATGAGATCAGCATCATAAGCTGTATGTTTGTTGATGCAGTCATACAGTTCCAGTGCTGGCTGTCCAGCTGTCTGGTCAAAATATGCGTCATAATCAACGAAGAAGGAACGTCGTTTGAAGATGGGACAACGTGCCTGTTCAATCAAAGTCTTGGGATCGTACAATAAGGCGTACGAGGTCAAATCTGCATAGTCCCGTGAATCTATGTATGAAGACCAGGTAAAGCCGAGCTCTTCAAAATGTGGGGTGAAATACATTTCATGTTTATGAGTGACCTCGGCATAATTAGTCATGATTGGCATTTCCTCCCAGTAATGCTGGAATTCTTTGGAACTTACCAAACTGCGACGATAAGCATGCCAATAGGCTTGTAAATGTGTAGGTACTTCTTCATCGGCGAATGTACCTCCTTCGTAAGCGGTGATGCCCCAGAAATCTAATGGCTTGGCATCCATCTTGCTAAACATCTCAGAAAATGGATATACCGGTCCCATCACGGTGTCATTCAGGCAAATGACCTCGTCATATTCCTGTAGTTTCTTCCATCCGAGTTCCAGCATTGCCTGTTTATACGCCGCGGCATCGAGTCCAACATTTTCGCGCACGATGATATGGTCAGTGTATTGCGAAAACATAGTTTTTGCTTGACTACTACATGCACCGTTTGCTACAACAACTAAATCAGTCACATATTTACTGAGTTCAGCCAGAAACACATCGATAAATTTGGCTGCTCTGCCGTTCTTGTCATAAAAACAGTAAATACCGAGTCTGGTGGGCTTTGATGTTTTGATGGCTTCTAGTGTATGCAAAAAATTCCTCCGCATCTAGCTAATGAGTGAGTGAACTGCCTTCATCGCAATAGTTCAATGACTGCCAATGATATATAGATAATTTATATCGATATCGAATCAGACATCTTTGGACTTGACGATAATTTTATCGTCCGCCACATCTTTCAAGTGTCTGCCATAAGGTGACTTGCCATACTTGACAGCGGCTTCCATTAATTCGTCACGGGTGATCCAGCCATTTTCAAAGGCGATTTCTTCAGCGACGGCAATTGGAAGTCCTTGAGCGCGCTGAACAGTGCGCACGAATTCACCTGCCTCGTACAAGGAATCCATCGTGCCAGTATCCAACCATGCATAGCCACGACCGAGTGTCTGCACATTAAGAGTGCCATCAGTCAAATACATCTTGTTGAGATCCGTGATTTCCAGCTCTCCACGTGCAGAAGGTTTGACTTGCTTGGCGAACTCAGTCACGCGTTCATCATAGAAGTACAATCCGGTCACAGCATAATTACTGGCGGGATGCTCCGGCTTCTCAACAATAGAAATGGCCCTTTTATTGTTGTCAAACTCGACCACACCGTATCGTTCGGGATCATCCACATAATAACCAAATACGGTAGCACCATGTTCAACGGCTGCGGCTCGACGTAAGGTCTTGCCCAATCCATTGCCATAGAAGATATTATCGCCCAGTACCAAGGCGCATGGCTCACCGCCGATAAATTCTTGGCCCAGAATGAATGCCTGGGCCAAGCCATCAGGAGAGGGCTGCATCTTATAGCTGAAGTTCACGCCATATTGGGTGCCGTCTCCTAAAAGACGTTCGAAATTGGGCAAATCATGCGGGGTGGAGATAATGAGGATGTCGCGGATGCCAGCCATCATCAACACGCTGAGCGGATAGTAAATCATTGGTTTGTCATATACCGGCAACAGCTGCTTAGAGGTGACCGTGGTCAATGGATACAGTCTTGTGCCTGAACCGCCCGCAAGAATGATGCCTTTCATTTGCACTCCTATCAGCGATGCAGAAATCTCAATCTCTACTATTATGGTCACAGTAACTGAATAATCCTAACGATAACCATGAACGGGGAAGTCCTGCCAATGCGTCTCTTCATACAAATTCCATGCCTCAATGAGGAGAAAACCCTACCCTTGGTGCTTGAGCACATGCCCAAAGAGATTCCCGGTATCGACGACATCCAGCTGCTCATCATCGATGACGGCTGCTCAGACAACACCGTGGAGGTGGCACGATCCCTTGGTGTGCAGCACGTGGTCCACCATGC
>ULRA01018851.1_pt1 | contig 12409 bp, 10 predicted proteins | sample 1954981 | NCBI WGS metagenome assembly ULRA01 (sample SAMEA4835669, study PRJEB28245) | human gut metagenome | biome: gut microbiome; material: fecal sample | place: Denmark | collected 2008
ACCGCTCTGGTTACCCAGAGCGGTTTTAACTGTTTTCATGAGGGATCAATAGAACTTTCTCTTGTTCTTACGGGCAGCTTCGGACTTCTGCTTCCGCTTCAGGCTGGGGCTGACATAATGCTCACGCTTCTTAACCTCAGCAATCACGCCTTCCTTGGCACAGCTGCGCTTAAAACGACGCAGAGCACTCTCCAGAGACTCGTTCTCCTTGACGCGAATTTCAGACATTGTTTTCCCTCCCTCCGATGGCATCCGGCTCGATCCAGGATGCTTTCAGGGCCATACCGGCTTGATACATTATAATTGTTCTTTCCCGAATTGTCAAGGAATAATTCTAAAAATTCACAAATTATACCGAACTCCAAAGAAAATCTGAAACCATTCCGGAAATCGGATCACTTGACGATCAGGTTGACCAGCTTGTTCTTTACCACAATGGTCTTCACGATCTGGCCGCCCTGCTTCTGCAGGAACTTGGAAATCTTTTCGTCCGCCACGGCGTTTGCCACCACTTCCTCGTTGGAAAGATCGGCGTCCATCAGCACGGTGCCGCGCATCTTACCGTTGACCTGCACCGCGATGTTCACCTCGGCATCCTTGCACTTTTCCTCGGAATAGGTCGGCCAGCTTTCGTAGGCGATGGTATCGTCATGTCCCAGCAGCTGCCAGATCTCCTCGCCCACGTGAGGCGTGATGCAGGAAAGCATCTTGATGAAGCCCTCGGCATAGGCCTTGGGGCAGCTGCCGTTCTTGTAGACCTCGTTGACGAACACCATCATCTGGGCAATGGCCGTGTTGAAGCCCAGCGCCTCAAAGTCGGAGGTGACCTTCTTCACCGTCTGGTGATAGATCTTGGTGAGCTTGCCGTCGTCGGTATCGGTGATGTTCTTCTCCTCGGTGAAGAAGTTCCAGACGCGGTTGATGAACTTCTTTGCGCCCACCACGCCGGTGGTGCTCCAGGGCTTGGACACTTCCAGCGGCCCCATGAACATCTCGTACAGCCGCAGGGTATCCGCGCCGTACTCCCGCACCACATCGCTGGGATTCACCACGAATTCCGGGAAGCGCTTGCCCATCTTGATGCCGTTTTCGCCCAGAATCATGCCCTGATGCACCAGCTTCTTGAACGGCTCCTTCACGGGAGACAGCCCCTGATCGTACAGGAAGCGGTTCCAGATCCTTGAATACATCAGATGACCCACGGCGTGCTCCGGGCCGCCAACATACAGGTCAACGGGCATCCAGTGCTTCGCAAGCTCGGGGTCGCAGAACACCTTGTCGTTCTTGGGGTCGATATAGCGGAAGTAATACCAGGAGGAACCGGCGCTGCCGGGCATGGTGGAGGTCTCCCGGACGCCGTGAATGCCGTTACGGTCGTATTTCTTCCACTCAGTGGCGTTTTCCAGCGGCGCTTGACCGTTGCGTCCCTTGTAATCCTCCAGCTCCGGCAGGATCAGGGGCAGCTCGTCGTCGGGCAGGAAGTAGGTCTTTCCGTCGTCGGTGTACACGCAGGGAACCGGCTCGCCCCAGTATCTCTGACGGGCGAAAATCCACTCCCGGAAATGGTAGTTGACCTTTCTTCTGGCCACGCCGGCCTTTTCCAGCTTGCAGGTGATGGCCTCCTTGGCCTCCTCCACCGTCAGGCCGGTGAACTCTTCGGAGTTGATGAGCCTGCAGCCCTTGCCCAAATAATCCTGCTTCTCAAAGGCGTGCTCGGACACGTCCGCGCCGTCAATGACCTGAATCATGGGGATGTTATGCACCTGAGCGTACTCGAAATCACGCTGGTCGTGGCTGGGCACGGCCATGACCGCGCCGGTGCCGTAGCTCGCCAGGACGAAGTCGCCGATGAACACTGGCACCTGCTTGCCGTTGACGGGGTTGATGGCGTAGACGCCCTCCAGACGGCAGCCGGACTTGGTTTTGTTCAGCTCGGTACGATCCATGTCGCTCTTCTTCACGGATTCGTCGATGTACGATTGAACCGCTTCCTTGTTCTGCACCCGATCCATCAGGCTCTGCACGATCTTGCCGTCGGGGGCAAGCACCATGAAGGTAATGCCATAAATCGTCTCGATACAGGTGGTGTAGATGGAGAATTCACCGCCGCCCACCAGCTGGAAATCCACCTCCACACCGGTGGATTTGCCGATCCAGTTGCGCTGGATCTCCTTGGTGGATTCCGGCCAGTCGATCTCGTTGAGACCTTCCAGCAGCTTCTCCGCAAAGGCGGGCTGGTCGATGACCCACTGCATCATGTTCTTCTTGACCACGGGATAGCCGCCCCGCTCGGACTTGCCGTCGATGACCTCGTCGTTGCTGAGCACAGTGCCCAGCTCCTCGCACCAGTTCACGGGCATCTCAATGCGCTTGGCGTAGCCCGCCTCATAGAGCTTCTTGAAAATCCACTGCGTCCACTTATAGAAGGACGGGTCGGACGTGGCGATCATCTTCGACCAGTCGTAATCGAAGCCAAGCTCCTTCAGCTGAGCGGAGAAGGTCTCGATGTTCTTCTGGGTAAATCCGTTGGGATGATGGCCGGTATTCACGGCGTACTGCTCCGCCGGCAGGCCGAAGGAGTCATAGCCCATGGGGTGCAGCACGTTGTAGCCCTGCATCCGCTTCATGCGGGAGACGATATCCGTCGCCGTGTAGCCCTCGGGATGACCCGCGTGCAGGCCGACGCCGGAGGGATACGGGAACATATCCAGCACATAGTATTTGGGCTTGGAGAAATCCCACACGTCGGTGTAGAAGGTATTATGCTCCTGCCAGTACTTGTGCCACTTGGCCTCAATTTTTGCGTAATCGTAATTCATGCCGAACACACCTCTCAAACCGGCTGCATTTCGGTCAGCCGGATATATACTAATTCTCTTCGATGATGATATCCCGGATATCCACAAGTTCCGCGTCCGCCCACAGGCGTTCCAGATCGTAGAATTTCCGGGCTTCCTCAGTAAAAACGTGGACGACAATGCTGCCGTAATCCAGCAGCTCCCAGGAATTGCCCCGGTGGCCTTCCCGGCTGAGCATCTGCTCCCCCAGCTGCTCCAGCGTGTACTCGGCATAGTCGCAGAGCGTCTTGACGTGGGTGCCGGAAGTGCCGGTGCAGATCAGGAAATAATCCGCCAGGGAGCTGACCCGGTCAATTTTCAGCAGCCTGATGTTCTGTCCTTTTTTGGCGTCCAGCGCCTTGGTAACCTCGTAAGCGATTTCTTTTGGGGTTAACATAACTTCTTCCTTTCTACAGGGCTTCTGCTTCCTGACGGTTTAGCCAGTCCAGAGCTTCTCTGGACTCCGGCGAAACCTCGTTCCCCTGCTCCTTCAGATGTTCCAGCGTCATCTCCAGCCCCAGCTTCAGCGCCGCGGTCAGGTCGGAAAACGCCAGCTTCCGGAGCTGTTCCACGCCGGGAAAGCTCCGGTTCGGCTCCATATAGTCTGCCACATAAATGATGGTTTCCAGCAGATTCATGTCCGCTTTTCCCGTGGTGTGGCTGCGGATGGCGGAGACCACCGCTTCATTTTCCCCGAAAATCCGCTCCGCCACCATGGAACCGGTGAGTGCGTGGAGGGTTCGGGGGTATTTTCTGGAAAATTCGCCTAATATTTTACCATATTCGGCACAGACTGTCAACTGCAGCGGCCCGTCCAGCGCCTTGGTAATATCGTGGAGAATGCCCGCCCGGGCAGCGTCAGTCACGTCCGCACCCCAGCGTTTGGCCAGCGCCACCGCCGTATCCCGGCAGCCTAAGACGTGCGCCACCCGGTTGGGATTCAGCAGCCGGATGACCACCCGCTCCAACTCCGCCATGGGGAGGTTTTTCCATTGGGCATCTACATCGTACAGCCTGTGTTCCCGAATGTACGCCGCCACGCCCGGGGACAGAAACGGACCCGCGCAGTGAAACGCCAGCATCCGCCGCAGCTGGGTGGAGGAAATATCGACAATGTCGTTTTCCACCAGTCGGATTTTTGCCCCCCGCTGCTCCAGCTTCGCCTTATTTTCGGCAACGGCGGTTTTTTCTCCCTTGTTTCCCCGGTAGAAAACGCCCAGCTCCACATTTTTCAGGATGTCGTCTGGCTGCTTCCACTGATCGAAGCACAGGAACATATCGCTGCCCATGAGCAAAATCAGCTCCGCGTCAGGATAGCGCTCCTTCAGCTCCGATACGGTCTGGAAGGTGTAGCTGACGCCGCCCCGGTTCAGCTCGATGTCCGAAACCTCGGCCTTCGGACAGTCCGCCGCCGCAATGCGCAGCATTTCGAGCCTTTGCCGCGGGGTGGGCGAGTGCTCCGGTATCGCCTTGTGGGGCGCAATACTCGTGGGGACGATCACGAGCTTATCGAGTTTCAGCGCCGTGACCGCCTGCTTCGCCGCCTGCATGTGGCCGGCGTGTGGGGGATTGAAGGTTCCACCGTAAATGCCGATTCGTTCCATTTGCACCGCTCCTGTACCTGTTTATCCCGCAAAATGCGGAAGAAAAATTCCGCTGCTGTTCCTTTGTGGCACCGTTCGGGTTATTTCTGCTTTCTCTGCTGCCGTTCCCGGCTTTGCTCAATGGACTTTTCGATGGCCTGTTCCCGGAAATACTGGTTGCGCTGCTCCCGCGCCTGACGGGCTGCCTGACGGCGGGCGCGAACGCCCTTGCCTACCGGGTCAGCCTTGGACTTGGGGGTCTCCTTGTGCTTTGCGCGGCCGGTCTGGTTGCGCTCGGCCTGACATTTTTCGCTGAACCGCCAGATGACGAACTTGGAACCGACGCAGGAAATGCCGTCGGCGCCGGTGGCCTCGCAGATGGCGTCGGACACCTCGCGCGCGCTCATCAGTGCGGTTTCCAGCACCTTGCCCTTCACCAGCTCCCGTGCGGTGAGCAGCTTGTCCGCTTCCGCGACCACTGCCTCCGTCACGCCGTCCTTGCCCACCATCAGGGTGGTTTCCAAGCTGTTCGCCTGCGCCCGGAACTCGGCGCGCTGTTTACTTGTCAGCATAGCCTTCCTCCTTGAGTTTGTCGTAAAATGCCCGCAGCGCAACCGCCCGGTGGGACACCTGATTCTTTTCCTCAGGCGTCACCTCCGCCAGCGTCTTGCCGAAGGGCGGATAGTAGAAAATGGGGTCATAGCCGAAGCCGCCCGTCCCGGCGGGGGCGCGCAGCAGCTCGCCGTGCACCTCACCCCGAGCCTGGATTACCTTGCCTTCAGGCGTGACCATGGTGATGACGCAGACGAACTGCGCCTGACGCTGGCCGTCGGGGACATTCTCCGTGTTTTTCAGCAGCAGCTGCAATCTGCCCCAGTCGTCCAGCGTATCGTCGAAGCCGTACCGGGCGGAGTAGATGCCGGGTTCTCCGTTCAGGGCGTCCACAGCAATGCCGGAATCGTCCGCCAGCGCCGGAAGCCCGGTGGCCTGCATCACAGCGTTGGCTTTCAGAAAGGAATTTTCCTCAAAGGTGGTTCCCGTTTCCTCCACGTCAATGTCCACGCCAAGGTCGGACTCCATCACCAGCTCCATATCAAATTTCTCGGTGATTTTCCGGATTTCTTCCCATTTATGTCTGTTTTTGCTTGCCAAAACTACTTTCATGATACTTCCTCAGATCAATGCTTCCACGAATTCCTTCGCGCTGAAGGGCATCAGGTCGTCTGCCTGCTCGCCCACGCCCACAAACTTCACGGGAATTTGCAGGGCGTCCGCCACGGCGATGACAATGCCGCCCTTGGCGGTGCCGTCCAGCTTGGTCAGGGCAATGGCCGTGACCCCCGCGATTTCCTTGAACTGTTTTGCCTGAATCAGGCCGTTCTGGCCGGTGGTGCCGTCCAGAACCAGCAGGACTTCCTTGGCGGCGTCGGGCAGCTCCCGCGCCACAATGCGGCTGATCTTGTTCAGCTCGTTCATCAGATTCGTCTTGTTGTGCAGCCGTCCGGCGGTGTCGATGAGGATGACGTCCACGTCCCTGGCCTTGGCGGACTGGATGCCGTCAAACACCACGGAGGCCGGGTCCGCCCCCTCGTGCTGGCGGACAATGGACGCGCCGCTTCTGCCCGCCCAGATTTCCAGCTGGTCTGCGGCCGCCGCCCGGAAGGTATCTCCCGCCACCAGCATGCCCTTCTTTCCCTGAGAGGTCAGCTGCTTCGCGATCTTGCCGATGGTGGTGGTCTTGCCCACGCCGTTGACGCCGATGACCAGAATCACACTGGGATGGGTGGACAGATTCAGCTCCGTGTCCCCCACGGAAAGCATATCCACCAGAATTTCCTTCAGCGCTTCCCGCGCTTCCTCCGTGGTTTTCAGGTGCTGCTCCCGGACGGCCTTGCGCAGCCGTCCCACAGCCTTGACGGAGGTGTCCACACCCAAGTCTGCCAGAATCAGGCTTTCCTCCAGCTCATCGTAAAAATCGTCGTCAATTTCGGAAAAGCCGGAAAACACACTGCCCAAGGTGCCGCTGAGCGCCTCCCGGGTCTTGGTCAGTCCGGCCTTGATCTTGTCAAAAAAGCCCATAAAAATCTCCTTTTTATTCCACGATTCCCAGATATTCTTCCATCTGGTTCAAGTCCAGCCGCAGCAGCTTGCTCACGCCCTGCTCCTGCATGGTCACGCCGTAAAGCACGTCGGAGGCTTCCATGGTGCCCCGGCGGTGGGTGATGACGATGAACTGGGTCTTCTTCGCCAGATTGTGAAGATAGCTGGCAAACCGCTCCACGTTCCGGTCGTCCAGTGCCGCGTCAATCTCGTCCAGCAGACAGAAGGGCGTCGGCCGCACCTTCAGAATGGCGAAGTACAGCGCCGTCGCCACGAAGGCTTTCTCGCCGCCGGAGAGCAGCGTGATGGTCTTGACCTGCTTTCCGGGGGGCTGGACGCGAATTTCAATGCCGCAGGTCAGGGGATTTTCCGGGTCTTCCAGAACCAGCTGTCCCTTGCCGCCGCCGAACATTTCTTCAAAAGTCTGCCCAAAATAGTGGTCGATTTTCCCGAACTCCGAAACAAAAATGGTGGTCATCTCTTTGGTAATGTCCCGGATGACGCTTTCCAGCTCCCGCTTGGAGGTCAGCACGTCGTCCCGCTGGGAAGCAAGGTACGTGTAGCGCTCGTTGACCCGGGCATATTCCTCGATGGCGCCCAGATTGGGCGTACCCAGCGCGGCAATTTTCCGTTTCAGCTCTGCCGCCCGGCGGTTTCCGGCAGTGACGTTTTCGATCTGGCCCCGATGCTCCGGGGCGGTGCCGGGGGTCAGGCCGTAGGAATCCCACAGCTTGTCCACGATCTGCTTTTCCTCCATGGAGGAAGTGACCTTCTTCTGCTCCAGCAGGGCACAGGCGCGCTCCATGTTGAGAATGTCCTTGTTCTTTTCCTGTGCGTCCCGCTCGGCGCGGGTCTTGGAGGCTTCCGCTTCCGCCCGGTCTTCCAGCGTCTTTTGCATCAGGGCGTTCATCCGGTCGGACTCCGCGTCGTTTTCCTCCTGCTTGATTTTCAGCTGGGCGATCTCTCCTTCCAGACGGTGGGTGTCCTCCCGGATGGCATCCGCCAGCGCTTCCTTCTTCTCCCGGTCGCCCTCCATGGCTGCCCGGAGGTTCTGGAGGTCCGCAATGTGGGTCAGCGCCGTACCCCGCTCGGCTTCCAGCGCCGCTTCCGCGGTTTTCAGCTCCGTCATCTGTCCGGTGATGGCGGCGTTCGCTTCCGCCGCTTCCGTCTGACTGCCTTCCAGCTGTGCCAGCGTCTGCCGGGTCTCGGCAAGCTGCTGGGTGTAAACCTGAATTTTCGCCTGCTGGGCGGCATAGCGCTCCCGGTCGGAGGTCTGCCGCGCGTTCAGCGCGTCCCGCTCCCGCCGGGCGGAGGTCTCCGCTTCCACAATGGCATTCAGCAGAATTTCAAACTGCTTTTCCTGCCCCTGCAGGCGCAGCACCTGATCCTCCGCGCCGCGAAGCTGATCCTGCGCCGCCTTCATCTGGAATTCCACCTGATCGCACTGCCGCTGGGCTTCCTGCAAGTCCGCCTGGGCAACCAGCAGCTCCTGTTCCAACTTCTTTTCCTGTGCCGTCAGCTTTTCCAGCTCGTTGGCACGGGACAGAATGCCCGCTTCCTTATTCACGGAGCCGCCGGTCATGGAGCCGCCGGGGTTCATGACCTGACCGTCCAGGGTGACGATCTTGAACCGCCCCCGGTACTTCTGGGACATGGCAATGGCCGCATCCATATCGGACACGATGACCGTCCTGCCCAGCAGATTTTCCACAATGCCCCGGTACTTTTCATCGCTCGCGGTCAATTCAGACGCAATGCCCACGAACCCCCGGCAATTTTCCAGCCCGGTCTCCTGTAAGCTCCTGCCCTGAATGTTGGACATGGGCAGGAACGTCGCACGACCGCCGCCGGTGCGTTTCAGGTAGCCGATGGCCGCCTTGCCGTCCTGCTCCGTCCCAACCACGATCTGCTGCATGGCCGCGCCCAGCGCGATCTCAATGGCCACCGTGTAGCTGTCCTCGGTGCGGATCAAACGGGACACGGGACCGTGGATATTCCGCAGTGCGCCCCGCTGGGCTTCCTGCATCACCATGCGGACGGCCTTGTTGTAGCTTTCAAAATCCCGCTCCATTGCCCGGAACACTCTGGCCTTGGCCGTCACGGAATCCCGCCGGGAGGTCATGTCCCGGATTTTTTCCTGCAATTCGTCCCGGCGTTTGACCCGGGTATTCTGCCGGAGGGTGTAGCCCGCGATGGTGTTGTTGGCCGCGGTCACTTCCTCCTGGGCTTTTTTCAGTTCCCTGCGGCAGCCATCCAGATTGGTCTGGGCTTCCTGCTGTCTGGCCGCGCCGGCGGACAGGTCGGCATTCAGCTGCTCCAACCGCTCCTTGGTCTGCGCCATGCTTTCTTCCAGACCCCGCACGTCTGCCTGACGTCCCGCGACATCCGCCGCCAGAGAGGATTCCTTCCCCCGCAGCTCCAGAAACTGCTTGGTCAGTCCCTGCGCGCTGGCGGTCATGGCGGTGAGCTTGTGCTGCAAATCGTCCAGCTCCCGGCGTTTTCCCGTGAGAGCCGCTTCAATTTCTTCAATTCTGGCCTTCGTCTGGTCGATCTGGGACACGATGCCGCCGGAGCGGTCTTCCTGCCCTTTCAGCTCTTCCTCAATGCGGGAAATGTTGGCGTTGTTGTTCTCCACATTGCCCCGAAGCACGGCCATCTGCCCGTCCAGCTGCTGATGCGTAGCGGACAGCATATTCACTTTCAGGCGGACGGTTTCCAGTTCGCCGTCCCGGGTACGCAGGGCTTCGCCCAGCTGGTCTGCCTGACGGTACAGGGCGTCCAGATCGTCATGCGCCTGCTGCAAAACGAAGGACGCGGACGCATAGTCCTCCTCCGCCTTCTTGGCGGCGGCGGAAAGCCTGTCCAGCGTGTCCAGCCACACGGCCACCTCCACGCCCTTCAGCTCGTCCTTCAGTTCCAGATATTTTTTTGCCTTTTCCGACTGCTGCTTCAGCGGTTCCAACTGCAATTCCAGCTCGGAGACCTTGTCGCCGATGCGCAGAAGGTTGTCCTCGGTGGCGGCCAGCTTCCGTTCCGTCTCCTCCTTGCGGTGGCGGTATTTGGAGATGCCGGCGGCTTCCTCGAAGATCTCCCGGCGGTCGCCGCTTTTCAGGGAGAGGATTTCGTCGATCCTGCCCTGACCGATATTGCTGTAGCCCTCCCGCCCAAGGCCGGTGTCCATGAACATCTCGTTGATGTCCCGCAGGCGGGCGGACTGCTTATTGATGTAATATTCGCTGTTCCCGGAGCGGTAGTAGCGCCGGGTGACCATCACCTCGTCGGCATCGTAGGCCAGCGCCCGGTCGGAGTTGTCCAGCGTCAGGGTCGCCTCGGCGAAGCCCACGGCGGTGCGCTTCTGGGTGCCGCCGAAGATCACGTCTTCCATTTTGGCGCCCCGGAGGGTTTTGGAGCTTTGTTCGCCCATGACCCACAGAATGGCGTCGGAAATATTCGATTTTCCGGAGCCGTTGGGGCCGACGATGGCGGTAATGTCGTCGCCGAACCGGATCAGCGTCTTGTCCGGGAAGGACTTAAAGCCTTGCAGTTCCAATGATTTCAGATACACAGCATAACCTCATGTAAAAGAGAGTAAAAGATAATAATTCAGTTTATTATATCTGACAAAGAGCGCAAATGCAAGAGTTTCTTTCGCTTCCCGGCGTTTATTGCCTCCCAATTCTGAAAAAATCGCACCCGGACAAAAAAACAGGAGTGGCACCATTCGCACTGCACCACTCCCGCCTTAAACTCAATATTTCCTATATAGGTTTATGCTACCCACGCAATCAGGTCTCCAGAAAGGGATGAAATATTACCTGATTACTTTTTTCTTGATCTTTTCCGCCATTCGCGTCATCAAGTTCTTCATTGTCAATGTTTCCCCGTCTACCGCTCTGGCAAGGCGATCATTCACTCGCTTGGGCAGGTACACCCGGCTGCGGCGGTAAGCCTGTTCAACAGGCTGGTCAAAAATATGACAGATAAATTCTCCCAATTCCTTTTCCAGCCGCTCAGGATACGTCGGGTCAACCAGCACAGGCTGATTCAGCATTTCCAGATACTTTTCATCGTCCTGGTCAAGCTCCTTTATTTTCTCAATTGCCGCGTCAAAAGACGGATAGTCTGCCACGTTGATAAAAGCGTCTTTATTAAAAATCTCTGCTACCGTCGGGCTTCCATAGTACACCGGGATCGTGTCCGAATAAAATGCATCCATAATCTTCTCGGTAACGAAGCCATAGTGATTGGTGCTTTCAAAACACAGCGTAAATTTACACTTTCTCTGCAACGCCGTTTTGCTGCCGTCCAGCCAGTTCACGACCTCACCATTGGGCATGTTGTTCAGGTAAGTCCCTGCCGATTCCACGCGCCTGTATTCATTCAGCTTCTTGAAGAAATCGCCGCGGATGTTGAATTCCGACTCATGGCTGGATATAAAGTTCGCAAAAAGTTGTTTATTTTGTACAAATTCTTTCGTGTACCCCCCCCATGCTTGTTCACTATGCTCAGCCATCGATCTCGCGGCCATACGCAGGGCGGAAGCTGGAAATTCCGGTCTCCAAATTGGATTGGGTACGGGCAAATGGAGTAGTCGATCAAATTAAAATCCGGGATGTAGTTTTCGCCGGAATACATGATCCGAACCTGGGGATATTTGCAATATTCGTAGTATTCCGCTCCCAGCGCATCACAAATAATATAATCCGGCTCATCCGAAATCTGCACGTCATACCCGTGGTTTTTAAGGATGTCATAAATCAGGTTCTGCTTTTTATCGAAATAATCATCGACACGCGCATAATTGATTTTTACCGTTTTCAAAGCACATTCCTCCATTCCTGTTATGCATAGTAATCTTCCGGTGATGGCTTTTTCGCCTGCGGCCGTTTCAGAAGCTTTTCCGTGCTGGTAACATACATGAGAAACACCGCTTTCAGAAGATACCTCGGCGGGAACGTATTTCCCCTTTGCAGGAAATACCGTCTTGCGTAATATTTCAGCAGTCGGATGCTTTCCTCCGTATTGTCCGGGTAATCCGCCAGATAGGAAAGGGCGTCTACAAAACTGATGTCGAACTCCCGCCGCAGTTCCGGGAAGCGTTCCAGCACCTTTTCCCGGCGCTTTGCCATGAAATCGATCCGGTCAACGGCGATCTGCGCCCTAGCCGCCGGGGACTGCATCACGCTGGACGCGCGCTGGCGGTAATTATACACAACGCGCGGGTCGCAGACAACTTTCGCGGCGTTCATGACACCCTGATAGGTGAAATATTCGTCGTCGATCTTGTGTCCCTCTTCAAAGAAAATTCCGTCGAAAAGCGCCCGTTTATACAGCTTGTTCCACAGAAGCCCGCAGGTCCAGTCCGTGGCAAAACGCGCCAGAAAGGCTTTTCCCTCCATCACGCACCGGCTTTCGTCGGCGAGCCACTGCTCCGTGCGGGTGCGGAACCGGTTCTGAAACGCACACCGGACAATATCCGCGCCGTTTTCTTTCAGGAGCGACATCATGTAGGCGTATGCCCCCGGCTCCAGAAAATCGTCGCTGTCCGCAAAGCTCAGGTATTCCCCTGCGGCCGCCCGCAGTCCCGCGTTTTTCGCCGCCGCCGCGCCGCCGTTTTTCTGGTGGATGACCCGAATGCGGCTGTCCCGCTGGGCGTAAGCATCGCAGATGGTGCCGGAATCGTCAGTGGAGCCGTCATCGATAAGGATGACCTCCAGCTTTTCGTAGTCCTGAGACAGGATGCTGTCCAGACACTCCGGCAGGTAGGCCGACACGTTGTACACCGGCACAATGACCGAAATCACGTCCTTCATTTCTGACGCTCCCCTCTCCTGCCCAGCTTGCCGTACAGCCACCAGAACGGCTTCATAGGATAGGCTTCCTCATACA
>ULRA01073314.1_pt1 | contig 12306 bp, 12 predicted proteins | sample 1954981 | NCBI WGS metagenome assembly ULRA01 (sample SAMEA4835669, study PRJEB28245) | human gut metagenome | biome: gut microbiome; material: fecal sample | place: Denmark | collected 2008
TAAAGTACAAGTCCCTCTAGCTTTAAATAATAAAACAAAAAAAATAATCTCTGGATTCTATCAAGAAAACACACATAAAATCATTCCAAATGATGAATGTCTTATCGAAAGTACTATATCAACTGAAATAAGAAATTTAGTTTTAAAAACATTGAATGATTTTAAGATTCAACCCTATGATAGAAAAACAAATAAAGGAACTGTCCGCCATGTACTTATAAAAGTATCTGAATATTATAATTCTGTAATGCTTTGCTTTGTTACTGCTACAGATGACCTTTATGGTGCTCAAAATATAATTAAAACATTATTGAAAAAAGAACCACGAATTAAAACAGTTGTTCAAAATATCAACAAAAGAGACACCAATGTTATTCTAGGAGAAAAAACACGAGTTCTTTATGGAACAGGGCAGATAAAAGATCGTCTCTGCGGATTAGATTTTTTAATTTCCGCAAAATCTTTCTACCAAACAAATTCTAAATTAACAGAAACTTTATATAATACAGCGATAAACGCCCTTCAACTTACCAAAGAAGATACAGTTTTAGATGCCTATTGTGGAACAGGTACAATTGGACTAGCAATTTCTAAATATGTTAAAGAAGTTGTCGGAGTTGAAATCGAGCATTCTTCAATTCTCGATGCTGAAAAAAATAAGAAGATAAACAATATTGAAAATATCAGTTTCATCGAAGATGATTGTACAGAATATTTAATGAATAACTGCGAAGAAGGAAAATATTCCGCTGTAGTTATGGATCCACCAAGAGCTGGATCAACTAAAGAATTTATAGCAGCTTTAGAAAAAATATCTCCAAGACAAATTGTCTATATATCCTGTGACCCTGTAACACTAGCTAGAGATTTAGGGTATTTCACAAATTATGAAATTAAACGTGTTATCCCTGTAGACATGTTTCCTCATACTTTCCATGTTGAGTGTATCACGTTGCTCTGTCGAAAAGACCTCAAAAACGACTGAAAAAGGCTAAAAAGCGAGGGTTTTGACCGATTTGGAAAGGTCGAGACCTTTTTTCTTTGTCAAAAATCCGGTCGATTTCGGCCGAAAATCCAAAAAAAGGCCGTTTACTAGTATCCGTAAACATATCCACTGTCCGACCATTCAATACGGCAACAAGGGAGGCGAGGAGAAGAAACTCAGGGTAGCCGCCTATTGCCGCGTCTCGACGGATTCCGCGGAGCAGCTCCTCAGCTATGAGTCCCAACTGAAATACTATCGGGGCCTCATCCAATCGAAGAAGGAATGGTCTTTCGTCAGAATCTACGCCGATGAGGCGATTTCCGGGACGAAAATCGACAAGAGGAAAGACTTCCAAAGGATGGTCCAGGACGCCATCGACGGCAGGATGGACATGATCATAACCAAATCCATTTCGAGATTCGCCAGAAACACCGTCGATACGCTCAAATACGTCAGGCTTCTCAAGGAAAAGAACGTTGCCGTGTTCTTTGAGGAGGAGAACATCAACACCATGACCATGGACGGGGAACTGCTTCTTACAATCCTTTCATCCGTCGCCCAACAGGAAGTCCACAACACATCGGAGCACGTGAAAAAAGGGCTTAAGATGAAGATGCAGAGGGGCGAATTGATCGGATTCCAAGGGTGCCTTGGATACGATTACGACCCAAAGACGAAGGAAATCAGGGTCAATCCAGAAGAAGCCAAAACCATCAAATACATCTTCAAAAGGTATGTTGAGGGAGTCGGTGCCACCGTCATCGCCAGGGAACTGACCGATCTTGGTTACACGACGAAGAAAGGCGACCTCAATTGGGGGCTCAGCGCCATCATTGGGATCATCAAGAACGAGAAATACAAAGTCGACATCCTTCTGGGGAAGACGTACACGGTCGACCCGATATCGAAAAGAAGGCTGAAGAACTTCGGAGAAAGCGATAAGTTCTACATCGAAGGGCACCATGAGGCCATCATCCCCGCGGAGACCTTTGATTTGGCGAATAAAATCAGGGAGCAGAGAGCATGCCCGAGAAGGGGATGCAACCAATACAACGACAAGACCAGGGAAAGGATCACGAGAGCTTATTCCTTCTCAAGCATCCTCCAATGCGGATTCTGTGGCCAGAACCTGACGAGAAGGACGAAAGAGGGCAAGAAAGACGGACCGAAGATTTGCGTATGGCAGTGCATATCGTCCACAAAGAAAGGGAAATCGATGTGCCCACATAGCCTCGCCGTCGATGAGGCGCTCTTGCAGAAGGCCTTTTTGGAAGCCGTCAACAGGCTCGTCTGCAAAGACGGGGATAGCAACATAAAGGACTTCCTCTCTAGCGTCGAGACCGCATTGCTATCGGAATCATTCGCAACAAAGATAGCCGACACGGAGGCCAAGATAGCGGAGCTCGAGAAGAAAAAGGACAACATCCTTGAACTAAGGATGAGCGGAGTCGTCAGCCAAGAGGACTGCGAGAGCAAATACAAGATTATCAATCAGGAGCTTGATCTGAGAAGATCGGAGCTCAATGACTATAACGGCAGGCAGGATAACCAAGGCGAGGTGAAGGCGAGGCTGAAGAGCTTCAGGGAAACCATCCTCTCGCATGAAGGCATCGATTGTTTCAGCGAGGATATTCTGGAATCCATGGTTGATAAGATCATCGTCGGAGGGATGGACGAGAATGGGAAACCGGACTCGCACCGATTGAACTTCGTCTTCAAATCAGAGTTAAGCCACAGGGATTTCATAGGGAAATTCGATGCCTCGAAAGCGGTGAGGATCAGAGAGTTCGACTGCGACTACGACCATTGCATATTCGAGAAGGGCCCATCAGGGGAAAGAAGGAAACTCTTGCTTAAGAAGGTTCACGTCGTCATCAGTGCGAACATAGGAGGATATGAGAATGAAGACAGAATACAGATCGATTAGCATGTACCTCACACCGTTGGAATCCGAGGTGTCTCAGATGAGGATCACCGAGGAATGCAATGAGATGGCGGAGGACGGATGGACTCTATACCAATCCAATATCATCGACGAATGCAACATCATGCTGATATTCAAGAGAAACTAAACATGGGAACAAGTCTCCGCAATGGGGACTTTTTCTATATTCTTGATAGTTTATGAATAAATGGAAAAGATATGGCTCATTTGTTATAATAAAACCAAGAGGACTAGGACTCTTCTAGAAGTCATAGTTGTAGCGCAATTGATGGTTTAGCAAGAACACTATTTGTGCATTAATTTCTTTCATTTGAAATTATGTTTATCTGTACTTTAGTTTCAAAAAATGGGGGTGATAGTCATGATTAATTCTTTAGACTCGGTGGTTGAGAACGATTCAATTTGGGATTTGCATATCCACACTTGTAAATGTCCAAAGGGCTCGAGCGATTTTGTTAAATTAAGCGTTGATAAATACGTCTCGTCTTTGGCGAATATTTTTAAAAATCATCCTGATTTAAAAATGATTAGTTTTACTGATCATAATAGGATTAATGATGAAGTGTACAAGGCGTTTGATGCGTGTAAAACAGGGATCAAACTCATCGTCGGTGTTGAAGTTGATGTCTATTTAACCTCAAGCGATGTGGAAGAAAAAGTTTATAAGCATATCATTTTTTACTTCGACGATGAAAAGTTTGATATGGATTCTGATTCCAAAAGAATAAATGAATATCTTCAAGAAAAAACAGATTCAAAAGGAGCGGTTCTACTTCATGAGTTTCTTGATTTTCTTATAACGGAAATAAAAAAGCCTTTTTTGCTAAGCCCTCATTTTATGAAGCAAAGAAAAAGAGGTATTGAGTACAATTGGGATGAAGATGAAACTAAGAAAAATATAGATAAATACATTGACCAAATGTGCTGCTTTTGGGAGACGTCAAATAACACCAACATACAAAGGGCGATTGACCTTTTAAAAGAATTCGATAAAGGAGATAGAGTATCGGTTATTTCGTTTTCTGATTCTAATAATTTTGAAAAACTTAGAAATTATTTAGACAATCCATGTCAATATTTCCATTCTCTGCCTACATTTAATGGACTAAGACTTGCTGGATCTGATTGCAGACGAATTTCCTTTTCTAAAAAAGTTGTTACTCGAAATGATAAGGCCTGTTGCCTAGGCAAGATTACACAAGGTGATGACAACGTTGTTTATCTTAGTTCTGGTCTAAATTCAATTGTTGGTGGAAGAGGAAGCGGAAAAAGCTTGTTTCTTGATGGAATAGCACTGTTTTTAAATCGCGATAAAGTCCAGAGCATTTTCAAAGAACAATCCGATGATAGGGTCGACTACTTGGATAAACTTCAAGTCAAAGCTTTTGATATGAATGGATGTGATTTGGCGAGCCACTCATTTCATTTTGATTATTACAACCAGGGCTTCGCACAGGAATTGTTCAAGAAAAATAGTGACTTGATGACGTCACAATACTTCAAAGAAAAGTTTGATGGATTGAAGAATTTTGATACAGCCTCAACCAAAGCAAACATTTTAGAGGAAATTAAATGTGATGCATTTGTGTCCGGCTCGTTTGAGAACATTACTTCATTGGCGACCAAGGTTATAAAAATCAACGACGGCAAATGTGAGATTAAATTCAAGAAAATGAAGAAGGGCAATGATGCCTTGACATACAAAGACTTCAAAGATGTTTATGATTATCTGTGCAAAAAGAAGTTCATTCCTGATCAACTCAAAAACAACGAGAATATAAAGATAGTCTTCGGCAATTTAGTTGAAGCCGTTTATAAAGAGACGCATGATCTTAATGTCAATCTTATACATGAAAATGTTGAATGGATGATTTCGGATAAATATAAAGCGATTTTGAATTCTCATAATGCCCAAAAGAAACAAAAATGTGATGTGGTTAACTTATTAAAAGAGTCCATAAAGCAAAAACTTAGCAAAATTAATAAGCGTGTCCAACTTGTCAATCATATTGTCAAAGCCGCTTGTATGGAGTTTTCTGATAAAGATGATACGGACAGTAAAGGATACAACGGAAGAAAGTTTATATTTCAAAGAAGGCTCGACTGCGAGAATTTTCTAAAATATTTGCACCGTATGTTTGCTATTTACTTTGATGCGAACAAACTTAAGAAATTTAATGCGACAAAAAAAGAATTCTCAGATTTACGCTCGATGATAGATGCGTATTGCTTTCATTCTGATGAGGTTATTTCCGATTCAAAGAGTTCAGATGATTTAGATAAGGAATTAGAAAACCTAGAATCTTACAAAATAGAAGTGATTGATGAAATTCTTGTGAAGGATGGCTTAGCAATTAATAACTTGAAAAACATGTCTCCAGGAACGAGGGCAAATCTTCTTTTAGAATATATAGTATTCAACGAGAGCGATAAGCCTCTTTTGATTGATCAACCGGAAGACAATATTGACAACGAAACAATATATAATCAATTAACAACTTGGTTTTCTGCGTTAAAGAAGAAGCGTCAAGTAATCGTAGTGACGCACGACGCAAATATAGTCATAAATTCCGATTCTGAAAACGTTATACTGTGCAGTCAAAAGTCAAATGATGTTTTTGACTATAAGTCTAGCGCATTGGAATATGGAGACACTTTGGATGATATTTCCGTACTTTTAGATGGCGGAAGACAGGCAATAGAAAGGAGACTTTTGAAATATGGACAATCAGATTCGAATCAAATACAAAGGTAACATTGTTGCTACTCTGAACTCAGATACGCCGCTATTAGATGAATTGGTTAAATTCATAATTGAAACTAAAAACATTGTTTTAGATGAAATCAAATGCGAATGCGATGAAGATAATTTTGATTGCTCTTATTTTGAGCAAGCGATTAAGGATGTTGTCGTAGATGAACTTGATAAGCTAAAGATCGATGAGGAAAGTTATAATCAAGCGATTTCTAAAGTGAAAAATATTTAGAATTTTTTATGATTGCGCCAACGATTTATAGAAAAACAACCAAGGGCATTGCGTGCTATTGATACTGCTTTACAATATAAAGACATTAGCTTTTGCGTTGGATGAAAAAAGACTAGACGGCGAACTTTATTTTGGCGTAATTCGATATGGCATAAAGTTTACTAAGTATGTAGATGATTATTGAAAAAATGGACTTTCATGGTAAAATTTGGACATTGGATGGCATAAATGGCACGAAAGTCCAAAAATGAGGTGATAAAATGAATTCCGACGATATTAAAAAGATAGCTTTGCAGTACCTCAGAGAATGCAAGCTCGAATCCGACTGCATCGAGTATAAAAAATCCCATCTCCAAAGGGATAGCATCTTGAAGACGGTGTGCGCTTTCTCGAACAACCTTATGAACAGGAATCTGTCCATGATTTTGGTTGGTGTCGAAGAGCACAAAGAGCCCGAATTGAAAGGCACGCCGATAAAGCCAATCTTTGGATATGACGAAAGCCAGATCGAGACCGTGGAGAACTCCTTGAAATCCCTGATTGGATTCATAAAGCCGAAAGTCAATTACGCGATGACGCACGCTGAAATGGATAGCCGCTACTTCGTCATTTTCGCCTTTTCGAACAACAACATCGGCCCATACGAGGTCCTGGAGAAGGCCGAAAAGGACAAAACCATCAACCTCAAAAGGGGCAGGTACGTTCGCGTTGAAAGAGATTCCCGGCTCGCATCCATCAAAGAGGAATTCGAGCTTCTCAAGAAGTTTTCAGACTACCATTTCACGGAAGAGTATTCCAACGTCGCCACCATCGATGACCTGGACGTTGACTATATAAGGGAATACCTCAACGCATCCACAGACAGGGAAAACACCAAGAACCTGTCCAAGCATGATATGGCGGAGCACATGGGGCTCGTTGACGCGGAAACTGGCATGGTGAAGAACTTCGCCTTGCTGATGTTCTCCAGAAAACCGGAGAAGTTCATCCCTTACTCCTACGTCGAGCTGATCCACAAAAGCGCCTCGGGCGAGTCGGTGATGTCCTCCAAGGAATTCAGGGGGCCGATTTGGAAGCAGCTCAGGAACGCAATGGACGAAATAAACAACGCTTATTTGAAATCCCTGACCCTTCGCGTGAAAGACGACCTTAAAAGTGAGACCGTATACAATTACCCGTATTCCGCGGTCGAGGAGCTTTTGACGAACGCTATCGTGCATAAGAACTACGAGAACCCGAGAAGCGTACAGGTTTACGTTTATGATGATGCCTTTGTCATAACCAACTACAACAAGCCGTTGCCGCCCATCACGATACGGGATCTCAACACGGAGGATTCCTTCCCGAACAGAATGTATGAGAACCCATCCATACGCGAGATGTTCAAATCGCTTGACCTCATCGAGTCTTTCGGCTCTGGGGTCGGCAAGGCGAAACGCGCCATGGTCGAGAATGGAAGCGACGGCATCCGATATCAGGAATACGATGAGAACATCGACATCACTTCAGTCATGATCCCGATTAGCAGGAAATACCTTCGATATTCCTATAAGGCAATGGATTTGGCTGCGAAAGACCAAAATTTGGACTTTGAAGGCCAAAAAACGACTTTGAAAGACCAAAATTTGGACTTTGAAGGCCAAAAAACGACCTCGAAAGACCAAAATTTGGACTTTGGCAGGGAGAAGATAAAGATAAACAGCGTGGATGCGATAGGCATCATCAACAGATCAACGTACTCCAATTCCATCAGGAAAACGCTTACCGCTATCTTTGATCGTTTCTTCAACGAAGAGTTCAGCCGGGCGGACATCGTGTCTTATCTCAACGCCTCGAAGTCGGCTGGCACCAATTACATTAGCTATCTCCAAAAGCTGAATGTGGTGGAGCAGGTAAAGGGCAAAGGAAAAGGCAAATACAGGTTCAGATAATCAGTTCAAAGCGATCGAATACGCATCCGACGCGACTTACCTCGTATCGACACAGGAACAGGTGACTAGCATCTATACACGATGGAAGGAACAGGTCAAAAAGCCCATAATCATCGGCATTTTCGAAAATTCGTGATTTTCTCATTTTTTACGCTTTCAGGATACAGTGCAACTACACATTCAACCTGGAAAACCGATTTTTGGCCTAAAAAGAGGCAAAAACAGGGGTATAGTTTGATTGAAAGGACAAAAAACTCGAAAATCGTTATCACATCAATAAAAAATAGGTTTAGAAAATTTCGATATTTGTTAGGAATTAAAGGGAGATAACACATAAATAGACATGAATCATTAATAATTTCTGATACATCTGTTACACTAATAATGAAATTAGGTGATACGAATGAACCAAAATTACAAGATGATAGAGAGCGGAGATGGAAGCCTATCCAGAAAAGATGCAATCGCAAATGGTGTTCCACCTGCGTCTTTCGCAAGATACGTAAGTTCCAATCGTCTCGTCAGAATAAGGCGTGGCGTTTACGCGAAAGACGGAGCCGTCGATGACCTCTTCCAACTTCAAAGAAGATATCAGAGGATTGTCTATTCCGGCATAACTGCGCTTTATCTCCTTAGGCTGACCGACAGGATTACGGATTCGATTGAGTTCACAATCCCTAAGGAGTGCCGCGTGAGAAAAGAAAGCATAGGGTGTAATGCTATTTGTCACATCGAAAACAACGAGGAGCTGTTTCATTTGGGAAATGTCAGTACCGGAACCATGTTCGGGAACAACGTCACTTGCTATTCAAAGGAAAAGATGGTTGTGGAGATGATACGGAAAAGGGACGATTATGATTCCGAACTTTTCCTCAAGGCAGTGAAGACGTTTTTGAATGGAAAGGACAAGGACATGGACTTCCTCTTCCAATACGCGAGGATGAGGAAAGTGGAAGAGAAGGTATATCGGATTCTGGAGGCAATGGATTATGAGGATTAACAGGGATTCGCTTTTTATGCGACACGGAAGGTTTGTTTTCAACAATTGATTTCTTAATTTGCTTGTTATAGTTGCAAATATTTAGAAAACATAAAAAAATGCCACAATAACTATGAAATAACAATGACGCAGTGTATAATAATAGTAAAGGAGGCAGGCTATGAGACTATACAAACGGGAGAGGTATCTGTCCAAAATGTGCGCTTTTTTCCACGACGATGACCTCATCAAAGTGATAACTGGGATACGCAGATGCGGGAAATCCAGCCTCATGCAGACCATAGCGGAAGAACTCAAAGAAGGTGGCGTTGCGGAAAACAACATTATTTACATCGATCTCGATAAACGTGGGTACAAAAGCATTCGGAACGCCGAACAGTTAGATGCATTAATCGAATCCGCCACGCAAGCGAAAGGGATGAAATACCTTTTCATAGACGAGATTCAGAACGTCGAAGGCTTCGAAGAGGTAATCAACGGGTTCAGGTCGGAAGGCGACTATTCGATTTTCATAACTGGCTCAAATTCCTATTTGCTCAGTGGGGAGCTCGTGACGAAACTGACCGGTAGATACCTTGAGTTCGAAATGTTTCCACTGACATTCGACGAATACGAGGACATGAAGAGGTTTTATGGGCGGGAAATAAACCCCAATGCCGAAATAGAATTGAATAGCTATATTTTGGAAGGCGGATTCCCACGAGCTATTCAAATTGACAGCCCTTCGGATAAGCGCACCTACGTGAAGGGAATCATCGATGAGATCTTCGAAAAAGACATAAAACGAAGAGTGAAAATCAAGGACGTTCAGTCCTTTGAATTGGTTCGGAATTACATCATCAACAATTTCGGCGCGACGACAAGCATCAACAGCCTGCACGAAGCACTTCTCAAAAACGGCATGGCCATCAGCCGCGCGACGGTGACTCGGTATATAAAGACGTTGGTTGACGCAAAGATTCTGTACGAATGCAAAAGGTTCGATATGAAATCGAAAAAAACGCTTTCCGGAGAGCAAAAGTATTACGTTGCCGACCTAAGTTTTTACTACGCGATGAACACGGACAACCGGATCAATTACGGGCCGACGCTGGAGAATATCGTGTATCTATACGCCAGAAGCCTCGATTACGCGGTAAACGTGGGACGAATCGGAAAGCTGAAATGTGATTTCATCCTCAGGGATGTCAACATGGATTATTCATATGTGCAGGTGGCTTATAAGATATTGCAGAGCAAAGATACGGAAGATCGAGAATACAGGCCGTTAGAGAGCATACGGGATAACTATAAAAAATATGTGATGACAACGGACTATATCCTGCAAAAGAGAAATGGAATCCTCCATGTTAATCTGATGGATTTCATAGGCGGGGGAAAACAATTTTAAGCGTAGGACTTGCCCATTAAAAACATGCCAAAAGCGGATGCTACGATTAAAAAAATGGTTTTTAAAGAAGACACCGATTCAGGAAAAATCGCAATCGGCATGGGATGGGGTAGAAAAAATCATTCCCACGCAGAGAATAAATTACTGGTTTTCTGCTCGAAGAAGACGACTTATGCAGGGGGCTGTGGAAATCCTATACGAGGAAAGCGGGCTATGCCTACTTTGAAATGAACTTCAACAAACCAATTTATTCGGTGCTATATAGTGTAGGCTTTTGGAGCAATTCTGAAAATTTAGATGGTACTGCTGCGCTTAAAATAAAAGACAGCAATGGTAATTGGACTCAAATGACCAATTTGCTTTCTCTTCAATTAAACGCTAGAGGACAAGGGCTAAAACGATATTCTAATTATTTTCCTAACGGAATTTATGGGCTCAAATTTGAATGCACTGCCACAGCAACCGGCAGTAGAAACATGGGAAGACTGTCAATTGATGATATTGTTTTTGGTATGAAAGCCGGAAGCAACGATAATAATTATTACATTACAAATTATAGAAAGACTGTAGCATAAGGATAGGAGATGATTGGCACGATGAAAACAAATTTGAAGAAAATATTTGCATTATCCCTCATTTCTTTTGCCTTGTGTGGCTGCAACGAAGGAGCGAATGCCGCCATTCTCAAAGTCGGATTTGATAAATGCATAGGTACCTCTTCTCCTACTCCTCAGGTGGGCCTTACATTCACTTCTAAAAGTAAGCAATCACTAAATGCTGCTTTTGATGTATATGTAGGCGCTAGAAAAGGTTTTTCCGAAGATTGGGAAAACGATCTATGGGGTTGCAATCCGGGATATGGGAAGTTCGCCATTAATAGAGAGATTAAAACCGAAGCTGGCGAGACTTTCAAAAACGATTACATGATTATTGACGATTTTCCAAACGAGGAGAAATACCTCTTAACCTATGAGACTATCGAAGGGACTGTAGATGGTGTCATTCCGCATTACAGGGGTTATATTGAAGATACGTTTGATTTTTCCTCTATTGATCTAGCAAAGGGGAAAATCGGGTACCACATCGTTTTTTACGATGATATAAATCAAAAGCTTTTCGATGAAAATGTGTATCTATATGGCATTTATTTGGGCGGCACCATGAATTTTGAAAAAGTCAATGAAGAAGTTGTGCTCTCCATATAAATGTTCTTCGGCCAAAGCGAAATTCTTGCTGATCTTCGAGAGGAAACCAAATGCTTAAGCTTCCAGGGGTCGGAACTGCGCTAAGCAGTTTTATGCATGTTTCCGTGATTGGTCATGGAATGCTGGAACTAGCGATAATTTACAAAACCACCAATGCTTATGGGGTAACTATTCACAAGATGCAAAACTACGAGATATACTCGGACGATAGGCATCCAAATATCCAGAATATAAAAGCGATCATCGATTCGTTACTGTCACAGGCATTAAGCACCAACGCTGTAATCAAAATTACAATCGATGAAGCCAGAAATTACGTTTGGGTTGGTGGAGAGCAATATAGCGGACGATTGGTTTTATAAATAGTCTCTGAAAATGTCATTCATCTAAATCATAAAAAATAACTGAATGATGCAACCCATACATGTAAGGCGGGCAGTTTTTGCCAGTTGCACAGTCATGTTCAAGCTGTGGTAGATATGTTCCTTTCACACTGTGCCTCGTATGGGTAGACCAGTTCTTTGCGTCCATGTTATGCATGTTGAGACTATTGTGCTGCTTCAGCGCAAAAACGGCTAAAAAAAGCCAAAAATCATAAAAAACAGTTGGATTTCCTACTTCTCAAAAAAGTGGGAAATCCTCTTTTTTGTTTCGTAAATGCATCAATAGCGATAAAAATAGAATTTTTACTCATATGGAGGAATATTAAAAAAGAACAAAAAGATATCAACACATTCAAAATATCTGCTAATAAAAAATTCAACAATATTTGGCTAGAAAATGTTTATAAATTAAATTATGTTAATAATGAACTAGTCAAAACAAACATAGATAAAGTTACATATAATAAAACACAAGATTCT
>ULRA01014216.1_pt1 | contig 12298 bp, 10 predicted proteins | sample 1954981 | NCBI WGS metagenome assembly ULRA01 (sample SAMEA4835669, study PRJEB28245) | human gut metagenome | biome: gut microbiome; material: fecal sample | place: Denmark | collected 2008
AAAGCCGTAACCTTTTCGCGCTTAATCTGGCTAAAAAATCAAAAAGCGGATATATAATCTTATCTGAGGGCAATATAGACGTAGTTTCGCTGCATCAGGCGGGCTTCGACTCGGCAGTCGCCTCGCTCGGCACATCGCTTACGCCGGAGCAGGCGCGGCTGATCTCGCGCTACAAAAGCGAGGTCATCATCGCCTACGATAACGACGGCGCGGGCATCAAGGCCGCGCAGCGCGCCATCGGCATCCTCGAAAAGCTTGACCTCAAGGTCAAGGTGCTGCGCATGAGCGGCGCGAAGGATCCTGACGAATTCATAAAGCTCAAGGGCGCGGACGCGTTCCGCAACCTGCTTGAAGGCTCTGAGGATCAGGTGGACTACCGGCTGCACGCAGTCACGGCGAAATACGACCTGAGCGCCGACGAGCAGAAGGTGGAATTTCTGAAGGAAGCGACGGAGCTTGTCGCGCGGCTGCCCGGCGCGGTCGAGCGGCAGGTATACGCGATGCGCGTCGCCTCGCTCTCCGGCGTGGCGGCGGACGCTGTGACGGCAGAGGTCGAGCGGCGGCGGAAGCGGCTTCTGAGCGGCGCGCGGCGCGCGAACGCCCACGAGCAGAGCCGTCCGGAGCGGCAGACTCAGCCTGTCGAGAAGGAATTCCGATACGAAAACCCCGGCTCTGCTGTTGCTGAGGAGGGCGTGATACGTCTGCTGTACCTCGAACCGGAGCTTGCAAACATGCCGGAGCTGCCCCCGCCGGAGCGCTTCTCCGCACCGGTGCTCGGCAGAATATACTCCGCGATACTCGACCGGCTGAGGCGCGGCGACTCCGTCTCCGCCGCCACACTGGGCGACTCGCTGTCGGGCGACGAGGTGTCACTGCTGGTCAGCATACTCCAGAAGCCTGAGCTCCTCTCGCAAGGAGAGCGCACCATGCGCGACTACATAAACAAGATAAACAATGAAGCCGAGCTTGCCGCGGGCAGCAGCGATCTGCGCGCGCTGGCAAATAAGCTCAGAGAAAAAAAAGGATATGAGGGATAAGAACATGGCAGAAGAACGCACTTACACCGAAAAAGAGCTTGAAGAAATGGCAAATCAGCTGCTCTCCGACGCAGAACCGGCTCCCGAAGCAAAGCCGAAGAAGAAGGCCGCCGCGAAGAGTAAAAAGGAGCCTGCGCCCGAACAGCCCGTAAAGGCTCCCGAGGAGCGCCTGAACGAGCTGGTCGAGAAGGGCAAGAAGAACGGCAAGCTCACCGCGAAGGAGCTTGAATGTCTCGAAGACATGAACCTCGACTCCGAGGTCATCGACAAGTTCTACGACACGCTCGAAGCGAACAACATCGACGTCGACATCTCCGCCGTTGACGCGCTTCCCCCGCTCGACGATCTGCCCGACATTGAGAGTCTCGACGAGATCGAAGAAGTCACCGAGGAGGAGATAAACGATACTGATTCCCTCATGGACAGCTTCTCCACCGACGACCCCGTGAGAATGTACCTCAAGGAGATCGGCAAAGTTCCCCTGCTCACGCCGGACGAAGAGGTCGCGCTGGCAAAGCGCATGAGCGAGGGCGACGAGGAGGCCAAGTACCGCATGACCGAGGCCAACCTCCGTCTCGTCGTCTCCATCGCCAAGCGCTACGTCGGGCGCGGTATGCTGTTCCTCGACCTGATCCAGGAGGGCAACCTCGGCCTTATCAAGGCTGTCGAGAAATTTGACCACACCAAGGGCTATAAGTTCTCCACCTACGCCACATGGTGGATACGTCAGGCCATCACCCGCGCCATCGCCGATCAGGCGCGTACCATCCGCATCCCCGTCCACATGGTCGAGACCATCAACAAGACCATCCGCGTCTCCCGCCAGCTGCTTCAGGAGCTGGGACACGACCCCAGCGCCGAGGAGATAGCCGCGGAGATGAACATGCCCGTCGAGAAGGTGCGCGACATTCTCAAGATCGCGCAGGAGCCTGTCTCCCTCGAAACGCCTATCGGCGAGGAGGAGGACTCCCACCTCGGCGACTTCATCCCCGACGAGGACGCGTCCGAGCCGAGCGAGGCCGCGAGCTTCTCCCTGCTGCGCGAGCAGCTTGAAGAGGTGCTGGACACGCTGGCGCCCCGCGAGAAAAAGGTGCTGGAGCTGCGCTTCGGCATCGTAGACGGCCGCACTCGTACGCTTGAGGAGGTCGGCAAGGAGTTCAACGTCACGCGTGAGCGTATCCGCCAGATCGAAGCCAAGGCGCTGCGCAAGCTGCGTCACCCCAGCCGTTCCAAGAAACTCAGAGATTTCCTGAATTGAGCCATGAAATACGATTTTACAACGATACTTGACCGCGCGGGGCACGATTCTCTGGCCGCCGACGCCGTCCCATTCGACGTGCAGCCCGATCCCGACGTCCGGAAGATACCGATGTGGGTCGCAGACATGAGCTTCCCTGCCGCGCCGCCGATAATCGAAGCGATAGAAAAGCGGCTGGAGATGCCGAACTTCGGCTATTTCTCCCTGCCGGACAGTTATTTTGACAGCATCATCTCGTGGCAGCAGCGCCGCAACGGCGTCACGAAGCTCTCGCGCGAGCATATCGGCTATGAGAACGGCGTCCTCGGCGGCGTAAGCTCCGCCGTGCAGGCGCTGACCGCACCGGGCGAAAAGATCCTCGTCCACTCCCCGACCTACGTGGGCTTCACGCACACGATGGCCGACAACGGGCGCGTGCTCGTTCACAGTCCGCTCGTGCGCGACGAAAACGGCGTCTGGCGCATGGACTATGCCGACATGGACGCCAAGCTCAAGCGGCACCGCATCCACCTCGCCATTCTCTGCTCGCCGCACAATCCCTGCGGCCGCGTGTGGGAGCGTTGGGAGCTTGAACGCGCGATGGAGGTCTTCGCCGCGAACGACTGCCTCGTGATATCCGACGAGATATGGTCGGACATCATCATGCCGGGACACAAGCATATCCCGACACAGTCCGTCTCCGCGGACGCGCGCGAGCGCACGATGGCGTTCTACGCGCCGAGCAAGACCTTCTCCCTCGCGGGGCTTATCGGCAGCTACCACATTATTTATAATACATACCTGCGCGACCGCGTCGTGCGGCAGAGCGAGGTCAGCCATTATAACGACTGCAACGTGCTCTCGCTGCACGCGCTGCTCGGCGCGTACAGCCCCGCGGGCGAAGAATGGGCGGACGAGATGTGCCGCGTCATCGACGCGAACCACGAATACGCCTGCAATTTCATCCGCGACAACTTCAAAGGCGTCCGCGTGATGCGTCCGGAGGGGACGTACATGCTCTATCTCGACTGCGCCGACTGGTGCCGCGAGCACGGCGTCACGATACGCGAGCTTCAGGAGCGCGGCGTCCGCGCCGGTGTCATCTGGCAGGACGGCGAAGCCTTCATTCTCAAGGACACGATCCGCATGAACCTCGCCCTCCCGCACTCACTGCTCGAAGAGGCAATGCAAAGGCTCAAAGAAAAGGCTTTTGTGTAATAATTGTTTATTAACGAATATGCTCCCCCGGCAGAGTCATAAGCTCTGTCGGGGGAGCATTCTTCATCGTATGTAATACCAGTCAATTACCTTCCACGCAAGTCCGATCTTCGCAAGCCATGCCTCGACGGTAGCTCTATCGCTGTCATCTTCTCCGACAACATGAAGCTTCACGGTTACGAGCTTGGCCGCTTTGACCCGTCCCTCGTCGATGTCCAGCATGTCAAGCGTTTCAGCAATGACTTCATTGTCAAGAAGCTTGCCTACACGGACATCCTTCTCTTTTGAAACGCGGGTAGTTATCTTATATTCGCCGTATTCATCATACAGGGTATCGTCGCGTTCTGTCTTCATATAGTTATAGTAGTCAGACATGCTCAAAAAGTCTTCGTCATACCAGTTGCTCTGTTCTTCAAGCCATTCCTGCTCATCTTCATCTCCAAACCAATAATACTTTCCACCGACAAGTGTACTGTCTACGATCTTATAATCATACTCGTACCTCGCTTTAACATAGCGCCGGGCGACGGATGCGGGGCTATTATAGGATATCACCCCGCAGACGACGCCGATAACCACTATCACGCCAAGAATAACGGCGATAGTCTTCTTGCGGTTCTCGCGGCTGAATAGCGTTTTCAGATTCTCAACCGTGAAAAACGCCTTTATCCTCTCTCCAACGCCGGGTTTCTTTTCCGCCGTCGCGCCCCCCTGCTCCGGATGTTCACCAGATAAGATCTTCTCGTTTCCGTCCATTTTTCTTCTCCTTCTCTGTAAATTATCGGAACTCCGTGGACTCAGTATACCAGCCAGCATCAAGCAAGTCAAGATGTTTTATATATAGTATTGGTTGATGTTTTAAAGCCGCACTATCACTCATACTATATGCTGAGGTGATGGTATATGTATATGCGGATAAGGAAGGCGCGGGAGGCCATGGGTTACACGCGCGAAAAGTTCGCGGAGCTGCTGGACGTAAGCGTCTCATACATGGCCGAGGTCGAGCGCGGCAGGACTGGCATATCGGTCAAGATGCTGATAAAGATATGCGACGTGCTCGGACTCTCTGCCGACTATGTTCTCTTCGGGGAACAGCGCGGGCAGGACGCCGAGCGGCTCGACCGGCTCAACCGCATCGACGGCAGGTATCTCCCCCTGCTCGACAGCGTGATCGCGGAGCTGCTGGCGCTCAGCGGCAGGGAATAAAAAATCACACCTATGGTATCCGACAGGACGCCATAGGTGTGATTTACTTATCTTCACTTTTTCTTTTTATTGAACAGGCCGGTTTTCAGCGTATCGGCCTCGCCGGTCGTCGCGGCGAACTGACGCAGCAGCTCTTTCTGCGCGCTCGTCAGATTCTTCGGCACCGCTATGCGTATCGTGACGAACTGGTCGCCGCGCCCGCTGCCGCGCAGGTACGGAATACCCTTGCCGCGCATACGGAACACCGCGTCCGGCTGCGTCCCCTCGGGGATGGTAAGCTTGACCTTGCCGTCCAGCGTCGGCACCTCTATCTCCGCGCCGAGCGCCGCCTGCGCGTAGCTTATCTCCTGCTCCAGCAGAACGGAGCTGCCGTCGCGCTCGAATCTCGCGTGCGGGCGGACGATTATGGTGACGAGCATGTCGCCCTGCGGGCCGCCGTTCGCACCGGAATTGCCCTGTCCGCGCAGGGATATGGTCTGTCCGTCGTCGATACCGGCGGGGACGCTGACGCTTATCTTATGCTGCTTGCGGATATTGCCCATGCCGCGGCAGGTGGGGCAGGGCTGATGGATTATCTTGCCCGTGCCTCTGCACTTCGAGCACGGCGCGGTCGACTGCGCCATACCGAAGGGGGTGCGCTGCGTCGTGCGGACGCTGCCGGTGCCCTTACAGTCGGGGCAGACCTCAGGCGTCGTCCCCGGCGCGCAGCCGTTGCCCTTGCAGTCCGGGCACTGCTCGACGCGGCCGACGGTGACTTCCTTCTTGCAGCCGAAAGCGGCCTCCTCAAAGCTGACGTTGAGCTGAACGCGTATGTTGTCGCCCTTGCGCGGCGCGTGCGGGTTGCGGCTCGCGCCGCCGCCGAAGCCGAATATGTCTCCGAATATATCGCCAAGGTCGCCGAAATCGCTGAAGCCGCCAAAGCCGCCGAAGCCTGCGCCGCCGCCAAAACCCGCGCTGGGATCAAAGGCCGCATGGCCGTACTGGTCATACTTCGCGCGCTTATCGTCGTCCGACAGCACCTCGTACGCCTCGTTGATCTCCTTGAACCGCTCCTCGCAGGCTTTGTCGCCCGGATGGAGGTCGGGGTGGTTCTCCTTGGCAAGTTTGCGGTATGCTTTTTTTATCTCATCTGCCGTGGCGCCCTTTTGCAGGCCGAGCACCTCGTAGTAATCTCGTTTTTCTGCCATATCTTGGACTCCTAATTACGCACCATTGAGGCGGGGATAGTTCCTCGCCTCAATGGGTTATTTCGCCGGGGGAAGATCACTTCTTGTCGTCGTCAACTACGGTGTAGTCCGCGTCGTAGTAATCCTGACCGTTGCCGCTGGTGCCGCCCTGTGCGCCGCCTGCTGCCTGATTCGGGTCGAAGCCTGCGCCCTGTGCGCCGCCTGCCGCCTGATACATCTTCTCGCTGACCTTGTAGAAGGCCTGAGTCAGCTCCTCGGTCGCGGCCTTGATGGCTGCGGTGTCGGTGCCGGTCAGTGCGGTCTTGAGCGCGGTGAGCTTGCTCTCGACTTCGCTCTTGTCGGCGGCGTCGAGCTTGTCGCCCATCTCGTTGAGGGTCTTTTCGGTCTGGTAGACCATCTGGTCGCCCTGGTTGCGGACGTCGATCTCTTCCTTGCGCTTTGCGTCCTCAGCAGCGTACATCTCGGCCTCCTTGACGGCCTTGTCGATGTCTTCCTTGGACATGTTGGTGGAGGAGGTGATGGTGATGTGCTGCTCCTTGCCGGTGCCGAGATCCTTTGCGGAGACGTTCACGATGCCGTTCGCGTCGATATCAAAGGTGACTTCGATCTGAGGAACGCCGCGGCGCGCCGGAGCGATGCCGTCCAGATGGAAGCGGCCGAGGCTCTTATTGTAAGCCGCCATCTCGCGCTCGCCCTGAAGTACGTTGACCTCAACGGAGGTCTGGTTGTCAGCGGCGGTGGAGAAGATCTGGCTCTTCTTGGTGGGGATGGTGGTGTTGCGCTCGATGAGCTTGGTGCACACGCCGCCGAGAGTCTCGATGCCGAGAGACAGCGGAGTGACGTCCAGCAGGAGGATGCCCTCGACGTCGCCGCCGAGAACGCCGCCCTGAATGGCCGCACCGATAGCGACGCACTCATCGGGGTTGATGCCCTTGAAGCCTTCCTTGCCGATCAGGGTCTTGACCATCTCCTGAACTGCGGGAATACGGCTGGAGCCGCCGACCAGCAGGACCTTGGAGATATCGCTGGGCTTCAGGCCGGAGTCGGACAGAGCCTGCTTCACGGGGCCGACGGTCTTTTCGACGAGGTGATGAGTCAGCTCGTTGAACTTTGCGCGGGTCAAGGTCACGTCGAGGTGCTTCGGGCCGGTAGCGTCGGCGGTGATGTACGGGAGGTTGATGTTGGAGGTGGTCACGCCGGACAGCTCGACCTTCGCCTTCTCGGCAGCCTCACGCAGACGCTGCATTGCGACCTTATCGGTGCTCAGGTCGATGCCTTCGGTCTTCTTGAACTCGTCAACGAGGTACTTGGTGATGCATGCGTCGAAGTCGTCGCCGCCCAGACGGTTGTTGCCCGCGGTGGCCAGAACTTCGATGACGCCGTCGCCGATCTCCAGCACGGACACGTCGAAGGTGCCGCCGCCGAGGTCGTAGACCATGATCTTCTGATCGGCCTTTTCCTTATCCAGACCGTAGGCCAGAGCAGCCGCGGTCGGCTCGTTGATTATACGCTTGACGTCGAGACCGGCGATGCGGCCTGCGTCCTTGGTCGCCTGACGCTGTGCGTCAGTGAAGTATGCGGGGACGGTGATGACGGCATCGGTCACGGTCTGGCCGAGGTAAGCCTCAGCGTCGGACTTCAGCTTCTGCAGAACCATTGCGGAAATCTCCTGCGGGGTGTATGCCTTGTTGTCTATATTCACCTTGTAATCGGAGCCCATCTCGCGCTTGATGGAGGAGATGGTGCGATCGGGGTTGGTGATGGCCTGACGCTTTGCTACCTGGCCGACCATACGCTCGCCGGTCTTTGCGAATGCAACGACGGACGGAGTTGTACGTGCGCCTTCAGCGTTGGGGATGACTACTGCCTCGCCGCCTTCCATAACGGCAACACAGCTGTTAGTAGTACCGAGGTCTATGCCAATGATTTTACTCATAATTGATTTCCTCCATTATATAAGAATTAATTTTATACTGAGATTAAATATATAACTTAACAGCTCGCGCTGCTGAGTCCTGATTCAACGTGAAGGCTAATTTGCAACCTTCACCATGGCGAAGCGGATGACCTTTTCGCCGTATTTGAAGCCTTCCTGGAAGACCTCAACGATCTCGTTCTCGCCCTTTTCCTCGTCGTCCACATGCATCACTGCGTTGTGGAGGCTGGGGTCGAACTTCTGGCCAAGGCTCTCGATGCGGCTCACGCCGAGCTTTTCGAGCGTGGTGTTAAACTGATTCATTATCATCTCAACGCCCTTGCGGTAAGCCTCGTCCTCCGTGCTCTGCGCCAGTGCGCGAACCAGATTGTCATACACGGGAAGGAACTTCGAGACGGTGTCGGACTTGATGTCGCCGTACAGCCCTTCTTTTTCCTTCTGGCTGCGCTTGCGGTAGTTGTCATACTCGGCCATCAGGCGGAGATACTTGTCGTTCGCGGTCTTGAGCTCATCGGCCTGAGAGGGTTTCTTTTCTTCCTTCTTGTCGGCCTTGTCGGCCTTTTTCTCGTCCTTTTTGGACTTCTTATCCTTCTCCTCGTCCTTCGTCTCCTCCGGAACTTCGGCGGACTTGGTCTCTTCCTTGACCTCTTCTTTTACTTCCTGCTCCTGCTGGGGAGCGGTCTTCTTTTCGTCCTTATTATCTGCCATTCGGATCATCTCCCTTAATTATCAGCTTGTTATGCAGCCCCTCCGGCGGGGCTTCTCCTCCGCCAAGCCGCTTGGACAGACCCGCGGCGAGGAAGCTGAGCTTCGCGGCCACTGCGGAATAGTCCATCCTTGTCGGCCCGACGACGCCGATAAGCCCTCGCGTGTTGTCGCCCGCGTCGTAGCTTGCGATGACCACGCTTGAATCTTTCAGCTCTTCGGCCACATTTTCCGGCCCGATGAGGACTCGCACCTCGTCGGTTCCGCCCATACTCTCGCTGGGAGGAAGGATGTATCCGCCGCCGGACAGATAGCTCATCAGGCGGTGCGCCTTATCCGGATCGCGGAACTCCGGCTGGCTCAGCAGCCGGTTCTCGCCGGAGATGTAAGCCGAGGGGGTGTTGGCCTCAGTCAGGACTTCTATCGCAAACGCTGCTATCACGCTTGCAAGCCCCATTGTATCGTCCGCGGCGCGCTCGGTCGAGCTTATCAGCAGCGGGGTTATCTGGTCTGCGGTGATGCCGGTGAAGCTGGCATTGAAGAGCGTCGCCAGCTTCTGCACCATGCTCTGATCAACGGAGATGGGCAGATGCACCAGACGGTTTTTGACGCTGTTGCTGCTGAGCATCACAACGATTATGAAGGTGTTCGCGTCAACATATATCAAGTCGAACCTGCGGATCGTCACCGCGGTCTGGCTTGTCAGCGCCAGCGCGGGGAGGTCGGTGAGCTGGGAAACGAGCCTGCTCACGTCGCTGATCGTGTCGTCAAGCTGCTGCATCTTCTGGTTCATACGGCGGTTCATCTCCTCCGTCTCCTCCAGAGAGAGCTTCTGCTTTTCCATCAGCTCGTTGACGTACATCCGGTAGCCCAGCGGGGTGGGCACACGGCCGGCAGAGGTGTGCGGCTGTTCGAGATAGCCCAGCGCCACAAGCTCCGCAAGCTCGTTGCGTATCGTCGCCGACGAGCAGCCAAGCCCTGCGTGCTGCGCGATGGCCTTGCTGCCGACAGGCTCCGCGGTCTTGATATATTCGTCGACCACAGCGGCAAGTATTTTCTTTTTCCTATCGCTTATGACCATTTCAGTATCCACCGTTTAGCACTCGCTTTTCCGGACTGTTGGCACTCTTACCTTTCGAGTGCTAATATACCACCGGCACACGATTCTGTCAATAGCTTTTGCGCCGATGTTTTATAAAATTCACATTTTGTACAATATTATATATAAATTTTTCTCCCGACCCTATGAGCAGATAAAATAACACCGCATTCCGTTTGGAATGCGGTGTAAGAGATGTTTTGTTTGCTTTTCGCAGAGCAAATTATGCCTTGCGGACCTTGTCCATGTGGCGGGTCAGGTCGAGCATCTTGTTGGAGAAGCCCCACTCGTTGTCGTACCAAGCCATGAGCTTGACAAAGTTGTCGTTCAGGGCGAGGCCGGCCTTTGCGTCGAAGATGGAGGTGTGAGCATCGGTCTTGAAGTCGGAGGAAACAACTTCCTCGTCAACGTACTCCAGAACGCCCTTCATGGAGCCTTCGGAAGCAGCCTTCATTGCCGCGCAGATTTCATCGTAGGAAGCGGCCTTCTCGAGGCGGACAGTCAGGTCAACGATGGAGACGTCGCCGGAGGGGATACGCATGGAGGTGCCGGTCAGCTTGCCCTTCAGCTCGGGGATGACCTTGCCTACTGCCTTTGCAGCGCCGGTGGAGGTGGGGATGATGTTGTTGTAGATGGAGCGGCCGAGTCTCCAGTTCTTCTTGGAGAAGCCGTCAACGACGGACTGGGTGGCGGTGGAGGCGTGAACGGTGGTCATCAGGCCTTCGACGATGCCGAAGTTGTCGTTGAGAACCTTTGCCATGGGAGCCAGGCAGTTGGTGGTGCAGGAAGCGTTGGAAACGAACTGCATGTCAGGGGTGTACTTCTCGAGGTTGACGCCGCAGACGAACATCGGGGTGTCATCCTTTGCAGGGCCGGACATAACGACGACCTTTGCGCCGGCGTCGATATGGGGCTGTGCGGCTTCCTTGGTGAGGAAGCGGCCGGTGCACTCCAGAACGTACTCTACGCCAAGCTCGCCCCAGGGAATGAGAGCGGGATCACGGTACTTGTTATCGGAAAGGACTTTGACCTTCTTGCCGTCAACGACGAGAACGCTCTCTTCGTCGCAGGCCTCGACGGTACCGTCGAAACGGCCGTGGACGGTGTCGTACTTCACGGAATAGGCCAGCTGGCTTGCGGGATGACCGGGAGCGTTGATTGCAACGACCTCGATGTCGTCAGACTTGATAGCTGCTCTGAAAGCCAGAGAGCCGATGCGGCCGAAACCATTGATGCCAACTTTGATCATATTAGTATCCTCCATAATAAATAATAAACGAAAGTCTCATTTCAGCACGAGGATAAGCTCCCCTGCTGACCGTCTAAATTGTAACATAAAATATCAACAAAAATCAATATTTCCGCCTATCTATTTTTGCCAAAAAAGTGCTGAAAATTTAGCCTTTTTTCGCCTTTTTTCAAGCTTGATATTGTATATTTTGTCGAGATTTGTTAGAATGGAGCAAACGAGCCGGACGCGTACCGGCAATTATTCGGAAATAAAACGCCGCATGACGGCAGAACGGAGCTTGCAGCATATGGATCAGATCGCAGAACAGTTCCTCGCGCTAACCAATGAAGCCGCGCTATACGTAAGGCGCGCAAAAATCGTATCGGCCAGCACGGAAGCCAAGCGCATTTTCGGCAGCGCCTGCGTCGGGCAGAATCTCCGCTCCGTCATCGGCAGCGAAGCCTCCGGCTCGCAGGCGGCGAGCTACATCTCGGAGGTGAGCATCGGCGGCGCGCGGTACGCCATTCGGGTCGCCCCGATGGGCGAAGGGCAGATAGTATTTATCACGCCGACAAGCACCCGCAAGCCCGTGCTGAACGACGCGTTCCTCGGCGCCGCGCGCAGCACGCTGATGAGCATAAACCTCGCGTGCAGCATCGGCCGCAGCCGCGCCGAGCAGCTCGGAGACGACGATCTGCTGAAATGTTTCATCAGCGCCACGCGTTCGTACTACGTCTTTTCCCACATGTTCGGGAATATTTCGACGCTGCACAGCCTCGCATACGGCAGCTGCCCGTTCCAGCCCGTCGCGCTTGACATCTCCGGTCTGTGCGCGAACATTGCGGACGAGACGCGCGAGCTGTTCGGCGAGATCGATTTCAGCCTGAATCTGCCCGAACATATTGAGATCTCCGCCGACCGCGAGCTTTTGCAGCAGGCCGTGACCAACGTGATCTCAAACTGCATCGAGCATGCCTCGGGGCTAACGCGGATAAGCATAAGCCTTCTCGACCGGAACGACAGCGTCATCCTCTCCATCGCCGACGACGGCTGCGGTATGCCGCAGGCCGCGATGAACGCCCTGTTCAGGGACGTGGAGCGCAGTCCGGAGCTGATAAATCTCAGTCACGGCGCCGGTCTTGGGTTGGAGCTTGTGCGCGCCGTCGCGGAGAAACACAATGGCAGCCTGCATATCGAGAGCCGCGAGAACGTTGGCACGACCATACGCCTATCGCTCTCGAAGGGCATTCCGGTCAGCCGCGTTATGCGCTGCGAGCCGGAGGCCTACAAGCTTGGCCCCGCCGCGCTGTATACCGCGTTCGCGAACTGTCTGCCGGAGGATTTCTTCGCAGGGAAATATATGGACTGAAACAGGAAAACATAAAACGAAGCGCCGGAATTAGACGGGTGTTCGTAAAACAGGTTTAGACCGAAATTACGAA
>ULRA01078526.1_pt1 | contig 12180 bp, 9 predicted proteins | sample 1954981 | NCBI WGS metagenome assembly ULRA01 (sample SAMEA4835669, study PRJEB28245) | human gut metagenome | biome: gut microbiome; material: fecal sample | place: Denmark | collected 2008
TAAGTACGACAAGCGGTGACTGTACACACTCCCACGCGTATCATATAGTCTCATTCATAATTCGACCCACGCGCGTCATTTCTGCGAATTGCAGATGATTTTGGTACAGTGACTTGTCGCCAGTTTCTTCGCCGGAGATTATCTCCAGCATTGACATTCGCTCCACGGAAAACCTGCTTTATTAAAGCAGCAACCTCACGCTTCACAGCTATCAATGTCACAGCAAGTATTAATATACACTACTCTCTATATAAAATCAACAGAAAAAATTGTATTTTTTTTAGTACAATGTAGAACAAATTTGACCGGAACATAAGTCCCGGTCAAAACAGTATTTTAATAAAATCCAAATCCAAGATACATAGAATTAATCTTCCACTTACCATCTTCATATTTATAATATATGTAAGCTGAATTATTGTTATTATTCTTGTCGTTAGCTTTATCACTTCCTGAGTATTGTATCTTGTATGTATATCCTAGTTTAATTGAAACTTTAATCACCGGGCATCCATCATCTGAATCCACTCTGAAAGATGTATCCGCGATAGAAGCTGTGAATTTGGAAATCTTCAAATTGGATACAGTTTTGTATTTGTCATTGTAGCTGTCGTAAATATTCTTATAAGCTGACTCTATGTTCTTCTTTTCTTCTTTACACACCCTGTCGGCTATAGCTGAATAATCTTTCTTTGCCTGTACAGCATTAATTATTGCATCCACATCTGTTCTTGTCTGTGTCTTAAGTTCTTCAAGCTTCGAATTAACATATTTTGCATTGTATGTTCCAACAGTAAATGTATCTTCATCATGTGCTGCATAAAGCTGTGTTGTGTAGTCCTCTATAAATTCTCCAGTTACCTTAATATTATTCTTTCCATTGAACAGATATGGTATAACATATTCATCAGAAGAGCCGTTTCCATTCTTAGATGCATCCGACTTATATCCATCACCGACAATAACATCATTAATATATAACGTAAGTCCCTTTGGAACCTTTATTGTAACATCCTTTACTACAAGATTCTCAGCGCTGACTTTATACTTCTTAAAGAAAAGCATATAGTGCTTATTGGCTACTGTTAGATACACATCATTATACTGCATTCCCGAATCTGTTATATATCCGACCTTAACAGCCTTGTTACCAGGCATCTTGCTATATGTTGAGACAATGTCATCTGCTGCCATCTTTTCAACTTTCTCACCAGTCGCATCTGCATGAACATTAATAAATGCTTCCTTAGTAAGGAACTCCCCATCTGGTAGATTAATAAGACTATACGCATCATTCCATTCGCACTCTGCAACCGCCTTAACATACTGCTTGGCAGTTTTCTTATAATCTGTCACATTGTTTCCCACACATACAAATATAATTATGGCAGCTATCACAGCAACTCCCGCAGCTACAATTGCAATTATACCCTTAGGGAATCTGGCAGGCTTATTATTGGCAGGCTGCTGACCAGAATTCTGACCTGTAAACTGTGTAGGCTGTACAGGCTGTTGGCCAAAAGCCTGCTGTGGCTGAACTGGAACACTTTGCTGTACCGGTGTTACTTCCGGCTCTGCTTTCACACTCTCCTGTACTGGTGTTTCCTCCGACCCTGCTGGCACATTCTCCTGTACCGGTGTTACCTCTGGCTCTTCTTCCACACTTTCCTGCACCGGTGTCTCCTGAGGCACATCTATCACTAGACGTGTTCCACAGTTTCCACAGAATAGTGCATCGTCCTCGTTCTTTGTTCCGCAATTTGGACAAAACATAATTTTCCCTCCCTCATATGATTAATATAGTAAATCATATATCATCATACCATGAATATATGATTTGCTCAACCAAATAATCTGTTCTGATGTCACTTGTTTTGTTAATATTTACTACTGTTTCTGTTTCTCTATTTTTTCTGCAAGATCATTAAGATATTCCCATCGCTCCATCTTTTCTTCAAGCTGCCTTTCCACATCTTCCTTTTCCTTAGTAAGTTCTGCAAGCTTAGAATAAGAAGTTGCATTCTTTGCAATCTCGTCATCAAGTTCTGAAACTTTAGTTTCAAGCTCCTCTATATCATCATCTATAGTCTCATATTCCTTCTGCTCCATATATGTGAACTTAATCTTATTCTCATGGCTGTTATATGCTTTCTTCACCTGACCTGCTGCCTTTGATTTTGGCGCATCAGATGTTCCATTTGATTCCACATTATATATAGAAGAAACACATTTATCCCTGTAGTCCGTATAACCACCTTCATACTGTGTAAGGTGGCCTCCTGCCTCAAATGCAAATATCCTGTCAACAACTCTGTCAAGGAAATATCTGTCATGTGAAACTGTGATTACAATACCTGCAAATCCATCAAGATACTCCTCAAGAATCTCAAGAGTCTCAATATCAAGGTCGTTGGTAGGCTCGTCGAGAATAAGTACATTTGGCGCACTCATAAGAACACTTAACAGATAAAGTCTTCTCTTCTCACCACCTGACAGCTTGCTTATAGGCGTCCACTGCTGCTTCGGTGTAAAAAGAAACTTCTCACACATCTGTGACGCTGTTGCCTTTCCATCTGCCGTCGTAACATATTCGCCTATGCTTCTTACGAACTCTAGCACAGTAAGGCTGTCGTCAAGTGGTTCGTTCTCCTGCATGAAATATCCAATTCTTACAGTCTCTCCAACCTCAACACTACCACTGTCCGGTTCAAGTTGGCCTGCTATAATCTTCATAAGCGTAGACTTGCCGCATCCGTTATCACCGACAATACCTATTCTGTCATCTCTTAGAAAAATGTAGGTAAAATCGTCAATTATTGTCCTCTCTCCAAAGCTTTTGCAAATGTTGTGGAGTTCAACAGTCTTTCTTCCAAGCCTGCTGCTGACTGAATTCATATCCATAAGCTGCTTGTCAAATCTTGCTCTCGCCTGCTTTGAAGCCTCCTTCATATCCTCGAATCTGTCAATTCGTGCCTGCTGCTTGGTAGATCGAGCCTGGCATCCTCTTCTTATCCACGCGAGTTCCTTCCTTAATATATTCTGTCTCTTAGCCTCAGTTGCCCTCTCCATCTCCTCACGCTGGGTCTTCAGTTCAAGAAAGCCTGAATAATTCGTATCGTAGCTATAAAGGGAAGCTTTATCAAGCTCTACAATCCTGTTAGTTACATTATCAAGGAAATACCTGTCATGAGTAACCATGATAAGTTCTCCCTTGAAATTCTTAATAAACTGTTCCAGCCAGAGTACCATGTCATTATCAAGATGGTTCGTAGGTTCATCAAGAATAAGAAGTCTTGCCGGCTCAACTAAAGTTCTCGCAAGTGCCGCTCTCTTTTTCTGACCACCTGATAAAATATTCATCATTGCAGCGTGATTTGTTATTCCAAGCTTGTTAAGAATCTCTTTTGCTTTTGGCTGGCTGTCTGCATGCTTCCCACGCATAACATATTCCAGTACATTTTCATTATCATAATACAGAGGCGTCTGTGCAAGATACGCAAGTTCAATCCCCTTACCCTTTACAACCTGTCCTTCATCCGGCTCTTCAATGCCCGCAATAATCTTTAAAAGTGTAGACTTTCCGGTTCCGTTCACCCCTATAAGTCCAATCTTATCTCCACTGTTAATTCCCAGACTTATATTATTAAAAAGTTCCTTTTCTCCATAGGTCTTGCTGACCTTTTCAACATTTAATATATTCACAATTATCTCCGTTATATAAATTATTTGTCGTCATCTGAAAGATTATAGAAATTCTTAAGCTTCTGTGCAAGCTCCGGGTCTTTCTTCTTCAGATGTTCATAATGCTTTCTCTTCTGCTCCATCATATGCTCATATGCATACGGATTGTGAAGCTTCATTCTGTCAAGTATCTGTTTTCTGTGTTCCTTAAGCATCTGTATTGCATCAGGATTAATCTGTGCCAGCTTCTTCTCAACAACCACGCGGCGCTCATCAATTCTTTTCTCAATATCATCAATATCAAGATTAGGATATTTCTTATCATCAAACAAATGCATCTCAAGTCGTTCAAGCAGTTCATTCTCATCAAAGAGTCCTATTCTTCCCCATGCAGCATGCTTTTCAGCATCAACAATAACATTCTTCTCATCTTTCTTGACGCTGCCAATCTCATCAGCCATCTCTGCCGCCATCTTCTCAAGCCATTCATCTGCATCTTCACCAAAAGCCCACTCAATCTCAGCAAGTCTTTCATTGTCCTCATGTACCTCGCCAGAAACAGCCTGCTCTTCTTCCTCCTCAACAGGATAAGGTCTGTCAAGACCTGCATCTCTTAGGGCAAGCGGAATAGTTCTTCTTACAACACCTTTTTCAACAAACTCGCCTGCACCAAGCTCTCTTAACTGGTCATTAAGCGTGTGTTCATGCTCTGTAATATAGAATCTGATACCTTTCTTTTCAAGCACCTTATATAAAGTCATAAGCCTGTCAACTGCCGTCACATCAATAGATCCAACGCCTCCAGCATCTACAATTACCCATTTAGTATTATCATCAAGATTCTTTTCTATATCATCTATAAATGTATTAATATTTGCAAAGAAAAGTGCTCCGTTAAATCTGTATATAACCACACCTTTTATCTTCTTTACATTGCTGTATCTGTTAAGACTATAGAATCCCTCCTGTCCCGGTATCACCCCGAGAAATGCTCTCGGCGGTTCAACAGCTTTTACAATAACAGCTATGAATGAAAGAATAACACCGATTACAACTCCGTATATCGTTCCGAATAACAGAACGCCTAAAAATGCTCCTACAAATATTGCAAACTCCGTATGGTCTGTTTTCCATAATTTAACTGCAAGCCCGAATTCAGTAATTCCAATCAGTGCCGCAACAACAATTCCTGTAAGTATTGGTACAGGAAGATACTCAAGCACCGGCGTACCAAAAAGCACTATAAGAAGCATTGTCAGAGAAGCTGTTATTGACATGAACTGTGATTTGCAGCCAAACTGGTCTGCAATTCCTGTTCTTGACACACTTCCATTCAAAGGGCATCCGCCAATTACAGCAGAAGCCGCATTTGCAGCAGCATATGCCAGAATTTCTCTGTTGTTGCTTACCTTATAGCCATATTTGTTGGCATAATTATTAGTTGCAAGCAATGTCTGCGCCATGACAACACCTGCCACTGAAAGTCCAAGAAGTATTATATCTGACGGATTCTTAAACACAACTGACATATCAGGAAATGAGAATCCCGGCAGCCCCTTATCAACATGCGGAAGAAGCTTAACACCGAATCTGTCAATATGAAAAATTGCAGTTGCAAGTGCACCAAGTACCATAAGAAGCACTGACATTGGAAATTTTGGAATGAACTTCTTCGCAATAAGAATAATCCCAACTGTTCCGACTCCAAGCATTGCTGACAACAGATTAAATGACTTCATCTCCCCAGCTATATGTATAAGAAGCTTTATTGCCTCTCCTGTTCCCGCATTACCGCCAAACAGCTTCGCTGTCTGCATAAGAATTATTGTCACACCAATACCGCTTATGAATCCACCCATTACAGGTGTCGATATATAATTGACAATACGCCCTGCTTTAATAAAGAAGAAGAGCAACAGCCACAATGCTGCAACCAAAGTTATCGCCGGAACTACTGCCTTTGCCTCCTCAGATCCTGACACTATTCCAAGCGTTGCAAGTGTTCCACCAACAAGTGCCGCCGGAGTTGCGTCCACTCCGAACACAAACTGCGGCGAAGATGTAACAAATCCATATATAAGCACTGGCAGAATAGAGCAGTACAGACCATACACCGCTGGCAGTCCCGCAATCTGTGAATATCCCATTGATATAGGAATTGACACAAGAGCAACAATTATTCCTGATACAATATCCTTCTGTATATTCTTTAAACTAACATTTTTCAATATGCATCGCCCCTTAATTAGATTTCGATAGAAATATATTAACATAAAACAAGCCTGTTCAAAACATTTTTGCACGATTGCAGTTATTAATATTTTCGTATATAATTATTTAATAACAAATGCGGTACCAAACCGCAACATATTTTAATATAGAAAAGGATACTTAATTATGTTTATAGCTGACAACTGGAAAGATTATGAAGTAATAGATACCTCTAAAGGTGAAAAGCTTGAGCGCTGGGGCAAGTACATTCTTGTACGTCCGGACCCACAGGTAATATGGGACACTCCTAAGAAAGAGCGTGGCTGGAAGAATATGAACGGTCACTACCACAGAAGCTCTAAGGGTGGAGGTGAATGGGAGTTCTTTGACCTTCCACAGCAGTGGCAGATTCACTACAACAGTCCTTCATTTGAACAGGAGCTGACATTCAACTTAAAGCCATTCAGCTTCAAACACACAGGAATATTCCCTGAGCAGGCTGCTAACTGGGACTGGTTTGGAAAGATAATCTCTGATGCCAGAAAAGAACGTGGCAGTGAACCCATAAAGGTTCTTAACCTGTTTGCTTATACAGGTGGCGCAACACTTGCATGTGCAGCCGCAGGTGCTAATGTTACACATGTAGATGCTTCTAAAGGTATAGTCGCATGGGCTAAAGAAAATGCACAGTCTTCAGGACTTATTGACAAGCCTATCCGATGGATAGTTGATGACTGTGTAAAGTTTGTAGAAAGAGAGATAAGAAGAGGCAACCATTACGATGCAATTATCATGGATCCGCCTTCATATGGACGTGGTCCTAAAGGAGAAATCTGGAAAATAGAAGAAGCCATACACCCGCTTGTTAAGCTTTGTGCACAGCTTCTTTCTGATGAACCATTATTTTTCCTTATTAATTCATACACTACAGGTCTTCAGCCAGCCGTTCTTACTTATATGTTAAGCACAGAACTTAAGAGCTTTGGCGGACACTGTGATTCACAGGAAGTAGGTCTTCCTGTTTCAAGTAACGGACTTGTACTTCCATGTGGTGCTTCTGGCCGCTGGATGAAATAATTAATACACAACACCATCGAGTGACGGCGATTCTTCGCCGTCATTCACAATTCTAATAACAAGATGATTAGGCAGACATGTGATTGGCATTAAAGGCTCAGATATATAGCCCATGTTCACACACAGCTTATCCGGACAGCTTGCATCAGCAATCTTAATCTTTCCATTCTCGACAAGAATATCATTATACTCTCCATCCCCGTATTCAATCCTGAACGTGTACGGATTCTTAACATCATCTAACGAAACAGTTCTTAACAATTCATTATCTCTGTATATATAAGCGGTCTTACTACCGTCATTCTTTCCTGATTTCATATATATAATAGAAGCCACACTTGCCACAACAAGCAGAACAATCACGGCCACCACTGTAATAACTCTTTTTTTCACAATCTCCTCCATCTGCTACATAGTATATTTTTTAGGAATATATCTGTCTGCAAAGAAGCACACAAGGCCCGTAAACAGACCTGTTATAACACCGCTTATCACAAGGAACGGCATGTACGCAAATATACCTGACAATCTGAGTATGAAAAATGCAGCAAGAATCTGGCCTGCATTGTGCGACACCGCGCCAAGTATACCTGTAAGGAATATATACTGTCCCCTAAGCAATTTATTAACAGCTGCCATCACAATAAGACATAAGAATCCACCACTTACACTATATATAAATGATACTGCCTGCCCTGTAAATATTGTAGCCAGTATAATTCTCATAGCTAACACAATCGCTGCATCACTGAATTTATACCTTTTCAATACAAAAAGTGTGACTATATTGGCAAGTCCTAATTTAACTCCTGGTATTGGAACAAGCGTAGGTATCGCTGATTCCACAACAAATATTGTCAGTGCAATTGTTGTAAGTAATGCCAGCGTTGTAAGTCTCTTAACATCAAAAGTTTTCTTCATGTCTGCCTCCGCATAAATATTACCTATGCATTTTAACAGACATTTCATATTAAGACAATCATTCGTTAAATTAATTCAAATTCGTGCAAAATCAGTTTGACAGTTCGTAAAAATATAGTATAATCATTTGGCTTTATAAATATACGAAAGTGAGGAAATCCTATGGTAAAAGACATGACAAATGGTTCACCTTCCAAGCATATTCTTGGATTTGCAGTTCCAATGCTGTTCGGAATGCTGTTTCAGCAGTTCTACAACCTTGTTGACACAATAATCGTTGGTAAAACTCTCGGTGTTGAAGCTCTTGCCGGAGTTGGAGCAACAGGTTCTATCAACTTCATGATAATCGGCTTCTGTATGGGAGTCTGTAACGGATTCGTGATTCCGGTTGCCCAATGCTTTGGTGCAAAGAAGCCTGCTGACCTTAGAAAATATGTATTTAACGGATATATCTGCAGTATTGTGTTTGCCATATTGCTTACGCTTGCATCCGTAATATTCTGCCGCAGGATACTTATTATCATGAATACACCGGCAGATATTATTGACCATGCCTATAATTACATAGTAGTTATATTCATAGGAATCCCAACTGTATTCCTGTACAACATGGTGTCCGGTGTTATCCGTTCGCTTGGCGATAGTAAAACACCTGTAGTTTTCCTTGTGCTTTCTTCAATAATAAATGTAGTACTTGATTTCTTTCTTATTCTTGTATGTAAGATGGGTGTTGCCGGAGCTGGCTGGGCGACCGTAACATCACAGTTAATTTCAGGACTTACCTGCCTTATATATATGTATAAGAAATATGACATCTTAAAAGGTGACAAATCAGAAAGGGTACTTGATAGAAGATTTATCACTAACCTGTGCATGAACGGTGTTCCAATGGGACTCCAGTATTCAATAACAGCCATCGGAAGTACAATCCTTCAGGCTGCTGTCAATACACTTGGTTCAACATATGTAGCCGCAATGACTGCCGGTTCTAAGATGTTCAACTTTACCTGTTGTCCATTTGATGCACTCGGCTCAACCATGGCAACCTATGCCGGACAGAATGTTGGAGCTGCCAAAATCAAAAGGCTTGGTCAGGGCGTACGCTCTGCTATGATAATCGGTTCAGTATACAGTGTTCTTTCACTTATTGCACTGTATTTCACTACAGATTATATTGCATTATTATTTGTTAATGCATCTGAGACAACAATTATTGCTCTTACAAGACAGTTCATTCTTGCATCTGCATGCTTCTACATTCCACTTACAGGTGTTAACGTGGTCCGCTTCTGCATACAGGGTATGGGTTTCTCAGTATTTGCAATATCAGCAGGTATCTTAGAGATGATTGGCCGTGCATTTGCAGCCATTATACTCATTCCAAGTATTGGATTCATGGGTGCATGCCTCGCCTCACCAATCGCATGGATTGCTGCTGACGCATTTTTGTTCCCTGCATTCATACATTGTGCCAAAAAGCTTAATGCAAGGCACAATATTAAATCAAACTAATAACATGACTAAAGGGAGGACAATATTGCCCTCCCTTAATTATTCTATAATATAGACAGCCTGGCTGTGCATCGCTTCATATCTTGATTGAAATGTCTCAAGATTCCTTGTTACATTACCTTCCATAGGATCCATTATATAAACAATATTCTTATTAAGATCATATCCTGTAATTACAACACAATGTTCTGGAGACATCCATGTGTATTCTTTCCCATTAAATACAAATGTCTTAGATTCATATGGCTGTCTCATATCTATTGTATTCCATATTACTATCGGGTCACCCTGAGCAACCATACCAAGAATCTCTTTAAAATCTGTTCCGCTTATATTCTTTGCAACTGCTGACATATTATTAACCTTGAAATATTTATTAGCTGCATTAACAATTGGCTGTGACATGCATCCATAACTTGTGTTATCCCTTGGATTACCAAGAAACATTTCGTAGAAGCTGCCATTGCCTTTCTTAAGATATTCATCTGCCATAGTTGTTTTATCAACATTACATCCATAATAATTCAGTACAGAGGTTAACGATGTAATCTCGCATCCTGTTGGCAGCTCTGGATTCTGGTTAAGCGATTCATAGCATTCTATTCTGTATACATCTGGTAAATCATTTACAGTCTCTTCACTTACAGAAAGCTGTTCCTCCGTCACATTACCATCGCTCTTAATCGCTGTATATTCTGCACCAACTGCTACACCTTTGCTGACATTCTGATTATTCATCTTGACTGTTAATACAATTGTAACCGTACATGCCAGTATAGTCATCATTACAAGGAATATTTGATTCTTCCTTTTTCCTATTCTTTTGTTTTTTCTCCTGCCATCTCTCCTACTCATCCCAATCACCATCCTAACCTTCCGTTGTAAGTCAAAGTCTCATTTATTAACTTCTATACTTATATACGAAACCTAGCATGATTTGGTCTGAATAAATCGTAAAAATTGTGCTTTATAATATTATATAAGCTTTACCACCTGACAATTATCAGTCATTCCATCCCAGAATTTATCCAGTGGTGTTCCTCTGAATTTTGCTATAATACTGCAGTTCATGGCACCATGACCAACAATCAGTATATCTTTGCCACTATTTACCTGCGGCATAACTACATTGTCTATAAACTCCCCTGTTCTTGCAAAAAGCTGTTCAAAACTTTCCCCGCCTTCAACCGTCACATAATCCTCTGGATTTTTAAAAAGAGAATTAATTGGGCAATCCTTTATTGCAAATGAATTCTCTATTCCCTCATATATTCCAAATCCCATCTCAACAAGTCTGTCATCTGTATATACAGGTACTCCTCTTCCTTTGAGAAAAATCTCGGCTGTCTCTTTTGCTCTTGCCAAAGGTGATGAATAACACTCATCAAAATGTATATCTGCATACTTTTCCCCAGCCTCTGCCGCCATCATTCTTCCCTCATCATTAAGAGGTATATCAGTTCTGCCCTGCAATTTATGACGTACATTCCAGTCCGTCCTGCCATGACGCATTATGTATAGCATGTTGTACTCCTCTTTTTATCATATTCTAGCTCATTACTTCGCGAGCACGACTGCGAACTGCCCATGACTTCTCAAGGAGCTGCTCGCGCAAAAAAGGGTTTCCGATAACCTCGGAAACCCTTGAAAGAACTGTATTAATAACAATTACTCAATGATTGTAGCAACAGCACCAGAACCAACTGTTCTACCACCCTCACGGATAGCGAAACGAAGACCCTGCTCCATAGCTACGTTATGGATAAGTTCAACTGTCATCTCTACGTTATCACCAGGCATGCACATTTCTGTACCAGCTGGAAGCTCACAAACACCAGTTACATCAGTTGTTCTGAAGTAGAACTGTGGTCTGTAGTTGTTGAAGAATGGAGTATGACGTCCACCTTCGTCCTTTGTTAATACGTAAACCTGAGCTGTAAACTTGTGGTGTGGTGTGATTGAACCTGGCTTGCAGAGAACCTGTCCTCTCTGGATTTCGTCTCTCTGAACACCTCTAAGAAGTGCACCAATGTTATCACCTGGCTGAGCCTCATCAAGAAGCTTTCTGAACATCTCGATACCAGTTACAACTACCTTACGGATATCTTCGTGGATACCAACGATTTCAACTTCCTCATTAACGTGGAGAACACCTCTCTCTACTCTACCAGTAGCAACAGTACCACGTCCTGTGATAGAGAATACGTCCTCTACAGGCATAAGGAATGGCTTATCTGTATCTCTTTCTGGATCTGGAACATACTCATCAATAGTATGCATAAGCTCAAGGATCTTATCTCCCCATTCGCTGTTAGGATCTTCAAGAGCCTTAAGAGCTGAACCCTGGATGATTGGAGTATCATCTCCTGGGAATCCGTACTCGTTAAGAAGTTCTCTGATTTCCATATCTACTAATTCAAGAAGTTCTGGATCATCAACCATATCACACTTGTTCATGAATACAACGATGTAAGGAACACCAACCTGACGAGCAAGAAGGATATGCTCTCTTGTCTGAGCCATAACACCATCAGTAGCAGCAACAACAAGGATACCTGCATCCATCTGAGCAGCACCTGTGATCATGTTCTTTACATAATCAGCATGTCCTGGACAGTCAACGTGTGCATAGTGTCTCTTCTCTGTCTCATACTCAACGTGAGCTGTAGAGATAGTGATACCTCTTTCTCTTTCCTCTGGTGCCTTATCAATATTCTCGAATGCAACAGCCTCACCTGTACCAAGTCTCTCATGAAGAGTCTTTGTGATAGCAGCTGT
>ULRA01004985.1_pt1 | contig 12132 bp, 10 predicted proteins | sample 1954981 | NCBI WGS metagenome assembly ULRA01 (sample SAMEA4835669, study PRJEB28245) | human gut metagenome | biome: gut microbiome; material: fecal sample | place: Denmark | collected 2008
GCGCACTTCTCCATGATGAGCACGCCGGATGCATACAGAGCGAGACCCTTCTCGTAATCCTTGGTGTAGAAATCGTAGGGGCGGTGGCTGGGTACGAACAGCAGGGCGTTGTAGTTCGCGGTGCCCTCGGTGCGGCTGACGATGACACGGGCAGGGTCGGTATAATCGTTGAACTTCTCTTTATAGAAGCTGGCGTATTCTTCGTCGGTCACTTCGCTCTTCTGCTTTTTCCAGATGGGCACCATGCTGTTCAGGGTCTCCAGCTCGGTGTAGCTCTCCCACTCGGGCTTGTAATCCTCAGGCTTGGGGTCCGGTTCCGGCTTCTGGCGCTCGTGCTGGCGCTCCATCTGGATGGGGTAGCGCACATAGTCGCTGTACTTCTTGACGATGGCAACAATGCCGTATTCATCCAGGAAATTATCGTAGTGGTCGGTCTCGGTGTCCGGCTTGATGTGCAGGATGATCTGGGTGCCGGCGGTGTCCTTCTGGGCGGGGGTCATTTCGTAGCCGTCCACGCCGGAGGACTCCCACTGCCATGCTTCATCCGAGCCATAGGCCTTGGAAATGACCGTGACCTTGTCGGCAACCATGAAGGAGGAGTAGAAGCCCACGCCGAACTGACCGATGATGTCGATGTTCTCGTCCTTGTTGTCTTTCTTGAAGTCCAGAGAACCGGAGTGGGCGATGGTGCCCAGATTCTGTTCCAGTTCCTCTTTGGTCATGCCGATGCCGTTATCCTCGATGGTCAGGATGCGGTTATCCTTGTCGCGGGTGATGAGGATGCGGAAATCGCCCTTGTTCATGCCCACGGAGGGATCGGTCAGACTCTTATAGTAGAGCTTATCAATGGCATCCGATGCGTTGGAGATCAGCTCTCGCAGGAAGATCTCCTTATTGGTGTAGATGGAGTTGATCATCATATCCATCAGTTTTTTGCTTTCAGCCTGAAATTCTTTCTTAGCCATAATGCAAGACCTCTTTTTATCTGTATTCAGTGCCGGGCACTCGGGAAGCTGGAACACCTCGGGGTACTTAGCACTCATAACTTTCGAGTGCTAATATACACCGCTTCCCGGCAAAAATCAAGGGCTTTCATAAAAAGTTTAAAAATCGGAAGCGGCCTGCGGTCTGTGCAGACCTTTTGTGCCTGCCAATTAAAACGGAACTGCCATTATAGATGACCGTGGTGCACACAAAGACGGGTTTAAATCGTATTTCAAATGAAAGCGTTTTGTGCTATAATGAACCCCGAAGATCATTTCCAAAGGGGGAGTATCATGCAGCTGAAGCAGCTGGAACTGGAAGGCGGCGGAACGCTGACTGTTTATCTGCGGGATTCCTGCGAACGGATGCCGAAGGCCATCGACCGGCCTTTGGTGCTGGTGGTGCCCGGCGGCGGCTATACCCACGTCAGCGCCCGGGAGGGCGACCCGGTTGCACTGCAGTTTGCAGCAGCGGGATATCATGCCGCTGTGCTGGACTACGCCATCTGCGAACAGGCGAAGGACGGTCTGCCGCTGCGCCAGCTGGCACAGGCCATCGGCCTTGTGCGGCAGCACGCGGCCGGGTGGCATATCCTGCCGGAAAAGATCGCAGTGTGCGGCTTTTCGGCGGGCGGCCATCTGGCACTTTCCGGTGCTGTGCTGGACATTCCCGGGGAGCGCGCCCAGCCCCGGCCCGATGCGGTGATCCTGGGCTATCCGGTGGTCACGGCAGGGCAGTATGCTCACCGCGGCAGCTTTGTGCAGCTGGCGGGCAGCAGCGACCCGGCGGCACAGCAGGCATTTGGTCTGGAGGATAAGATCACGCCGCAGACGCCGCCGGTGTTCGTGTGGGCCACCATGGAGGACGCTACCGTTCCGGTGGAGAATACGCTAATGCTGGTGAGCGCTCTGCACAGGGCGGGTGTGCCCTGCGAGGCGCATCTGTTTGAAAAGGGGGTGCACGGCACCAGCATCAGCACCGCAGAGGTGGATCAGCCCAGCCGCCACCGGCATCACTGGGTGGAACTGGCAGTGGAATGGCTGGGAGACACTTTTGACTGGTCGGTTGGATAAATCTGACATATTTGAACGAACCTACAAAAAATTTACAATTAAACTGTTGACTTGCATAAACCTTTGACGTATACTGGTCAGCAGGGACAAACTTAAGGAGGAATACCTATGGTTATGGACCCGACCCTGCCGCGTGTTTCTGTGCGCGACCTGCTCATGCAGGCATTTCTTACCGGATGGGAGCTTTCGGACAAGACAGTCTCGCAGGACGAATACCTGCAAAGCTCCATTCAGGTGATCGAAATGCTGCAGGTGGAACCGGAAAACCTTTATGCCGAAGAAGGCCTTGGCCTGCCGGACGGCGAAGAGGTGGATCATCTGGACGATTGGCTGCGTGCCGACGGCCAGTGGCTGTACTACGGGGTGGAGGAAGAGAACTTCTTCCTGATCCAGTGGTATCCGGACAAAGCGGCTGCAAACGCAAAGCTGGCCCAGCTGGAAGAACTGGGCGACGGCAAGCAGTATCTGGTAGATCTTTCCCTCAAGCGGGAGAACCCTTCCAGCGCAGAAAACTTCGGCAATTCCAATCCGGTCCAGCTTCGTTCCTGAAAACATCACCTTAAAGCGAAAGGAAATTTTGCAGCATGCAGCTTTCTGAGATCGAGCGCGAACAGCTTTATGCCATCGTAGAAAAATACGATCATCACCCGGATGTGCAGCGGATGCGGGAGTATATCCAGCACGGTTCTGTCACCACCTACCAGCATTGCAAGAATGTGGCGCTGGTGAGCTTCTGGCTCAACCGCCGTCTGCATCTGCACGCCGACGAGACCTCGCTGGCGGTGGGTGCCCTGCTGCATGATTTTTATCTGTATGACTGGCATAACAAGGGCACCTTCCACGGCCTGCGCCGGTTGTTTGAGATGCACGGCTTCTCGCACCCGGGCTGTGCCTGCATCAATGCAGAGCGTGTGTTCGGCATCACCAAAAAGGAACAGAGCATCATTTCCAGCCACATGTGGCCGCTGACCTTCCGTCATGTACCCACCTGCCGTGAGGCCATTATCGTCTGTCTGGCAGATAAGTACTGCGCTGTGGTGGAGAGCATGTTCCGGCGCTCCCACGCCGGTGCTGTGGTAGACGGCAGCGTGGAAGTCGATGGCGAAGAGTGGTAAGCCTGCCTGCTGGTAAATAAGCAAAACAAAAAAGGACTCTGCATCGTCAAGGTGCAGAGTCCTTTTTTGCATCTCACAGCTTTTTGTAGCCCTCCGGCTCATCCGCAGCGGCACGGCGCTCCATGAGGAAGGTGTCCAGCCAGCGGCCATGACAGTCCCGCGCAATGCGCTCGCGGCGGCCTACCAGACGGAAGCCACACTTGGTGTGCAGGGCACGGCTGGCAGCATTGTCCTGCAGCACGGGGGACTGCAGGGTCCAGTAGCCGGCTTCTTCGGCCTGACGGCACAGCTCGGCCAGCAGATGACAGCCCAGTCCATGGCCGCGGAACTGCTCCCCCACATAGATGCTCACCTCAGCTACGCCGCGGTAGCACCAGCGCGGGTCTACCCGGTGCAGCGCGGTCCACCCGGCAATGACATCGTTCACCAGCAGCACCAGCCGACAGTCCTTTGTGTGGGAGGCATCCCACGCAGCGTATGGGGGGCAGGTAGTCTGAAAGGTGGCATGTTCTGTGGCGATGCCCTCTAAATAGATTCTGGAAACGGCGTCCCAGTCTTCCGGCTCCATGGGCCGGATTGTGATCTTGCTCATATGCAATTTCCCAGCGGACAGGCAGAAGCCTGCCCATACCCTCAACTCTCAAAAATGACCGATTTCAGTATAGCAGAATTTGCAGTGCGGTACAAGCGCCGCACTGCACAGAAATTTCTTTGACATCAGGCAGGTTTGTGATACAATAAAACATATAAACAAGAGCACGGCGCAGAGACCGCCGCTGCAGAACGGAGGACATTGACACATGAAATGGATCAGAACGGCACTGTGTGCGCTGGGAATGCTGGCGTGCCTGTCACTTTCGGCTTTTGCAGCAGAGCTTGGAGAGCCGAACATCACAGAGCAGACCACGATGAAGGAGCTGCGGGAAAACCCCAGCATCAAGGGTTCGGGCTTTTACACCTACTGCAACGAGTGGATCGAGGGCAGCACAAAATACGACAACACGCCTATCAAGGGCTATGTGAGCTGGGCGGCCTCTGAGGATGCCGCCGAGGGCATGAACCTTGTGATCGAGAACTACAACAAGGGCGTGCAGGTCACATGGCAGGTGTATACACCGGAAGAGATCGAGGCAGACCCGGCGCTGGGCATGGTGCAGCTGTTTTATTTCCCGGCAAAAACGGAAAACGCCAAATATGTGGTCGTGGTGCCCGGCAACGGAGGCAACACCACGGCAGAGCTGAACGAGGGCGCATCCATCGCGAACCAGCTGCACGATCTGGGCTATGCGGTGTTCGTGCTGCGGTACCGTTCGTTCCTGAATGCTTCCGACAACGCGCCGCTGTACGACATTGCCAATGCCGTGAAGTATCTGACTAAAAATGCAGAGCAGTTCGGTGTCCAGCGCGAGAACTACGCCCTGATGGGCTTCTCGTCCGGCGGACACATCGTGGGACTGATCGGCTCGGACAACGAGCGGTTCGGCTACAAGGCCTTTGGCATTCCTCAGCCGGCAGCACTGCTGCTGGGTTATCCCATCAACGATTTCTATGAGGTAAAGCCGCTGTACCACATTGCCATCGACCCGCTTATCATCGGCTGGCGTTACTACTGGACCAACATCTCGGATGTGGTAAATAAGAATTACACCCCCACCTTCTTCTGGTACGGCAAAAACGATTATTACATGGAGTGCATGAACTACGAAAAGCAGGGCCCCCTGCTGGAAAAGACCCTGGAGGAGAGCGGTGCGACCTATCAGTGCGTGGTGTATGAGGACGCTCCGCACGCCATTGGCCCGGGCCGTCACACCGATGCGGACGGATGGATCAAGCTGGCTACTGAGTTCTGGGAGGAACAGTGTAAATAACCGACAGAAAAAGGGGATTGCTGTGAAAAAACGATTTCGTGCGGTGCTGCTGAGTCTGGGACTCCTGTTCCTGCTGGCACAGCCTGCATTTGCGGCAGAGCTGGGCGAGCCCAATATCACACCGCAGACCACCATGCGGGAACTGCGGGAAAACCCATCATTGAAAGCTTCCGGATACTATACTTACTGCAGGGAAATGCTGCCCATCGAAAGCAATTACTGGAACAATAAAACACTGGCCCAGTATGCAAAGCCGCAGCTGGTCTATGATTGCGCGGATGCGATGAACCTTGTGATCGAAAACTACAATAAGGGCGTACAGGTCACATGGCAGGTGTACACTCCGGAAGAAATTGCGGAAAATTCTTCTCTGGGCATGGTGCAGCTGTTTTATTACCCGGCGGAAGGATCCGGCGGGCGCTATGCGATAGTGTTGCCAGGCAACGGAAGCACCGTCACCTCAGAAATGGAAGAGGGCGGCTCTGCTGCCAGCCAGCTGCATGCGATGGGTTATACCGTATTTGTGCTGCGGTATCGTTCTTTTCTGGACGCAACGGACAATGCGCCGCTGGATGATATTGGCCGCGCCGTGCAGTTCATCACGCAGAATGCAGAACGGTTCGGCGTACAGGCAGAAGGGTATGCCATTACAGCGTTTTCCTCTGGCGGACAGCTGGCTGGACTGTTCTGCAACGAGGAGATCGGCTGGGGCAGATACAGTGTGCCCAAGCCCGGTGCACTGCTTATGGCCTATCCGGTCATCAACTTCAACGAGGTCAAGCTGCTGTATCATGTGCTGATGGATCCGGGCGAGTGCGGCTGGCGCTTTTACTGTTCCAGCGTAGCCGATGTGGTAACGGATGATTACCCGCCGGTGTACTTCTGGTATGGCAAAAATGATATCATCCTGCCGCTGATGGATCTGCGGAAACAGGGCCCTGCCTTTGAAAAAGCTTTGCAGGCACATGGTGTGCCATACCTGATGCAGGTGTATAAAAATGCGGGACACAGCATTGGCACAGGGCGTGGCACAGACGCCGAAGGCTGGCTGACGGAGGCAGCTGCGTTCTGGGAAGAACAGGTCGGATAAAAAGGAGGCGCGGCAATGAAACACAAACTCTGTACAGCTGCAGTGTGCATCGGGCTGCTGCTGGCTCTGGCACTGCCTGCATGGGCGGCAGAATACGGTGAAGCCAATATTACCCCGCAGACCACGATGAATGAGCTGAGGGAAAATCCCAGCATTGTGGGCTCCGGCCTGTACACCTACTCGCGTGAGCAGGACTGCACCCTGAAACAAGCCTACTGGGGTACACAGGAACTTGAAAAGTTCTCCAACCAGTGGACGGCACAGGATGCGGCAGAGGGCCTCAATCAGCTGATCCGGAATTACAATGCGGGCATCCAGATCACCTACCCGCTGTATACGGCAGAGGAAATTGCGCAGGACACCAGCCGGGATGTTGTGGAGCTGTACTATTTTCCGGCGCAGGGAGAAACGAAAAACCGGAAATATGCACTGGTGCTGGGTGGAAATGCCCTGATTACCAGCGCCGAGATCCGCGAGGGCATATCTACGGCGTGGCAGATGAACCAGATGGGCTATACTACGTTTGTGCTGCGCTACCGTATTGGGATACGGGCAGGTGGCAACGCACCCATGGAAGATGTGGCGCGGGCAGTGCAGTATATCACCGCACATGCAGAGCAGTTTGATGTGCAGCCGGAGCAGTATGCGGTGATCGGATACTCTTCCGGCGGACAGATCACCGGTCTGTTCGGTACGGATGCAGTGGGATACCGGAACTACGGCTTGCCAAGGCCCGGTGCTCTGCTGCTGGGTTATCCGGTAAATACATTCCGGGAACTGAAACCGGGCTATCGGATCCTGCTGGATCCCGATGTGCTTGCACAGCGGTATTACGATATGAATGTGTCGGACTATATAACGCCGGATTACCCACCGACCTTTTTCTGGTGTGGCAAAAATGACCTGACGCTTATGCTGATGGACTGGTACGCACAAATTCCGCAGCTTCAAAAAGCGATGGAGAAGAACGGCGTGCCCTATGTCAGCCATGTGTATGATAACGCGCCGCATTCGATTTCTACAGGACGCGGCACCGATGCAGAAGGCTGGCTGAACGAGGCTGTTGCATTCTGGGAAGAACAGACAAAATAAAAACACGCAGATCCGGGCTGTGCAGCTGCAAAGCCCGGATTTTGCAATGGGAGACGAAAATGGAATTTCTGGCATTTCTTTACACAGTGCTGCTGGTGGCCATCTGCCTGATGATGGCGCTGCTGCTCTACCGCTCGGCAAAGCCGACGGCCAGCCGGGACGATACGGAACTGAAGGAATGGCTGCGCCAGCAGCTGGATGCGCAGAACCGTCAGATGGAAGCGAAGCTGGCAGAGATGTCTCAGCAAAACCTTGCCGCCATGGGGCAGATCAGCGAGACGCTGCAGGCTTCGGTGCAGAGTATGAGCACCGCCCTTGCTGCCGGGCAGGGCAGTCAGCAGCAGACCATGGAGCAACGGCTGCAGGGGCTGGAAGCCTCTAATTCCCGTAAGCTGGAAGAGATGCGCAAAACACTGGCAGACAGCCTTGCTGCCATGCAGACGCAGAACGCCCAGAAGCTGGACGAGATCCGGCATACCGTGGACGAGCAGCTGCAGGATGCCCTGCAAAAGCGGGTGACCGAGAGCTTCAAAGCGGTCAATGACCAGCTGGAACAGGTATATAAGGGTCTTGGCGAGATGCAGAACCTTGCCGCCGATGTGGGCGGGCTGAAACAGGTGCTTTCCGGCGTGAAGACCCGCGGCATTCTGGGCGAGATCCAACTGGGTGCGATCCTGGAAGAGATCCTTGCCCCGGAACAGTACGACACCAATGTGGCCACCATCCCGGGCAGTACCCAGCGGGTGGAATATGCCATCCGGATGCCCGGCGCGGACGGCAGCACGGTCTGGCTGCCCATCGATTCCAAGTTCCCCGGCGATACCTATGCCCATCTGCAGGACGCGCAGGCTTCCGGCGACGCACAGGCCGTGGAGAACGCCCGCCACGCACTGGAGCTGGTGCTGCGCAGCGAGGCCAAGGACATCCGGGAAAAATATGTGGAGCCGCCCTATACCACGGCCTTTGGCATCCTGTTCCTGCCGTTTGAGGGCCTGTATGCCGAGGTGGTGAACGCGGGCCTGCTGGAAGTGCTGCAGCGGGACTATCAGGTGAACATCGCGGGCCCCAGCACCATGGCGGCGCTGCTCAACAGTCTGCAGATGGGCTTCAAGACCCTTGCCATCCAGAAGCGTTCCGGCGAGGTGTGGCAGCTGCTGGGTGCGGTAAAGACCGAATTTGACAAGTTCGGGCAGGGGCTTTCCAAGATGCAGCAGCGTCTGCGCCAGACCGACGAAGAGCTGGATAACCTCATCGGGGTGCGCAGCCGTGCCATCAGCCGCAAGCTGCGGGCGGTGCAGACCATGGACGAAAGCACTGCCGCCGCGCTGCTGGAGCTGGACAACGAGCCGGGCAGACCGGTGGCGGCACGTCTGCCGGAGAATGGGGAAGAGCTCTGATGCGCAGAATATTCCCGCGTTATCCCTTGCGATTTTTCTGACGATGTGGTATGATAGGAACTGTTCTCAGAAACAACCGCCGCAAAAACGCGGCACTGCATAAAAATATAAATAAGGAGACCGAGCATTATGAGCGTAAACAAGATCAGTGAAGCCATTCTGGGCGTTGGTGTGGATGATACCACCATCGACCTGTTCGAGAGCCAGTATCCGGTGCCCACCGGCGTCAGCTATAATTCCTATGTCATTCTGGACGAGAAGACCGCCGTTCTGGATACGGTGGATGCCCGCGCCACCGAGCCGTGGCTGGAAAACCTGACCGAAGCTCTGGCAGGCCGTAAGCCGGATTATCTGGTGGTCTCCCACATGGAGCCGGACCACGGCGCAAATATCGCAAAGCTGGCGGCACTCTATCCGGAGATGCAGGTGGTGGGCAACGCCAAGACCTTCCTGTATATGGATCAGTTCTTTGGTGCTGATGCTGTGGCAAAGGAGCGCCGCGTGGTGGTGAAGGACGGCGAGAGCCTGAGCCTTGGCACCCACACCCTGACCTTTGCCTTTGCCCCCATGGTGCACTGGCCGGAGGTCATGGTCAGCTATGAGAGCAGCGAGAAGGTGCTGTTCTCCGCTGATGGCTTCGGCCGCTTTGGCGCTGTGGCAAAGTTTGACGAAAAAGCCGACTGGGCCAGCGAAGCCCGCCGCTACTACCTGAACATCGTAGGCAAGTACGGCCCGCAGGTACAGGCGCTGCTGAAAAAGGCAGCGGCGCTGGATATCCGGACCATCTGCCCGCTGCACGGCCCGGTGCTGACCGGCGATCTGGGCAAGTACCTGAACTACTACGACATCTGGTCCAGCTACAAGCCCGAGGAGCCGGAAAAGATCCTTGTGGCAAGTGCTTCCATCCACGGCCACACCCGTGCAGCAGCTCACCTCATGGCAGAAAAGCTGCGTGCAAAGGGCGCAAAGGTAGTGGAGATGGACCTGACCCGCACCGATGTGTCCTATGCCGTTACAGAAGCCTTCCGCTGCGGAAAGATCGTGCTGGCCTGCGCCACCTATGACGGCTTCCTCTTCCCGCCGATGGAGAATCTGCTGACCCACCTCAAGACCAAGAGCTTCCAGAACCGCACGGTCGGCCTGATGGAGAATGGCACCTGGGCACCCATGGCCGCAAAGCTCATGCGCGCCGAGCTGGAAGGCATGAAGAACATCACGGTCTGTGAGAATGTGGTTACCATCCGTTCTGCTGCCAATGCCGCCGCAGAAGCCCAGATGGATGCTCTGGCTGCGGAGATCATGGAAAAGTAAACAGAATGGTCTGTACAGGGTCGCTGCCTGCTGGAGAGCCTCGGCGGGTAGCGGCCTTTTTGCAGCCATTGAACAGACGAAAGAAGTCTGATATAATACAGCTAAAACATATGGTGGGAGGAGCTCAGGAGTGTTAAAATCGATACACAGGGATGTGCTGCAATGGTGGAAAGGCCCGGATAAAAAGTATTTTTGTGTGATGCTTGGGTTTGCTGTTGTGGTGTATTTTCCACTAATGAGTCAAAAACTGACAAATACATTTGACGGACTTTGGATGGATACATATTATATTGCCGGCGGCTGGGAACTTTCTATCGGCAGATGGCTCTGGCCGCTTGCAGATGCGCTGAGGTTTGGCGTTCAGACGGACCCGATCAATTCGCTGCTTACGCTCTCGCTCGTGACACTTTCGTTTATTCTGGTGCGCAGGCTCTTTACGACAAAGGATTCGTTTCTTACCTATCTGCTGGGAATGGCATTTATCTCAAGTGCATCGGTCAGCATCCAACTGTCGTATCGGTACATGTCACCGATCTTCGGATTATCGCTTTTTCTCTCGGTTGCTGCAGCATACTGTGTGATCCGCACGGAAAATAAGGTCAGAGCAGTTGTGCAGGGGACAGTGTGTCTGACACTGAGTCTGGGTCTGTATCAGGCAAATCTCGGGAGTTTCTGTCTGATCCTTCTGGTCTATTTCCTCATGCTTCTGTTTCAAAAGCCGGATCGCAGCCTGATTCATGGGCATATTGCAAAAAGTCTTTGCAGTGCGGCGGCTGGCGTGGTATTGTATTATCTGACCCTGAAGATTGTTTTGCTGGTTACAGGCTTTCAGATGTCGGAATACAACGGAGCTGCGAGTGTTTCGCCGCTTTATGTTTTAAAGCGGCTGCCCACAGGAGTAGCAAAGGCATACCAGATCTTTGGGGTCTATTTTTTCCGGAACCAGTATCGGAACAATATTCTGCAGGCGGTGGGCTTTTTTGCGCTGATCATTTTGCTGGTCGGATTCGGGCTGTTAAAACGCTTTTGGCGGGTCGTGCAGAGCAGAGATCTGGAATACATTTTGCTGAGCGCTGCGGCGTTGGCTGTGCTGCCGGCAGTATGCAATGTGATGCTGTTGATCACCAGCGAAGCGACCTGGCGTCTGCAGATGGCAGGGGCACTGGACTTGTTTATCCCTTTGTGCATCCTTCTGCTGGATGTGACCCGGAAGGAACAGCCTCAAAATGAAAAATTAAGGATGGCGGCTATCGGAGGGGCCGTCCTTTTGGCAGGCCTTATCGTATACGGCAATGTTTATATGAGGGCGGTCGATCAGGAAGCGATGTATGAAGGCAGAAAATCGCTAAAGACCATGACGGACCGGATCGCGGACGATCTGATCGACTTTGGATATTTTGACGGAGAAGAGCGGCTGCCGGTGGTGTTTGTGGGCAGACCCAGTTCAAACTCGGCTTTCCTGATGAGAGAATATTACCTGTACGCAAACACGTATGCCCAGATAGGCCGATTCTGGGGTGACGCCGATGTTGCCCGGCAGGTGTGGAAGAGCGTTTTTCAGAATATCACACCGGTCAACTTTACCTATGGAAGAGTGGAACGTTACCTTGAAGTTTATGCGGAAAGCGAAACGGAGCAGATGCCGACTTATCCGCAGGAGGGGTATATCCGGCAGATCGGAGATACGGTGGTCGTCAAGATCTCGGACGATTACAAGGATGAGCTGACCAGCGCGGAAGAAGAAAAGCCGCTGTCGGGCTTTTTTGAACTCGGGCAGGTAGACAATGGCTTTTATGAGCCGTGGAAAGAGGAAGAATGAACCTGTCTGAAAAATGCGGTTGAGTGCGGCATTTGCGGAAACTGCGTGCGCAGCCCTTGCAAACTTCCGCGAAATGTGGTAGTATACATACGGTTATGAACCTGAATACTCCCAAACGCAGCGACGGAGAGAGTAGGTCTGCACCGCACGGCAAAGAGAGAAGCTTCACCGGCTGAAAGGGCTTCCGTGTGCGGGCTGGCTGAAGTTCGCTCCTGAGCGGTCTGTGCGAAAGGCGGAAGCTCACTAGCACAGAACGGTTGCGCCCCGTTACGGCGTTCTGAGAGCCGCCCGGCATCTGTGTACGGGTGGAAACCGGGTGGTACCGCGGAGCAGAAGAATTACAGCTTCGTCCCTTTTGCCTGAGAAATCGGGCAGGGGACGGA
>ULRA01104022.1_pt1 | contig 12014 bp, 8 predicted proteins | sample 1954981 | NCBI WGS metagenome assembly ULRA01 (sample SAMEA4835669, study PRJEB28245) | human gut metagenome | biome: gut microbiome; material: fecal sample | place: Denmark | collected 2008
CGCCGGTGTTGCCGTTAAGTTTGACGGTGAGACGGTGGGGTATGTCACCGATGCAAATGCGGCGCTGACCGTGGAAAACGATGTGCAGTCTAAAATATACGGAAATAAAATGAATATTGCATCCATGGAATATGAAGAAACGCTTGTAAAGCGCGACGATCTTTCGGACAATGACGAGCTGGTAAGCGTAGTCCTTGACTCAATGGACGGCGTTAAGAAATGCTCGGCACTTATCGTTGACGGTGAGGTTATGGGGGTTGCCGAAAGCAGAGATACCATAGAGCAGGCTATGGCGTCGCTGGTCGCAAGCTATACCGGCGATGATTTTGAGTTTATAGGATATGAAAACGATCTTCATATAACCGACATATACGTTACAGAGGACGGTATCGAGGGTATCGCAAGCAGCCCGGAGGATTTCCTCTCCGGAAAGGCTGGGATATCGGTACTTACCGCAAGGATCGAAAACGGATATGATGTTGAACTGCCGTACGACACGGTAGTGACATATGACGACAGCCGCACGTCCGACTATTCAAAGGTAAAGACCAAGGGTCAGAGCGGAGTCGGTTTTATCAGCGAGCGCGTTATATACTGCAACGGCAAGAGGGTAACCTCCGGTGTTCTCTACAGTGAGATATTGCAGGCTCCCGTCAACGAGGAGGTCGTAAACGGTATCAGCACCAATTCGGTAAGGCTGACATCCGGTGAATATGTTCCGGCGTCATCCGCTTTGGGCGGCAGGAAGGGATCAATGGTGTTCCCGTGTGCGGTAACCTCGCGCACATATATCAGCTCATTCTGGGGCGACGGACGCGGACACAGAGGAGTCGATATTGCGTCGCCCTACGGCAGTGATATTTACGCCGCGATGGATGGCGTTGTGACCTTCTCGGGCACTAAGGGTGCCTACGGCAGATGCATAATCATAAAACACAGCGACGGGCTTGAAACGCTTTATTCGCATAACAGCCGCAACCTTGTCAAGGTCGGTGAGATCGTTTCAGCCGGCGAGTTGATAGCAAAGGTCGGCGCGACCGGAAACGCAACCGGAAATCACCTGCATTTCTCGGTCATGTTAAACGGTGAGATGGTCGATCCGGGTTCGTATATAGGATTGTCCGGCGGCTCCGGCAGTGCAAAGGGCGGAAGCCAGACTGCGGCATCTGCCGATACAAAGCATGATGATACCGGTTCGGCACCGGACGACGGCGAAAAGGCAGAGGAAACACCTGCAGAGGAGCCTGTGGAGCCGAATAAGCCTGCAGAGGAGCCTGGTGCCGGCGGCAAAACCGAAACGCCGACCGAAGAGGACAAAAAATCCGAGACCGGGACCGACGACAAAGCGGACGGCACCGAAAAGGAAACGGAGTCTGAGGATAAGCCTGCGTCTGAGGAACAAAATCAGGAGCAATAATGAAAAACGGATGCATGGGGAACCTTTGCATCCGTTTTGTTTTGCGGTCCGGCGGCCTGAACGGCTGTACGCTTGTTGCTTGCATCATGCTGATTTCTCCTTTCCGATCCGCTGACCGTTTATAAGTACAAGGCTTATCGTGCCGTTTCCTTTCAGTTGGATCTCGCTGACTGCCTGGTCTGTCAAGTCGCTGTCATAGGCTGTCAGCGGCGGCGCGTCCTTGAATATATCTTTTAGGCTTTGAGCCGTGATTGCTTCAGTTCCAAGGCTCGTGTATTTTTCGCTCACGCAAGTGAGCATTTTTTGCTTTATGGCTTCCTTATCGAAGCCGAAGGTATTGAGTGCCTTTGATATCTCTGCGTTCAGCCGTTTTATCTCTTGGCTTTCATCATGGTCGGACTTCGGTATCTGAATTCTTTCGGGATCGGCAATGACTTCGTTAAGCAGTTCTGTAATGCCGCCCTTTATTTTTATAAACGGGCAGTGACGGCCTTTCAGTCACTGCACGTTTGCTATGGGGGTACTTCGGGTTTTCAGTGCTATTTGTTTATGCCGACTCTTTTCTTGTTGCTTGCAACGCTGGGTATAGTTGATTGCCTCCGTTCTGAAATTTCAAACAGGTTGCCTTTGGGCAGATACCTTATTTATCTCAAGCTCGTTTTCCAAATGCTGCGATATACTGTCGGCTATGGCGGTCGTTGCCCTTCGGATACCGGCATCGGACAGTCCCTCGCAAGGATGTATCATTGTTACGGTCAGTTCCGTTCCCGTTTCCTGTTCATTTACGGAGACGGAAAACCGGCTTAAATTACCGTATACCGACATCTCTGCTAAAATGGTGGATGCGTCTGTTTTTTCATATTCGGCACCGTTTTTATCCAGCACTTCATAAACGGCGAAGATCACATATTGCCGGTTATACGGCAGTATTATTCTTGTTGTTTTACTGTCCGGCAAAGTGGAAAGTTGCCTGTTCACCGTCCGGCACCTCCTTTTCATCACGTTTTTGTTGTAAGTAGCGCGTTAATTTTCAACATAGCTGAAACTAAAGTCGGTGATCTTCGGGCTGCTCCATGTCGTAAAGTCGATGTCTTGCGGTGAGAACAGCTTCAGTGCGCATAGGGACACGCCGCCCTTATTAAGCTCTATTTCGACATCAAAGTGCTTTTCAAACAGCACCCTATCGCCGTCTGCTGCCGAAATATCCATTCCGGTGAGCTTAACATCGCTTTCCGTGCCGTTTGACGCATATACCGTAAGGTTCAGGTTGTCGTTTTCGTCCATATACATTTCCGTAACCTTGCACATGACGGTGTCCTCATAGAATATCGCCGTGTTGTCCGGATCAAACGGAATAAAGAACTTTGCCCACGCAAAGCCGCTTTCCTTTGCCCAAAGCCCCTCGGGAGTAAAACCGGCTTCATCATATTTTGCCTGCAGCCGAGTCCGCACATCGTCGTTCCATTCCAATTTCCAGCCGTCGTCCGCGTGCGTCATGATTGTTGACAGATAGACAGATTTTTCTTTTTCCGTCGGATAGTTTTCGGGTATCTGATAATACAACGCCGTGAACCAAACGGCGTCGCTGTCCTGTGCCGCAATGGCGATCAGGCTCTTGCCGTACTCACGGAATTTATCATAGGAGGTGCTGTAATACTGATCGATGACCGCGTCGTCCGTGTTGCGGAACAGCTTTTTGAACATCTTTTTGTCCTTGCCGGCATACTCAATCAGCTTATCCGTGAGCTGCTTTGCTGTTTCCTCAATAGATGAATCATCGTTTTCCTTAGTATCTCCGCCGCTCGGCTTTGTTGTGCTGTCGGGCGTTTTACCCGTATCCGACGGAGTTTTTGAGCCGTCGTCTTTCCCAGCCGGTTCGGTCTGTGTCGTACCGGGCTTCGGGTTACTGCCGTCAATCACGCCGTAGAGCGTCGGCACACCGAGGTTTGTAAGTATGCAGATGATCAGCCCGCAGACGATAAGTCCGCTTGTAAATGCGGTAAGACCTTTACCGTTCCGTTCGGGATTTTTTCCCTTCGTTACGGCGTTCTTGATGCCGAGCAGCAGGGAGTTCTCCCCCGATACCGCCGAGCAGAACAGCAGCAGTGCCAGTGACAGAACAAAGGCATACGGCAAAAACAGCGATATAACGATTGCGGCGATAAAAAACCAAAGAGCCGGAGGCTTCAGGCGCAGCATATTGCAAACGGTGCTTTTCAGCCGCCTTGCGACGCCGCCGCGCCTGATTTCGGTGATCAGCTTACTGACCGACACCATCAGAAAATAGAAGAACAGGGCTGCAAAGATCTGATTGACAATATTGTTTTTTGAAAACAGCGTGTTGGCAAACACGGCGGTGATGACCGCCGAGGCAAGCGCCATTACAAGCCGCAGTATGAGACTAGGCCAGAACCTTTTGCCCTCGTATGAGCGGATTATTGCGTCAAACGCATTTGAAAGTATGTTTTTCAGTTTCATACGCACCACCTCACAGTACCGCTTTCAGCACGGCAATAATCACTGCGGCGCACACATTCACGGCAAGAGCTATCAGAAAGCCCTTTAACGCTTTTTTGTAAGAACGTTTTTCGGCGGGCGCTTCTTCCTGCTCGCTTCCGGGGAGGACAAACTCACGCTTGCCTATGAGCATATCGGCGATCCATGCGATGTTCTCATCCGTTTTTGCAAAGGAATGTACATATTCCGTACAGGCATGCTCTTTTTTATTGATTACACTGCCGACAAAGGCGTATCCCTTTTCGTCATTCATAACAATCGCACCGTGCAGGCTGTCCGTCTCACGCCGCTCGGCAAGCAGCTTTATGTTTTCATCCTTTAATGCTGTCCGTATATCGGCGGCAAGGCAAATGTCCGCACCTTTTTCGGACAGCGGAAAGGTTATGTTCAACTGTCCTCTGACGGCGTCCAGCCTTATCCATGCGCCGTCAAACGGAATATAGTAGGTCGCGGAACAGCCGTCCGCTTCGTTCATTCGTGTATGGAAGCATTTCTGCGGCTGAAACAGCGATTTCAGAAAGCCGCTCATTTCCGGCGCGGCTTTTATGATGCCGTTCTCGTTTGTAACAAGCCTTTGCTCTGACAGCAGACCGTCCAGCTTTTCGAGTACCTGCGGCTCAATGCTTTTTTTCATTTCGGCAATGACGGGTGCAAGGTCGTGCATCGGCGAGATGTCGCTTGCTGTCAGCCCTTCAAGCTCGCCGAGCCTGTCTGCGGCAAGATAAGAAATTATCAATTGCATATCATCCCCTCCTTAAAGGTTCTCGTAGAACTGTTCGATCTTGTTGTTGAAATGCTCCAGCAAATAGCCGGAAACCAAACTGTGATCGGTCGTCGCCTCGGTGGCAGTCCGGCAGATACCGTCTACAAATCCCATGAATCCCATGCCATCCTCGCCGAAGATACCGTTCCATGTCTGACCGATGCTGCCCTTTGAAAGGAGCAGGTCGCCGGTAAGACCTATATTTTTCAGGTTCTCACCGTAGGCGCCGTCGGTAACTTTTTTGCAGAATTCGTCAACCCCGAACACACCGGGATATAACGTTCCCTTCGGAGCGGTCGGGTTTTTCTGTGCTTCTCCCGCCACAGCGCGGCACATATCGAAAACAAAGTCAACCGTATGCTCCGCATTTGCACCGAAGTTCACGGCGTCCGCCGTCCTGGAGTTTCCGAAGAAAATACCGGTAGCAATGTCCCATACGGCAATGCCCGGCACAGCTTTGGTCGCCATGCCGGCAACCTTTTCCCCGATTTTGTCAGAAAACCGAACCTTGCTGAATGCCAGAGTTAAATCTCCTGTTTCAGCGTAAATATCCAGAACTTTCTGAAGCTTCTTACCGTCATCGATAAGCTCTTTGCCGATTTTTCCATATGTGCCAAGCTTTTTAAGCTGCTTGGAAAACACATCGAGCAGGTCGAAATACAGCTTGGTTTTGTCTGCTCTGTCCAAATCGTCATACACTTCGGATATTCCCCAATAATCCTCCTCAGAATCGTCGTCGAAAATGTTGTCGCAATCCTTTTCGGCACCGCTGCCTCTTTTCTTTTTGCTCGCCTCATAACCGGCAATTCCGACCGTCGTTGTCAGCATAAGCAGCAATCCGCCCGTGACAGCGCCGTTTTTTACAATATCTTTGGGTTTCCACGACGGCTCGCCCTCGCCGTATTCGCCGAGCCTGCCGCCGGTGGAATCGTCCACATCCTTGTCGGTGGAGGCAAGGTTTCCCTTATAGTCGCCGCTGCTTTTGAGATTCCAATGAGAGGTGAATTCTTTTACCTCGCCGCTCATCATGGCGACCGCGTCGCCGTAGGATTTGAAATACGGCTTGCCGCTATCGTCAAGTGCCGGAGTCAGCGCGTCGTTTTTGTTGATCAGGGTATCCAGCAGCTTATAGGTCGTGCTGCCTTTTTTGGCATACAGGGTCAGTCCGAGGATTTTGTCGTTGTCGGAGAGGTCGCTCAGATACTGAAAATCCTCCCAGCTCTGTTCCGTCATACCGATATCGTAATTTCCGAGAACGGTGTCATACCAACCGAACGCCGTGAAGTCGATGAATGTCATATTGTCCGGTAGCTTAACATCGCGCAATGATATACAGCCCTCAAAGGCGCCCATGGCGATCCAGTCGAGCTTCGGCATTTCAGGAATGGTTTTCAGAGATACGTCATTTTGGAAAGCATATTTCTCTATGTATTCAAGGTTTTTGCAGCCCGAGATTTCTTCAAGATTTACAGAGCTTAAACGGCGGATACAGGTCACATTGTCGTTGACATAGACCTTTTTGAGGTTGTGATCCTCGATATCCACGCCAATGACCTTTATTTTTCCGTACAGCGGAATCGTCACCGTTTCCGGCACGGCAATCTCGGTTTTCTGCCCCACATAGGAAACATATCCGCATATCTCGCCGGTCTTATATTCCGCCATTAGATCGGTCACGACCCACTCGCCGAGCATGGAATAGTCATAGCTGTACCAGTGAGACGAATAGTTTACCCTCGATCCGGCAAGCTGCCCCTCCTGCTGACGTTTCATGTAATAGATACGGGTCATATCCCGGACAGTGTCCCACGCCGGGTCATCAGCGCTTGCAGGCTTGTTTATCATTTCGGACATACCGGTATAGAAGAATTGATAAAACGCAAAAGCGCCCGGCATATCCCAATGTGCAAGGGGATCTTTTTCATCAGGCTTCTTTCCGGAAACAGTCGTCAGCGCCTTTCCGGAAGTTCCGATTAGACACCCGTTTTCGTCAACCCGAAACAGATCCGGCTGTTCTGTAATTGTTGAAGTGCCGACAGTATAATTTCTTTGCGGCGCATTATCCGAATCGTCCTTCGGCGGATAGTAGTAACCATATGCTGCCATACCTGCAACCGTGTTGTTTGCTACAAACTCCATATAATCTTTAAGGCTCTTTCCCGTGGACGAGCCATCGTCATATACTTCGCCCTCACCATTCCATTTGGCGCCTTCTTTCCATGTGGAGTAGCAGGTAGGACAATAATATGTATATACATAACGTAGTTTGTTCCCGACCTTTTCAATAATACCGGGGACGGTGTAACGCCCGTCGTCCTCAACCTCCGCATAGTATTCAATCATTTTGTCGCCGTGACCTGAGCAACGATAATTAAGCCCCGGTACCTTGGCGGCATTGCCGTCAGTCAGCCCGTAATAATCCTCATCAAGCACGGTATGCCCGTTTTCCCTTGCCGACACGGTTATCGGCATAAGCGACAGAAGCATAACAGCCGCAAAGACAGCGGTCAGCAGCCGCGCCCGATGCTTTTTATGGTTTTTGTGTTTCATATGCGTCCTCTCCTTCTTCAAGATCGAGTAGTCGGCTTATATCAACCGCCTTTGCTTATAATTGTATTGGTAAAGAGCTGTTTTGTATATAAGGGAAGTCCGCCAATCTGCCGAAAATGGGGTGGCGGAACTCCGCCATTCTTAAAATCAAGGCAAAAATATCGGTTTCCTATGAAAAAACCGCAAAAAAATATCCTCCCACATCGGCAGGAGGATAAAATGCTTTTTGTTATGTTTAATTATACGTTGTTGTAAAGAGTAACAAGCCCGATCCGTGATTTTGCACCTGTTTTTTCATATATGGCGGAGACATATCTCTCTAAGGTTCGTCTGGAGACATACAAACCATCGGCTATCGTCTGCAATCCGTCTTCGGTATTGACAAGCAGTCCGAAAACCTCGGTTTCTCTCTGCGTCAGCGAAAACTGCTCTGCCAGCCTTTGCAGTTTTTCACCGTCGCTTAGTTCGCTGCTGTCCGCTTCGGCAAGCCTGTCAAAAAGCGCTTCTCTTTTGTTGGTATAGAAAAGCGCGACAATGCTGATTGCCACGAATAAAATCAGCTCTATGGTGATCATGACAATATTGTTTTCGGAATGCAAAAGTGCAAGGGAGCCTCCCGAGATTGCAGCGGCAACAAGATTATTGACGGTTCTGCCAAACCCTGACCATAACTCGGGGGTATCCGTGTATCGGGCGATCTCCATAAAGGAAGAGGTAAAGAAAACAGCAAAAAAACCGGCGGACAGATAGAATATGACCAGACCCACCGTGAACGGCCCGGCAAACTGAATAATGACAAGGCAGGTTGTAGACAGAAGCATTACGCAGTACATGATCACACTCATATATTTTCTGCCGGCAATATCAAATAAAAAACCTGCCATAAGACCGCTGAGTGCGAGAAGTATTCTCGGCCACTGACCAATATTCACCGTTCCGTTTGCGTGGTATACGGTGACCGCATTGTCCATGGTGCTGAAAATACAGGTCATCAGTGCGATGAAAAGGACGAGGAGCAAAATGATTTTCAGGCTATCCTTTCCGCTTTCGTCGTTTTCCTCTTCGGTTTTGCTTTTGGAGAAGGCAGGGACAACGCTGTTTTTTTCTGCTTTTATCAGCATAAATGCCAGCAATAGTATAAATGCAGAAAGTATGCCGGCTTCTATGTAATCTATATGAACCAAATTGTTGTTTGCGATTTGAAGCAAGATTCCAATCATATAGGAAACGCCTGTCAGTCGCGCAATATAGGTGTTGTCCTCTAACAGACATAGTGTTTTGTAGAATACGGCACTTCCAAACGCGCCGAGAATCAGAAACAGCAAGAGTCCCATGCCGAGTATTTGTGCATAAGAGGCATGGCGGCATATCACAAAAAGACAAATAGCCGACAAAATCGCTGCGCACATTGCAAGTGCGGTTTGCCATTTTCCTTTACAAAATCGAGAGAAGACAGGATACAGAACGAAACCGATGACGCTGATACCAAGCGCATAATTTTGGGCATTTACCGATCGATCCCCCGAAACCGTGCGGGAGATCATGTTGACAAACAGAAATTCCGCGCCCAGAAACACAAAGGTAAATAAGCTCATCAACACGATCGCCTTTGTGTAGGGGATTCGATTTTCCTCATTAAAGGCATCGCTTTGCCTGATTTTTTTCAAAATGCTGTTCATAATCAAACCTCTTACTCACTGTCGGACACGAATTCCAATATGTCATTCGGCGTACAATTCAGTGCTTTGCAGATCTTTCCCACGGTTTCAACCGTGATATTTTCATTCCGTGTCATTTTGGAAATGACATAGTTGCTGATGCCCGCAGCCTTTTCCAGGTCCTTCTTTTTCATATCCCTGTCAATCAGCAATTTCCAGAGCTTTTTATAGCTAATATTCATATCGTCAGCCTCGATTCAATTAGGGTTTGCTTCCACCGAACAAAATCCGAAAACAGCAGAAATGACTATCAAGAATATAATAGCATATTTCTGTGAAAAACACAACGGGTTATAAAGCGATAAATTTATTTTTTGTGGTTTTTCACGCTTTCACTACAGCAGAAAGAAAAAGCACAGTCGGTTTAGGTCAGATTTGCCTTGCCGAATATCTGCCGGATAACAGACTGCTTTTGCCGCCTTTTTTTGTACCGCTGCTCGGTTTCGAGGAGCCCTGCTTTTTTGAGGTCACGGATTCCGCGGCGGACGGTGGAGGGCGAATACTTGAGCTCGGCGGCTATGGTCGGGATGCTTTGCGTATAGGTCGGTGTACTTATTGACGAGATACAATATATTATTTCCGTTTGACTGGGTTGGATTTCGCAGGTCGATAACCGAAACCATGGTATTCATCCGAGAGGGCTTGGTCGGCGTTGCTTAGAAATTGACCGTTGTATTTTATTCGGCAGAGGGGGATGCCGTCCTAGGACACTTCCATCCATTCGTTGCCGTCCATCGTGGTGTCGTACCGAGCTTTGAGGGATTTGGCTAATTCTTTCTGCAGCATATTTGATTTCTCCTTTTTAGGGTAATAAAAAAGGCAGATAGATTTTTGCTTTCTATCTGCCTTGCGTATCTGATATTTATTTTTCGGGAGTTCAAGTCTGTCCACAAAGGGAAAACGGCGATTTTACATCTGCGTTTTGGTACAGAGAAAAATCGCCGTTTGGGTAGCAAAAAAGCCCGATATAATCGGGCTTTTCGCAGGAGACATCTTTTTTGTCTCCACATTATGGCGGAGCAGGAGAGATTTGAACTCTCGCGCCGGTTACCCGACCTACGCCCTTAGCAGGGGCGCCTCTTCACCAACTTGAGTACTACTCCATAGCTGCCTTAACCTCCGCTTATAAAAAGCGGACATATATATATCATGCAGAAATCTGCGTGAATGCTGTTTATGGCGGAGAGGAAGGGATTCGAACCCTTGTGGGGTTGCCCCCAAACGGTTTTCAAGACCGCCTCGTTATGACCGCTTCGATACCTCTCCGATTAAAAGCCGGCGGCGATGAATTTCAGCACGCCGTATGCGTGTGAGTCATCTTCCGTTCGACGCTCTAAAATTTTACCACATACAAATGGTATTGTCAACACTTTTATTCAAAAAAATTCACGGCACCGTCACACCTTTTTGCATTTCGCACTTGATTTGAATACTCCTGTAATGTATAATTAAACTAAGTATGGATAACTATGTACTGGAGTTTTTAAATTTGGAAAGAAGTACACAACTGCAAAACGCAGATAACGAGCTTGAGCAGCAGTTCGGCTATGCCGAACGGGTTAAACAGATACTTTGCTCAAGATATGAAAAACAGCCGCTTGCCTTTGTTCACACCTACGGCTGCCAGCAGAATGTCAGTGACAGCGAACGCTTAAAAGGACTTCTGGAGCTTATGGGCTACGGCTTTACCGATGAACTTGAGGCAGCCGATCTTGTGCTTTACAACACCTGTGCCGTAAGAGAGCACGCAGAGGACCGCGTTTTCGGAAATGTCGGACTGCTGAAAGCCTGCAAGCGCAAAAAGCCTGAAATGACGGTCATTGTCTGCGGCTGCATGACGCAGCAGACGTCGGTCGCCGACAAAATAAAGCGCAGCTATCCTTATGTCGATATACTTTTCGGCACCCATGTGCGCCACAGGCTGCCTGAGTTTTTGTACAGGCGGCTCTCTGGCGGTGAAAGGGTGTTTGAAAATCCGGACACAGGCGAGTCACTGGTCGAGGGCGTGCCGCTGCACAGGGACGGCACCTTCAAGGCGTGGCTGCCAATAATGCAGGGCTGCAACAACTTCTGCACCTACTGCATCGTGCCGTATGTCAGAGGACGCGAACATTCAAGGGAGCAGTCGGCAGTCATCGATGAAGCTAAAAGGCTTATTGGGTCCGGCGCAAAGGAAATAATGCTGCTCGGGCAAAATGTCAATTCCTACGGCAGGGGCAACAGTGAAAAGACAGATTTTGCGGCGCTGCTGCGCGCGGTAAACGCTCTGCCGGGGGATTTCAGAATAAGGTTCATGACATCGCATCCGAAAGACTGCTCGGATGAGCTGCTTTTTGCCATGAGCGAGTGCGAAAAGGTGGAAAAGCACCTGCATCTGCCGGTTCAGTGCGGTTCGGACAGGCTGCTGAAAATAATGAACCGTCATTATGACACTGCAAAATACATGAGCCTTATAGAAAAGGCAAGAGCACTCATGCCGGATATCAGTTTTACGAGCGATATAATCGTGGGCTTCCCCGACGAGCGCGACGAGGATTTTCACGGCACCATCGATCTTGTAAAGCGCGTGGGCTACTATTCGCTTTTCACCTTTATTTATTCCAAAAGACCAGGCACTCCGGCGGCGGAAATGCCGGATCCTGTGACCAAGGCTCAGAAATCGGCACGTTTTGCCGAGCTTTTAAAGGTGCAGGAAGAAATATCGGGCAGGATCAACCGTTCACTTATAGGAAAAAAGGTGCGGCTGCTTATTGACGACACGGCAGGCGACGGCTTTATAAGCGGAAGATCGTCCGAAAACTATGTAGTGAAGCTAAAAGGCTCACCCGATGAACTGGGAACCTTTATAGACGCCCGTATAACCGCCTTTGACGGCGTGCTGCACGGGGAAAGAATATAAAATATAAATATTTCGACAACAAAAGGAAGGATTTTTAAAAATGGATATAATAGCTGCCGCAAGGGCTCTCGGAGCCGCGATCCAAGCCGACGAGAGATACAAAAAGGTATTGGAGCAAAGAAGGATAAACGACGCCGACAAGGAGCTTCA
>ULRA01109778.1_pt1 | contig 11943 bp, 9 predicted proteins | sample 1954981 | NCBI WGS metagenome assembly ULRA01 (sample SAMEA4835669, study PRJEB28245) | human gut metagenome | biome: gut microbiome; material: fecal sample | place: Denmark | collected 2008
CCTTAAAAGCTCTCGGAAAGGATTACGGAGGTCTGACCGAAAAAACGGTGGGAGCTATGATGAGGGCTCATCTTTTCGGTTGGTAAAACGCCATACAAATATTGAAATTATTTTATATTTGTGACAGAATTGTCGGAGTAATCTGAAAAGGAGGGTGATACCGTGCCGGTCGATGTTTATAACAGAATAAAGTCAAAAATACTGCCGACATACAAGTTTGCTTTTTGTTTTTCGGTCATTTTCGGGTTTATCGCTCACTTTTACCGCATGACGAACTGGCTGCCGGACTGGGACTCTCTTGTTTTCCGCAATGATCCGCAGCATATGGAGTCACTGGGAAGATGGTTTTTGCCGTATGCATCAGGGATCAGCAGCAGCTACGAGCTGCCATAGCTCAACGGCATACTAAGTATTCTATATATCAGCATTGCGGTCGTTTTCATATGCAAAACCTTTGATGTCAAAGGACGGCTCACAGCCGCTCTGATCGGTGCCGTGACGGTGACCTTTCCAACCGTTATATCGACCTTTACTTACTGCTATGTTGCCGATGCATATTCGCTGGCATTTCTTTTCTCCTGCATCGCCGTTTACCTTTTAACGCACAAAGGACTCTTGGCGACGATACCGGCTGTGGCACTGCTGACGCTGTCCTTGGGCATTTATCAGGCATATATCACGGTCGCGATAGCACTGCTGATGTGCAGCCTGTTAATAGGGCTCGTCTCCGGTGAGAGCACATGCAAAGTGTCGCTTAAAAATGCACTCAAGTACTTAGTCTGCGGTGCCTTGTCACTTTTACTTTACTACTGTATTAACTCCGCCGTTATGGCGCTTATGCATGTAGAAGCGTCTGATTATCAGAACATTTCCGGCACATTCAGCTTTAAGGAATTTGATCTTATATCAGCTATCATATCGGCTTATTATGCATTTTTCAAATTCTTTTTCGATTTTGACGGTGGCTTTAACCTATACTCAGCCGTCAATATCGCAGTCTATGCTGCGCTGTTTATCGGATATGCGGCATTGGCGGTCAAAAATAAGCGCCACATAGCGGCATGTCTGCTGCGTTATATATTACGGCATTTACGAAAAATTATTTGTTGACGACGCCTTGACACTGCTCGGCATTTTTTCATCGGTATGCTTTATATCACTGCTTGGCGATATAAAGCCGGTACCAAATTTTCTGCAGCTTATTTGCCGCGATTCCTTCCCTATTTATCTTTTGCACACCTTTTTCACAGCCGCGGTAAGGATTTTGCTTTTAAAACTCGGAGTTGCAAATTATACCGTGCATGTAATTGCAGGCATGACGGCAGGGCTTATATTCCCGATAGCTGCCGCAAGGCTATGCTCGCTATCGACCTTCCTTGATATCTTGTTCTATCCGTCACGCTCAATAAAGAAAATAAGGTCACATAATAAGGATTAAAACGTTTTTATATGCCACAGAGCCCACAAGGTTTCCCTTGTGGGCTCTGCCGCGTTATATGGAAGATCTACTCGTCATCGAATGTATCCCAGCCGATATCTCCAACCGAGATCTCGACTTCGTCACCCCTGCAGACATTTTCTGCCGGTGCGAGGGAGGTTATGTTAATGACAGGTTCTGTATACTTCTTCATATTTATTTCCTCCCCTTATTATTTAAGATAATCCTTTATATCGATCTCCTGATCGATACCGGCACCGAAACGCAGACGTGTGAACATTCCGTCGTAGCCGTAAACCTGAGCGTCAAACAGAGCTTCGGTCAATGTACCGGTCAATCTTTCGGGTCTTGCCCACCAGTCGGCGTACTTTGACAGATCATCACCTGTGCCGAGAACCTTGGCGTGAGCGGTGTTGACGGCTAAGAACTTCTGGGTTGCATACTTCTTGTATGCGTCGGTGTGTGTATGACCGAACACATAAAGAGGATTGATTGCCGTGCCTGCGCTGAAATCCTTGGTCAGACCAAGCCGTTTATTCTCATATGTCGTATGGTTGTTGAATGCGGATATAAGTGACTTGACCTCCTCGATGTTGTTGCAGGAGCTGACTCCGTCTCCGGTTCCGGCGTGACCTGCCTGAATGAAGGTCCAGCCCTCAAGCGAAGGATCGTATGCTTCCTCGATCAGCCAGTGCATCTGTGCATCCGAATACATTCTCCACGACTCGGCAGCCTCGAACAGGAACTTGCCGTTCTGTGTAAACGGTGCGTCATAGCAGTCGGTGATTATAAGTCTTGTCTTCTTCTCGGGGAAGTCGATGTAGTAATAGGTGGAATGTGCATTCTTGCTGTCATGGACTATTCTGTCGCCCGCAAGCGGAGCTACAATTTCCTGATACCACTCTTCAAGGGATATGATGCCCTGGATCTTGACACAGTTCGGGTTATAGGACGGATATCCGTAGCCGGAGCTGTATTCGTTGGCATCGTGGTTGCCCTTAGTCACAAATACAGGAACATTAGCTTCCTTGAATAGCCTTACATACTGTCTTAACTTTTCTATGGATACTTCCTTTTTGGAGGTTCCGTGGATGATATCGCCGCCTAAGATTATGCAATCGATATCGGTCGTGTTGGCAAGTTCAACCATAGCATATATCGTTCTTAAAACTGCCGGCTCCGACGGGGCATCTTCAGCAGACTTCACATAGTCGATGTGAAGGTCGGTGATGTAAAGGTACGAGAAGTTGCCCTGCTGGACTATTCTGAAGTTGTCTCTGATGCTCTCGAACTCTTCCTTGTAGTATTCGATAACACCGTTTGGAGCAACATTTACAGTCTTATAAATCTTGTTGTAGGTATTTGCAAAAGCGTCGGTGTAGAGATATGTTCCGTCAGTATACTGCTGGTACGCGACAACCGTAAACTCGGCATCCTTCATCTTATCAAGGATATTGCCCTTAAGGAGCACCTGATAATCGGTGTAAAGGTCGGTCGAGTCATAGATAACTCCGGTGGCTTCTGCATTGACAGCCTTGCACTGCTCATAGTTTTCCATGGTCAGAGTGGTCTGCCCTGCCGCCTCCATAAGCTTGGTCGGCGTTACAAGGAAACCGACCTTGGTCACAGCACCGTGTGCTGCGAGGGAAGCAGCGGTCTGGGTGTAAATTCTCGCTCTGAAGCGGACACCTGTGGTGTACTCGCTTGTCTTTTCGCGATAGGACGAAGCGATTATCGCCATGTTATCGGCTGCGGTCGTCGTAAAGGTTACGTTAACGCGGATATTCTTTGCCGATGCAGGTATTGTTGTATCAAACTCATGTCCCGGATCCCACTCGTCGTTGGTCTCAAATATGTTTTTCGTGACCTCCTCGGAGAATGCCGAGCCGTATGCGTCATAGGTTACCGAAATACCGCTTGCGGCAAGCTGCTCACCGTCTACCGGATCAACCGTTACAAGGACATACAGTTTGCCGTCCTTGGCACCGACGGTAAGGTAAGCATTGCTTGACGAAGTGCCGCTCAACGTGCTGTCGCCTTTTACGGTTATGCTTGACGAGGTGCCTGCCTCGTAGAACTTTATGTCGTCAACAAGCACGTTAGCGCCGTCGCCCGAAACGCCGAACACGAAGTTGGCAGCTTCCTTGCCTGCTTTGAAGGCAAGTGCGCCTATATTCCAGTCGTCGCCGTCCGCACACGCATCAAAGGCGTCGCCGGTGCCGAGCACGGTGTAGGAAGAAGCGTCGCCGCTGCCTGCCGTAAATGCGCCTGCCGCACTTCCGGCAAGTCTCTTATATCTGAATCTTACAACATAAAGCTTTTTAGCTGCAAGACCTATTCTGCCGGCACTCGCTGCATCGTACGACGGGATCTCGGCTGCGCCGGTACTAGTGAACTTAAGAACGGTGTTATTGACGTTATCGGGATCCGCCGTAAGCTCAGCGCCCACAGCATTTATGGAACCGATATTTTCAAAGCGCTGATTAATTATATCATACTTTGCATACGCAGTCCTGGTCTCGTTCTCCATGACATTTCCGAAAGGAGTCGTGCAGTCAGGATCGCTGTACCAGCCGATGAAGGTCTTTTCAGCGGTGTTCTTGCCACTTGCCAGTTCCTTGCCCACTGCCGAGGTGACGGTAGTGATATAGCCGTTTTCGTTTACGGTAACATCGGCATATGCCGCGTTTTCGGATATGACAACGTCATCTATGTAAACATTACGTTTTGCATCATTTGTCGCCCCGTTTGCAAGAGCGGTGATGTAAAGATGATTCTTCTCTCCTAAATAGCCGGTGGTAAAGGTGCGTGTTACGGTTACCCATTCTCCTGCTTTATCCGAATTATACGAGGTGCTCGAAATGGCTGTCTTGTCATTTGCAACATAATTGGCATACGAGCCTGTGCAAAGCTGGAAGTTCACGGTGTTTTCGGTGCCGTTATCCTCTACCAGATAACGGTAGCTGACTGTATATTCCGTGTTATCCTTTAAGGCATAAAAGGCTGCATCAGAAGCGTCGTAACGTGCTATTTCAATGTTGCCGCGCTCGTCATTAAGAGGCAGTACCGCAACTTTATTCTTCGGATCCAGCGGATCTTTGGTAATATCGGCTTTGTAATCTCTCGAATCGGAAAAGCCGCCTTCATTGAAGCCTATATAAAGCTTTGAATATTTGGCATAAGCCCTTCTGTATTCATTTTCCAGGACCGGTCCGAACTCGTTGATGAAATCAACATCGGAATACCAGCCGAGGAAGGTCATGCCGTCGGCATGCTCCGGCTCGGGCAGCTCGCTGCCTGCAGCAACGCCGGAATAATCAACGGCAATACCGTTGTTGTTGGCATGCCAGCCCTTCTCAACCTTGACATAGTCAACATAGAAGTCTGTTTGACCGTTTGAATTATTGGTACCGAAGGTCATAACAAGATGCCTGTTATTCATACTTGCCGGAGTGCGGACATATACGGTATATGTCTTCCAGCTCGTATCCTCTACCGGGCGTACTATGGTCTTGAGGTTATATACCTTTGACCACTTTTCCGGATCTCCGGAGGTCTCATATCCCAGTCCGAAATACCCTACCTTGCTGGGTGAGGTGCAGACCTGCTTATAGCGGACGGTGATCCTGTACTCGGTATTGCCGGTCAGCTTACAGTAGCTGCCGTTGTAAAGTGAAAATTTCTGAACTGAACTCTCGGTAAAATGATCAGGCTTACTATTATTGCTGGTTGGGAAATGGAGGATGTGTGCATCGGGGTCGACCTCCCACGCAACTCCCGATGATGCATACGCACCGCCGTTATCAACGCCGTCTACAAGGCGTTTCCAGCCCGAATAATCTGCGTTGAAATCATAAAGAGTTGAGTCGAAGACCGTAGCGGTCAGATACTCAACATCAAAGCTGCCGCTTCCGCTTGATGTACCGAATGTCATAAATAATGCCTTGCCCTCTGCCAAGCTTCCTGTATTAACCGTCAGGTCATATACCTTCCAATCTGTCTCGGTGCCGTCTATGTTGAGTGTCACAAGTGATTTCAGTGCACCCGACTTCATGTTAGGAACAGACGGCTTGGTAGCGATCGAGAAATATCCGGTATCTGAGGTGCTCTTTGCATTGTAACGGATCTTTACCTTTATGTTAAAGATCTTATCCGGACCCGGCGTCCAGAATTCAGTATCATAAATGCCGAAATGCTGCACCCATACTGCCGACGTAAGACTGGGGTTGGTTTTATTGGTGGTCGGGAAATGGAGATATCCGTTGTCAAGATCCCAACCGGTTTGCGAAGCACCGTATGTATATCCATTCGCCGCATTGTCCGAAACAGCTGCGAAGTTAGGATGGCTGTCCGAAAAATCAAACGTACGGCTTCCGGTGTCATCCTCAGGACCCAGCTCGGTAAGAACAAGATCATCTATGTAAACGACGTCACCGCTCTTGCAGTAGACCGAAACAACAAGGTTTGGGCTTACATCACCGCCGGTGGTGATGATATAATCGTGTCTTGTCCACTCGACCGATTTGAGCTCCTTGCTGTACATATATGTTTTTTCCGAAGAAAGATCCTCTCCGGCATCCCAGACGTTGCTCTTAGCACTCGCCATCTGGATGTATATGGGGATGTCGCCGGAGAAGGACCTGTTCACGCACGCACCGATCTTATATTTCAAAGAGACTCTATAGCGCGTGTTTGCCTTGACCCGGATCTTGGTTGAGCCGTCATCACAAACGGCAAAAGCCTTATACCAGCTAAGATTGCCTGAAGGTGCCACCTTAAGTGAATGGCTGCCGGAGGCTGCCTGCTCGTCGGTAATACTGGCGGCTGTCGAACTGCCGGTGATGGTACCTGTACTGCTTTCAAAGCCTGTAGACTGCACATCGCCCACAGCCGCTCCCGCATTGAAAGACAGCCCCGGAATGAAGGCAGAACTTACAACAAAAGCAAGTGCAAGTGCCGCTCCAACCAACTTTTTGAGCCAGTTGTTGTTCATTTTAACATTACACTCCTTTTCAAACAAAAAATTTTGTTGAAATCTTCTAATTACAATGTTACAATATGAAATAAGCTAATTCAATGTATTATTTTCTCATAAAAGTGTAATTTAGTATACAAAGGAAGTGTGAAATGCCGTGGACAAAACCGGACATCCCGTGAAAATAGACCGCATATGTAAAATGAGATATTTTGAACTTCCCAGCAACTATACGCACAATCCGGGTGAAAGTCATGAGGCGTACGAGCTGATCTTTCTCGAAAGAGGATTATTTTTAGACACAAGCGAGACGCCTACCGTCACAATGAAGCCCGGCGACTCAGTCATTTACGGTCAGCACTATTTTCACAGGACCGTCTGCGACGGAAAAAGCTCGGCGGTGGTCGTTATACTCACCTTTTACTCAGACTCGCCGGCGCTCAAGGAGTATCTTTCGGGCAGGCACTATTTCAAGGTCACTCCAGAACAGCAAAAGCTGCTCGCAAACATACTGTCGCTTATGCCAAAGGTGTGGGACATCAATTCGCACGAATGTGACACCATGTCGGACGCGTCGCCTTACCTTGAGCAGATATGCATAAACTACATAGAAATACTGTTCTGTCAGTTTATAGAGCAGCTTGATACAGAAACAAGAAAGAGCGATCAGGGAGTTTTTATGGAAAGCACACCGTCTGAGGATCCGACTGTGTGTAAAATAATAGAGATCCTCAAAAGCAATATATACGGAGGCCTGAATTACGACCAGCTGTGCAGTGATCTTGGCTACAGCAAAAGCTATATAGCGCGGATATTTAAGGTGAATATGGGATATACCGTGATGGATTATTACCTGAATTTAAAGATCGGCGAGGCAAAGCGTCTGCTGCTTGAAACGCACATGAACATCGACGCGATAGCAGGCTCACTGCAGTTTGAAAGTCCACAGTATTTCTCAAAGGTATTCAAAAAGCGCACCGGCATGACGCCGAAATACTTCCGCAACAAGATATTCAAAGGCTCGGTCGTTCAACAGCTGTGACAGACACGTTTGCGGTTTTGCCGGCAAATATATAAAAAAGCTCTTGTTCTCTGAACAAGAGCTTTTTTATGAATATACGACAGCAAAAATGCTTGCTCGGTCTTGCGGCTGCCGAAGCCGGTGCAGTGTACTGACTTTTTACAAATGTACTTCTTCAAGTGAAGACACAATATATATCATAAAAACATTATATTACAGCGAACAAAAGAAATCTTAAATATTTTGCTGCTTATTTTACGGAATATTATTTTGTAAAAGCAGACCATTGCACAGGCTATGCTTCCACAGACTTTGTTCCGGCGCCCGGCGCGGCAAGAATTAATAAAATCCAGCTAAAATCAGACGTGCCTATTATATTTCTATGCGGCTCAGCATATCCTTTCTGTATTTTAAAGGTGAAACACCCATTTCCGACTTGAATTTATAATTAAAATACGACTGTGAGGAAAAGCCGCAATCGGCGGCTATCCTCGCAATCGAATAATCTTTTGTGATAAGCAACTGCTTTGCTGCTGAAATACGAATCTTCATAATATAATCGGAGGGGGTTATACCGTAATATTCAGTAAAAAGCTTATGAAAGTAAATCGGGCTCAAAACCGCTTTTTCGGCGAGAATATTAAGCGACAGTTTTTCCGAGTAATTATTATTTATATATTTTTTCACATCGGACAGAGTTTTTATATGAGTTGAAGCGACAGTCATATTAGGAACTCTGTTTTTTGATAGCTTAATAAGTGTGTATAGTATTTGGTCGGCGCAGCTGTGTAAAAATAAGGAGTCGGCTATTCCGTCATCGCTATGTACCGTCATTTTGTAAAAAAGCGTAGCAAGCTCATCATAATCAGCAAATGACATAGTATCGTCTATCTGCATTAATAAGTTATTCAATTCGGAATTTTCAACCCTTAGATGTAAATAACAGCACTTGAAATGAAGGCGGCTGTGGCGGTATTGACCCGGTTTTCCGCAAATAATCAAACCTTTTTTAAGCTCATAAGCCGTTTGGTTTATATATGCGGTGCCTGCGCAGTCGGATGTATAGAGTTCAATTTCAAAGCAATCGAGCAGTCGGTCTTGAGTTGTTACGGCATCGGGGAATTTTACAGTAGAATCAAAAAGTCCGTACTGAGTTATTTCATATTCAATTTTATCCATATTAATTCTCCGAAAAATAAGAAATCTAAAAAAACAGATAAGATTGCGGTATAATTCTTCTGCTGTTATAATTATTATAATGTATATAAACAGTTTTATCAAGTACTATTAAATTTCGGAGGAAAACTTATATGTATCGATTAACAAAAATCAGTAAAATAGCTCCTAAAGCCTCTAAGGACATTAAGAAATCTATAATAGGTCTTGGCTTTGAAAAGCTTGACAGGGATGTATTCGATCCTAAAAAATCCTATGATTTTGTTGCAAAGTCGGGAGTTAAGTGGGCAAGACTGCAATCAGGCTGGCAAAGAACTGAAAAAGAGAAAGGCGTTTACGACTTTAAATGGCTTGACGGTATTGTTGATAAAATGCTTGAAATAGGTGTTGAACCCTGGCTTTGCCTGTGTTACGGTAATTCTTTATATACAGATAGTGCTAAAAAGGTTTTCGGCGCTGTCGGTTGTCCGCCTATAAAGACCGAGGAAGAAAGAAAAGCTTGGTCAAACTATGTTAAAGCTACGGTAACGCATTTTAAAGGACGTGTCAGATATTATGAGGTATGGAACGAGCCAGACGGCAAATGGTGCTGGAAACACGGACCTGACGCCAAGGAACTCGGTAACTTTATAATTGATACGGCTAAAGCCTGTAAAGAGGCGGATAATAAATGTAAGGTAATCGGATTTGCCACATGTATGGCAGACAAAGATTATCTTGAAAAAGCGGCTCAAACCGGCTGTTTTGATTATATTGACGCTGTATCCTATCACGCATATGCAATCGGAGAATATGGGTTTAAGCACAATTTCGATGTATATAAAAGCTTCCTTGAAAGCAACGGAAAAAACATACCTATAATTCAGGGTGAAAGCGGCACTCAGTCCCGTCCTGACGGTGCCGGAGCGCTTGCAGGAGGAGCGTGGACGCCGCTTAAGCAGGCAAAGTTTTTGTTAAGACATCTGTTGTGTGATATAAATAATAAGGTGGAAATAGCGTCCTACTTTTCCTGTATGGATATGATTGAGGCTTTGAACGGAACGGTCGGAGACGTCAGTTCCTATCTTGATTACGGCTATTTTGGAGTTATCGGAGCGGATTTCGATGAAAACGGCCATTCAACCGGAGAGTACACGCCAAAAATGTCTTATTACGCTTTGCAGAATCTGTGCAGCGTTTTTTGCGAGGATTATGAGATTGCCGATATTCCCGCTGAAAGTCTTATAAAGCAGTATTTGTGACAGGCGGCACCGTCGGAAGCGGACTTGCCTGCGCGGAGCGGTTTGCAAAAGAGGGCTATGACGTTTTTATAACCTCAAGAAACGGCGAACGCGCTAAGGAGGCGGCAAAAGCGGTCGCTGAAAAGTACGGTGTTTTCGGCAAGGGCTATGCGCTTGATATCCGTGACGAACAGCGGGTTATAGATATTTTTAACGATATTGACAGCCTTGACCGTTTTGTCGAAACGGTTGTACTTAACTCTGCAGATATGGGTTTCGGCACAGACCCCGCAAAGGGAATGGACTTTTTCACCGTACCTGTTGAGGAATTCCAGCGCGTTTTTGAAACAAACCTTGTCTGGAATTTTATGATAGTCCGTCAGGCGGCATTGCGTATGAGGGAACATCATAAGGGTGCGGTGGTCTTTATCGGCTCAAATACCTCCTACCGCGCGATCCCGAACCGCAGCGCATACAGCGCCTCCAAGGGCGGTATAAACGCTATGTCAAAGGGATTTGCGATTGATTTAGGTCCTTACGGTATACGCTCAAATGTTATATTGCCCGGTACCATTAAAACCGCCCGCTGGGTAGAGATGGGCTCAAAGCAGATCGTTAACGGTGCGCTTACACCTATCGGCGATATTTCGGATTTTGAGGATATAGCAAATGCCGCCTGGTTTTTAGGCTCGGACGAATCGAAAAACATAACAGGAGCCGAAATCATAGTTGATGGCGGTATGAGTGCTCAGCTTTATCCGCAGCTGCTGAACACACTAAAGCGCAAGGCACAGCCGTAAAACAAATATAATAAAAAAGCATAAATCAGAATAATATGCAGATACTAAGATATTTGTCGGCGAAGCCGACACCATATTTCTTACCTTTTACCTATTACTTATTACCTTCCAAAAATCCAGTCACATTTTTTGAAGTAAGAGTGAAGAGGTAAGAAGTAATAAGTAATAAGTAATAAGTAATAAGTAAAAAATCCCGCTCACTAATGTGAACGGGATTTTTGGTCCGCCCGAAGGGACTCGAACCCCCGGCCTTCAGAATCGGAATCTGACGCGATATCCAGCTTCGCTACGGGCGGAAATATATCTCCGCTAAGCGGAGATTTTTTTACCTATTTATTCTCTGCAGGCTCACCGAAAGCGTCGGTAAGCTGCGGCATGTCGTTCAAAAGATACGGGTCGAGCATTACTGCCTTTATAAATTTATCAGCCTGTTTTGAGTAAGCGGAAACGTTCTTTTTGCCCTCAATAGCCGTTCCCTCGACCTTACGGCGAATGAGAAAATATTTGAACTCTTTTGAATATTCCTCGCTCACCGCGTCGAACGCCTTATCAAAGACCGTATCGTTCAGGCTGTACGCCTTGCCGTCATACTGAGGAAGCCCTAACGAATCGTCCACAAAAACGCCGCCGGCGACCTCGTCAAGCTCTGACAAAGCCTCTTCGTCAACAATATAAACAATGGATGAGGCAGAGGCAAACTGCCCCATAAGCCTCGACGACTTTGCCCGTCCGGTATCAAGCAGCCGTTCCTCGTCCGGAATGGCACAGTCCATAACGAGAACGTTGACCTTGCCGTCACCGTTTGTATCCTCGGCGTACTGCTCAGCCACGGTCGCGACGTTTTCTATCATCGCACTGCTGACATAGTGCTTGAAATAAAGCACTATGGTCATATCGTACTCGGTCCTTGTAGAGCATTGCGTAATACCCACCGCCATTATAACGGCGACTATCAGTATCATTACAAGCGGAAATTTACCGTAGTACCACAGGTCTGAAAGCGTCAGCTTTTTCTTTACGGCATCGCCCTCGCCCGTCGGTGTAAAACCGCCGGGGTCCTTTTCAAACTCCAGTGCCTTTTTCTTAAGCTCTATAAACTCGCGCTGCTGCCGCTGCTGCTCTGCAACTATATCCTGCCTGTCTTTTTTGTCACTCATTTCATAGGTACTCCATTAAATTTCGACCGCCAGATAATTATACCTTTTTTAAGCTCCTATGTCAAGTGATAAAACGCACAGCCGCCGCAGCCCTGCCAATTATCAGCCTATCAGGACAGCCGTGCCTGCACTCCAGACGGCGTTCTCAGCCGCGGC
>ULRA01064063.1_pt1 | contig 11901 bp, 9 predicted proteins | sample 1954981 | NCBI WGS metagenome assembly ULRA01 (sample SAMEA4835669, study PRJEB28245) | human gut metagenome | biome: gut microbiome; material: fecal sample | place: Denmark | collected 2008
AATTTTAATCAGGAAATAGTATCAGAATTTATGCGGAGGATACTTTGCTGATGCGCCATTTGCTTGCAGGATTTCTCGGATTTCTCCTGAGCGGAGTATGGTTCGGGATGCAGCTATGGCTGACCCACACCTTTCTCAAAAAAGGCCGTAACCGGCTCACTTTTTTTCACCATTGCTTGCTGCGTGTATTCCGACTGTGCTTATCCTCCGTTTGAGCGGTTCGTATTCTCCCAATTTCTCGGCCTTATCAAGCGGGAAGCTGTGGGCACTCACCGCGGCAGCGCTTCTTGTTACCTGTCTGGTAAAGGGGCTGAGCGAAAAGATGCCCCGAACCGTGGAGAGGCGGGAACTCCCGTGGGTTTGTATGGAAGCCGCATTTGTGGAGGTCGCCCAGCACCTTATGATGCAGTCCTTTGTGATATATTTGCTGGATGCGTGGGGATGCGCCGCGATCTGGTGCTCTTCCTCAATGCGCTTATCTGGTGCGCGGGGATCGTCATTCAGGGAATCCTTGCAAAGCAGACCATGGGAAAGAATTTTGTTCTTGGGCAGCACCGCACAATTCGTCAAGAAGTCTCAGGCAGGATTTTTGTTCCAATTCAAAGTTCCGAAAATGGAGGAATACTGTATGTATTTCCCATTTTCAGAACTGCGGAAGTGGAGCAAAAAGACGGCTGAGACTCGCAGACGCAATTGCGCGGTGTTGCCCTTGATTTGATCGCTTCATTTGTATTTTCCGTTGGCTGCGGCTACGTATTCTACCTGTCCGGGTGCATTGTTTTTTCGGTGACTGCGCATGTGGCCGAGCGATTGATTATGACAAGGCTGAAACGGTGATCAGAGGGAGCGGGAAAGCAGCATTCCCAGCAGCTTGTCGTCGGTGAAGGCCGGATGGGCGTAGGCGGTGTCCAGAATGGCTTCTACATTGTCTGTGTCGTTTTCGACCTCCTTGGAATAAAGCTGCGCTGTGGAGAAAATGTCGCCGCCCACTAGCCTGACCAGCAGGCAGGAGATCAGGATGAACTTCACGCGGCAGTAGAGGTCGTAGTCAGAGGCTGCCTGAAGCCAGTACCGCTGGGTCAGGTATCTTGCCAGCGCCCGGTGATGCTGCGTCCAGTTTCCGGGGTCGGGATGGCGGAGCATGGTCTCCCACTGGGGCGTCAGCAGCTCAAGGCCCAGAAAGAAATCCAGAACATCTGCTGGATTTCCCGGCTTTGCCAGAGCCGCGGCGGTTTCCAGCGCCGCCCCGGCGTCGAAGGGGCTTTCCTCCCCGCCGTCCAGCTCTGACTGCGCCTGACAGCCGTAGAGCAGCCCCAGCGCCAGAGATTCCCCGACGCTATGGGATTCGTCCGACAGAATGGACAGCATGACCTCCCGGGAGGCTTTCAGAGAAGCCATGGCTTCGACGTCATACCCCGGTGTACCGCCATCAGGGCGGGTGTCCACCATCAACGGGGCAAGCGGCGCATTCAGAATCAGCTTCGCGGCTTCCGGGCAGCTCAGCTCCAGCCCCAGCTCGGCAAAATCCCCGTAATCATGGGTCAGGCGGGGGAACATCCGGCAGGTTTCGCACAGGGCGCTTTCTCCCAATTCCGCCTGAATCCGGCAAAGCCCATCACTGCGCCACATGGGGCAGCGTCCGTCGATGATGGACATGGACGTTTTGCCGTCGGCAGTGCGCATCACCTCCCGGAGACGGTCGCCCAGCGTTCCGGGCAGGGTGCGGTAGAACCGGGCGGAAGCGTCGTCTATCTCCACCTCCCACTCCTTGCAGCAGCTGTCCGGGCATTCCCCGGCGGCGCAGCGGAAGCAGTCATAGTAGTCCGGTTTGAAAAGCAGCATGGGAAACTCCTCCTTGCACAAAAAGAAGCGCACACCCCGCGGTATGCGCTTCCGGAAAATCAATAATTCGGACGGATAGTGTTCATCAGGGAAGCGGCATCCTGTAACGCCTGCTTGCTGGTGCTGACCGCCATTTGCAGCTGGGTCAGCTGGGACATGGCCTCGTCGGTTTTGGCGGTGATCTCAGCAGTGGCGGTGTCCACCTTGGCAATGGCTTCGTTCAGCACGCCGTTTGCCTGATGGTAAACCAGCTCTGCCCGCTCCCGGGCGCTGCGCTCCACCTGCTGGGCGCGGCGGTAGGAATCCAGTTCCTCCCCGGCGACCTGACTGCCGCCGTCCGTCTCCGGCTGGGGTTCCTGCACGGCCTCAGCGGCCTGCATCTGCTCGATCTGGGCGCGCAGAGCGTCCCGTTCCTCGGTCATGGCGGCAAGCCGGGCTTCCAGTTCCGCGATTTGCGCAGCCTGCGCCTGAAGCTCTTCCAGCTGCCGGTGCAGGTCCTCCGTCTCGGCGGTCAGCGAATTGATCTGATCCTGATGCTTTGTGTTGATGTATTCCAGATAATGAACCACGTCCTGCCGGTTGAAGCCATTGAACGCGGAACGGAAATTCTGAGGTGCAGCCATAATAAAATCCTCCCTTTTCTGCCGCGGGGGTCAACATTTTCCAGAATTATACCACATATATTCCGAAAAAACAACCGTTTTCGCCGAACAAGGTCGGAAAACCAAAAAATATTTTTCCGTGCACCCCTTTACAAAAATGAAAAAGGTTGGTATAATACACAGGCTATCGATGAAATGCGCCAGTGGCTCAATGGATAGAGCATCGGATTCCGGTTCCGAGGGTTGGGGGTTCGAGTCCCTTCTGGCGTACCAAAGGGGAGTTCTTATAGGACTCCCCTTTGAACTTTTTGTGAACATTTTTCAGAAGCTGCACGTTGGTGTGCAACTTTTCTCTGTTTTGAAACTATGGATAGAAGGACTTTTTCCTTACTACAACATTCGGAGGTTTCTATAACAGAGGAAAACTACAATTACCGTACAAGTCAAACTCTCTTGCGTAACCAGTTCCCAGGGAAAGGGAAATGGAAAATTCCGGTAATACCAAAATTCCAACCGAAAGATGGTGATTTTAACGACCTTCTGCTGATCGGCTTTGACAAAACAAATCTGGAAGATCAGAATCATCTTGACCGGATGGTGCATTTTTTCCTGTATGATTACCGCTTTGAGCGGGTATGGAAAAATCCCGAGGCTGACATTGAAAAGCTGTCCCGATACCGGGCTGTGCTTTCTCCCGATTTCAGCATGTATTTGGAAATGGCACCTGTGATGCAGATGTATAATGTGTTTCGTAACCGCTGGTGCGGTGCTTACTGGGCATCCAAGGGTATACGGGTGATCCCAACCGTCAATTGGGGTGATGAATCCACCTTTGATTTCTGCTTTGACGGCATTGAAAAGGGCAGCGTTGTGGCAGTTTCAACCTACATGGCTTCCGAGCATGATCATCGAAAGGATCAGAAGGAATGGTTCATGGCTGGTTACAATGAGATGCTGCGGCGTATAGAGCCAGAGAGAATCATTTGCTACAACACCCCGTTTCCGGAGATGCAGGGAGACATCGTGTATGTGGATTATGAACGCAGCTCCTGGCGGTACATGGACTATGACCAGAAGGCAATGCCCCATGAAGATTTGGACTGCTATAAAATTGGTGGCGCAAATCACACGTTTTGTGATACAATGGACGCATACATGATCGGTAAAGGCGGCGGAAGCGCTTATGGTGGAAAATGGAGACCAAATCCCAATAAGCCGCAAGACCAGCGCTATCTGGGAAATCCCGGAGAAATCAAAAGAACGATAATGAATAACGGTGATGTTTACAAGACAAAAATGGGGCCTGATGGGCGGGCGGAAATGGAACGGCATGAGACAAATCACAACCGTGGAGATAAGCATACGAACCCACATGACCACAGAATTAGCTGGGATAATCCAGATGAACATCCGGTTCCAGGTCCGCCGATCAATTATCCGAATGGTGCACCAGAATTTAAGAACTTCAGCGAGGTGTTTTGCATGAAGGAAATAATTGTTCCATATGGCAGTATGAATTTTGAAACCATCAGTGAATTTAAGCGCAGCATCAACTGGGGTGCTGAGATTGAATTTGAGTGGAATGGGGCTGTGTTTAATATCATCAGATATGGTACCGATGGGAAAATAACAATCTACGCAGCAAATAAACCAGAAACTGAGAAAGTATGTGAGACGGCGGATGAGGCGCTGGAATACATGGTTGGCGATGATAGATTGCGGGACATCATTACCAAGGTTCATGTTGTATCCCGGTCGATTTGAAAAAGATGCCTATGTGAAGTGAAAAAATAGGAAATTTGATGCTCTGAAATCCAAAAAAACGTTGGTATGACAGGGTTTTTCAAAAAGTCCTATAAGAACACCCGTACCAGAGAAGAATGATCCGAACCTGTTCTTGGTGAGAGACGGGTTCGGATTATTTCTGTTTTAGGACTCGAAAGGGCAGCGGCAGCAACGCTGCCGCAACAAACAGTCCGGCGGACTGTTTGTTTAAGATAAGTGGGAGAGTCCCTTCAATTTCAGGCGCATCCCGTAGGGATGTGGATAAAATTGGAATATGTCAACGGTCAGTCTTCTGCAAAGTCTCACGAGCGCACCAATATGGACTCTACTGGCAGATTTGCCGTTGACTGCAAAGCAGGAAAAGATTCGCCCCGCGGCAACCCGAAAAGGGCAGCCGCGGGGTTCTTTTGCAATCCCAACTCCTTTTCGTGCGTCGTCAAACAAGCTCGTCCATGCTGCACCCCAATACCTGCGCTATTTTCTTGACGGTCAGCACGCCGGGTTCTACGTGACCGTTTTCCCAGCAGCTGATATCCTTGACCCGGCATCCGATGGCCTCGGCAAGCTGTCCCTGGGTCATGCCTGCAGCCTGACGGGCAGCCTTTCATTTATCTCCCATTTCTATCCTTCCTTTTTGCAGTTCGACTTTTTGTTCCTTGCTGCGTGGGGTGTTGCTCCCACATTCTCCTGACATTCCTGATAATATGTCATACACCGCATATCTTCAAGAACTTTTTTATGGTACAACCTCCTCCTTCGGCATCAGCGGCGGCATATTACACGCCTGAGTTCTGGCCCCAATGAGGAAATTGCTGTTTTACAGTTCAGATGATTCTTTTTTCTTGAAATGCGTAGCTTTGTGGCATATAATGGAGACAACGCTTTGAAAGGACTGTGGTTCCATGAAAGTAACGCTGCAAAATCTGACGAAAAAGTTCCCCAGCCGCAACAAAAAGCAGCCCGCCGACGTGATCGCCGTGAACGACTTCACCTTTGAGATCCCCGACGGCGTGCTGCTGGGTCTGCTCGGCCCTTCGGGCTGCGGCAAGTCCACCACGCTGAACCTGCTCTCCGGATTGCAGAAGCCTACCTCCGGCCGTATCTTCTTCGGCGACGACGACGTCACCGACCTGCCTGCGGAGAACCGGGGCGTGGGGCTGGTGTTCCAGAATTATGCCCTGTACCCCCACCTGACGGTGCGGCAGAATATCACCTTCCCTCTGGAAAACCGGACGGGCAAGGACAAGCTCACCCACCAGCAGATGGCCGACATGGCGCTGGAAGCGGCGAAGCTGGTGCAGATTGAAGAACTGATGGACCGCAAGCCAAAAGAGCTGTCCGGTGGCCAGCAGCAGCGCGTGGCCATTGCCCGGGCGCTGGTGAAAATGCCGAGAATTCTGCTGCTGGACGAACCCCTTTCCAATCTGGACGCCCGTCTGCGGCTCCAGACCCGGGAGGAGATCCGCCGCATCCAGAAGGCCACCGGCATCACCACCGTGTTCGTCACCCACGACCAGGAGGAGGCCATGTCCATTTCTGACCTGATCGTGGTCATGAAGGACGGCGTGGTACAGCAAATCGGCAAGCCTCAGGCGGTTTACGATTCTCCCGTGAATCTTTTTGTGGCAAAATTTCTGGGCACGCCGCCCATCAACGTCTTTGACGGTGAGGTGAAGGACGGGCATCTGTACATCGGCGAGGAAGCCGTGCTGGCCGTCCCCGGTGTGGCCAACCAGAGCGTCACCGCCGCCATCCGTCCCGAGGGCTTTACCCTGTCGGAGACCGGCGCGTTGAGCTGCGATCTGTCCCGGGTGGAGGTCATGGGGCGGGATATCAGTGTCGTCTCCACCCATCCCAAGTCCCAGAACGTGACCATCCGCTCCATCATCAGTGCGGAAAACGCCGTCAACACGGCGTCCCAAAAGGTGCGCTTTGACCTGAAGCCCAATAAGGTATTCCTGTTCCAGAAAGAATCCGGCGCGCGGATCGATTTTGGCTAAAGCGAGGGAAAGCCTATGGAAAAGAACAATTGGAAGGGCTGGCTGTATCTGCTTCCCGCCGCCGTGTTTCTGGGGCTGTTTCTGGTGTATCCCCTTATTGACGTGCTGACCTATTCCTTTGAGGAAGGATATAATTTTGCGTCCCAGACCTACTTCGGCACCGGACTTTACAACTACCACTACGTCCTGCGCGACCCTTATTTTTTACAGGCGCTGAAAAATACGCTCCTGCTGGTGCTGATCACCGTTCCCCTTTCCACGGGACTGGCCATGCTGATCTCCGTGGGACTCAGCTCCATTCAGAAGCTGCGGGAGCTTTACCAGACCGTTTACTTTCTTCCCTACGTGACCAACACGCTGGCGGTGGGTCTGGTGTTCATGATCTTTTTCAAGCGGACGCCCTACTCCGACGGTCTTGTCAATCTGGTCTTAAGCTGGTTCGGCGCGGGGCCGGTGGACTTCATCGACGGGCCTTACTGGGCGAAGATGTTTGTGCTGTGCTTCTACACCATCTGGGTCGTTCTGCCCTTCAAAATTCTGATCCTCACCGGGGCGCTGGCCTCCGTTGACCAGACCTATTATAACGCCGCCAAAGTGGACGGCACTCCCCGGTGGCGCATCTTCACCAAGATCACCCTGCCCATGATCTCCCCTACCGTGTTCTATCTGGTCATCACAGGCTTCATCGGCGCGTTCAAAGCCTACTCCGACGCCGTTGCCCTGTTCGGCACCAATCTGAACGCCGCCGGGATGAACACCATCGTGGGCTACATCTACGACATGCTCTACGGCGACTCCGGCGGCTACCCCTCCTACGCCTCTGCTGCGGCCATTGCGCTCTTCGCCATCGTGCTGACCATCACCTGCATCAACCTGCTGGTGAGCAGGAAGCACGTCCACTACTAAAAGGAGGCGGCGAACGTGGATTACGAAAAGATCGAAAAAAGCGCCCGTCTCCGCGACCGTGTCAGGAAAACCGTCACCTATTTCTTTCTGACCGTCTGGGGCATTCTGGTGTTGTTTCCCTTCTACTGGATGGTGCTTACCTCCGTCAAAAGCTACGGCGCTTACAATTCCGAGTGGATTCCCAAGCTGTACACCCTGTCCCCCACCCTGCAAAACTACGTCGACGCCTTCACGCAGGTGCCGCTGGGCGGGTACTTCCTCAACACCATTGTCTTCACCGTCATCACCACCGGCCTGATGCTCATTGTCACGGTGCTGGCGGCATACGGCTTCGCCCGGCTGAATTTCAAGGGCAAGGATCTGGTATTCGCCCTGTTTCTGTCCCTGATGATGATCCCCACGGAGCTGGTGGTCATCACCAACTTCGTCACCATCACCGACCTGAATCTACGCAACACCTTCACCGGTCTGATCCTGCCCTCCGTAACGTCGGTGTTTTACATCTACCTGCTGAAAGAAACCTTCTCTCAGGTTCCCGATGAGCTTTACTACGCTGCCAAGGTGGACGGCACCTCCGACCTCAAATACCTGTTCAAGGTGATGATCCCCATCTGCCGCCCCACCGTCGTCACCATCACCATCCTGAAAGTCATCGAGTGCTGGAACTCCTACGTCTGGCCGCGGCTGATTACCGACGATCAGTCCTATTTTCTGGTGTCCAACGGCATTCAGGAGATTCGGGAAAACGGCTTCGGCCGGGAGAACATCCCCGCCATGATGGCGGCGGTGGTGGCCATTTCCCTGCCGCTGATCGTTCTGTTCCTGATTTTCCGGAAGAAGATCATGGAGGGCGTTTCGAGAGGAGGCGTGAAGGGATGAAAAAGCTGCTTGCCTTGTTGCTTGCCCTTGCGCTGACCCTTTCCTTCACCGGCTGCCACGGTACGCTTTCCTCCGGGGAGAATCCCGCCGCTTCCAGTTCCTATCCGGTTCCCGACGAATTCGACACCTCCCGGCGGTATGAGATCACCTTCTGGGCAAAAAACGACACCAACATGGCTCAGGTGAACATCTACAAGCAGGCCATTGCGGACTTTGAAGCGCTGTATCCCAACATCACCGTGAATCTCCGGCTGTATACGGACTACGGCAAAATCTACAACGACGTCATTACCAACATCGCCACGGACACCACCCCCAACGTCTGCATCACCTACCCCGACCACATCGCGACCTATCTCACCGGCGAAAACACGGTGGTTCCTCTGGACGACCTGTTCGCCGATGAAAAATACGGCCTTGGGGGCAGCGAGGTGCGCTTCGATTCCCCCACCCAGGCGGAAATTATCCATCAGTTTCTGTCGGAATGCGCCATCAACGGCCACTATTACGCCATCCCCTACATGCGCTCCACGGAAGCCTGCTATGTCAACAAGACCTACGTGGAAAAGCTGGGCTACACCCTCCCCGACGTCCTGACATGGGACTTTGTGTGGGAGGTCTCCGAAGCCGCCATGGCGAAGGACAGCGCCGGGAATTTCCTGCTCAACGGTCAGAAGGTGCTGATCCCCTTCATCTACAAATCCACGGACAACATGATGATCCAGATGCTGAAGCAGCAGGGTGCGGGCTACTCTACGAGCAGCGGCGAGGTGCAGCTGTTCAACGACACCACGGGCGAAATCCTCACAACAATTGCCGAGCACGCCGCCTCCGGTGCGTTCAACACCTTCAAACTGGCAGGCTACCCCGCCAATTTCCTCAACGCCGGGCAGTGCATTTTCGCCATCGACTCCACTGCCGGCGCGACATGGATGGGCGCCGACGCCCCCCTCATCGACATTGCCGAGGAAAAGCTGATTCCCTTTGAGCTGGCAGTGCTGCCGGTTCCCCAGTTTGACCCGGAGCAGCCCCGGATGATCTCTCAGGGGCCGTCGGTGTGCGTGTTCAACAAGTCCGATCCGCAGGAAGTACTGGCGAGCTGGCTGTTCGCCCAGTATCTGCTGACCAATAACGTGCAGATCGCCTATTCCCAGACGGAGGGGTACATCCCCGTCACGTCCAAGGCGCAGGAAAGCCCCGCCTATCAGGACTATTTAAGCCGCTGCGGCGAGGATAACACCACCCACTACCGCGCCAAGATCGAGGCCGCCCAGCTGCTGATGCGCTACACGGACTGCACCTTCGTTACCCCCGTGTTTAACGGCTCCGCGTCTCTGCGCAACGCCGCAGGGCAGCTGATTGAGGACGTGAACAAGTCCGTGCGCCGCCGCCAGACGGTCAACGCCGAATATCTTTCGTCTCTTTACAGCGACGTTTCCTCCCTGTACCGCTTGGACCAGATTCAGGTGTCTGCCAGCGGCTTAGGGCCGCTGCCCGCCGTTTCCAGGGCGCTGCTGATCGGTCTTGCGGTCTGCTGGGTCGGGATGGGTACCTATGTTCTCAGTGAAAAGCTGAAAAAACGCCGTAAAAAAGATTGATTTCCATAAATCCTGTAGTATAATGGGGCCGTACCCCATGGTACGATATATGAAAAAGGAGTTTTGAAACATGAAAAAGCTGATTGCCATGCTTCTGGTTCTGACGATGGTTCTGTCCTTCGCCGCCTGTGCCAAGCAGGACACTGTCACTCCCACTGTCGCTGACGTCGCCATCACCACTGCGGCTGCTGACCCCACCCCCGCGGCTGAAACCGAGGCAAGCAACCCCGCTCCCGTTGTCACCGCAATGAGCCATGCCGACTATGTGGCCGCCGACAACGAAACCGAGGTTGTGGTCGAGACCTACGTCCAGGCCCATCAGTCCTGGTGGGACAACAAGGTCACCGTTTACTGCCAGAGCCCCGACGGCGCTTACTTCCTGTACGAGCTGGCCTGCTCCGAAGAGGACGCCGCCAAGCTGGTTCCCGGCACCAAGATCCGCGTTACCGGCTTCAAGGGCGAGTGGTCCGGCGAAGTGGAGATCATGGATGGCACCTTTGAGTTTGTCGAGGACGGCGATACCTACATCGCCGAGGCGCTGGACGTCACCGACCTGCTGGGCACCGACGAGCTGATCGACCATCAGAACGAGTTCGTTTCCTTCACCGGCCTGACCGTAGCTCCCAGCACCGACGCCAACGGCAACGAGGCTGCTTTCCTGTACAACTGGGACGGCTCCGGCGAGAAGGGCAACGACCTGTACTTCAACGTCACCGTGAACGGCCAGACCTACAACTTCTGCGTGGAGTCCTACCTGTGCGGTGAGGACACCGAGGTCTATCAGGCTGTGGAAGCACTGCAGATCGGCGACGTGATCAACGCCGAAGGGTTCCTCTACTGGTACGAGGGCGTCAACCCCCACATCACTTCCGTTTCCGCTGCGAACTGAGTTTGAACACAGCAATGGGGAAAGGCATTTGCCTTTCCCCATATTTTTTCGGGCAAAAAGTTTCCCTGTTTTCAGGCTCTGTTAAGCAATGGGGTGTATACTTGGCTCCATCAGGAACAAATCCCCATGAAAGAAGGTACACCATGAAAAAAGTCATCCCTTTGCTCCTCACCGCCCTGCTGCTGACAGGCTGCGCGTCCGCCCCGGAAGCCGCGGTGGAAACCACTGTCCCGGTGCAGACCACCGCCATGACGGAAGCTGCAGCGGAAACCGCCCCCGTGGCCGCCACCGATGCGTCGGTCTACACCTCCCGCTTTGACAGCGAAACGATCATCACCCTCTCCGACGACGGCCTGACCGTAAACGGCGGCGGGGAGACCGACACGGTCTATACCTCCCACGATATTGTCTATTACGAAGAAAAAACCGCCTACGAAAGCGACAACCCCTACGGTGCCGGCAGTGAGGCAGACATGCACACCGCTGAGGAAGCGGCAGCCCACACCGTGGTAAACATCACCGCTCCCGGTGCCTACCGTCTCAGCGGCAAGCTCAGCGCGGGTCAGATTCGCATTGACCTGGGCGAGAATGCCGCGTCCGACCCAGACGCAGTGGTGGAGCTGATTCTGGACGGCGCGGACATCACCTGCACCGTCGCCCCCGCCATTCTTTTCCGGAACGTCTATGAGTGCGACGGTGGCTGGAACACGGAAACCGCCCAGCCCACCGTGGATACCGCCGACGCCGGGGCTAATCTGATTCTGGCAGAGAACAGCTGGAGCACCGTCTCCGGCTCCTATGTCGCCAAAATCTACAAGGATGCCGAAGGGGAAAAGAAGCTGTGGAAGCAGGACGGCGCGGTCTACTCCTACATGTCCATGAACGTCTACGGTCCCGGCGCGCTGGGCATCACCGCTGAAAACGAGGGCCTGAACTCCGAGCTGCACCTGACCATCAACGGCGGTGATATCGCCATCCGCTCTCAGGACGACGGCATCAACACCAACGAGGACGGCGTCTCCGTGACCACCGTCAACGGCGGCACCCTGCACATCATTGCGGGTCTCGGCGCGGAGGGCGACGGCATCGACTCCAACGGCTATCTGGTCATCAACGGCGGCACCGTAGTCGCCTCCGCCAACCCGGCCTCCGACGCCGGTCTGGACTCCGACATGGGTTCCTTCATTAACGGCGGTACGGTGGTCGCCCTCGGCTCCACCATGGACTGGGCGGAAAGCGACTCCAATCAGGTCACCATGAACCTGCAATTTTCCCAGTACCAGTCCAGCGGCAGCGCCATTGTGGTCACGAAGGAAGACGGTACGGTGATTTTCGCCTACGACCCCAGCGAGGATGAGGTGCTTGGGGAAAATATGCGGCAGTATATGGGCGCGGTCATC
>ULRA01046083.1_pt1 | contig 11814 bp, 10 predicted proteins | sample 1954981 | NCBI WGS metagenome assembly ULRA01 (sample SAMEA4835669, study PRJEB28245) | human gut metagenome | biome: gut microbiome; material: fecal sample | place: Denmark | collected 2008
TGGCCGGTGGAGGGCGGGCGGTGCCTTGCCAGCGCCCTGCACACGGCGGAGAACATGCTGGTGCCCGCCTGCCTGACGGTCTGCCTGCTGGATGCCGGGGGCCGCAGTGCCGCGGTGGCCCAGTACGGCAGCCTGAAGGGGATGGCCCTGCCTCTGCTCACCTTTCCCTTTGGGCTGCTGGGGAGCCTTTCGGTGCTGCTGATGCCTGAGATCACCCAGGCCCACATCCGGGGCGAGCGCGCCCGGCTGGACTGCCTGCTGGACCGGATGCTCCGGCTGACGGGCTGCTTCTCGGCGCTGGCGGGGGCGCTGTTCTGGGTGTGGGGAGAGCCGCTGGCCCTGCTGCTCTACCACAGCCAGGAGGCCGGGCTCTATCTGCGGGTGCTGGGCCCGGCCATGCCGCTGATGTATCTGGAAAGCATGGTGGACGGTGCTATGAAGGGGATGGGGGAGCAGAAGGCCGTGTTCCGGTACAGCCTGTGGGACGCGGTGCTCCGCATTGCGGGGGTGCTGCTCCTCCTGCCCAGATGGGGGATGAAGGGCTTTTTGTGGGTGATCCTGCTGTCCAGCGCCTATACCTGCCAGATGAATACAGCCCGTCTGCTACACGTCAGCGGGCTGAAGCCCAGGCTCTGGCGGTGGCTGGGGGCTCCGGCGCTGGCGGCACTGGTCTCAGCGGGGGCGGGCGAGGGCCTGCGCACTCTGCTGGCGGGGTGGCTGGGCAGCGGGAGCACGCCCACCCGGCTGGCGGCGCTCTGCGTTGGCGGCTTTGGCATGGCGGCAGTCTGCCTTGCCGTGCAGTGGCCGCTGGGGCTGGGCGAAGAGGTGCAGGCTATCCTGCGGACAGAAAAATCCCGCAGGGAGCGGCAGAAAAGCCCGGAGAATCGGAATTGTTCTGGACACAGGGGGGAGAATTGAGTATAATACAATGGATATTATGGCGGAACAGGCGCATGGGGCTTTGGCCCCTGTGGCCGGCAACGCCGGGAAAAACGGGTGCGGACAGATCCCACCCCGATGTAAAAGAGGATTTTTGTGAAGAAAACAAAGAAGCTTGTGCCGCAGGTGCTGCTGCGCCGGATGATCCTGGTGCTGCTGGACGCGGCCATCGTGATATTCAGCTTTTACTTTGCCCTGCTGCTCCGGGCCGACGGCGCGGTGGAGGCCAGCTGGTGGCCCCACAACCGTGCCCTGCTCTACCAGAACCTGCCCTGGATCGTGGCGCTCTACCTGCTCAGCTTTCTGGCGGGCGGGCTGTACCATGTGCTCTGGAAGTATGCCGGGGAGCGTGACCTCATCCGTCTGGGCGGCATGATCGCCGTGCCCACGGGGGTGGTCTATTTCGTGAACCATTTCTGCGTCCACGGCGTGCTGTTCGATTCTGCCAACGCCATGGCCGCTGTCCTCATCTTCCTGCTGGTGGGGGGCAGCCGTCTGGCATGGCGGCTCTTCCTGAACCATCCCATCGGCGAACGGCTGCGTGGCGTGCCCAACAAGGACCCCAACCGCCCTGTGATGATCGTGGGCGCGGGCGAGGCCGGTGCCTGGGCCATCAATGTCTGCAAATCCAACAGCAGCTACGGCCACCCCGTTGTGGCGGTGGACGATGACCTGGTCAAGCAGGGGCAGACCATCCACGGCGTGCCGGTCAAGGGCACGCTGGAGCAGATCCCCCAGCTCTGCACCCAGTACAACATCCACAACATCATCATTGCCATCCCCACCCTGCGGGGCAGCAGGCTGAACCATGTCATCGACCTCTGCGTTTCCACCCACTGCCCGGTGCAGATCCTGAGCGACCCCCAGCTGGTGGGCAGCAACGGCCCCCAGCAGGGTGCGTTCCGTGAGCTGAACACCGCCGATTTCCTCTCCCGTGACGAGGTCACGCTGGACAACGAGAAGATCTCCGGCTACCTCACCGGCAAGACCGTGCTGGTGACGGGCGGCGGCGGCTCCATTGGCAGCGAGCTCTGCCGCCAGGTGATGCGCTTCCGGCCCGGCAAGCTGCTGATCTTTGATATCTACGAGAACTGCGCCTACGAGCTGCTGATGGAGCTGCAGCAGAAGTACGGCCGCGACATCCCCGTGACCGTGCTGATCGGTTCCATCCGGGATAAAAAGCGGCTGGACGAGGTATTTGAGACCTACCACCCCACTGTGGTGTTCCATGCAGCGGCCCATAAGCATGTGCCGCTGATGGAGATCAGCCCCGCCGAGGCCGTGAAGAACAATGTGCTGGGTACCAAGAACCTGCTCACCAGCGCCAGCGAGCACGACGTGGAGCGGTTCGTTCAGCTTTCCACCGACAAGGCGGTCAATCCCACCAGCGTGATGGGCTGCACCAAGCGGATCTGTGAGATGCTCATCCAGACCTTTGCGGGCAACACCGACATGAAGTGCGTGGCGGTCCGCTTTGGCAACGTGCTGGGCAGCCACGGCAGCGTGATCCCGCTGTTCGAGGCTCAGATCAAGAAGGGCGGCCCTGTCACCCTCACCGACCCCAACATCGAGCGCTACTTTATGACCATTCCCGAGGCGGCCCAGCTGGTGCTGCAGGCGGGCGCGCTGGCCGAGGGCGGCAGCATCTATGTGCTGGACATGGGCGAGCCGGTCAAGATCATGGATCTGGCCAAGCAGCTCATCCGCTTTTACGGCTACGAGCCGGGCGTGAATATGGAGATCAAGATCGTGGGCCTGCGCCCGGGCGAGAAGCTCTACGAGGAGCTGATGATGGACGAGGAGCAGGGCAAGATGCGCCGCACCGAGCACAACAAGATCTTTGTGGCATCGCCCCGGGATATCGACCTGGCCGTGTTCTACCAGCAGCTGCAGGATCTTGCCGCTGCCGCCCAGCACAACGACGAGGGCGTGGTGGATCAGCTGGAAAAAATGATCCCCACCTTTACCCCCACCCGGAAAAATCTAAAGGTGTAAACTCCTTCCGTCATCGCTGGCGCGATGCCACCTCCCTCAGGGAGGGAGGCTTTGCCGTGCGGTCAGGCTCCCTCTCCGAGGGAGCTGTCTGCGAAGCAGACTGAGGGAGTAAACTACGTTCGCAACTGCGGCTCCAAAGCCGTATGCGCTATAAAAACGAGAGGGAAGTATATTATGGAAAAGAGACCGTTTCTGACCGAAGAGCAGGCCCAGGAGATCATCCAGGACGTGCCCACCCCGTTCCACGTCTACGACGAAAAGGGCATCCGTGAGAACGCCCGCCGCATCAACAAGGCCTTCAGCTGGAACAAGGGCTTCCGGGAGTATTTTGCCGTCAAGGCGCTGCCCAACCCCATCATCCTGCAGATCCTGAAGGAAGAGGGCTGCGGCGTGGACTGCTCCTCCCTGACCGAGCTGATGCTGAGCGAGGCCTGCGGCTTTACCGGCAGCGATATCATGTTCTCTTCCAACCAGACCCCCGTGGAGGACATGAAGAAGGCATACGAGCTGGGCGCATACATCAACCTGGACGATGCCACCATGGTAGACTTCCTGGACCGTGTGGCCGGGATCCCCGAGAACATCTTCTGCCGCTACAACCCGGGCGGGACCTTCCAGCTGGGCGAGAGCGAGGAGGGCTTCCAGGTCATGGACAAGCCCGGCGATGCCAAGTACGGCATGACCGAGGAGCAGATGATCGACAGCTACAAGAAGCTGATGGCAAAGGGTGCAAAGAACTTTGGCATCCATGCCTTCCTGGCCTCCAACACCATCTCCGATGCCTATTACCCTGAGCTGGCAGGCATCCTGTTCCAGCTGGCGGTCCGTGTGCAGAAGGCCACCGGTGCCCACATTGGTTACATCAACCTGTCCGGCGGCGTGGGCATCCCCTACCGCCCCGACCAGACCGAGAACGACATTATGGCCATCGGTGAGGGCGTGCGCCGGAAGTTTGAGGAGATCCTTGTGCCCGCAGGGATGGGCGATGTGGCCATCTTCACCGAGATGGGCCGCTTTACCACCGGCCCCTACGGTGCGCTGGTGGCAACTGCCATCCACGAAAAGCACATCTACAAGGAGTACATCGGTCTGGATGCCTGTGCTGCCAACCTGATGCGCCCCGCCATGTACGGCGCTTACCACCACATCACCGTGCTGGGCAAGGAGAACGCCCCCTGTGACCACAAGTACGATGTGGTCGGCGGCCTGTGCGAGAACAACGACAAGTTCGCCATTGACCGGATGCTGCCCAAGATCGACATCGGCGACCTGATCTACATCCACGACACCGGCGCGCACGGCTCCGCCATGGGCTACAACTACAACGGCAAGCTCCGCAGCGCCGAGGTCCTGCTCTGCGAGGACGGCTCTCACCGCCTCATCCGCCGCGCCGAGACCCCCCGCGACTACTTTGCAACGCTGGACTTCCTGCCTGCCATGAAGCCCCTGTTCGAGGGCTACGACGACTGAGTCTCCCTGAAAACCTGCGAGGTGTGAGATGTTTTTTGGATTCCAGCTTACCTGCGGCCTGATGATGGTCTTTTACGGCTACTCGGTGATGAAGAATCCCCGTGTGTGGGGAGACCAGGGCCGTCAGGCAGTCAAGGCGGAGAATTTCCCGGAATACTGCCGCCAGAACGGCCTGTTCTTCCTGAAGGCGGGCCTGATCATGGCGCTCATCGGCGCGCTGGACGCACTGGTGAGCCTTTCCGGCGCGCTCTACGTCCTGCTGTATCTGTTCGGGCTGGCGTTCTCGTTCTATCCGCTGGTCAAATGGTGCCGCGAGAACGAGGGCTTCTCCTGGCCCTGGCCCCATGTGGAAAGCGAGAAGAAGCGGATCAAAAAGCTGCGCAGGGAGCAGGAACAGGAGCAGCAGGGCGGCTCTGAGAAAAAATAAGAAAGAACCGGAACGCGGCGCTCTCCCTGAAGAAGGGAGGGCGCTGCTTTTGTCTGCTGAAGTTTCGACCCTTGACAGCCGGAGCCGCAGAACCTATAATGAAACCACGATGACCCCTCTTGAAACACATTTGGAGGTACAAAACCATGATCAACTATCCCAAGAATTATGCTCCTCTGGCTGAAGAGGAAATGGAGTACACCAGCGGCGGTCTGTCCATCAACTGGATGGCACTGGGCTCCACCGTTATGGGCCTGGCCACCAGCATGCTGGCCTACCTGAATGTCTCCAACATTGCCGGTGTGGCGGTCCAGCTGCAGAAGAAGGACCCTGAGAAGTACCCTGAGCCGGAAGGCACTATCAACGGCAACCTCATCATTGATTCCACCCTGACCTATTTCTCCAGCGTGGCTGGCATCGGCATGGGCCTGCTGAACATCGCTGCGGGCGTGGGCACCGTCTACCTGGGCATGAAGTCTGGTTCTTAAAAATTAGCACTGGACATTTGAGCCAAAACGTGGTATAATTCATCCTGCATTCGCGGGCATCGTACATCGGCTAGTATATCAGCCTTCCAAGCTGAGGAGGTGGGTTCGATTCCCATTGCCCGCTCCATGCAGAAAAAAGCCCTGAGTTCTCCGGAACTCGGGGCTTTTTTGCTGGGCAGAACCGCTCAGCCTCGCTTTGCACCGCAGTTCCCTTGACAGGGGAGCCGGGCGGTGTGCGGCTGTCATTCTGCCGTGCCTGTCAGGAGAGGCGGCAGCCTGCAGGGATGACAGAGAGGTTTCAGACGGAGAGCTTGTTCACTTTTCCTGTTTACTTTGAAGCGATTTTATAGTAAAATAAGATGAATAAATCAGGGGCAGGGGAAACTCCGGCCTGATGAGAGAAATGATTTAGGTGGTGTATTGATATGGCATTGAAATATCAGCGGATCCTTCTGAAGATCAGCGGCGAGGCCCTGGGCGGCGAAAAGGGCACCGGCTTTGACGAGCCGACTATGGACGCGATCTGCGGCGGCGTGAAAAAGGCCCACGACCTGGGCGTGCAGATCGGCATCGTGGTGGGCGGCGGCAACTTCTGGCGCGGCCGTTCCAGCGGCAAAATGGAGCGCACCCTGGCCGACAAGATCGGAATGCTGGCGACCGTGATGAACGCGCTGGCCGTCTCCGACAAGCTGGAGCAGCTGGGCGTGGAGACCGAGGTGTTCACCTCCATCACCATGCCGCAGGTGGCCCCCGCCTTTACCCGCAAGGATGCCCTGAAGGCCATGGCAGACGGCAAGATCGCCATCTTCGGCGGCGGCACCGGCAACCCCTTCTTCTCCACCGATACCACCACGGCCCTGCGTGCTGTTGAGGTGAGTGCGGACATCATGTTCAAGGCCACCATGGTGGACGGCGTGTACGACAAGGACCCCCACAAGTACCCCGATGCCAAAAAGTACGACACCCTGACCTTTACCAAGGTGCTGGAGGATCGCCTGGCTGTGATGGATGGCACTGCCGCCACCCTCTGCCGCGACAACAAGCTCCCCATCCTGGTCTTTGACCTGGCCGACCCGGACAACATTGCAAAGGCCGTGCAGGGCGAGAACGTGGGCACCCTGGTCTACGAGGGCTGAGCATAGCCCGCATCCCCGTACCATAGAATGGAACAGGCAGCAATCACAGCGCCTGTGCAGAACAATATATAACAGGAGAAAAGGACAATGAGCAGCAACACCAAGGCATTTGAAGAAAAGATGAAGAGCTCCGTGGAGCATCTGGACCGCGAGCTGGCCGCTGTGCGTGCAGGCCGCGCCAACCCCGCCGTTCTGGACAAGGTGAGCGTGGACTACTACGGTGCCCCCACTCCCATCCAGCAGGTGGCCTCTGTGGCCGTGAGCGAGGCCCGCACCCTGACCATCACCCCCTGGGACCGCACCCTGCTGCGCGCCATCACCAAGGCCATCATGGCCAGCGATGTGGGCATCACCCCCATTGATGACGGCTCCACCATCCGCCTGAACTTCCCGGCCCCCACCGAGGAGCGCCGCAAGCAGCTGGCAAAGGAAGTTGCCAAGCTGGGCGAGGAGGCCAAGGTGGCCGTGCGCAATGTCCGCCGCGACGCTATGGACAAGGCCAAGGCCATGAAGAAGGCCGGTGAGCTGACCGAGGATACCCAGAAGACCATGGAAGAAGAGGTCCAGAAGCTGACCGACAAGTATATCAAGAACATCGACGCAGCCGTTGAGGAAAAGCAGAAGGAGATCATGTCCGTCTGATCGCCGCGGCGAAACGAAACGTGGGAGGTGCCGTGCGCTGGAACGAGTGCGCGGCACTTTTTGCCGAAACCGGGGCAGGGAACCCCCGCCCCGCAAACGCAGGAGAATGATTATGAACCATCCCAAAGAATTTGCCGAGGGCCTTTCCATCGGCATCATCATGGACGGCAACGGCCGCTGGGCCAAGCAGCGGGGCCTGCCCCGTACCGCGGGCCACAAAAAGGGTGCCGCCGTGTTTCAGGATATCGCCAACTACTGCGAGGAGCTGGGCGTTTCGTCCGTGACCTTCTACGCCTTCTCCACCGAGAACTGGAAGCGCCCGCTGGAAGAGGTCTCCGCCATTATGAAGCTGTTCGGTGAGTATCTGCTCAAGGGCTTCAACTATAAGGACCGCAACATCCGCATCAAGTTCCTGGGTGACCGGGCTGCGCTGGATGCAAAGCTCCAGAAGCTGATGAACGAGCTGGAGGAGGACTCTGCCGCCAAGACCGGCATGACCCTGAATATTGCCGTGAACTACGGTGGCCGCCCCGAGATCGTGCGGGCCGCCCGGCAGCTGGCCCAGCAGGTGGCAGAGGGCACCCTCAAGCCCGAGGACATCACCGAAGAGATGATGAGCGACCACATGTATACCGCCGGCCAGAAGGACCCGGATTTCATCCTGCGTCCCTCGGGCGAGAAGCGCCTTTCCAACTTCATGCTCTGGCAGGCCGCTTACGCCGAACTGGTGGAGATGGATGTGCTCTGGCCTGATTTCACCCGTGATGACCTGGATGCCGCCATCACGGAGTTCAACAAGCGCTCCCGCCGGTTTGGCGGCATCTGACCCTTGCAATTCCCAAAAGGAGAAATTTGAATGAAAACTCGTATCATAACCGCAATTGTGGGCATCCTCGTCCTGATCGGGGTGCTGTTCACCTTTGACACGCTGGTGTTCAATTTTGTCATTGCCGCCATTACCCTGATCGCCATCCACGAGGTCTTCAAGGCCCTGGGCTTTGGCAGAAAGGAATGGCCCATGTACGCCGTGTTCGTGCCCTACACCCTGCTGATCATGCTGTCCAGCTATCAGGTGTGGCGGCGGCTGGTCATGCCGGCCTCCTTCTTGATGGTGCTGTTCTTCGGCATCTATCTGGTGGTGCGCAACGCACAGGTGGATTTTGCAAAAGCCAGCGGTCTGGTGATGTTTTCCGGCATCGTGATCTTCTGCTTCTACTCCTTTATCCGTTTGAAGGAGCTGCTGCCGGTGGAGACCTACGGCTATGACGCGATGTTCTTTATTCTGCTCATCCTCTGCTTTGCCTGGGGCGGCGATACCTGCGCCTACTTTGCAGGCAGAGCCTTTGGCAAGCACAAACTCTGCCCCGTGGTCAGCCCCAAAAAGACCGTGGAGGGAGCCATTGGCGGCGTGCTGGGCACCATGGTGTTCGGTGTGATCGCCACCGTCATCTACTCCATTGCGGCCAACCGGATGGAGGCGTTCACCCGCACCAACATCGGCGTTTCGATGTACGTGATCATTGCCCTGCTGGCCTGCGTGGCCGCTGTGCTGGGCATCTACGGCGACCTGTTCGCCAGCGTGGTCAAGCGCCAGTGCGGCATCAAGGATTATGGCACCATCTTCCCGGGCCACGGCGGCATTCTGGACCGCTTCGACAGCGTCATGTTCATTGCGCCGTTCGTCACCATGGTGGTCATCGCTGTTTTCTATCACTGAATGCAGGAGGTAGCTTATGTCTAAAAAAATCACGCTGCTGGGTTCTACCGGTTCCATCGGCACCCAGAGCCTGGATGTCATCCGTGCCCAGGGGTATGAGGTGTTCGGCCTTTCCGCCCACAGCCATGTGGAGAAGATCCTGGAGCAGATCGAGGAGTTCCACCCCCGGTATGTCTGCATGACCGACCCCGATGCCGCCGCCCGGCTGGACGCGGCTCTGGCGGGCCGTGCCAACGCCCCCCGGCTGCTGACCGGCCCCGAGGGCCTGAAGGAGCTGGCTGCCATGGACGGCCCCGATGTGGTGCTGAACAGTGTGGTGGGCATCGCCGGTCTGGGTGCCAGCCTGACCGCCATTGAGAGCGGCCATGATCTGGCCCTTGCCAACAAGGAGAGCCTTGTCACGGGCGGCCACCTGGTGACCCAGGCTGTGGCAAAGCACGGCGTGAAGCTGCTGCCTGTGGACAGCGAGCACTCCGCCATCTTCCAGTGCCTGCAGGACAAGGAGAGCGCCAAGAGCCTGACCAAGATCCTGCTCACGGCCTCCGGCGGCCCCTTCTTCGGCATGAAGACCGAGGAGCTGCGGGGCAAGACCAAGGCCGATGCCCTCAAGCATCCCAACTGGAACATGGGTGCCAAGATCACCATCGACTCCGCCACCCTGATGAACAAGGGCCTGGAGCTGATCGAGGCGGTCTGGCTGTTCGGCCTGCCCCCTGAGAAGATCCAGATCGTGGTGCAGCGCCAGAGCATTGTCCACTCTGCCGTGCAGTACAGCGATAACTCCATCATCGCCCAGCTGGGCGTGCCCGATATGCGCATCCCCATTCAGTACGCACTGACCTACCCGGCCCGTGTGCCCGGTGTGGTGCCCGAGCTGGACTTTACCACCCTGAAGCTGCTGACCTTCGATGTGGCCGACGAGGAGACCTTCCGCTGCCTGGCTGCCTGCAAAAAGGCCATCAAGAAGGGCGGTCTGGGCCCCTGCGCCGCCAACGGTGCCAACGAGGAGGCAGTCAAGCTCTTCCTCGAGGATAAGATCGGCTTCCTCGATATCGGCCGTCTGGTGGAGGCTGTTGTGGACAGCTACAGCTTTGGCGGCGATTACACCCTGGCCGATGTGTATGAGTGCGACAAGATGGCCCGCGCCTTTGTGAGAGCGCACCTGTAAGGAGAACTGATGTCTTTTATTGTCACCTTTATTGCTGCGGTGTTCGTGTTCAGCGCCGTGATCGCCATCCACGAATTCGGCCACTTCATGGTGGCAAAGCTCTGCGGTGTGCAGGTCAACGAGTTCTCCATCGGCATGGGGCCGGTGCTGTGCAAGCGGGTGCGCAAGGGCACCCAGTACAGCATCCGCGCCCTGCCCGTGGGCGGCTTTGTGGCGCTGGAAGGGGAGGAAAGCCCCGAGAGCAAGCAGGCGGAGGAACGGTCAACCCCCCCAGCCGCCGATGGCGGCAGCTCCCCTGATAGGGGAGCCCTTGGCATAGCGGAGACTTCCCCCGAGGAGGAAAAGCCTGCTGGTATTCCTCTGAATGAGGCCCCTGTCTGGCAGCGGGCCCTCATCATGCTGGCGGGTGCCGGGATGAACTTTGTGCTGGGCTTTGTGGTCATGGCCATCCTCATCACGGCCCAGAGCGAGCCCATCACCAGCAAGGTCCTCTATCAGGTGGAGGAGAACGCCCTCTGCGGCCAGACCGGCCTGCAGGCAGGGGATAAGATCCTTGCAGTGAACGGCCGCCGCTGCTTTGTGGCAAACGATATCCTCTATGAGCTGATGCGCACGGAGGACTACACCGCCGATTTCACCGTTCTGCGGGACGGCAAAAAGGTGGAGCTGCCCGGTGTGCAGTTCGACACCTGGCAGGATGACAGGGGCGAGACCCACATGAGCCTGGGCTTTACGGTCTACGGCATCAAAAAAACACCGCTGAACGTGCTGAAAGAGGCGGGCAACAGCGTGCTCTACTACGGGCGCATCATTTTTGCCTCCCTCTCCGACCTGCTGCGGGGGCGGGAGAGCATCAACGACCTCTCCGGCCCGGTGGGCATCGTAACGGCCATCGGGCAGGCCGCCAGCTACGGCTGGCAGGACCTGCTGGAGATGCTGGCGCTCATCACCGTGAATGTGGGCATCTTCAACCTGCTGCCCTTCCCGGCGCTGGACGGCGGCAAAGTGGTGTTCCTGCTCATTGAGGGCGTGACCGGCCATGCTGTGCCCGAAAAGATCCAGAGCGGCCTGATCGTGGCAGCCTTTGCGCTGCTGTTCGGGCTGATGATTTTTGCAACTTACAACGATATCCTCCGGCTCATTACCGGGGCAATGTGATACGGAAAGGAAAACGACCATGCGGCAGCTGAAACGAGAAGTGAAAATCGGCAATGTGACCATTGGCGGCAACAACCCCATTGCAGTGCAGACCATGCTGAATGTCCCCGTGGAGGACATCGAGGGCAACGTTGCCCAGGCAAAGCGCTGTGAGGCGGCGGGCTGCCAGATCCTGCGTGTGACCTGCCCCAGCGCGGCGGATGCCAAGTGCATCGAGGCCGTGAAGAACGCAGTGAACATCCCCATCGTGGCGGATATCCACTTTGACTACAAGGCAGCGCTGGCCTGCGCCGACGTTGGTGTGGACAAGATCCGCATCAACCCCGGCAACATCGGCGACGACGACCGGGTCAAGGCCGTGGTGCAGGCCTGCCAGCAGAAGAATATCCCCATCCGCATCGGCGTGAACGGCGGCAGCCTGGAAAAGCACATTCTGGCAAAGTACGGCGCGCCCGTGCCCGAGGCCATGGTGGAAAGCGCCCTGTACCATGTCCGCCTGCTGGAGAAGTTCGATTTCAACAACATCGTCATCTCCATCAAGAACTCCAACGTACCCCGCATGATGGAGGCCTACCGCCAGCTGAGCGCCGTGACCGATTACCCCCTGCATGTGGGCGTGACCGAGGCCGGTACTTACCAGATGGGTCTGCTCAAGAGCGGCATGGGCATCGGCG
>ULRA01035985.1_pt1 | contig 11795 bp, 8 predicted proteins | sample 1954981 | NCBI WGS metagenome assembly ULRA01 (sample SAMEA4835669, study PRJEB28245) | human gut metagenome | biome: gut microbiome; material: fecal sample | place: Denmark | collected 2008
TAACGGATTCCGCCACATCGCCGACGAGAGCCATGGCCCCACGGACGCACCGAATCAGGTACCCGGATGCAAAATCGCTTGTTTAACCCTTTAACGCTCTCTCTGACAATGCAAGAAATCAAATTCTCAACCCGCGACGCCATCGTGGACTTCTTCCTGACCTTCCGTTCCTATATCTCCGAAGTGTTCGGAGCCAACCCCGATGCTGCCACTCTCGACTGGCACTCCGTCGGAGCCTGCATCCACTACTTTGGCGAGGACCGTACCATTCAGTTTCGCCTGTGGGAACGCTCCGAAGGCCATCTCGGAATCCCTGATATGACACTCATAATCATCCGCATCAGCTTCCGAGGCACCCAGAAAGTCATCCACGCTGAGATGAAAGCTTTCATCCACTGGCTGAAACAGACCGCCAAGTCGCACGGCTTCCTCCACTTCGCCGACGAAGACAGCCAGCCACTCCCCACCAACCAAGTCCCCGGCTGCCGCATCGCCTGCATCCGCCTCTGATTCCATCCGCTAATACGCCCATAACCCTTTGACCAATGCCCCGACAAGATTCGCCCTCTTGCCGGGGCGTTTTATGTTTCTCAGCATAAATGATTGCCATATCAATAAAAATGGCTAACTTTGCATAATATTATAAGAAGTTGTAACATGATGAAAATAGAAGAAAAGCCTACACCGGCAAATAGAATAAAAGCTGTATTAGCAGAGAAAAGCGTCTCTGCCAAACAATTATGTAAAGTTGTTGGCAAGAATGAAACAACTATTTCTCGTTGGTGTAATAATAAAATTCAACCCTCTGTTACTCAGCTTCAAGAAATCGCTCATTTTCTCGATGTAGATATAAGAGATTTATTGTGTCCAACAAAATGAATAGAATAGGTATTGACATATTTGCTGGAGCAGGTGGTCTTAGTCTTGGAGCTGAGATGGCAGGCATTTCCATTTCCCATGCCATTGAAATAAACCCCAGCGCAGTAAAGACATATAAAAGAAATCATCCTGATACCAATATAATTTGCTCAGACATTAGAGACTTAGAACCTTCTGATTTGAAATCCAATGACAAGGGAGTATTTATTATAATGGGAGGTCCACCTTGTCAAGGGTTCTCATTGTCTAATACTCGAAGCAGGACGATGAAGAACCCTAATAATACGCTATTCGAGGAATTTCTCAGATTTGTTCAAGAGATTCAACCCGATTGGTTCCTTTTCGAAAATGTATTCGGGTTTACTAATATGAGCAATGGAGCTGTACGAAGATTGGTTGGCATATGCTTCAAAAGTTTAGGCTATGAGATAGAAGATGACGTTTTATGGGCTTCTGATTATGGAGTTCCTCAACGACGTAATCGATATTTCATGGTAGGTAACCGTTTAGGTATTAAGTTTAAATTCCCAATAAAACACGAAAAGTCGATATCTGTATGGGATGCAATAAGCGACTTGCCCATCGTCGGCAATGGCGAACAGTTATTCGAGGGTGAATATCTTTGTGGAATAAACGAAGCAACTCCTTATCAAAGGCTTATGAGGCTTAATTCTGAAAAACCAAGTCAGAATTTGGTGTCACTTAACAATGAATTGGTCATTAAACGATACAAGCATATCCCTCAAGGTGGAAATTGGAGAGACATCCCTGACGATTTAATGGTTAATTATGCTGATAAAGAGAGATGTCATAGTGGTATTTACAAACGTCTGAAAGCAGATGAACCATCTGTTGTTATATCAAACTACCGTAAGAGTATGCTCATTCATCCTTATCAAGACCGTGGATTGTCTGTTAGAGAAGCAGCACGTATCCAAAGTTTTCCTGACGATTTCTATTTTGAAGGCCCAATCTCTCATATACAGCAACAAATAGGAAATGCCGTTCCTCCATTGTTAGCCAAAGCCATTTTTGACCAAATTTTATCGTACTATGAGTAAGGAGAAACTACATATTCCTCACGCTGATATGCTAATGGGGTCAATGCGTTCAATGGGATATTCTTTTGAATCTGCCTTAACTGATGTAATTGACAATAGCATTAGTGCAAACGCCAAGAACATCAGATTATTATTCCCTACCAATCCACTCGACAAATTGGCCGTAGGAGTACTTGACGATGGTGATGGAATGTCTAAAGATGTTCTTTTAGAAGCGATGAGATATGGTAGCACTTCTTCAGAAACGATACGAGATAAGGACGATTTAGGACGCTTTGGCTTAGGCCTGAAATCCGCATCACTTTCACAGTGCAGAATTTTAACTGTCATCAGTTTCTGGAACGGGAAAATCTCTGCATATCAATGGAATTATAATTATATTCTTGAGAAAAAGAATTGGCTTGTGCTTTCCTTGACAAATGAAGAAATTTCGGTTCTCCCTTATTTCGACGAATTGAAGAAACAGAAGAAAGGCACATTAGTCATATGGCAAGACTTTGATATACTCTCAAAATCCCATGATGGGCAAGTATATGATGCTTTAAATGATTATAAAGATAAAGTCGCGCATCATATATCTTTAATCTTTCATAGATATATGTCTCGCTCCAAGGCAAAAGTTTCGATGGTCCTTAATAACCAAAAATTAAGGCCTCTTGACCCATTCCTGGAGTCGCACCCCAAGACTACATATCGTAAAGAAATTTCTATAGCTATAACTGATAGCTACGGACAAGAGCAGCACGTAAAAGTTAGACCATATATATTGCCATTTCTTACTGATATGTCTGATAAAGATAAGAAGTTGATTGGAGGCGTAGAAGAAATGCGCTCAAAGCAGGGTTTCTATGTATATAGAAATGAACGTCTTATTATCTGGGGAAACTGGTTTGGAATGAGTCGCAGGCACGAACTCACAAAAAACGCTCGAATTAGAGTTGACATACCTAATTCTCTCGATGATATATGGAGTATCGATGTCAAAAAGCAGGTTGCATCTATACCTAAACGCATACAAAATCAACTCAAAAAATGTGTCGAGGATGCTCTTAGTACTTCCGTAACAAAACAAACACATCGAGGCAGAAAGAAAAAAGTTGATGATGATATTGATTATATTTGGGATAGAATGGAAGGCCGAGATAAAACATTCTATTATCAAATAAATCGCGATAGTGAACTAATTAAATATATCCGTAGTAAAGTTTCCGAACAGGATATATCATACATAGATATGTTGCTAAGTGAGATTGAAAAAACAGTTCCACTACATCAGATTTATGTAGATAAATCGAATGATTGTGTCTCTAAAATCGAAGAAGATGATTCTCGATTCGATGACATTTATCAGATGGCAATCTCAATGGTAGATAACTTTAAACAGGCGACAGCTCAAACTACAGATGTACTTATTGATCATATAATGAAGTCTGAACCTTTTTGTCTCTATCCATCTGTAAAGGAAAAACTTGTCTCATATTACTCCCATGAAACTGAGTGAACAACAACGCATAGACGCCTCTGTTATCTCCAGGCGCATGATTTCAGCAAAATATGGAGACAAAAGTGAGATTGAACGTGAATTACTCGTTTCTACCGTTCAGTATGCCTTGGCTATGTTTCCTCCTTACGATGACGAGGATGTTGAGGCAATTGTACGAGATCTTGAATATGAAGTTTCTGTAAGACACACTAAAGGTGTTGCTATATATAATGACTACGATACCAATCCCCATGATTGGTATACCAAATTAAACTTAAGTGATTCGAAACAATTATTTTGGAATCGTTATGAAAAGTTTCTCAAGGGGAAAGGTAGTCTTGACACCAAAAGCATTCAACTCCTTTCGGAAACTACATTGCCAAACATATTAAACTGTCTTGGTAATCCAAACGAAGATTTTGATGGGAAACGTTTAGTTCGTGGTCTTATAATTGGTGATGTCCAATCTGGTAAAACATCTACTTATGCTGGCCTTATTTGTAAGGCTGTTGATGCTGGGTATAAAGTTGTGATACTTCTTGCAGGTATAACCGAATCCTTACGTCAACAGACACAAGGTCGTATTGACGAAGGAATAGTAGGTTATACTATAAGAAAAGAAGGAAAGAAAAAAATTGAACGTAAAGTTGGTGTTGGTAATTTCCAGTCTGAAATTCCGGCCTCTTCGTACACTACCGTAGCGCAGGACTTTACAAGGAGTAGCGATAATATTGTTTCGTCGTTGAGTCAACATAAGTCTCTCGTACTTTTTGTCGTTAAAAAGAATGTTGCTGTCCTCACAAAATTATACAAATGGTTGTATAATCAGAATCTTGACCCGGTAAAAGGCTATGTAGATGCGCCTTTACTTCTTATCGATGATGAGGCTGATAACGCGTCCGTAAATACAAAAAAACCTGATACTGACCCAACTCGCACTAATAAGGTAATTAGGGATATTTGTGGTTTGTTTAAGAATGCCACATACGTTGGATTTACAGCAACACCATTTGCTAATATTTTCATTGATCCAGATTCTGTAGATTCAATGAAACAGGCCGACTTGTTCCCAGAGGATTTCATTTATTCATTGCCAACACCTTCAACTTATATCGGTGCAAAGCGCTTATATGATATTGAAGGCTTAAATTATAATAATCTTCGATTTATTACTGATATCTTTGAGCCAGATTACACTTCTGATGAGTATAAGATAATGGTTAAAGAGGATATTGAATCCTTAAATAGCGGCCCATTTTATTACCAACACAAAAAGGAATGGGACGGCACATTACCTGATTCTCTTAGAGAGGCTCTGTTATGTTTCTTTCTCGCAAATGTTTTAAGAGACTTACGAGGTCAAAAATCTTCTCCTCGTAGTATGCTCATCAATATGAGCAGATTCGTAAAAGTTCAGCAGGTTATTTCGGAACATGTTGAAGCGATTTACAATCAGATTTATCGCATCATAAACTATGATTTTTCAGCCATTTCTTCTAATAACTCTAACATACCTCTTTTTAAGGAGTTAGTCGATTTATGGAGAAAACACTTTTCACATATAAAAGATGTTCCTATTCATCGTATAATTGACAAAGAGAATCTTCTAAACGCCATAAAGGACATCAAAATCATGGTAGTCAACGGAAGCGTTGCCAGTAAGAAACTCGACTATGAAGCAAATCCTTCATTGCGAGTAATAGCTATTGGCGGACTTGCATTATCCCGAGGACTCACACTGGAAGGCCTTACCGTAAGCTATTTCTATAGAAATACTGCAACCTTTGACGTTTTAATGCAAATGGGTCGTTGGTTCGGTTATCGTCATGGATATGAAGATGTGTTCCAAGTATGGACTTCAAGAGAAAGTGCTGAATGGTATTACGAAATATCCGAAGCCTCTGAAGAACTTAAATCTGATATCGAGCAAATGTTCGAGGAGCGACTTAAACCAAAAGACTTTGGAATTAAAGTCCGTAATAATTGCGAAAGACTTCAAATTACGGCAAGTAATAAGATGAGGACTGCTTCTGATTATTTTGTCAGACTGGCTTATTATGGCAATATCTATGATACACCGTATCTTAGTTTTAATGCACAGCATAATAGAATAAATCTGCAACAGGTACAATCGCTTGCCCAAAAACTATTTACGGCCGGCTATAAATATCGATTTGCCGATGTCGGACGTCATTCTGACGATGAAGTGAATTCAAGTTCATATCATGATTCTCGTTTCTTCGAGAATGTCCCTAAATCTATAGTCAGAGAATTTATGGCTAAAATCCAATGTTCTATGTTAAACCCTAATTTTAACATAGAATACATCTTGGCTTTTATTGACGATACAGATAATGATGGTATTGAGGACTGGGACATTGTATTTGAAGGTGGTAACTCAAAGAAACCTTATTCAATTCCTGAATTATCAAATATTGACTGTATTTCTCGTCCATTATATGACCACGGAAATGCTGTACAGATAAGTTCACGCCGGCGCGTTTTGGGTACACGAGAGGGTGATTTCTGCTTGTCCGAGCAAGATGCAAACATTGCAAGAACGAAGTGCATAGACAATTGGCTCTACAATGAGAAGATTCCTGCTGATGTTGCTAAAAAGAAGGACATCCCATTAAAGGCGTTCTTTCAATATTTACCCAATCGCAAACCAATGCTTATTGTGATGGTAATTGACCCGGAAATTAAACCTGAAGATCCAACACATAAGTATAGCATCGGCTTTAAAAAGTTTGTAGAGGACTTAGGCTCCGATCAGGTTGTCGCATTTGCAATAGGATTTCCTGGACGACAAGACGAAGAGGCAGCCAAACATTACAAAGTAAACAAAACATGGATGCGTATTAATGGAATCTTTGAAGATGACGTTGATACTGAGAACGACGAAGAATATGATGGATAGTTTATACGAAAAGTTTAAAGCCGGTTATAAGAACGGATATTTCGTCAAAGTTGGCGAGAAAGCTCATAATATGTTTATAGGCAAAGACGAAGAAGGCCGTTTTTGCTTTGAGTTTCGCGGTTCGTTCACACCGGTAAAACTTATAGGTTCAAAACCTTTAGCTGTGAACCAATATAAGGATAAAGAAACCTCATATATACTTCGTTTTTCTCTTGAACAAGATGAATTACTTGGTTGTTTTGCTGCGTTCGGAGAGGATTTGATTTCTGCGGCTCAGGATATTACAGATGAAAATTTAATCTATCATATTTTATCAGATAGATTCCAGGCATGGAAAAAGCTTTTTAAATCGGATAGAAGCCGTTTGACTGAGCCGGAAATCATGGGATTAATTGGAGAACTTTTATTCCTTAAAGAAAAAGCAATACCAAAGTGGGGTGAATCTATAGCACTCGACAGTTGGATGGGCCCGGAGAAAACTCATAAAGACTTTTCATGCGACAACGAATGGTTTGAAATTAAGACGATTAATAGTGGCAAAGAAACTGTTCATATCTCGTCTATTGAACAATTGGATAGCGATATGCCAGGTTGTCTTTATGTCTATAGCTTTGAAAAGATGAGCCCCTCTTATGATGGTCTGATTATTAATAAATTAATAAGGAACATACTTGACTCTCTTGAAACTCACCAAAAAGACATATTTCTAAACAAATTGGCTTATTTTGGATTTGACTTTTCTCCGGAATATGATAACCTCGTTTTTAGGAAAGTTACTGAAAATTGCTACTTAGTTGACTCAGATTTTCCTCGTCTAAAACGCAACCTTCTCCCACTTGCTATTTCCAAGTGTCAATATGACGTTATATTAACCGAAATCGAACCCTTTAAAACTTCTCTCTAACGAATGGAATTATCCGAATACAGATCAGAGTTTATTGATGAATTAAGATTTAACGCGGAGCACGATGGCTCCGAGCCAGAATCTCAATTCATTAACTGGATGTTGGAAAAACTCGAAGATATAGGTGAATTAAATGATCCATACCCGGTTTCAATCGTAATGAAAGGACGCAGAGGTCGTAAAATGGCTTTTGATGCCTATGCTTATGATGAAGCAGATAGTTCACTGATACTTATTTCGAGTTACTTCTCCAATACTCATGACAACGCTCCAACATTAACGAATACTCAGATTGAGGACATGTATAAGCACATGGTCAATTTCGTTGATGAAGCTGTCAACGGACACATGAGCGATTACTGCGACGACTCTGATGTTGCTATTACTATTGCAAAAGAATTTGCAAAAAAAATAGGAACAGGAACGTTAAACACTGAAATAAATCGTTTCAAGTTTTATATCATTTCTGATGCAGTTCGCAGCACACAGGTAAAAAGCATTGAAAGGGAAAACTTTTTGGATCGCCCGGTTGAAATATGTCTGTGGACTATTGACCGAATATTCCATACGTTTGCCTCTAATTCAAGCGAAATAATTAAAATTGATACAGCTGATTTTAATTGTCCTGGAATCCCATGTTTGAAAGCGGACATAGGACAAAATGCTGATTATGATGCATATCTTGGCATTGTACCTGGTCAGTTCCTTGCCGACATATACCTTAAATACGGAAGTAAGCTTCTGCAAGGTAACGTGCGTGCTTTTCTTAGCGTGAGAGGAAAGGTCAACAAGGGTATTCGAGACACTATTATGAATCGCCCACGCAACTTCTTTACATACAATAACGGCATAGCAGTTGTAGCTCGCTCAGTTACATTCTCAAAGGATGGTAGCAAAATTATTAGTTTCTCCGATCCTCAAATTATTAATGGAGGTCAAACGACTGCGTCTCTCGCTAATGCGGTGATAAAAAAAGAGGATAAAAATGGAATGGGAGCAATCTTTGTCCCGATGAAACTTACTGTTCTCAATGTTGAAGATGAAATGACGGAGGAACAGACAGAACGGTATAACGAAATTACAAAAACAATTTCGCAATGTGCCAATAGTCAAAATGCTGTCTCTGAAGCAGACTTCTTTTCTAATCATCCTTTCCATGTCCTTATGGAAAATTTGTCCCATAAAGTCATGGCACCCCCTGTTGATGGTAAGCCATATCAAACAATTTGGTTCTACGAAAGGTCGCGTGGCAAGTGGGAGCAAGAGCAGATGAAAATGAGCCCTGCCGAACGTAAACGTTTTGGAGAGATGAATCCCAAAACACAAGTTATCAAAAAAGAAAAACTCGCAAAATGCTTGAACGCGGTACGCATGAACCCACACCAGGTTTGCCAGAGTTCTGCTATAAACTTCAGTAAATTTGCAACTTACATTGAAGATTTATATACAACATCAAGAGATTCCATAAATGAAGAATTCTTCAAGAAAGGTGTTTGCTCTGTTATACTTTTTGATCAACTTGACAAGATTATAGGTAAAGCTGATTGGTATCCAAAAGGCGGTAATAAGGCCCAAATTGTCCCATACACAATCGCCAAACTCTTTACACTACTACCTAAAGGTATGGATATAGATTGGCGTTCTATATGGCAAAAACAACGTATAACTTCTGAAATGGCAGAGGAGTTGGAAAGATTGGCATACTTTACACATAAGCATCTTGAAAAAGAGGCAAAAGGTGGACTTGTCCGTTCTATGAGTCGTATAGAAGCAACATGGTCAAACTTCCGCAAAGTTCCTTACGAGCTTTCTGACAACTTTTTAAAATCACTTGTTTCAAGTGAAATTCGTAAAAGTGACGAAGCGAGTGCAAAACGAGCCCATAAATTCAATTCTGAAATAGATGCGTCTGTAGAAATTTTCTCTCTCGGAGCCGATTATTGGATGAACGTATATAATGAACTTCTTAAAGAAAGTGTACTTTCTTTTGGAGAGCTCGAGTTCATCAAAGGAATTGCAAGCTATATTAAGAGGTCCAGTTTGCCATCAGTTGCGCAATGCAAAAGGCTTATACGCATAATCAACAAAGCCGAAGACAAAGGATACATAATGCCGCAATAATGTACATATGGGGAAAAAACGATTTTATTACGGTTCAACGATAGAGGAGTTCGTCTCCTTGTCTAATGATGAGATTATCGGTAGGCTCGCCATGGCTTCGCCACACAGCGATAATCCCGAAACAAAGACGTCTTGGCTCGAAGAAATTGAGACCTTGAAAAGCCCTTTGTCGAAATATTGTGGCCGAGGTTCAATCTTTATGGAATACAATATTCCGAGAATGGGCCGACGTGCGGATGTTATACTGTTGATTGATGGCATCATCTTCGTTCTTGAATTTAAGACATTAGGAAGTAAGTTCTCTTATCAGGCCTCATCTCAGGTATGGGATTATGCGATTGACTTGAAGAACTTTCAGCTTAAAACATTCGACCGCACACTCGTTCCAGTTGTAGTTGTGCCTGGCGAAAGAGACCGAAATTGCAACTTAAAATTAGTACCTTCGGAAGATGGTGTTTATGAACCAACGCAGGTGAACGGCAACAAACTCTCCGAACTGATTTCTGATACGCTATCCGCCATTGCACCATACGTCGGCACTGAGAGCGATATGCAATGGGCACGCGGAGGATATGAACCTACGCCAACAATCATTGAGGCAGCCGTCGCTCTTTACAGTGGTCACTCTGTTGAGGATATCACAAAACATGACGGCGACCTTGAAGCGACAATGACTGAAATTGAGCGTATTATTAAAACGTGTCGTGCAAAAAAGGAAAAAGCCATCTGTTTTGTTACAGGTGTCCCCGGTGCCGGTAAAACTTTGATAGGCTTACAAACGGCCATACAACAGTTTAACGAGGGCGAAAAGGCCGTATATCTTTCCGGCAACTTTCCGCTTGTAGAAGTGCTTCAAGAGGCTTTGGCGCGCGACTATGTGGCGCGTGGAAAGGCTGATGCCAAAGCTACGGGCGATAAATCGAAAAAGGTTACCAAAGAGGACGCCCGCAGTAAGGTTAAGGCATTTATTCAGATGGTTCACCATTATCGCGACCTCTATCTTGAAGGCACCAAGATTGAGGGCGAACATATTGTCCCAATACCAGGTTATTTTGAAAGCCATGCCGACAAAGCGTTTGTCCCTGCCGACCATGTCGCTATCTTTGATGAAGCCCAACGCGCATGGACAAAGTCGGAACTGGCCAGGTTTATGAAAGAGAAAAAGAAAATGGACCACTTTCCATATAGCGAACCGGCTTATCTTATTTCGTGCATGGACCGACAGGAAGATTGGGGCGTTGTTGTTTGTTTAATAGGCGGAGGGCAAGAGATAAACAAGGGCGAAGCCGGTATGCTTGAATGGGTACGAGCCATCAACGACTTCTTCACGCATTGGCACGTTTATCTCAGTGATGCCATAAACGGCAGAGAGTATGCCGAAACTCCCGTTAAGGATATGCTGACAATCGAGCCATCGCAAATTCATGTTGCAAATGCGTTGCACCTCGACGTAAGCATGCGCTCCTTCCGTGCCGAAAAAGTAAGTAAGTTCGTACACCAGATACTTGAATTGGATAAGGACGGCGCCCAACAAACCTTGATGGAGTTGGCCAATTATCCGATATATCTCACCCGCTCTTTAGAAACGGCCAAAGATTGGCTGCGATCTAAAACAAGAGGAAGCGAACGTTGCGGCCTTTTGGCCAGTAGTAAGGCCGAAAGGCTTAAGGCGATAAATATAAATGTGCGCTATCAGCCGAACTTCGTGCATTGGTTTCTCGCTGAAGATGGAGATGTGCGTTCATCAAACGCCCTCGAAGACACCCTCACCGAGTTTAAGGTTCAGGGACTTGAAATTGACTGGGCGTGCGTAGCTTGGGATGCAGACTTGCGTCTTGATAAATCTCACAGTAAGTGGTCTCATCACAAACTGCAAGGAGGTGAGAAGTGGCAAAATATCAACGTTGCTGCAAACAAACTATATCAGATTAACGCCTACCGTGTGTTGCTTACTCGTGCTCGACAAGGTATGATAATAGTTGTGCCAGAAGGCGATAACGGCGTTCCGCCTGACATAACTCGTAAGCCCGAATGGTATGACAATACCTTCAACTATCTAAAGGAAATCGGTATTCCTGTCATTTAGCAATTCAGATTAAATATAATGGCGAAGAAGTTTGAAATACGAAACAGCACGGCGGAGTTCCTGATTTTTCAGATTGAGGGGAAGGAAGGTGGTGTGCAGGTTGTGTACCGTGATGAAACCGTATGGTGTACGCAGAAGGCTATGGCGCAACTGTTTGATGTGGGTGTACCAGCAATCAGCAAGCATCTGAATAATATTTTTGCCGAGGGTGAGCTTCGGCCGACTTCAACTGTTTCCAAAATGGAAATAGTTCAAATTGAAGGCGACCGAGAAATCAAACGACAATTGGATTTCTATAATCTCGATGCAATTATCAGTGTCGGGGATCGTGTTAACAGCAC
>ULRA01091921.1_pt1 | contig 11748 bp, 6 predicted proteins | sample 1954981 | NCBI WGS metagenome assembly ULRA01 (sample SAMEA4835669, study PRJEB28245) | human gut metagenome | biome: gut microbiome; material: fecal sample | place: Denmark | collected 2008
TGCATCGGTGAATGCCTTTGCGAGCTTCTCTGCATCTTCCTTGGAGAGGCCTTCCTTGAGGGTGGTGGGTGCGCCTTCAACAGCTTCCTTTGCTTCCTTCAGGCCGAGGCCGAGTTCTGCGCGGACAACCTTGATAACGTTGAGTTTCTGTGCGCCGAAGCCCTTGAGGATAACGTCAAATTCGGTCTTCTCTTCAACGGGTTCTGCTGCTGCTGCGGGGCCTGTAACTGCAACTGCGGTTGCTGCTGCGGATACGCCGAATTCTTCTTCGACCGCATGAACGAGGTCTGCGAGTTCGAGAACGGTGAGGGACTTAATGTAATCGATAAATTCCTGCTTAGTCATTTTAATTTCCTCCGATTAAAAATTTTTGTTTGAAACGTTTACGCAGCGAAAGTTATTCTGCCGCTGCTTCTTCGGCTGCTTCGCCGCCGCCGAGCTTCTTTGCGAGCTGGTCGAGAGCGATGGCAAGGCCGGTGATGGGGCTCATCATGCTGCCCAGCATACGGGCGATGAGAACCTCTCTGGGGGGCAGATCAGCGAGAGCATCGATGCCCTGAGCATCGGTAACAACGCCGTCCACAATGCCGCCCTTGATGGTGCATTTTTTGAACTTTTTGATTGAATCCTTAAGGATTTTTGCGGGTGCAACCGCGTCGTCGTAACCGAAAGCGAAAGCGGACGGTCCTTTGAGCATTGCGTGAACGGACTCATCGATGTTGAGTTCGCGGCAGGCTCTTTCGACCATGGTGTTTTTGAGAACGATGTACTCAACACCTGCTTTGCGCATTTCGACACGAAGTGCAGTCACCTCGTCAACGGTAAGACCGCGGTAATCGAACATAACAACGGACTGAGCCCTTGTGAGACGATCTTTGATCTCCGCAACGTGCTGCTCCTTCATTGCAAGAATAGAAGCATTTGCCATGGAAAATTCCTCCTTGTCACAGTTTCAAACAAATATCCCCCATGCCATAGGACAGGGGGACAGAGGATAGCCGAACAATCATTTTAAGCACTGCCCCGATTTAATGCAAAACACAAAGTGCATTAGCATAAAAACCGAAAGCCGCTGCTGCAATAACTGATGAAATAACTATTTTGTCTCTACCTCGGCAGGAGATTAAGCTTGGACGGCCGATGCCGAAGCATCTCGCCCGCGCACCTGCTGTCTATGGCGGATATTCATTTGCCGAGTTATTATAACCGCTTGTTTTGAGCCTGTCAATAGTTTTTTTCGATTTTTCGGTCGAAATTACAGATATATTTTAGGCGCACATTATTTCCGCATCAGCTTGAATATCTCCGCAATTTTGATCAGTTTTCTACAATCGGAAACGATGATTTCAGCGGCCGCATCCTTGTCGCTCAGTATCGAATCCGGAACCGAGGACAGTGTTGCCGCCACCGCAACGCGCAGAAGGGCAGTTTCCTGCGAGCCGATAGTCTCGGGCAGTTCAAGAGCAACGCCGATTTTCGTTGCCGCATACAGCTCGGGGTCGTTGGCCTTCAAATACTCCTCAACGCTGTTTGAAAGCTTGCGACTGTCCGACACGTCAAGGTTCGCCTGCGGAATTCTTTCTTTTATCGCGTTGATATAAGTTTCCTTTGCCATAGCGACATCGGGGTGATCGGCGTTCCAGATCGCAATAAGGCGAACGATAAGGTCACCGATCTCAGCACCCTTAATAAGCGTTGAAAGTTCCATGTTTTTTCTCCTTTTGGGGTTTTACTTGTGATTTAGGTTTGTGGTGCTGCCGACGGCCTTGCCGAAACGAATAGTATCGATTTTGCCGCAAACAGCAGATGAATGCCTTTGTAAAGTCTGCAAATAATTCGCCCTTTTGCGAAAGCTCGAATCCACGTTTGTTTTTATGAAGATAACCGAAAACAAGAATTTCCTTAAAATCAGGGGGGATTTTTCTAAATGAATTAATCGGGGAATCGCCGCACAGCGATTCCCCGACCTTTATTTGAGGTTAATCAACAAATGTTAATCAATGATTAGCAGATGCCCTGAGCCATCATAGCATCAGCAACCTTCTTGAAGCCTGCGATGTTTGCGCCTGCTACGAGGTTGTAGCCAAGGCCGCATTCTTCTGCTGCTTCCATGGATGCCTTGTGGATGTTGACCATGATGTGCCTGAGCTTTGCGTCAACTTCCTCTGCGGTCCAAGCAAGACGCTCTGCGTTCTGGCTCATTTCGAGGCCGGAAACTGCAACGCCGCCTGCGTTAACTGCCTTGGAGGGAGCAACGATCATGCCGGGCTGATCCATCATGAAGTAGAGAGCATCGTTGGTGGTGGGCATGTTAGCAACTTCGATATAGTACTTGATGCCGTTTGCAACGATCTTCTCTGCGGATTCCATATGAACGTCATTCTGCATTGCGCAGGGCATGACGATATCGACCTTGCGGCCGAAGGGCTTTTCGCCGGGGAAGAATTCAACACCGAACTTGTCTGCATAGTCCTGTACGCGATTGCGGCGGCTTGCATTCATTTCGAGCATGTAGTTGATCTTTTCTTCGGTTACAACGCCATCGGGATCGTAGATGTAGCCATCGGGGCCGGAGAGGGTAACAACCTTGCCGCCGAGTTCCGCAACCTTCTTGGTAACACCCCAAGCAACATTACCGAAGCCGGATACTGCAACGGTCTTGCCTTCGATGGTGTCGTTCTCATGCTTGAGAACTTCGCAGAGGTAGTAAACAGCACCGAAACCGGTTGCTTCGGGACGGATGAGGGAACCGCCGAAGGAGAGACCTTTGCCGGTGAGAACGCCGTTTTCGTATGCGCCGCGGATCCTCTTGTACTGGCCGAAGAGATAGCCGATTTCACGGCCGCCGACACCCATATCACCTGCGGGAACGTCGATGCTGGGTCCGATATGACGGCAGAGCTCGGTCATGAAGCTCTGGCAGAAATCCATGATTTCCTTATCGGTCTTGCCTTTGGGATCGAAGTCGGAACCGCCCTTACCGCCGCCCATGGGAAGGCTGGTGAGGCTGTTTTTGAAGGTCTGCTCAAAGCCGAGGAACTTCATGATGGAAAGGTTAACATTGCCCTGGAAACGGAGACCGCCCTTGTAGGGTCCGATCGCGCTGTTGAACTGAACGCGGAAGCCACGGTTTACCTGAACTTTGCCGTCACGGTCGGTCCAAGGTACGCGGAATTCGATAACACGCTCCGGCTCTACGAGACGCTCAAGAAGACCGGCTTCCTGATACTCGGGATGCTTTTCGATAACGGGTTCAAGGGATTTGAGAACCTCTTCAACAGTCTGAAGAAACTCGGGTTCGTGCGCATCGCGCTGCTGAACCTTCGCAAGAATTTCCTGAATGTAAGCGTTCATTCTATAAAATCCTCCAAAAAATAATGTTTTTTTAATTACCGCACAGGCGGCGAGTTCATGCCGCCGGCGTGGTGCCGAAAACGCATGTGCAGCCACATCGGGCGCACCGCATCCGCTGCGGCTTTGGTAACAGGCGGCTCGGGAGGCTTTTCTCCCTCCGCTCAGTTGTATCATAAATCCACAGGCAAATATTGTCAACACTTATTTGAAAATATACTTTGGAAATAAGCATTTTTCACGCCTATATCCCGTTCTGCTCCGACCGAACGCAAAACTTTGCTCCGACGCCCCCGCTTTGGGAAGCTTTTGCCCCGCCCGCTTCGTTCGCGGCATTATACAGTGACGCCTTTTCGCAGAATGACGGGATAATTCTCATGCCCGCTCAAACGCCTGCCGTTCAAAACTATAACGCCCTTATCAAGCACCATATAAGACAGCTCACTGTTATCCCCGATATAGGTGGCTTGCATCAGTATGCAGTTTTTGACTTTTGCACCCTTGCCGACATGAACTCCGCGGAAAAGCACGGAATTTTCGACTTCACCCTCGATAATGCAGCCGTCCGCAATAACGCTGTTGCGCGCACTGCCGCTGCCGCAGTAATTCGCGGGCACCTCATCCTTGACTTTTGTATAAATCGGGTGCGCGGAATTGAACAAATCCTGCTGCACAGCGGGCTGAAGCAGCGCAAGATTATGCTTATAAAACGCATCGACGGAGTTCAATCTTGCAACATAGCCGTTGTACTTCCAGCCGCAGAACCTGTATTTATTCACATTTTTGATAAGAACATCCTGCATGAAATCAAACTCGCCGTGTGCGGCCGCATCCTCAACAAGGTATTCCAGCAGAGTCTTTTCCATTATGTATGCATCACAGCCCATAAACGGGCTGTCCGGCATATAAGGATTGAGCGCAAGGTCGGTGATCCTGCCGTTTTCGTTAATCGTGAGGCGCAGGTCATCGTATTGTTCCGCTCTGTTGAACTCATGCTCCTCGTTATACATGATCGTTATATCCGCGCCCGTTTCAATGTGCTGTCGGAGCATTTTGTCATATGTTGTGTTGTAGAGAGTGTGGCTCCCGGTCAGAATGACATATTTCTGCGCACTGCGGCGAATATAGCCCATTACGGAACGAATTGCATCGACCGTTCCCCTGTAAACGCCGGTATTATCCCGCGTTACAAAGGGCGGAAGGATAAACAGACCGTCCCTTTTGCGGTGGAGATCCCATTCCTTTCCGCTGCCGAGGTGATCCATCAGAGAGTGATAATTTCTTTGAGTGATTATGCCGACGTTTGAAATGCCCGTGTTCACAATATCGGAAAGCATAAAATCGATGGCACGGTAACGTCCGCCGAACGGAACGGCTGCAACCGAGCGCGAAAACGTCAATTCGCGAAGCTGCGCATTCGCCTCGCCCGTGTAAATCAAGCCGAACATGCTGTTATTCATTGAATCCGCCCCCTTTTCCGCAGTTGTAGACCATGCCCTTTGGAATCCGCAGCCCGTCCGCAACACGAACGGCACTTGCAACAAGGGTTATGTCGCCGGTAAGTTTTGTGTCGTAGTCGGCATCGGTATCAAGTTTTTGGCAGCCGACCCGAGCTTTTGCGCCGACAATCGCATTTTCGCCCACAATTGTTTTTTGAACGACCGCGCCGCGCTCAATCACGGAGTTGGGCATTATAATTGAATCCTCCACGACCGCGCCGGGTTCGATGCGAACGCCCGCATAAAGCACGCTGTGCCGCACAAGGCCGTGCACAACGCAGCCCTCGGTAACAAGGCTGTTTGAAATGACTGCATCCGCGCCCGCATAATGCGGCGGCATAATCGGACTTTTTGAATATATACGCCATTCCTTATCGTACAGATTGAAAACAGGATTTGTGCCGAGCAAATCCATGTTTGCCTCCCAAAGGCTTGCAATCGTTCCGACATCCTTCCAGTATCCGGAAAAGTTCCATGCAAACATGCGGCAGCCGCTGTCTATCATTGCCGGAATGACGTTCTTTCCGAAGTCGTTGGAGGAATCCGGGTTTGCGGCGTCCTCTGCCAGAAACTTTTTCAGAATGCTCCAATTGAAGATATAAATGCCCATGGACGCTTTATTGCTGCGCGGAATTTTCGGTTTTTCTTCAAATTCGGTGATTCTGCCTTCCTCATCGGTGTTCATAATGCCGAAGCGGGAAGCTTCTGCGATCGGAACGGTCAAAACGGCAATGGTCGCATCTGCATTGTTTTTTATATGATTGCGAAGCATCTGCGCATAATTCATCTTGTAAATATGGTCGCCCGAAAGAATAAGAACATATTCGGGGTTGTATTGGTCAATAAAAGGTGTGTTTTGATAAATTGCATCCGCCGTGCCGGAATACCACCTGCCGCCGCTGTTGCTTGCATAAGGAGGCAGAACAAACACGCCGCCGTTATTTCTGTCCAAATCCCATGCTTGTCCGTTCCCGAGATATGCGTTCAGCGCAAGCGGCTCATATTGCGTCAGCACACCAACGGTGTCAATATCCGAATTCACACAGTTTGAGAGCGGAAAGTCTATAATTCTGTATTTCCCGCCGAACGGAACGGCGGGTTTTGCCATGCTTTTTGTAAGCTCACCCAAGCGGCTTCCCTGACCGCCTGCAAGCAGCATCGCAACGATTTTTTTCGCGGGCATATACAATCAACCTCCTGCTGCAAATGGATTGTCCCGCATTATCGGAATGCGGCTGCACCCTTTGAATGCGGTTCAAATATATTTGTTATTATCATTTTACCAGATATTCGAAGAAACAGCAAGGGGCAATTATCAAATCGAAGCATTTTTTCTGTCGAAATATTTATCAGCCCAATAAAAGCATGAAGCGGAGCGAACTCCGCCGCAGAATTGCCTTTCGGTTAAATAAAAGTTTGAAGCGGAGCGAGCTCCGCCGCAGAGTTGCCTTTTGATTAAATAAAAGTTTGAAGCGGAGCGAGCTCCGCCGCAGAATTACCTTTCGATTAAAAAAGTTTGAAGCGGAGCGAGCTCCGCCACAGAATTTCCTTTTGATTAAATAAAAGTTTGAAGCGGAGCGAGCTCCGCCCGATGACTTCTCCGTGTTCGAATAAAAAAGTTTGAAGCGGAGCTTGGGGAGCTGCTCCGCTTCACAGAAAAAATATAGGAGGGTTACACATTTAAGAATCAACAAGCTTCTTAGATGTTTTGATGACAGTTATTATTTTAATGCACGCAGAGCGTTTTGTCAACCGTGTTTTCGTGTAAAAAAATGAACATTATGTTGATTTTTTGGGGCAAAGGCATAATTCTGCCGCAATTCGAGCCGATTTGCCTTGTTTCATGCACATTTCATGTTTCAAGTCAATGTTCACATCGACAGCGGGTTCGGATTATCAAAAAGGCGGCGCCGCCGAAGCGGTGCCGCCCCTTGTTAATGGGTTTGCATTCGGACCGAGCCGTGCTCAGTCCGGCTGAGTTTAAACTCAGTCAGCGATGGAAACGTTGTTGAGCTTGTCAGCTGCAATGCTTGCGTTGCCCATGGGGATTGCAAACATACCGGTGGTCTGGAGACCGTTGGTGCCGTCCGCGATCTTGCCGAGTTCTTCGAAAGCACCGTTGGTAACATCAAACCTGACAAGGGTCTTTGCGTTTGCGCCCGCGCCGGGAATTGCTGCCCAATAGAAGGTGTTCTCAAACAGGCAGCCGCTCTGACTGTAGAAGTTCTGGCCTGCGAGTGCGCTGATGCCGGTTTCTGCAACCTGAGTGATAGCGCCGGTGTTGAGGTTTACGCTGCAAAGTGCGCCGTAGAGGTCAACGATCCAGAGGGTGCCGTTGGAATCAAAGTCCATTGCGACAACGCCGCTGCCGAACTGACCGATTTCGGTAACTGCACCGGTGTTGACATCAACAGTCATCAGGTTTGCCGCACCGCTGATTGCGTAGAGCTGACCGTCTGCATTGTTGAATGCCATTTCGTTGATGCTGTCTGCGCCTGCAACGGTTGCAACCTGGGTTCTGCCGGTGAGCTTACCGCTCTGGGGGTTGATTCCGCTGTAGCGATAGAGTTTGCCGGAGTTCTCGAGTGCATAAACAACGCCGTTGTTTGCATCGTAACCTGCTGCTGCGATGCTTTCGCCGTTGGGTGCTTCCTCGCCCTCATAAACAGCAGTCATGGGAGCGTTGGACTCGAAGAAGAGCCACCGCTTATCCTGGAGGTTAAGGCCGTAAGCGTAGATGTAACCGTCGGAGTAGTTGCCGACAGGCTGGGGGTTGGGGTCAACCTGAACGGGGCTGAGGGTGCTGCCGTTCCAGAGGTAAACTGCGATGTTGCCTGCATAGTCGTAAGTAACAACGAAGTTGTTTGCTTCACCGTTGAGCTCGATTGCGGTGGTTGCGCCGCGCTGAGTTTCCATAACAGCGATTTCGCCCTGGCAGTCGCCGAGGTTGCCGTCGTTGTTGGTGAATACGCCAACGTATGCAACGTAATGCTCATCGGTTACGTTGAAGGTGAACTTGCCGTTTGCAGCACTGAAGTTGCTTACGGAAGGAGCCTGAGTGTCGATATGGAGGGGGATATCCCACTTCCAGTTTTCGCTCGCTTCTTCGGAGAATGCGTTGGTGTTGTGCATACCGTTGTTGTCGAGCTTAGCTTCAATGCGTACGATAAGGTCGGACCTGTTGTACTGACTGAAGTTGTAGTTGCCGGGGAACTGACCGTAGGTGACGCCGAGCTGGTCGCGGGTGTCGGTGTCCCAGAAGCCCTTGGTGCATACGCCGTAGTCAGCGATAACGCCGAGTTCGTTGCCGTTGGTGTCGAGAACGACGTAGCGAACTTCCGCATTACGGAGCAGACCCATGTACATCAGGTTGATGGTGTCGAGGAGGCCGTCACCGTTGGGGCTGATAGCGTTGCGATCTGCAAGATAGTACTCGTACAGAGCGGGCTTGTCGTCTTCTTTGCTGAAGAAGGGGATTTCGCCGAGCTGCTGGAGCCTCTGGCTGCCCTTCTTGAAGCCGACGGTGTTGGCGTAGTTGTTGGAGTTGAAGGGATATTGCTCATAGTAATATCCGCGGTCAACGGTTGCTGCATAGTTCCAGTCGCCGTAGTAGGTGAGGAACGGGATGGTGAGGCTTACGCCGTCAGCTTCGGAAACGGGCATCAGCTCGATGTAACCGTTTACGATTGCGCCGGAGGTGTAGTACTCATCAAGGTATTCTTTGCAGTTGTCGGTCAGGTTGAGAGTTACGGTGACTTCGGTTTCGCCGCCTGCGGGGACGGTAACAACGTCGGGCTTGTCAACTCTTACATAACCTGCGGAGGTGTAAGTGGGTTCCGCAAGCTCCATTGCAACACGCATTGCAAGGAGAGCGTCTGCGATTTCTACAACACCGTTGCCGTTTATGTCGCAAACAGTTTCGTCGTAGGATTCGAGTTCGAGAGCATGACGTGCAATCTTAACAGCGTCTGCAATTTCAACGGTGCCGTTGCCGTTTACGTCGCCGAGGAGGACTTCGTCGCCTTCAGCAGCGATATCCCAGCTTTCGCCGGTGTAAATGATGATGGGGAGTTCCTGAGCTTCGTCCATGTAGCCGAGCAGACCGATGTCTTCAAGGAGGACGGAAGGATCGATGGTGTAGTTAAGAGCAGTGGTGCCGAAGTTATGAACGGTGAAGGTGAGGGTGTAAACACCGGTCTTCTCGGGATCGTCGCCGAGTTCAAGCTTCGGACGGTTGCTGTAGGTGCCTTCTGCGGTGAGGTATGCCTTGGTGGTAACAGCCTTTGCAAGGTTCATTTCGCCTGCGCCCTGATCCATAACAGCAGCATAGGTGCCGCCTGCTTCGATAACGGGGGTTGCGGTGCTCATGAGGATGCGATCGACCATTGCCTGACGCTCCCTGGTGCTGAGACCGGGGAAGTTGTCCTCAACATACTGAGTTACGATTGCCATACCGCCTGCAACATGGGGAGTTGCCATGGAGGTGCCGTCCCATGCCTGGTAGAGAGCACCGGAGATGCTGGGATCGGTTGCGGAGTAGATCTGGCCGCCGGGGGCGGTGATCTCGGGCTTGATGCCGAAGGTGGCAGTTACACCGCGGCTGGAGAAGTCGGAAGGCATGTTGCCGCCGACAGAATCGGAAATGCCCATTTCGCTGCCGACAAATGCGTGCTTATCGGATGCTGCCGCAAGAGCTGCACCTGCTTCTTTGCTGATGAAGACATGGGGGATATGGCCGCCTTCGTAAGCAACCATGTTAACCGCGTCGTCCTTGTTGTTGTAAACAACACAGGCAACCGCACCGGCAGCTTCTGCGTTTGCAGCCTTGTCGGTGAAGTTGATTTCGCCGCGCTGTACGAGAGCGATCTTGCCCTGTACGTTGACCTGTGCGAAGTCTTCAACGGTGCCGAAGCCGGGAACCATAACGTATTCAACGGTCTGTCCGCCGAGAGCCTGACGCATCTTAACGGGGTTGTCTGCGTTTTCGGTGTAGCCGTAGTTAACGCCTTCAACGCTGATGTAGTAACCCTGGGTCTTGCTGTTCTTTACGGAAGCAACGGAGAGACTTGCGGGCCAGGTGGAGGGGGAACCTACAACACCGTAATCGGGGTTGGAAACGAGGTTGTAGCCGTCATTACCCCAGGTACCGGTGGTGATGTCGCTGCTGCCCCATGCGTTGTTCATGGAAGCATCGTAGTCGTTGCCGGCTGCCATTGCAAAGTTAACGCCGAGAGCGGTTACGCGCTCGAAAACTTCTGCATAGGAAGCGTCATAGTAGCTTTCCTGACCGCAGGGAGAACCGAGGGACAGGTTTGCGGAATCAACGCCGAGAACCGCGCAGTCTTCAACTGCAAGGATGATGGTGGACCAGCTTGCGCCGCCGGAGGGTGCGAAGACCTGCATTGCCGCGAGCTGTGCATCCTTTGCAACGCCCTGGATCTCGCCGCCGTTGCCTGCTGCGATACCTGAAACGTGGGTGCCGTGGTCGCTGGACTTATGGCTTACGTCTGCATTGTTGCCGTAGTAGTTCCAACGGAAGGGGATCTTGCCGCTGACATAGACGCTGTTAACATTCATCTGGGAACCGGAGCCCTGGAGCTCGCCGCTTGCGATGATGGAAGCAATGTTGTCGCGGGTGAACTTTACGTTGGAAGGTTCAACGGAGAAAGCGGGGTGGTCGACTTTGCAGCCGGTGTCGAGGATAGCAACAATGGTGCCCTCACCGGAGTAGTCGAGAGCCCATGCATCAACCGCACCGACCTGGGTGGTGGTGTTGAAGAGGTTGGGGCTTTCCCATTCCATATCAACGAATGCACGAACACCGTCGAGCTTGTTGATCTCGTCGATGAGGCGATATTCGCCTTCGAATGCGAAACCGTTGAACACAACGGAGTAGTTGTGCTTAATAACGATTTCGGTGCCGAGCTTTTCGTTGATCATAGCGGCTGCGGTCTTGTGGGAAGCGTTGAGCTGCTCACGATAATCGCCTGCTGCTTTGAGATCTTCGCAAACCTCCGCTGCGGGAGCGGCTTCGAGTTCGACCAGAATGGTAACGATATCCTCGGGATTGCGCTGTTCCTTGACTGCAACGTCCGCAGTCATATCGATGCCGCTGTTCCTGATGCGGGAAACATCAACGGAAGCGGTTTCGCGGGCCTGAAGGGTGCCGTTAAAGGTGGACATTTGGTCCGCATTTGCAACGGTGAACATGGGGATGACCATGATCAGCGCGAGCAGGCACGCAAGAAAGCCTTTGAATGATTTCTTCATGTTTTTTCCTCCTGATGGTATTTTGACAGTGATGCATTGAAAGGTCAATACACCCAATCCATTATAGTATAATCTGCATTTTGTTCCGTGTCAAGAGTTTTGATATAATCTTTGTTGTTTTTTTTTGCGGAAAGCTGAAGAAAAAATGCTGAAATTATGCATTTTTTGCCGAATATGTATATTTTTTCGTGATCGTTCGGCTTCTCGGAAACAGTTTGCCGCGAAGATATATTTTGTTTGTTTGCCCTTGCAAATTCCTCCTTCGCAAACAACCCCTCCCCCGCCCTTGCAGGGGCGGCAAATACACGGTTCCGATTCCTCTTTTCTCATTTCTCATTCCTAATTGAATTGACACCGTGCACATTATTCCTGTATAATTGGCAGCATGAAGCGAATCGTACTTATAATTGAATACGACGGAACAAGCTACATCGGCTGGCAGATTCAGCCCAACGGAATTGCCGTTCAGCAGGTCATCGGCAATGCACTCAAAAAAATCACGGGCGAAAATCTCACTCTCCATGCCTCCGGCCGCACGGACAGCGGCGTTCACGCGCGGGCGCAGGCAGCGCATTTTGATACCGAAAGCCGAATTCCCGCCGAAAAATTCGCATTTGCACTGAACACG